>Ga0308166_1001742_pt1 | contig 22027 bp, 16 predicted proteins | sample PhyCR2_2_FD_202137 | JGI IMG/M metagenome (GOLD analysis project Ga0308166, IMG submission 202137) | Phyllosphere microbial communities from UC Gill Tract Community Farm, Albany, California, United States - DLSLCC.R2 | ecosystem: Host-associated > Plants > Phyllosphere > Unclassified | place... | reverse complement strand
GACGCTCATTCGCGAACAGATCTAGTGTCGTACGGTCCGTTTGTTCTTTGGCCATGATTCTGAGACTTCGGGGGAAACACGCCGCCCTGCTAATGCCCGGGCGATAAGCGCGCCATCATACATCACCCAAATCCACACGCCAACGACTGGAAGCCCGTCGTCTTCCGGTCGCTGGCTTTTTAATCAATTCGCTGTATCAGTAAGATAGCGGCGAATGGCGCGCAGGACGGCATCCGGTTTTTCCGCGTGTACCCAGTGCCCGGCACCCGCAATGACGTGAGCGCGAGCCTGCGGGAATTGCGCCAGCAGCGCGTCACGGTACGCGTCAGTGACGTAAGGGGAGTTGCCGCCGCGAATAAAAAGGGTAGGGTGCGGCCAGGCGGGGACGGCTTCCCAGCCCACAATATGCGAATACTGATCCCACAGCACCGGGACGTTAAAGCGCCATTGCCCGTCAACAAACGATTTCAGCAGGAACTGGACCACGCCTTCTTCATCAAGATGCTCGCGCATAACGGCAGCCGCCTGTTGGCGGGTTGCGACACCCGCTTCGGTGACCGCATTGATGGCGGCAAAAATCTCATCGTGACGGCGAACGTCGTAATTGACGGGCGCAACGTCGATGACCACCAGCCCGGAAATTCGCTCAGGTGCCAGCGCAGTGAGCGCCATCACCGCTTTACCGCCCATTGAATGCCCGATAAGCGTCGCTTTCTGAATATTATTCGCATCGAGGGTGTCCCGCAGATCCTGCGCCATGGCTGCGTACGTCATCTCCTCCGAGCGCCCTGAAAGACCGTGATTGCGCATATCAACCTGGAGGATCTCGTGATCGGTCACTAAATCGCGCGCCAGCACACCCAGATTATCCAGGCTACCAAACAGGCCGTGAACCAGTACGATGGGAGAATTATTGTTCGGCGATTGTGCAGTTTGCGCTCGGGTATTCAATTTCATGGCAAAGTTCTTTTTTTAGGTTTGTCAGGTTAGGGTATCATGTTGACCATTCTGCCGCCCGGGGGCAAGGATCCAGTTTAATCTGACTTTTGCCGCCAACCTGGTTTGACGCTATCCGCTGTTGGGATTTGACCTTATAATCTCAACGACTTGTATTCAGATAAGATATCGCACTGGATTAAGATGAAAACAATCGAAGTTGATGACGAACTCTATCAGTATATTGCCAGCCAGACGCGGCATATTGGGGAGAGCGCGTCCGACATTTTACGGCGCATGCTTAAAATTTCCGCCGCCTCACAGCCCACTCCTGTCACTAAAGATGTCGTGTCTCAGCCGAGCGTTGTTGCACAAGTAAAACCTGCCGTCATGCCGGCAAAGGACAAAGTGCGCGCGATGCGCGAGCTGCTGCTGTCCGATGAATATGCCGAGCAGAAAAAGGCCGTTAACCGCTTTATGCTGGTGCTGTCTACACTTTACTCACTGGATAACAACGCATTTGCAGAAGCGACAGAGTCGCTGCACGGTCGCACGCGCGTTTATTTCGCAGGCGACGAGCAGACCTTGCTGCAAAATGGCAACCAAACCAAACCCAAACACGTTCCCGGTACGCCATACTGGGTGATCACTAATACCAATACGGGCCGCAAGTGCAGCATGATCGAACATATCATGCAGTCCATGCAGTTCCCGGCGGAATTGATCGAAAAGGTTTGCGGTACAATTTAACCCTTGCATCAGAAGGACCAGGCAATGGCAAATCACAGCCGTGCAGGACAACCTGCGCAACAACGCGATTTGATTAACGTCGCTCAACTGACCGCGCAGTACTACGTGCTGAAACCGGTGGTGGGCAACGCAGAACACGCAGTGAAGTTTGGTACATCTGGCCACCGCGGCAGCGCGGCGCGCCACAGCTTTAACGAACCGCACATTCTGGCCATTGCTCAGGCCATCGCGGAAGAGCGCGCCAAAAATGGCGTCACCGGTCCGTGCTATGTAGGGAAAGATACCCACGCCCTGTCTGAACCTGCTTTTATCTCCGTGCTGGAAGTGCTGGCGGCGAACGGCGTAGACGTGATTGTTCAGGAGAACAACGGTTTCACGCCAACGCCTGCGGTGTCTAACGCTATTCTGGTACACAACAAAAAAGGTGGCGCGCAGGCTGACGGCATTGTGATCACCCCGTCCCACAACCCACCGGAAGATGGCGGCATCAAGTACAACCCACCAAACGGTGGCCCGGCGGATACCAACGTCACGAAAGTGGTGGAAGATCGCGCCAACGCGTTACTGGCTAACGGTCTGAGCGGCGTGAAGCGTATCTCACTGGATGAAGCCATGGCCTCCGGCCACGTGAAAGAGCAGGATCTGGTTCAGCCGTTCGTGGAAGGGCTGGCGGATATCGTCGATATGGCCGCTATCCAGAAAGCCGGTCTGAAGCTGGGCGTGGATCCACTGGGCGGCTCCGGTATTGAATACTGGAAACGCATTGCCGAGCACTACAAGCTGGATCTGACCATCGTGAACGATCACGTCGATCAGACCTTCCGCTTTATGCACCTGGACAAAGACGGCGCGATCCGTATGGACTGCTCCTCCGAATGCGCAATGGCTGGCCTGCTGGCGCTGCGCGACAAGTTCGATCTGGCGTTTGCTAACGACCCGGACTACGACCGTCACGGTATCGTCACCCCGGCTGGGCTGATGAACCCGAACCACTACCTGGCTGTGGCCATTAATTATCTCTTCCAGCACCGTCCGCAGTGGGGCAAAGAGGTCGCGGTGGGTAAAACGCTGGTCTCTTCCGCCATGATTGACCGTGTGGTCGATGCGCTGGGCCGCAAGCTGGTGGAAGTGCCGGTGGGCTTCAAGTGGTTTGTTGACGGTCTGCACGACGGCAGCTTCGGCTTTGGCGGTGAAGAGAGCGCGGGGGCATCCTTCCTGCGCTTCGACGGCACCCCATGGTCAACCGATAAAGACGGCATCATCATGTGCCTGCTGGCGGCGGAAATCACCGCGGTCACCGGTAAGAACCCGCAGGAACATTACAACGAGCTGGCGGAACGTTTTGGTGCGCCAAGCTATAACCGTATCCAGGCTGGCGCCACGTCTGCGCAAAAAGCAGCTCTGTCAAAACTCTCTCCGGAGATGGTCAGCGCCAGCACCCTGGCAGGTGACCCGATCACCGCGCGTCTGACGGCGGCACCGGGTAACGGCGCATCCATCGGCGGCCTGAAGGTGATGACCGAAAACGGCTGGTTCGCCGCGCGTCCATCCGGTACGGAAGATGCGTACAAAATCTATTGCGAAAGCTTCCTCGGCGCTGAGCATCGTCAGCAGATTGAGAAAGAAGCGGTAGAGATTGTCAGCGAAGTGCTGAAAAACGCGTAAGTGGTGTTTGGTGCGGGCTGATGCCCTCACCCCGGCCCTCTCCCACGGGGAGAGGGAGAAAACACTAAAAACGGCAACCTCAGGGTTGCCGTTTTGCTTTTACCTAACTGTGCTTGTTCTTCAATTCAAATCTCGGCGACACCAGACCGTACAGCGTCCAGCCCATAAAGGTCACCATCGCACCATACAGCATCGCTTCCTGGCCGGAGGAATAGAGCGCATAGAAGCTGTAAATTGCGCCAATCAGCGCCACAATATTGGCCGCACGGGCTTTGCGCGGATCAACCTTCGCCACCTTCTGAATAATCACCAGCGCCGCCATCGACAAAATGTACGGAATGATGTTCGTCACCACCGCCAGGTTGACCAGCACGTTAAACTGGCTGTTCAGTGACGGGCTGATGGTCATCAGCGACAATCCGCTCTGGAAGATGACAATCGCCAGCATGCCCTGCACCGGTGCATCCGCTTTGGTGACGCGGGAGAAGATTTTCGGGAAATAGCCTTCGTCAGCCGAGGATTTAAACACCTGAGCGATGGTGAACTGCCAGCCCAGCAGCGAGCCGCAGCAGGACATCACCATCAGTCCCATGATCACTTTCCCTACCTCCGGCGTAAACATCTGCGCGAACGCCAGCCCGAACGGCGCCGTGGAGTTGGCCAGATCCATGTTGGGCACAATTCCCGCAATCACGTTGGTCGAGACGATATAGATCACCGCCGCCCCCAGCGTCCCGCCGAGTACCGCGATCGGCACATTTTTCTCCGGGTTTTCCACCACTTCCGCATTCGCACAGGCTGACTCCAGCCCGAGGAAGGCCCACAGCGTCATGGCGATGGACGATCCCACGGCAGTGAAGAACGGTACGTGATGCGGATTCCAGGAGTTGGCGTACAGGGTCGGGCTGAACCAGAACCAGCCGATGATGCACAGGCCGACAACCGGGATAATCACGCCCCAGACGGTAATGCTGCTAAGTTGTCCGGTGATGCGCGCGCCGCCAAAGTTGGCGACGGTACAGATCCACAGCACGCCGATGGTTGCCAGCCCAATCTGCACCGGGGTCAGCGTCGCCCCAAACAGCTCCGTGCCGTAACCGACAGCGGAAATGGCAATCGCCACGTTGGCGATCAGCAGCGACACGCCGTAGGTATAGTTCGCCATAAAGTTACCGGACTTACCGAACGCATATTCGGCATAGCCACCCATCCCGCCGGACTTGCGGCTGAACATTCCGCACTTGGCAAAGGCCCATGCCAGCGCCATCGAACCCACGGCGGTAACAAGCCAGGAGATAATCGAAATCGTCCCCACTTCAGCGAGCTTGGTGGGCAGCATGATGATCCCCGAACCCATCATATTCACCATGGTGAGAATAGTGAGTTGCACCACGCCCATCTTGTTGGCCTTACTCATAATTTTTCTCCTTTCAGCAGCGATGGCTGAGCGGCAGGTTGTTTGATGACGTAGCAGCGCACCTGTTTGCGACCGTCACACTCCTCGACGTAAACCCCCTGTAACTCCGGCGCAAAGCCCGGCAGCAGATTGATCCCGTCTTCCAGCGCGGCGAAGTAGCGCAGCACGGAACCGCCCCAGACTTCCCCCGGAACCACGCACAACACCCCCGGTGGGTAAGGCAGCGCGCCTTCCGCGGCGATACGGCCTTCCGCGTCGCGCAGGGACACCAGCTCGACCTCACCGCGCAGATAGGCATAGTTCGCCTCCTGCGGGTTCATCATGACGCGCGGGAAGTGAGACCTGCGGAACATCTCTTTTTGCAGCTGCTTCACGTTATGGCGGGCATAGAGGTCGTGCATCTCCTGACAAATCTGACGCAGGGTATAATCCGCATAACGTTCCGGATGTTGCTTATAAAGAGAGGGCAGAACCTCTTTCAGCGGCACATCGCTCTGGAGCAGTTTTTCGAAGCGCACCAGCTGGGCGACGAGCTGCTGCAATTTGCCCATGTCCTCCGCCGGGGTGAGCAGGAAGAGAATGGAGTTGAGGTCGCATTTTTCAGGCACGATGCCGTTTTCACGCAGGAAGTTGGCGAGGATGGTGGCGGGCACGCCGAAATCATCGTACTCGCCGGTGCGGGCGTTGATGCCTGGCGTGGTCAGCAGCAGTTTGCAGGGATCGATAAAATACTGATGCTCGGCATATCCCTCAAAGGCGTGCCAGCGTTCGCCCGGAACAAAATGGAAGAAGCGCAGATCGGTAGCAATCTCTGCCGTATCCCAGCTTTCCCATGGACGGCCATCCACCGTCTCTGGCACGAACGGACGAATAAACTGACAGTTCTGAAGGATCAGTTTCCGTGCTTCGATACCGGTCACCACGCAGTCCATCCACATGTTGCGCCCACTTTGCCCCTCGTGCATGCGGGCGTTGATATCCAGGGCGGCAAACAGCGGATAGAACGGGCTGGTGGAGGCGTGCATCATAAAGGCGTTGTTGAGGCGCTTATGCGGGACATAGCGCGCCTGGCCTTTTATATGGCTGTCCTTCTTATGGATTTGCGAGGTTTGCGAGAAGCCCGCCTGCTGCTTATGCACCGACTGGGTAACCAGAATGCCCGGATCGTTTTCGTTCAGCTCCAGCAGCAGCGGCGAGCAGTCGGCCATCATCGGGATAAACTGCTCATAACCCACCCAGGCGGAGTCAAACAGGATGTAATCGCACAGGTGACCAATCTTATCCACCACCTGACGGGCGTTATAAATGGTACCGTCGTAGGTGCCCAGCTGGATCACCGCCAGACGGAACGGACGTTCATCCCGCACGCGGCCAGGCGCGACCTCCGACACCAGCTCCCGCAGGTAGCTCTCGTCGAAACAGTGTGCGTCAATACCGCCGATAAACCCGTACGGGTTGCGCGCCGTTTCCAGATACACCGGCGTCGCGCCTGCCTGTAACAGTGCTCCGTGGTGATTAGATTTATGGTTATTGCGATCGAACAGCACCAGATCGCCTGGCGTGAGGAGGGCATTGAGCACCACTTTGTTGGAAGAGGAGGTGCCGTTCAGCACGAAGTAGGTTTTATCCGCATTAAAGACTTTTGCCGCATGCTGTTGGGCGATGCATGGCGCGCCTTCATGGATCAGCAGATCGCCCATTGCCACGTCGGCATTGCACAGATCGGCGCGGAAAAGCGTTTCGCCAAAGAAATCGACAAACTGGTTTCCGGCCGGATGGCGGCGGAAGAACTGGCCTCCCTGATGTCCGGGGCAGTCAAACGCACTGTTCCCCTGCTGGATGTAATCGACCAGCGCGCGGAAGAACGGCGGTCGGAGCTGGGTTTCGTACTTCTGCGCAGCCGCTTCAAGCTGGCGTCCGTAGTACGCATTGCTGGTGTCGGAGTACTCAAAAACGCCGTGAATACGCGACAGAAATTCAGCCGGAACCCTTTCTTCTTTATGCGTGGCAATAAACACCGGAATACCGAATCCCGTGGCTTCTATTTCTTCTATGGCGCCATTGAAAATATCGCTGACGGCCAGAACCACGGCTGCCACATCAATATAATCCGATGCGGTGATATCCACAATGTCGCGCGAAGTGGTAAAGCATTCAGGGCAGGCACGGCTGACGGCAATTTTTAACGTTTTCATCTTTATCTCTTTATTTCAGGCAATATGGGGCCCTCGACTTCTTGCGGTAAAGAAATCGATTATTTCCGGAAAAAAAAGCAAAGCGTGTCCGCTGATACGAAATCAGTTAATTGCTTTTTTGCTGAGTAGAATTCAGTCCGCCCGGTTGCGGAGAATCTGAATCACAAGGAATGAGCGCAGGTGTTCACATGCAACAGCCTGTAAAATAGCGTGTTTCAGGATAACCTGTAAGCAGATGCGCCAGAAGTCGAAGGACTACCGGGCGTTAAAGAGATGAAAGTCAAAACAGTTTCGGTGGGCAAACATCATGATATGTGTTGTCCGCCTTATATGGGGCATTAAACGATTATTGTTTTCCATGTTCAATTTCCTTTCAGTAATTGAAAGCATGGTCATTTTATCCAGGAAAAAGGGATTAACTGTGAAACAGATCACCAATAACCGATCATTTCAGAAATAATTAGTCGTTTTGAGTGAATAACGCAGATCAAAATGCTGTTTTGTTGGTTCGGTGTTAAATTGATGTTTTAATTGTGTTTAAAGAGGGCGAATATAGCCGTGAAAATAATCTCATCGTTATTTTCATGGCTATATTCAGGCTGGTAAGTTTTTATTTAAAATGAAGGTGAATACTTATTCAGATCATAAACCGATATCCGATACCGGTTTCTGTTAATAAATGACGAGGACGCGCGGGATCGGCTTCAAGCTTCTGGCGAAGGTGTCCCATATAAATGCGTAAATAGTGACTATGCTCGACAGCATTCGGCCCCCAGACCTGGCTTAACAGCTGTCGCTGCGTTAACACTTTACCATGGTTATTGAGCAGCACGGCCAGCAGACGAAACTCAATAGGCGTAAGGTGGATCTCTTCTTCTCCTCTTACAATGCGGCGTGCAGCAAGATCGACGCGGATATCGCCAAAGGCGTACACCGGGTCGGAAGGGGAGGTGGCACTGTGTCGACGCAGCGCCACACGAAGCCGGGCCTGTAACTCGCCAATGCCAAACGGTTTGATCAGATAATCATCCGCTCCGGCATCCAGCGCGGCGATTTTATCCGTCTCTTCGGTGCGGGCAGAGAGCACCAGAATAGGCATCTGGCTCCACTGACGCACCTCACGAATAAAATCGATGCCGTCGCCATCCGGAAGTCCCAGATCCAGGATCACCAGATCTGGCTTGCGGGTCGCGGCTTCAATCAACCCTCGTTGAAGCGTTCCGGCTTCATGAACGCGCAAACCGTCGCCTTCCAGCGCGGTACGCAGAAATCGGCTGATAGCGAGCTCATCTTCAACAATCAGAACGTTAATCACAAATCCTCTGGTAATTCATCAAGTTCTGGTGGGCTTTCCAGAGGAAGTGTAACACAAAAGCGTGCCCCACCTTCCGGGCGGTTCTCTGCGGAAATGGTGCCGCCATGCACGTCGACAATCGCCTGGCAGATCGCCAGCCCCAGCCCAACGCCAGGAATGGCGGATTCCTTATTACCGCGCGCAAATTTTTCGAATATGGCGCGCTCCTGACCGGCCGGAATACCCGGCCCGGTATCCCAGACGTCGAGCCGCAGCACACGTTTATCCACCCTGGCAGCAATCCCCAGCCGGGCCTTTGCCCCGGCGTATTTAGCGGCATTTTCCAGAAGATTAATCAGCACGCGCTCAAACAGCGGGCCATCCACATGGATTAACGTCAGGGGTTCCGGCATGTCCAGCTCAATATGGCGCCCGCCGAGACCCGGCTCCAGCATCTTCAGCGCACTGCCGACAACCTCCTCAAGGGTGAGCCACTCTTTTTTGAGGTTAAACCCGCCGGACTGAATGCGCGCCATGTCCAGCAGGTTGTTCACCAGGCGCGTGGTATTCAGCACGTGCTGGCGAATTTCGCTGGCCTGCATCGCGTGCTTTGATCCTTCCGCCGCCAGATCCAGCGTCAGAATTTCGGACTGGCCAAACAGCACGGTAAGCGGCGTGCGCAAATCGTGAGACAGCGCTGCCAGCAGCGAGTTGCGAATACTTTCGCGCTCGCTTGCCAGCCGCGCCTGCTCTTCGCTGGCGGTGAGCGCCAGCCGTTCAAGGGCGCTGGCGACCAGCAGGGTGAAGGTTTCAAGCAGGCGCTGCTGCTCGGGGATCATCAGCTGACGCAGGTTAGACGGCTCGACGATGACCAGCCCGTGATTTTTATCCGCGCTGCGCAGCGGCAGGATCTGGTAAGGCACGCCGGGCAGCGTGTCGGTGCCGGCGCCGGCAGGTAAACCCTTATCGAAACTCCAGCGGGCAATCGCTTCATCCCAGGGCGTCATCCCCGAAGGGGAGGTCAGCGGGCGAAGGCGCCCTTGTTCGTCGGGGAGCAAAATCAGGTTACTGGCATGAAAGGTCGAACGGATAAACTGCTCGCTGGTCTGCACGATATCTCGCTGCGTGCGGCCAACCGCCAGCGATTTTGACATTTCATACAGATGGCGCGTGCGCTGCTCGCGATAGCGGGCAATGCGTGCCTGGTAGCGCACGCCTGCCGTCAGATTCCCGATCACCAGCCCGACGGTAAGCATCACGGCAAAGGTCAGAATGTACTGCACGTCCGAGACAGCAAGCGTCCCGCGCGGAGCAATAAAGAAGAGATCGAAGCTGATGACGTTGATCACCGTCGCCAGCACCGACGGCCAGCGGCCATAAAAGAGCGCGACCACAACGACGCCGAGCAGATAAATCATGACCAGATTGGCAGCGTCGAAGGCGATGAGCCACTGGCTGGCAATCACCGTAATCAGGGCGCAGAGGACCACGGCCACCATGCAGCCCCGGATCTGAATGCGCCATTTATCGCCAAAGGTGCGAGCGTCCGGCGTACGGTTGGGCAGGGGGGCGGGCTTGTCATCCAGCGCGACGATGACTAAATCAAGATCCGGCGCGCGGCGGGCCAGCCTGTCGGCAAAAGATTCGCGGCTAAACCAGCGGCGGTGCTGGCGACGTCCAATGACAATCTTGCCCAGGTTGTGCTCCCGCGCGTAGCGCAGAATGGCTTTATCTTCCTGCGGATCGGAAAGGGTTGCGGTTTCGGCGCCCAGCTCCTGCGCCAGCCGCAGCGCGCTCAAAATGGCGCGGCGCTGATTTTCCGGCAGGCCATGCAGCTGCGGCGTTTCGACGTAGACCGCGTGCCAGACGCTGCCAAACTTCGCTGCAAGCCGGGCGGCGGTGCGAACCAGTTTTTCGTTGCCGCTGCCGTGACCAATGCATAACAGAATGGCGTCCCGCGTGTGCCAGACGCGCTCTTGTCCCTGTAGGTCTCGCCAGGCGCGCATCTGGTCATCAACGCGATCGGCGGTGCGGCGCAGGGCCAGCTCGCGCAGGGCAATCAGGTTTCCTTTGCGGAAAAAATGTTCGATGGCGCGTTCGGCCTGGCCGGCAATATACACTTTGCCTTCATGCAGGCGCTGGCGCAGATCGTCCGGCGGCAGGTCAACCAGTACGACTTCATCGGCAGAATCAAAAAACGGATCGGGGACGGTTTCCCGCACCTGGATACCGGTTACGCCGCTCACCACGTCGTTCAGGCTTTCCAGATGCTGAACATTCACCGTGGTGAAGACGTCAATGCCTGCCTCAAGCAGCTCCTCAACATCCTGCCAGCGCTTCGGATGGCGGGAGCCTGGCGCATTGCTGTGCGCCAGTTCGTCCATCAGGATCAGGGCAGGGCGGCGGGCGAGGGCGGCATCAAGATCAAACTCCGTGACCAGCCGCCCGCGATGGCTGATACGCTGGGGCGGCTGCGTCGCCAGCCCCGTCAGCAGCGCAGCAGTCTCTTTGCGACCGTGGGTTTCCACCACGCCGATGAGAATATCAAGCCCCTGCGCCCGAAGCCGCTGGGCTTCCGTCAGCATGGCGAAGGTTTTCCCGACACCCGCGCAGGCGCCGAAAAAAATTTTCAGCTTGCCACGGTGGGCTTCAGCCGTCTGTTCAAGCAGCCTGTCCGGATCCGGGCGCATGGGCTCGTCGGTCATTTAGTTCTTCCTTAGCGCATCCAGCGCCAGATTCAGCTCAACAATGTTCACTACCGGCATGCCGATGAAGCTGACCAGCGGCTTTTGCGTATGTTCTGCAACCAGCTGGCTCACCTGCTCGACGGTCAGCTGACGGGCGGCGGCCACGCGTGGGATCTGCCAGACCACCGCGTCCGGCGTCAGGCTGTAATCCAGCCCGCTCGCGGAGGCGGTGACCAGCTCAACCGGCACCTCACGGCTGGCCTGCGGATTCGCAGCGCGCAGGGCGGCAACGCGTTCAGCAATGGCTTTGTCCAGGTCAGGGTTACTGCCCGCCAGATTGCTGCCGCCGGAGGCCATTGGATTATACGGGCTTTCCGCAGTGGCGGAAGGGCGTCCCTGGAAGTAGCGTGGGTCCGTAAAGTTCTGCCCAATCAGACGCGAGCCGCGGTTTTCACCGTTCTGGATAATCAGCGAGCCGTTGGCCTGATCCTGAAACCACCACTGGCCCAGCGCGGTAGTCATCAGCGGGTAAAGCCCGCCGGTAATCAGAGACAGCAGAATAAACAACAGTATAGCGGGACGTAACATCGTCATTGGATCCACCTTTTAAACCAGCCCGAACAGCGTTAGCAACATGTCGATAACCTTGATCCCAATAAAGGGCACCACCAGCCCACCCAGACCGTAAATCCACAGGTTACGGCGCAGCATGGCGGCGGCCGTCAGCGGCTTATAGCTCACCCCTTTCAGCGCCAGCGGAATAAGAAAGACAATAATCAGCGCGTTGAAGATCACCGCGCTCAGAATGGCCGAGGCCGGAGAGTGCAGGTGCATCACGTTCAGGGCATTTAGCTGCGGGTAGGTTGCCGCAAACGCCGCCGGAATGATGGCGAAATACTTTGCCACGTCGTTGGCGATACTGAACGTGGTCAGCGAGCCGCGCGTCATCAGCATCTGCTTCCCGATGTGCACCACCTCGATCAGCTTGGTCGGGTTCGAGTCGAGATCCACCATGTTGCCCGCCTCTTTTGCCGCCTGGGTACCGGAGTTCATTGCCACCGCCACGTCGGCCTGCGCCAGCGCCGGGGCGTCGTTGGTGCCGTCGCCGGTCATCGCCACCAGACGACCTTCCGCCTGATACTGGCGAATGAGCGCCAGCTTCGCTTCCGGCGTCGCTTCGGAAAGGAAATCATCCACGCCCGCTTCGGCGGCAATGGCCGCCGCAGTCAGACGGTTATCCCCGGTGATCATCACCGTTTTAATGCCCATCTTACGCATCTGGGCGAAACGCTCTTTTATACCGCCTTTAACGATATCCTTCAGAGCGATCACCCCCAGAACGCTTGCACCTTCCGCCACCACCAGCGGGGTTGCCCCCTGACGCGCCACGCTTTCCACCAGATGGTCGACTTCCGGGGGGAAGTGTCCATTATTGGCTTCAATATGACGGCGAATGGCATCAACGGACCCTTTACGGATCATCCGGTCCTGAATGTTAATGCCGCTCATGCGGGTTTGCGCCGTGAAGGGAACGAACGTGGCGTGCAGGCTTTGTACGTCGCGCTGGCGCAGGTTAAAGCGCTGCTTGGCGAGGATCACGATACTGCGGCCTTCCGGCGTTTCATCAGCCAGCGAGGAAAGCTGCGCCGCGTCAGCCAGCGTTTTTTCATCCACGCCGGGAGCAGGTAAAAAGTCAGAGGCCTGACGATTGCCCAGGGTGATGGTCCCGGTTTTATCCAGCAGCAGCACGTCTACGTCCCCCGCCGCTTCAACGGCGCGTCCGCTGGTGGCGATGACGTTAGCGCCCAGCATACGGCTCATCCCCGCCACGCCAATCGCGGAAAGCAGGCCACCAATAGTGGTGGGGATCAGACAGACCAGCAGGGCGATCAGTACGGTGATGCTGACCGCTGTACCGCCGTAGGCGGAGAAAGGCCACAGGGTCGCCGTTGCCAGCAGGAAGACAATGGTGAGCGCCACCAGCAGAATGGTCAGAGCGATCTCGTTCGGCGTTTTACGACGCTGCGCGCCTTCCACCATGGCGATCATCCGGTCGAGAAAGGTTTCGCCCGGGTTAACGCTGCACTGGATCACCAGCCAGTCGGAAAGAATGCGCGTTCCGCCGGTAACTGAGGCGAAATCTCCGCCCGACTCACGGATCACCGGTGCGGATTCCCCGGTAATGGCGCTTTCGTCTACCGACGCGCCGCCCTCAATCACTTCCCCGTCGCAGGGGATGATGTCGCCGGCTTCCACCAGCACCACGTCACCTTTACGCAGTTCATCCGCCGGTACGTGGTCCATCTGCGCGCCGTATTTAGGTTCGCGTAATTTGCGCGCAAAGGCGGTTTTTTTGACCCCTTTCAGACTGTTGGCCTGCGCTTTACTGCGGCCTTCCGCCAGCGCTTCGGCGAAGTTGGCGAACAGCACGGTAAACCACAGCCACAGGCTGATGGCGCCGGTAAAGGTTGCATTCCCCAAAAGGTGTCCCGTTCCCATGGCAATCGCCAGTACGGTGGTGAGTAAACTTCCAGTCCAGACAATAAACATCACCGGGTTGTGCCACTGGACGCGCGGGCTCAGTTTTTTTACCGCATCCATGAGGGCCTGACGAACTAAGGTCGGTTCGAGCAGGGCCAGTTGTTTACGACTCATGACAAATTCTCCGCAAAATCAGCGTAAAGAGAGATATTCCGCAACCGGGCCTAACGCGAGGGCGGGGATAAAGGTCAGGGCACCTACCAGCAGAACGGTGCCAATCAGCAGGCCGACGAACAGCGCGCCGTGAGTCGGTAACGTACCGGTGGTGGTCGGCTGGATCTTCTTATTCACCAGTGTTCCGGCGATCGCCATGACGGGAATAATCACGCCGAAACGACCGACGAACATGCAGAACGCCAGCAGACAGTTCCAGAACGGTGAGTTGGCGCTTAACCCTGCAAAGGCGCTGCCGTTGTTGTTTGCGGCAGACGAAACGGCGTAAAGCACTTCGCTAAAGCCGTGAATGCCCGGGTTAAAGATGCCGCTGCGCCCGACGTCGGTCATCAGCGCCAGGGCGGTACCGAGCAGCACAAGGGCGGGGGTGACCAGGATCGCCAGCGCGGTTAATTTCATTTCGCGGACGTCGATTTTTTTGCCGAGATATTCCGGCGTGCGGCCGATCATCAGCCCGGCGATAAACACGGCGAGCAGGACGAACAACAGCATGCCGTACAGCCCCGAACCGACCCCACCGAAAACTACCTCGCCAATCTGCATCAGCCACATCGGGATCATGCCGCCGAGCGCGGTGAAAGAGTCATGCATGGCGTTCACCGCCCCGCAGGAGGCCGCCGTGGTGACCACCGCATAAAGGCTGCTGGCAAGAATGCCGAAGCGGCTCTCTTTGCCTTCCAGGTTGATATTGCTGTTAGCCCCCAACTGCATGAAGTGGCTGTTGCCGTTCCATTCGGCCCACATCACCAGTGCTACGCAGACCACGAAGATTAACGACATGGCCCACAGCAGCGTACGACCCTGGCGGCGATCGTTAACTACATCGCCAAAGGCGAAGCAGAGTGCGGTGGGGATCAGGAAGATCGTCAGCATCTGTACAAAATTGGTTAACGCCGTTGGGTTTTCAAACGGATGCGATGAATTGGCGTTGAAGAAGCCGCCCCCATTGGTGCCCAGCATCTTGATTGCTTCCTGCGACGCCACCGGCCCCATTGGCAGGAGTTCCCTGGCCCCTTCAAGCGAGGTGAAAGGGGTATAAGGCAGCAGGTTTTGCAGAGTGCCTTGCTGAATAAAGAACAGGGCAATAATCAGCGCAACAGGCACCAGGATCCAAAGGGTGATGCGTGTGACATCAACCCAGGCGTTGCCGAGAGTGCTGACATTCTGACGGGCAAACGCGCGCATCAGGGCGAAGATCACCGCGATACCGCTGGCCGCAGAAAGAAAGTTCTGCACGGTTAACCCGGCCATCTGGCTGAAGTAGCTGAGCGTGGTTTCACCGGCGTAAGACTGCCAGTTGGTGTTGGTGACAAAGCTGACCGCCGTGTTCAGCGCCAGATGCCAGGATAAACCCGGTAACTGCTGCGGGTTCAACGGCAGACTGCCCTGGAGCATCAGCAGCGTAAAGAGGGCAATAAGCCCCACGATATTCAGAAGCAGTATCGCCATCAGGTATTGGCGCCAGTTCATTTCCCGGTCGCTGATACCTGAAATGCGCCAGAGCACATTTTCAATATTTCGCGTGCCCGGCAATGGCACGTTGTTTATCAGCCGCGCCAGCGCTGTTCCCAGCGGCCTGGCGAGCACAAACAGTACCAGTAAAAAGCTGGCAATAAGCAAAAACGCCTGAGCAGCCATCAGAATGCCTCCGCATTAATCAGGGCATAAATCAGATAACCCAATAACAGGAACACCAGCACGATGCCGGCAATCAGACCTGCACTCACACTCCACCTCCGGGTGACTTTTGTTGTTGTACAAACGGTAGGATTTGTGGCGCAAAGATTTCGCAAAAATCAGAAGGGCAGGTGTAAAAAAAGTATAAAAAAGGGAAAAGCCACAATTTAACTATTGGTAAGTAAATCGTTAACTTTTTTGTAACTTAATTACAGGCATGAATGTAAATATTCACGAAATGGATGAAAATAAGTGGTCGGATGAGTAGTAAAATTACAAACAAAGCGGTATTATTTTAACCAGGTCACAGATTTCACATTTTCCGGAGACGGTTTCCGGCCAACTACAGGGGAGAAAAATATGGATCTTTATAAAGAGTTTCCGGCTCATATCATTTTCATGCGTCGCACTTTCGCCGTTGTGGCTGGCGTGCTGGCCCTGCCGGTGATGCTGTTCTGGAAAGATCGCGCACGTTTCTACAGTTACCTGCATCGCGTCTGGGCGAAAACCAGCGAGAAGCCGGTGTGGATGGATCAGGCCGAGAAAGCAACCTGCGATTTCTACTGATACGGTGTGACATCTTAGCCATAAAAAAACCGCCTACAGCAAAGTGGCGGTTTTTTTGTCCCTCGGGATTCGCGGTCCGTTGGGTAATCTTGCAGCCCCTACCCGGGATTTTTATCATACCCTTCTTTAAAAAGTTCGCAATCCACTTCACCTTTATAAATTCCTAATTTTACTGAAATAACTTACTTTTGGCGTTGGTGTTAATTATGATGCCACGTCCCTTTCCGCCATCTCGCAAATGGGCATCGGTCCTGGGAAAGGTGTATCCATAGCCGTAAAGCAGCCCGCCTACCCGGGCTTGTGTCCACCGATTTATCACCGGTGGTGATAGGTGGAGCGGTTAGCAGCAGGGACCGCATAGTGAAACGCTATTTATGCATTGCGTTCATTGTCGCCAGCGCACTCGTTGTAAAGAGTGATAAACCGGATGTGTTTATTGCCTTTACCCCGATAGTGCAGGACAAGTAGCGTTAAGGCCGCCTCGGGCGGCCTTTTTTATTTCATCCCGTCTACACTTCATGGCAAAGTAGTTCAATGCATGCCTTTTTCCTTTTACGGCATGCCCTTACGGACATAATGGACAATTGCCAGGAGTTTTATGCCCACCCATCTGGTTTGGTTTCGCGCGGATTTACGCATTCACGACAACTTCGCTCTCGCGGCGGCCTGCCGCGCTAAAGACGCGAATGTGCTGGCCCTGTTTATCGCCACGCCTGAACAGTGGCGGCAGCATGACATGGCGCCCCGGCAAGCGGCACTGCTCAGCGCGTATCTGAATGACCTGCAACATTCACTGGCCGAAAAAGGCATTCCGCTGATCTATAAAGAGGCCCATGATTTTGCCGCTCAGCGTCAGACGGTGCAGGCAATCTGCCAGCAGTACGCAGTAACGCATCTTTATTACAACTATCAGTATGAATTCAACGAGCAGCAGCGGGATCGTCAGCTGGAGAAATCCCTTGCGGGCGTGGTCTGTGAAGGCTTTGATGACAGCGTGATGCTCGCGCCTGGCAGCGTAATGACCGGCAGTCACGAGATGTATAAAGTTTTCACGCCGTTTAAAAATGCCTTTATCAAACGCCTGAAAGAGGGACTACCTGAGTGCGTTACCGCCCCGTCCGTGAGAGGGGAAACGATAACGGATCTGCCGGCGATCAGGCTGAATTATCCCCAGCAGTCGTTCGATGAAACAGTATTCCCCGCCAGCGAGAAAGCGGCTATCGCCCGGTTGCGTCAGTTCTGCGCGCAGGGGGCGGTTGAGTACGAGGCGCGTCGGGATTTTCCAGCGATTGAAGGCACCAGCCGCTTGTCGGCCTGTCTAGCGCTGGGCGCGCTCTCTCCGCGCCAGTGTTTACATCGCCTGCTGGCGGAACAGCCTCAGGCGTTAGACGGGGGGGCGGGCGCAGTGTGGCTGAACGAACTGATCTGGCGTGAGTTCTATCGCCATCTGATGACGTATCATCCTGATTTGTGTAAACATCGGCCCTTTATTCGTTGGACCGAACAGGTACAGTGGCAGTCGAATGAGAAGCTGCTTAAGGCATGGCAGCATGGGCTTACCGGCTTCCCGATTGTTGATGCAGCTATGCGGCAGCTCAATGAAACCGGGTGGATGCATAACCGTCTGCGTATGATTACCGCCAGCTTCCTGGTGAAGGATCTGCTTATCGACTGGCGAACCGGAGAGCGTTATTTTATCTCTCAGCTGATCGATGGCGATCTGGCGGCGAATAACGGCGGCTGGCAGTGGGCGGCCTCCACCGGAACGGATGCGGCTCCCTATTTTCGGATCTTCAATCCGACCACGCAGGGACAACGATTTGACGCCGACGGCGAGTTTATCCGCCGCTGGCTGCCTGAGCTTAAGGATGTCCCGGCCAAAGCCATTCATGAACCCTGGGTATGGGCGGATAAACAGCGTGTTACCCTGAACTATCCCCGTCCCATTGTCGACCATAAACAGGCGCGCGTCGCCACGCTGGCGGCGTACGAAGCCGCCCGAAAAGTTTGAGAGAATGATGATGAAAAACAGTGAACTGGAACGCCTGATTAACGAAAAACTCAACACGGCTTCGTTTAGCGACTACGGCCCGAATGGCTTGCAGGTGGAGGGGCGCGAGACGGTGCAAAAAATCATCACCGGCGTGACGGCAAGCCAGGCGCTGCTGGATGAGGCGGTGCGTCAGGAAGCCGATGCGGTGATTGTCCACCACGGTTATTTCTGGAAAAACGAATCACCGATTATTCGCGGCATGAAGCGCAACCGACTCAAAACGCTGCTGGCGAATGACATCAACCTGTACGGCTATCACCTGCCGCTCGATGCGCATCCTGAGCTGGGGAACAACGTTCAGCTTGCGCAACTGCTGGGGATTACCGTGATGGGTGAAATTGAACCCCTGGTGCCGTGGGGCGAACTGTCGATGCCGGTTCCGGGTCTGGAGCTGGCCTCGTGGATCGAAGCGCGCCTGGGGCGTCGTCCGCTGTGGTGCGGCGACACCGGGCCGGATACCGTGAAGCGCGTGGCATGGTGCACCGGCGGCGGCCAGGGCTTTATTGACAGCGCGGCGCGTTTTGGTGTCGACGCCTTCATTACCGGCGAAGTCTCCGAGCAGACCATTCACTCAGCCCGTGAACAAGGCCTGCATTTTTACGCGGCGGGCCATCACGCCACCGAGCGTGGCGGCATCCGCGCCCTCAGCGAGTGGCTGACGGAAAATACCGATCTGGATGTGACGTTTATTGATATCCCTAATCCGGCCTGATGAGAGGTAGTTAAGTGCAGCGAGCGCGTTGTTATCTTCTGGGTGAAACCGCAGTGGTTCTGGAACTTGAGCCTCCGGTGACGCTTGCCACGCAAAAGCGTATCTGGCGTCTGGCTCAGCGACTGCCCGAGCTACCCGGCGTGGTTGAAGCTATTCCGGGTATGAATAATATCACCGTGGTGCTGCGTGATCCGCATACGGGGGCGCTGGATGCCATTGAGCGTCTGCAACGCTGGTGGGAGGAGAGCGAGGCGCTGGAGCCGGAATCGCGCACGATTGAGATCCCGGTTGTCTATGGCGGCAAGGGAGGCCCCGACCTTGGCGTGGTGGCCGAGCACTGTGGATTAACGGAGAAGCAGGTTGTGGAGCTGCATAGCTCAGTCGACTATGTTGTCTGGTTTTTGGGATTTCAGCCGGGTTTCCCTTATCTGGGCGGGTTATCGCCCCAGCTGCATACGCCGCGCCGGGCTGAGCCGCGCCTGAGCGTACCGGCGGGCAGCGTGGCGATTGGTGGCGAGCAAACGGGAATTTATCCGCTCGCTTCACCGGGAGGCTGGCAGCTGATTGGGCACACGTCCACGCCGTTATTCGAACCAGGCCAGGACGCGCCCATACTCCTGCGTCCGGGGGATACGCTGCGCTTTATCCCGCAGAAGGAGGGAGTATGTTAACGCTTATTCGCGCAGGGCTTTACACCTCGGTACAGGATGCCGGGCGTTTTGGGCTGCGTCAGTCGGGCGTGAGCTACTGCGGTGCGCTTGATCGTCCCTCGCTGGAGATTGCCAACCTGCTGGTAGGTAACGCAGGCAGCACGGCGGCGTTAGAAATTACGCTGGGTCAGTGCGTGATTGAGTTTGGTCAGGAAGCCTGGTTTGCCTTAACCGGCGCGGGCTGTGACGCGACGCTGGACGGCAAAGCGGTGTGGACCGGCTGGCGCCTGCGGGCGAAGGCCGGGCAGCGTCTGACGCTCAAGCGTCCTCTGCACGGCGTGCGTAGCTATCTTGCGGTAGCGGGGGGGATCGACGTGCCGGAGGTGCTGGGCTCATCCAGCACCGACCAGAAAGCGGGAATGGGCGGCCATGAAGGACGGCTGCTGCGCGACGGCGATCGTCTGCGAATAAAGACCTCAACGCGCCATTTCACCACCACGCAGGGCGTGAAACAGCTGCTGTGGGGGAACGTGATCCGCGCCTTACCAGGACCGGAATACCAGGAGTTTGATGAAGCCGCGAAAGAGTCTTTCTGGCGCTCGCCGTGGAAGATCAGCCCGCAGAGTAACCGCATGGGTTACCGGCTTCAGGGACAGCCGCTGACCCGCACGACTGACCGGGAGCTGCTTTCCCATGGTCTGTTGCCGGGGGTGATTCAAGTGCCAGGCAACGGACAGCCCATCGTACTGATGAACGATGCGCAAACCACGGGAGGATATCCGCGTATTGCCTGCATTATCGAAGCCGATCGCTACCATCTGGCGCAAATTCCTCTCGGTCAGCCAATTCATTTTGTGCAGTGTTCGCTGGAGGAGGCACTGAAAGCCCGGCAGGATCAGCAGCGTTATCTCGAACAGCTGGCGTGGAGGCTCGATGGTAAAGATTGATTTAAACGCCGATCTGGGAGAGGGCAGCAGCGCCGATGCGGCGCTGATGACGCTGGTCTCCTCGGTGAATATCGCCTGCGGGTTTCATGCCGGCGATGCGCAGACCATGCTGGCGAGCGTGCGCAATGCCATGAAAAACGGCGTGGCGATAGGCGCTCACCCCAGCTTTCCGGACCGGGAAAACTTTGGCCGCACGGCGATGGATCTGCCGCCTGAGACGGTTTACGCGCAAATGCTCTACCAGATCGGCGCGCTGGAGGCGATAGTGCGCGCTGAGAATGGCGTGTTGCGCCACGTCAAGCCGCACGGCATGCTCTATAACCAGGCGGCGAAAGATCCGGTGCTGGCGGATGCCATTGCCCGCGCGGTGCGGGACTGCAATCCGCGTCTGGTGCTGGTGGGCCTGGCGGGCAGCGAGCTTATTCGTGCCGGCGAACGGCTGGGGCTGAGCACGCGGCAGGAAGTGTTTGCCGATCGGGGATACCTGCCGGACGGCAGCCTGGTTCCGCGCACGCGGGCCGGTGCGCTGATCACCGACGAAGGTAAAGCGCTGGCGCAGACGCTGGAGATGGTGCGCTTCGGGCGAGTAACCTCAACGGAGGGTACAACGGCAAACGTTCAGGCTGATACGGTGTGCTTACACGGTGACGGCGAGCATGCGCTCCAGTTTGCGCGACGCCTGCGGGCGGCGTTCTCGGAAGAGGGCATTGTTGTCAGCGCAGAATAATCATGAAAGGACAATAACATGCCAGAAGGTCCGGAGATCCGCCGCGCGGCGGATAGCCTGGAGGCGGCGATAAAGGGCAAACCTCTGACACACGTCTGGTTTGCCTTTCCTCAACTCAAGCCGTTTGAATCGCAGCTGGTGGGGCAGACGGTGACCCACATTGAAACGCGCGGCAAAGCGTTACTCACCCACTTTTCCCATAACCTGACGTTATACAGCCATAATCAGCTTTACGGCGTCTGGCGGGTGGTGGAGGCGGACGAGCAGCCGCAAACGACCCGCGTGCTGCGAGTGCGGCTACAAACGGCGGATAAGGCGATCCTGCTCTACAGCGCCTCTGATATCGAAATGTTAACGCCAGAGCAGTTGCTCACGCATCCGTTCTTACAGCGGGTTGGGCCGGACGTGCTGGATATGCGCCTGACGGCGAGCGATGTGAAGACCCGACTGCTATCGCCCACATTCCGCAACCGGCAGTTTTCCGGGCTGTTGCTCGATCAGGCATTTCTGGCAGGGCTGGGAAACTACCTGCGGGTGGAGATCCTCTGGGAAGTCGGGCTGGCACCGCAGCACAAAGCGTCGCAGTTGAGCGATGAACAGCTTGAGGCGCTGTCCCACGCGCTGCTGGACATCCCGCGGCTGTCGTACAACACGCGCGGCATGGTGGATGAGAACAAGCATCACGGGGCGCTGTTCCGGTTCAAGGTGTTTCATCGGGCGGGGAAGAAGTGCGAGCGGTGCGGCGGGATTATCGACAGGATTATGCTCTCTTCGAGACCCTTTTACTGGTGTCCACATTGTCAAAAATAAAAAAGCCGGGTGGCGGCTACGCCTTACCCGGCCTATGTTTCGCATTTGTAGGCCCGGTAAGCGGTAGCGCCACCGGGCTTAACTTTTAGCGCTTCAGGTCAGACTTAAAATCACGCTGCTCGTAGCCGGTATACAGCTGACGAGGACGGGCGATTTTCATGCCTTCGCTGTGCATTTCGTTCCAGTGCGCAATCCAGCCCACGGTACGCGCCATGGCGAAGATCA
>Ga0308166_1001741_pt1 | contig 22033 bp, 18 predicted proteins | sample PhyCR2_2_FD_202137 | JGI IMG/M metagenome (GOLD analysis project Ga0308166, IMG submission 202137) | Phyllosphere microbial communities from UC Gill Tract Community Farm, Albany, California, United States - DLSLCC.R2 | ecosystem: Host-associated > Plants > Phyllosphere > Unclassified | place... | reverse complement strand
CGTCGGCTGCGGTCTTGGTACTGGCTGCCACGCCGGTAATCTTGCTCTGGCATTCGCTGGCGAACCAGGCGCGGGTGAGCGGGATACCGTCCATCACGCGCTTGGTCACCGGTACGATCTGCTCGCCGACCAGCATGCCCAGCATGCCCAGCAGGCCGACCAGGGCGATGGCGGGCGGCGCCGGGGAGCGCACGTTGATCACACCGTAGAGCACGCCAGCCAGGATGCCGGCGCCGAAAGAGATCAGGTAGACCATGGTTCGCTCCTCGTTCTGCTGCGTTGTCGATGCCGCCACGTTCAGGGATTTCGTCGAACGGCCCGGCTGCCTGTGCTGCGTTTGCTTCCTGCATTCCCCTCTGCATCGCCTTGTGTCTGCTGCGATGAAGTGCATTATGCGTGGCGAAAAAGGAAACGAAAAACGGGAAATTTGCGGACATATAATCGAAATTTTCGAATACTGATTTGTAGCCTTGCGGCTTGCCTCGGTTGGCCAGCAAGCGCCGGAAAAAAGGCTTTGACCTTGTTGATGAGATGAAGATTCCAACCACTTCGCTCCCGCTTGTCCTGCTGCCGGGTTTCATGCTGGATGAGACACTATGGGATGAGGTCCTTCCCCTGCTGCACTGGGAGGCGCCGGTACACCGCCTGCCGCTGGGGCCGGGTACGACGACCGAAGAGATCGCGCGCAGCATCGCGCGGGCGGCGCCGGAGCGTTTCGTGTTGATCGGCTTTTCGCTGGGCGGCTATCTCGCGCGCAAGGTGGCCGAGCTGTTTCCGGAGCGGGTGGCGGCGCTGGTGCTGGTGGCCAGCTCGCTCGCGTCCGATACGCCGGAGCGGGCCAAGGCGAAGCAAAATGCGATCAGGGCGCTCGATTCGTCTTCCTTCCGTGGCCTGAGCACGGGGTCGATTGCGCAGTCGCTGCATCCGGACCGGCGCGGGGACCGGGAACTGGTGGCGCGCATCAGGGAGATGGGGAGGCGGCTCGGTTACGAGGCGATGGTGGTGCAGTCGGGCTTGAGGCGGGATGGGATTGCGGCGGCGACGTTGACGTGTCCGACGCTGGTGATCGGAGCGGAGCAGGATACGCTGCGCAGTGCGCAGGAGACGAGGGAACTGGCCGAGGCGATTCCTGGTGCGGTGCGCAAGGTGATCGGCGATTCCGGGCATATGCTTCCGCTTGAACGTGCTGACCCGCTCGCCGCCACGATACGCGCCTGGCTTGCGGTATTGGCAGAGGTTTCATCATGATCAGGAAGGGCTGCGCCGGGCCAGCGCAGGAACAGGTATTAACCGTGCAATAAAACACATCAAAAGCAACAACCCGAGGGATAGCGCGACGAAATTACGTGACAGTTGCCATGCGGCAATCTATGATCGTTTGTCCACCTTATCTCCTGCCGCACGCCCCGTGCGCATCTAGTTCAATGAGCGACCTCAACAATATTGCTGGCTGGCGAGAGCGTGTCTTTGCCTCCTTGCTGACAGTTGCGTTTTTTGTCGGCCTCATTTCTACGGCAGCCATCCTTCCCTTCCTGGTTCAGAACGGGATGTGGGAAGTGGTGCTTGCGGATTGCCTGGCCTTGGCCTGGATCTTCGCCGTCTGGCGCCTGCAAGAACTTCCGTATGCCGTCCGTGTCCTGAACTTCCTGGCGGTGGTCTATGTGCTAGCCATCGTCCTGATGCTGTCCGTCGGCTCCGCAAGCCTGAGCTACCTGCTCGGCCCGCCGCTGATCGCAGCCATCCTGCTGAACCTGCGCTCCGCCATGCTCGCCACCGCGCTGGGTGTCGTCGCGCTCATCACGGCCGGTGCGACAGGTCATATCGAACTGGATGTACCTGGCCTGGACCATTCCCCGCTGAAGGCATCGGGGGTCGCTGCCATCAACTACGGCACGATTGCCATCATGCTGTCGCTGACCTGCAGCACCCTGCTGAAGGGCCTGGCGCGCTCGCTCGAGGACCTCGATCTCACCTCCGCCGCCGTTGCGCGACTGAACGACATGGTATTGATTCTCGAAGCCGCCGACACCCATGGCGCGGACCAGCCGATCATCTTTGCCAACGACGCCTTCCTGCGGCGTACAGGCCGCTCGCGCGACGAAGTCCTCGGCCAGGGATTGCATATCCTGCACGGCCAGGACACCGACGCAGCCGCTTTCGCGGGCATCTTCCAGGCGATGGATGCGAACCGCTCTACCAAGACCGAGATGGTGGTCCATACCCGCACGGGCGCGGCGTTCTGGGTGGAACTCGAGGTAATGCCGTTTACCCGCAACAGGGAATGCACGAGCCATTGGGTTGTCGTCAGCCGGGACATCACGGAGCGCCGCACGGCAGCGGACGCTATCCATCGCCTGGCTTTCTATGATGTGCTGACCGGACTGCCGAACCGGCGTTTCCTCATGGAACGCCTGACCACGATGGTTGCGCACAGCCAGGCGGAGCAGACCATCGGCGCCGTTCTATACCTGGATATCGACAAATTCAAGAGTGTCAATGACGAGCGCGGCCATGCAACCGGCGACGTCCTGCTCGAACATGCCGCCGCACGTTTGAAACAGGCCGTGCGCGATACGGACATGGTCGCCCGCATCGGCGGCGACGAATTCGTCATCCTGCTCGACAGCCGCGCTCCGCACCTGGACGCTGCCGCACGCCGCGCCCTGGAGGCCGCAGCCCTGGTGCGCGCAGCCCTGGCGGCGCCGCTCGACCTCAAGGGCCAGCCCTACCGTATCGCGGCCAGCATCGGCATCGCGCTGGCCAGGCCCGGCGGCCCGGGTGCGCACGACCTGCTGCGCGAAGCCGACACCGCCATGTACCACGCCAAGGCCGGCGGGCGCGATGGCGTGATGGTATTCGCGGACGCCATGCTGGCCGACGCCCAGCGCAAGCTCACGCTGGAACGCGACCTCGGCGCGGCGCTCGCCGCCGGCGAACTGGCCATGCACCTGCAACTGCAGGTCGACCAGGGCGGCCTGCCGGTCGGCGCCGAGCTGCTCATGCGCTGGCGCCGGGCCGACGGCAGCATGGAGCGGCCGGACATCTTCATTCCCGTGGCCGAATCGAGCGGCCTGATCGTGCCGATCGGCCACTGGGCCTTGCACCAGGCATGCGCCGCCTGGCTCGCGCTCGATCGGGCCGGCCACGCCCTGCCCCTGTCGCTCAACGTCAGCCCGATCCAGTTCCGCCAGCCCGACTTCGTCGAGCAGGTGCAGCGGATTTTTGCCGAGATGGGCGTGCCGCCGCAGGGATTCATCTTCGAGGTGACGGAAGGGCTGCTGATCGAGGATATCGACCAGACGATCGCGCGCATGCACCAGCTGGCCAGCCTGGGCATCCGCTTCTCGGTCGACGATTTCGGGACCGGCTATTCGAACCTGGGCTATTTGAAGAAAATGCCGCTGTACGAGCTGAAGATCGACAAGAGCTTCATGCGCGACACGCCGCAGGACCACAACAGCACGGCAATCGTCCAGTCGATCCTGGCGATGGCCAACCACCTGGGGCTGAGCGTGGTGGCCGAAGGCGTGGAAACCGCGGCGCAGGCGTGCTACCTCGCGCAGCATGGGGCGCCCTGCATGCAGGGCTTCCACTATCACCGGCCGATGCCGCTGGGCGACGTGATCGCGCGCCTGCAGACTACCGCCGAATACGCCTGACAGAGCGTTTTTACTCGTGCCGGTACACGCGCGGGTCCAGCGTATGCTCTTCGACTGCGGGTGCATCCGCCGCCACCGCGCCAGCCGGCGCCGCCGCATCGCGCTTCGGATACGGCGTGCCATCCCGGTGCGTATAGCTGTCGGTGGCGCCGTCGTACACCAGGTCGATGTCCGGATAATTGGCCCGGTCCGCCGGAATGGTCGGCCCCACCGCCACGAACAGCGCATTACCCCAGCTGCGGTTCACCAGGTGGTGCCCGTTCGGCTTCCCCGCCGGGAAGGCTGCGCAGTCGCCCGCGCGCATCAGGGTCTCGCCTTCGTCGGTGATGAGGGTGAGTTCGCCCGACACCACCATCACGAATTCGTCTTCATGCGTATGCCAGTGGCGCTGCGACGAGGCCGCGCCCGGCTTCAGCTCGACCAGGTTGACGCCGAACTGGGTCAGGCCGCCGGCCTCGCCGAGCGCCTGGCGGCTGCGGCCGTTGACGATCTCGGCGAAGGGTTCCGGATAACCGGTGCCGGTCAGCACGGGGATACTGCTCAGGTCTAGCCGCGACATGCTTGCTCCTTGACGAATAAGTTGAGCGGCCGACCTGACCGGAAAGAAGCCGTGTCAGCCGCGTTTCTGTACCAGCGTCAGGATATCGTAACTTGCCACCAGTTCGTCGTTCTGGTTCGTGACTTGCACGTCCCAGGCCACCACGCCCTGCCCGCGTCCCTGTTCGTCCGTGCGGTTGCGGTCGACCTTGCGCTTGCAGGTCAGGCGTGCGCGGATGGTGTCGCCGATCGCCACCGGCGCCACGAAGCGCAAATTGTCCAGGCCGTAGTTGGCCAGCACCGGACCCGGCGCCGGAGAGACGAACAGCCCCGCCGCCGCCGACAGCACGAAGTAGCCGTGCGCGATGCGCTTGCCGAATTGCGTGTCCTTGGCCGCGATCTCGTCGAAGTGCATGTAGAAGTAGTCGCCCGAGATGCCGCCGAAATTCACGATGTCCGCTTCGCTCACGGTGCGGCGGTGCGTCAAGAGGGAATGGCCGATTTCCAGGTCTTCGAACGGGCGGCGGAACGGGTGGATCTCCGATTCCTTGACCGCCCCGCCGCGCACGTATTCGCCGGTGACGGCGGTGAGCATGGTCGGCGAACCCTGCACCGCCGCGCGCTGCAGGAAGTGTTTGACCGCGCGGATGCCGCCCAGCTCTTCGCCGCCGCCGGCGCGGCCCGGGCCGCCGTGCTTCAGTTGCGGCAGCGGCGAACCGTGGCCGGTGGAGTCCACTGCCGACTCGCGGTCGAGGATGTGCACGCGGCCGTGCGAGCTTGCTGCAATCGGCACCGCGTGCGCGGCGATGGCCGGGTCCTTGGTGGCCAGCGTGGTCACCAGGCTGCCGCGGCCGAGCGCCGCCAGGTGCAGGGCTTCGTCGATGTCGCGGTAGGTCATCATGGTGGACACCGGGCCGAAGGCCTCGATGTCGTGCACGGCCGTGTTGATGGAGGCGTTGCGGCACAGGAGCAGGGTCGGCGCGAAAAAGGCGCCATTCGCCGCGTTCTCGCCCACCGGGTTGAAGCCGTGGTGGGCGCCGAAGATGACCTCGTTGCCGCGCGCGAGCATCTCCACGCGCTCGCTGACGTCGCGGTGCTGGTCCATCGAGGCCAGCGCGCCCATGCGCACGCCTTCCATCTTCGGGTTGCCGACCACGGTCTTTTCCAGGCGCGCGCGCAGGCGCTCGCCCAGCGCGTCGACGTGCTGCTCGGGCACGATGATGCGGCGGATCGCCGTGCACTTCTGGCCGGCCTTGCCGGTCATCTCGCGCGCGACTTCCTTCACGAACAGGTCGAACTCGGGGTCGTCCGGGGTCACGTCCGGGGCCAGGATGGCGGCGTTGAGCGAGTCGGCTTCGGCCGTGAACGGCACCGATTCGCGGATCAGGTTGTGGTTGGCCTTCAGCTTGGCGGCGGTGTCGGCCGAGCCGGTGAAGGTGACGGCGTCGAAGCCGGTCAGGCGGTCGAGCAGATCGCCGGTCGAGCCGATCACCAGCTGCAGCGCGCCTTCGGGCAGCAGGCCGGAGTCCATGATCATTTTCACCACCGCGTGGGTCAGGTAGCTGGTGGCGGTGGCGGGCTTGCCGATGCAGGGCATGGCGGCCAGGAAGCTCGGCGCGAATTTTTCGAGCAGGCCCCAGATCGGGAAGTTGAAGGCGTTGATGTGCACCGCCAGGCCGCCCTTCGGCACCAGGATGTGGGTGCCGGCGAAACCGCCGCGCTTGCCCAGGTTCAGGGCCGGGCCTTCGTGCAGCACGTTCGACGACGGCAGCTCGCGCGAGCCCATGCTGGCGTAGGCGAACAGGGTGCCGATGCCGCCCTCGACGTCGACCCAGCTGTCGGGGCGGGTGGCGCCGGTCAGGTGCGAGATCTCGTACAGCTCTTCCTTGCGCTCCATCAGGTAGAGGGCGAGGGCTTTCAGGCGCTGGGCGCGGGTCTGGAAGTCGAGCTTCATCAGGGCCGGGATGCCCGTCTTGCGGGCGTAGGTGACGGCCTCGTCGAAGTCGAGCTTTTCGGCGTGGGTGTGGTAGACCAGCTGGCCGTCGAGGGCGCTATGCAGGGGGGTGGCGGCTTCCTGGCCGATCCAGCGGCCGGCGATCCAGCTTTGCAGGGTTGATGGGGTGTGCATTTGATGTCTCCTCTGTTCTGGCTTCCGCGTGGGCACGGAGTGCCCACCGTACGGTTACGGTTCCGGGCCGGAATGGCGCCGCGATCCGTGCTTATTCTTTTGGTACGTGGCCGCCGTTGTTCGAGAAATCGAACCTTGGGCGGTTGGGTTCGACTTCCGTGAATGCCTCGACTTCGCGCATGGTGTTGCGCGAGCGTTCGGTCAGCTGGTGGTACTGGCGGGTGCCGAAGCTCTTCCAGGCGATTTCCTCGGGCTTCAGTTCGCGCATCACGCGCGCGGGCGTGCCCATCACCATGCTGCGCGGCGGGATCACCATTTTCGCCTTCACGAAGCTCATGGCGGCGACGATGGATTCCTCGCCGACCACGGCGCCGTCCATCACCACCGCGTTCATGCCGACCATGGCGTTGCGCCCGACGCGGCAGCCGTGCAGCACGGCGCCGTGGCCGATGTGGCCGTCGACTTCGATCACGGTTTCGCCGTCCTCGAAGCCGTGCATCACGCAGCTGTCCTGCACGTTGGCGCCCTCTTCCAGGATCAGGCGGCCGAAGTCGCCGCGCAGCGAGGCCAGCGGGCCGACGTAGCAGCGCGGGCCGACGATCACGTCGCCGATCAGCACCGCCGTCGGATGCACGTAGGCCGTGGGGTGGACCACCGGGCGCACGCCGTCGATTTCGTAGACTTTCACCATGTCTTACACCCGTTCGATGATGAGGGCGATGCCCTGGCCGACGCCGATGCACATCGTGCACAGCGCGTAGCGGCCGCCGCTGCGCTGCAGCTGGTAGACGGCGGTGGTGACCAGGCGTGCGCCCGATGCGCCGAGCGGGTGGCCCAGGGCAATGGCGCCGCCGTTCGGGTTCACGTGCTCGGCGTCGTCGGCCAGGCCCAGGTCGCGCAGCACGGCCAGGCTCTGCGAGGCGAATGCTTCGTTCAGTTCGATCACGTCCATCTGCCCGATGGTGAGTCCGGTCTGGGCCAGCACCTTTTTCGTGGCCGGCGACGGGCCGAAGCCCATGATGCGCGGCGCCAGGCCGGCGGTGGCCATACCGATGATGCGTGCGCGCGGAGTCAGGCCGAAGCGCTCGGCGGCGCTGCTTGACGCGATCAGCACCGCGGCGGCGCCGTCGTTCACGCCCGAGGCGTTACCGGCGGTGACGCTGCCGTCCGGCGTCACCACGCCCTTCAGCTTGGCCAGCGCCTCGATGGTCGTGTCCGGGCGCGGGTGCTCATCAAGGTCGAATACGCGCGACTCGCCCTTCTTCGAATGCAGGGTCACGTGGACGATTTCGTCCTTGAACAGGCCCGCCGCATTGGCGCGCGCCCAGCGCTGCTGGCTGCGGATGGCGAATGCGTCCTGGTCGGCGCGGTCGATGTTGAATTCCCTGGCCACGTTCTCGGCGGTTTCCGGCATCGAGTCGATGCCGTATTTCGCCTTCATGAGCGGATTGACGAAGCGCCAGCCGATGGTGGTGTCTTCGATCCTGGCCGCGCGCGAGAAGGCGGAATCGGCCTTGCCCATCACGAAAGGCGCGCGCGTCATGCTTTCCGAGCCGCCGGCGATGATCAAATTCGCCTGGCCCGAGATGATGGCGCGCGCGCCGATGCCGATGGCGTCCAGGCTGGAGCCGCACAGGCGGTTGATGGTGTTGCCCGGCACCTCGACCGGCAGGCCGGCCAGCAGGCCCGCCATGTGGCCGACGTTGCGGTTGTCTTCGCCGGCCTGGTTGGCGCAGCCCCAGTACAAGTCGTCCACGGTGGCCCAGTCGACGTTCTTGTTGCGGTCGATGAGGGCGGCGATCGGCAGCGCGGCCAGGTCGTCGGCGCGCACCGAGGCGAGCGCGCCGCCGTAGCGGCCGAAGGGGGTGCGCACTGCGTCGCAGATGTAGGCGTCGATCATGTATGTCTCCTGTTTTTTTACGTATTCTTCGGGCGCTTGTCGACCACGCGCCTGGCCTTGCCGGTCAGCGTGCGTTCGATGCCCATCGGCGGCGTCAGCGTGACCCTGGTGCTCACGCCCACATAGGTCTTGATGCAGTGCTGGAGTTCCTTGCACAGCGCGTCGACGTCGCCCGGCGCCATGCCGTGCTCCTTCAGTTCGCCGAACACTTCCAGCGTGTCCAGGTGGCCGTCGCGCGCCACCACCAGCTGGTATTGCGGCGCCAGCGCCGGCATCTTCAGTACCAGTTCCTCGATCTGGCTCGGGAAGACGTTCACGCCGCGGATGATCAGCATGTCGTCCGAGCGGCCGGTGATGCGGCCCATGCGGCGCATCGAGCGCGAAGTCGGCGGCAGGAGGCGCGTGAGGTCGCGCGTGCGGTAGCGGATGATGGGCAGCGCTTCCTTGCTCAGCGAGGTGAACACCAGTTCGCCCTCTTCGCCGTCGGGCAGCACTTCGCCGGTATCGGGGTCGATGATCTCGGGGTAGAAATGGTCTTCCCAGATCACCGGGCCGTCCTTGCTCTCGATGCATTCGCTGGCCACGCCCGGCCCCATCACTTCCGACAGGCCATAGATGTCGACCGCGTCGATGCCGGCTTCCTGTTCGATCGTGGCGCGCATGGCGTTGGTCCAGGGCTCGGCCCCGAAGATGCCGACCTTCAGCGAGGACTGGGCCGGGTCCATGCCCTGGCGCTTGAATTCCTCGACGATGTTCAGCATGTAGGATGGCGTGACCATGATGATCGACGGCTGGAAATCGCAGATCAGCTGCACCTGCTTTTCGGTCTGCCCGCCCGACATCGGCACCACCGTGCAACCCAGGCGTTCGGCGCCGTAGTGGGCGCCCAGGCCGCCGGTGAACAAGCCGTAGCCATAGGCCACGTGCACCATGTCGCCGGGGCGGCCGCCGGCGGCGCGGATCGAGCGCGCCACCACGTCGGCCCAGGTGTCGATGTCCTTGCGGGTGTAGCCGACCACGGTGGGGCGGCCGGTGGTGCCCGACGATGCATGCACGCGCACCACCTGCTCGCGCGGCACGGCGAACATGCCGAAGGGGTAGTTGTCGCGCAGGGTTTTCTTGTCGGTGAACGGGAACTTGGCCAGGTCGGCGAGCGATTTCAAATCGCCCGGGTGCACGCCGGCTTCATCGAAGGCTTTTCGGTAGTGCGGCACATTCTCGTAGGCGTGCTGCAGCGACCATTGCAGGCGCTCGAGTTGCAGCGCCTGCAGTTCGTCGCGGCTGGCGCGTTCGATCGGCTCCAGGTCGCCAGGTTCAGGGATGCGTTGGACCATGATTGTCTCCTTCTCGTTTCTTGTGTCAGGCTGCGGCGTCGACCACGGTGCCGCTCACGCGGTGCGACTTGCCGCGAAAGAGCGCGATCGTCTTTCCTTCGGTATTCGTCACGGTGACGTCGTAGACACCGGTCTTGCCGGCCAGCGCCTGCTCCACCGCCTCGGCGGTGAGCAAGTCTCCTTCGCGTCCCGGCGCCAGGTAGTCGATCGTGCAGCCGGCGCCGACCGTGTTGAAGTTGTGCGAATTGCAGGCAAAGGCAAAGGCGCTGTCGGCCAGCGCGAAGATGAAGCCGCCGTGGCAGCTGGCGTGCCCGTTGAGCATATCGGGGCGCACGCGCATGCTCATGCGCGCATAGCCGGGGCGGATTTCGTCGAGCGTCATGCCCAGGCCCTGGCTGGCCGGGTCGCGTTCGTACATGGTCTTGCCGGCCAGTTCGGCCAGGGCTTGCGGGTTCTTGCTGACGTCATCAAGCATGGAAACGGGCTCCGTTCGGGTTGGCCGCGAGCTTGCGGCGCAAGAGCGGCGAGACGCGGTAGCGGTCTTCGCCATAGGTGGCGGCGAGGTTCGCCAGCACGGTCACGACATGCTGGACACCGACGGCATCGGCCCAGGCCAGCGGGCCGCGCGGGTAGTTCACGCCCTTCTGCATGGCGATGTCCACCGCGCTGGCGCTGCACACGCGCCCGTAGACCGCGTCGGCGGCTTCGTTGGCCAGCATGGCGACGGTGCGCATCACCGCCATGCCGGGCACGTCGTCCAGGCGCGACACGGCAAAGCCGGCGGCCTGGAACATGCCGACAACCGAGTAATACGCTTCATCGCTGCACTGGTCGGCGCGCGCCAGGGCGATGCGTTTCGCCGTGGCGTGGTCGAGCAGCAGGTCATAGACCACGGTGTTGGCGTGGTTGTTGGCGGCGGCGCGTTCGGTGGCGCTGCGGCCATCGGTCAGGAAGATCGCGGCGCCGTTGCAGTGGAAGGCCGGCGCCTCGTGCTTCTCGGCGCCGTGCAGCGGTTCGCGGTGGCCGACGGCGAAGCCGGCCGCGGTCAGGCGCGCTTCCATCGGGCTGAGGATGCTGCTGGTGACTTCGCGGCGCACGCTGATGCCGACCGTGGTCGGACGTTCGCGCGGCGGCTCGGCGTGCGCGGCCGGTTTCGGAACCTCCTCGCCGTAGCGGTAGAAGCCGCGGCCCGATTTGCGGCCGAGGAAGCCGGCATTCACCAGTTCCTGCTGCAGTACCGAGGGCGTGTAGCGCGGGTCGCCGAAATAGGCGGCGTGCACCGATTGCGTGACCGAGAAATTCACGTCGTGGCCGATCAGGTCCATCAGCTCGAAGGGGCCCATGCGGAAACCGCCGCAGTCGCGCATCACGGCGTCCAGCGTGGCCGGGTCGGCGGCGCCTTCCTGCAACAGGCGCAGGGCCTCCGCATAGTAGGGACGGGCCACGCGGTTGACGATGAAGCCGGGCGTGGACTTGGCATGCACCGGGTCCTTGCCCCAGGCCTGGGCGGTGGCGTAGACGGTGGCGGCCACCTGTTTATCGGTTGCCAGGCCGCTGACGACTTCGACCAGCGCCATCAGCGGCACCGGATTGAAGAAGTGCATGCCGACCAGGCGCTCCGGGTGGCGCAGCGGCGCGGCGATCGCCGTCACCGAGATCGAGGAGGTATTCGTGGCCAGGATGCAGCGCGCGCCGACGATGCCTTCCAGCTCGGCGAACAGCGTGCGTTTCGCCTCCAGGTTCTCGACGATGGCTTCGATGACGATGGCGGCATCGCTTACCTGGGCCAGGGCGTCGACGGTGTGCAGGCGCTCGCGCGCCAGGTCCGCCTCGGTGGCGCCCATGCGGCCCTTGTCGACCAGTTTGTCGAAGACCTTGCCGATCTCGACGACCGCATGCGCCGCGGCGCCGGCGCGCGTATCGAACAGGCGTACCTGGTGGCCGGCGACGGCGGCGATCTGGGCGATGCCCGCGCCCATGGCGCCGCTGCCGATCACGGCAACGACGTTCTCCTTTGCCAGGGCGTCCATTACTCCCCCTTGAACTGGGCCGGGCGCTTGGCGATGAAGGCGGCCACGCCCTCGCGGTAGTCGTGGCTGTAGCCCAGCTCGCGCATCATCGCGCCTTCGAGTTGGAGTTGTTCGGGCAGGGTGTTGGCGTAGCTGGCCTGCAGCGCTTTCTTGGTAAAGGCGAGACCCTTGGTTGGCGCGCTGGCGAAGTGCTCGGCCATGGCCAGGGCTTCGTCCATCAGCGCCTCGTCCGGCACGCAGCGCCAGATCAGGCCCCACTCTTCCGCCTTTTCGGCGCTCAGCTTTTCGCCCAGCATGGCCAGGCCCGTGGCGCGTGCATGGCCGATCAGGCGCGGCAAATGCCAGGTGCCGCCGGTGTCCGGGATCAGGCCGAGTTTACAAAAGGCTTCGATGAAGCTGGCCGATTTGGCGGCGAGGACGATGTCGCAGGCCAGGGCCAAATTGGCGCCGGCGCCGGCGGCCACACCGTTCACGGCGCAGATGACCGGCATCGGCAGCGAACGCAAGGTGAGCACCAGCGGCGCGTAGAATTTTTCCACCGATTCGCCCAGGTCGACGCCCGGTGCGCCGGGCGCGACCGCGCGGTCGGCGAGGTCTTGCCCGGCGCAGAAGCCGCGGCCGGCGCCGGTCAGCACCAGCACGCGTACCGATTTATCGGCTTGCAGCTTGTCGAGGGCGTCGCGCACTTCCAGGTGCATGGCCTGGGTGAAGCTGTTCAGGCGGTCGGGGCGGTTCAGCGTCAGGACGGCGACGCCTTCCTCGATGGTGAACAGGATCGATTCGTAGCTCATGGGGTGTCTCCTCCAATGTTTTTTATTCGTGCTGGTCGAAATCGACGATCAGTTTGTCGGTGATCGGGAAAGCCTGGCAGGAGAGCACGAAGCCGCGTGCGACTTCGTAGTCTTCCAGCGCGTAGTTCACATCCATCTCGACATTGCCCTCGACGACCTTGCAGCGGCAGGTCGAGCAGACGCCACCCTTGCACGAGTAGCGCATGTCGATGCCGGCGCGCAGGCCGGCGTCCAGGATCGATTCCTTGTCCTTGTCCATCGTGAAGCTGGCGGCGCTGCCGTCCATGATCACGGTGACTTCGGTCTGGTGCGCGGCGCCTTGCGCCACCGGGCGAGGCTTATGCTCGTGTTTCGGGATGCTGGCGGCGAACAGCTCGATGCGGATGCGCTCCTTCGGCAGGCCCGCTTCCTGCAGCGACTTCGAGACGCCGTGCATCATGTCTTCCGGGCCGCAGACGAACGCCACGTCGATGTCGCGGATGTCGATCCAGTGCTTGAGGAAGGCGCTGCACTTCTCGCCGGTGATGCGGCCGTTGAAGAGTTCGATGTCCTGCTGCTCGCGGCTCATCACGTACACGAGCTTCAGGCGGCCCATGTAGACGTCCTTCAGGTCGGTCAGCTCGTCGCGGAAGATCACCGACGACGAGGCGCGGTTGCCGTAGACGAGGGTGAAACGGCTCTTCGGCTCGGCCAGCAAGGTCGTCTTGATGATCGACAGGATGGGCGTGATGCCGCTGCCGGCGGCAAAGGCCAGGTAGTGGCGTTCGCTGTCGGCGTCGAGCGGCACGTTGAAGTGGCCCATGGGCGGCATCACGTCGAGCGTGGCGCCGGGCTGCAGCTGCTCGTTGGCCCAGCTCGAGAACAGGCCGCCCGGGGTGCGCTTGATGGCCACGCGCAGGGTGTCGTCCTGCACGGCCGAGCAGATCGAATACGAGCGGCGCACGTCTTCGCCGTCGATCAGCGCGCGCAGGGTCAGGTGCTGGCCTTGCTGGTAGGCGAAGGTTGATTTGAGCTCGGGCGGGACGGCAAAGGTGAGGGAAACAGCATCGCGCGTCTCGTGCTTCACCTTGGCGACAGTCAGTGGATAGAATTTGCTCATGCTGGTTTCAATGGCACTTGAAGTAATCGAAGGGCTCGCGGCAGTCCAGGCATTTGTACAGCGCCTTGCATGGCGTGGAGCCGAACTGGCTGGTCAGCTGGGTGTGGGTCGAGCCGCAGTTGGGGCATTGCACCTCTGGCTCCTTGAAGGCGCCGCGCTTCACGCCACTGCGCAGGCCGCTGATGTCGATGGCCTGCTCGACCGGCGGCGCGATGCCGTAGCCTTTCAGGGCGGCCTTGCCGCTCTCGCTCATCCAGTCGGTGGTCCAGGCCGGGGACAGCTGGGTGACGATGCGCAGCCTGTCGACACCGCGTGCATGCAGGGCGTCGTTCACCGCGTCCGAGATCACCTGCATGGCGGGGCAGCCCGAGTAGGTGGGCGTGATGGTGACCACGCATTCGCCGCCCTCGAAGGCGACGTCGCGCACGATGCCCAGGTCGACCACCGAGATCACGGGGATCTCGGGATCGGGCACCTCGCCGAGCCAGGCCCACACCTGTTCCGTGGTGACGCGCGCGCCGTCCACTTACCACTCCGCTCCGGGATAGGCGCGCTGCAGGAACTGCATCTCGGCCAGGATGTAGCCGAGGCGTTCGCTGTGGCGGCCCTGCTTGCCGCCGCGCTGCATGTAGGCCTCGGGCGAAGGCATGGTGAGGGTCGCCTCGGCGAAGATTTCGCCCACGTGCTCGAGGAAGGCGGCGCGCAGGCCTTCCACCGGCGGGGCGATGCCCTCTTCCACCATGGCCCGGTCGATGTCGTCGTAGAGGAAGACCTCGCCGGTGTACATCCAGAGTTCCTCGGCGGCGGCCTGCATCCTGGCGTGGCTGAGGTCGGTGCCGTCGCCCAGGCGTACGACCAGGTCGCCGCTGCGGCGCAGGTGGTAAGTGACTTCCTTGAGCGACTTCTCGGCGATCTCGGCGATGCGGCTGTCGCTCGACTTCAGCAGGCCCTGCATCAGGAAGTAGTGCCAGGTGTCGAAGAAGAACTGGCGCATCATCGTTTCGGCGTAGCTGGCGTTGGGCTGCTCGACCAGCAGGACGTTGCGGTACTGGTGGGCGTCGCGGTGGAAGGCGAGGCGGTCTTCGTCGCGGCCTTGTCCTTCGAGTTCGCCGGCGTAGGTGAGCCACATGCGCGTTTGCCCCAGCAAATCGAGGGCGACGTTGGTCAGGGCCATGTCTTCTTCCAGGGCCGGGCCTTTGCCGCAGAGCTGGGAGAGCTGCTGCGAGAGGATCAGGGCGTTGTCGCCCTGGCGCAGGACGTATTCGAATTTCGCGCTGTTCGCGTCCACGATGTTCGTCTCCATCGTGGGCTCACAGGTTCTTCACTTCTTCCGGCATCGGGAAGAAGGTGGGGTGGCGGTAGACCTTGCTGTTGGCGGGCTCGAACAGGGCTTCCTTGTCGGAAGGGCTGGAAGCCACGATGTCGGCGGCGCGCACGACCCAGATCGAGACGCCTTCGTTGCGGCGTGTGTAGACGTCGCGCGCGTTGTTGATTGCCATTTCGGCGTCAGGGGCGTGCAGGCTGCCGACGTGCTTGTGGGCGAGGCCGTGCTGGCTGCGGATGAATACTTCCCACAGGGGCCATTCTTTGCTCATGGTTGTCTCCGTGATGCTGTGTTATTGGTGTTCTCGAAGCTGGCGAGCGATGAGTCACCGTTATCGATTACCGGATGAGTGCGTAACGCGTGGGCACGGAGTGCCCACCCTACGGTCATGGCCGCGAGCCCGGCTTTGGGCCGTGTCCAGTCTTTTTTACGCGGCGGCCTTCTTGGCGGCTTTCTTGTCGGCGTGGGCGACCAGGGCGTCGCGGAACCATTCGCCGTCTTCCCAGGCCGTCACGCGGGTGCGCAGGCGCTCGCGGTTGCAGGGACCGTTGCCCTTCAGGACGTTGTGGAATTCGCTCCAGTCGATCTCGCCGAATTCGTAGTGGCCGGTTTCTTCGTTCCACTTCAGGTCGGGGTCGGGAATCGTCAGGCCCAGGTATTCGGCTTGCGGCACGGTCTGGTCGACCATGCGCTGGCGCAGTTCGTCGTTCGAGAACAGCTTGATGCGCCATTTGCTCGATTGCGCGCTGTTCACCGATTCGGCATCGGACGGGCCGAACATCATCAGGGAAGGCCACCACCAGCGGTTCAGCGCGTCCTGGGCCATGGCCTTTTGCTCGGGCGTGCCCTTGGCCAGGCTCATCATGATGTCGTAGCCTTGGCGCGCGTGGAAGGATTCTTCCTTGCAGACGCGGATCATGGCGCGCGCGTAGGGACCGTAGGAGCAGCGGCAGAGCGGAATCTGGTTGATGATGGCCGAGCCGTCGACCAGCCAGCCGATGGCGCCCATGTCGGCCCAGCTCAGGGTCGGGTAGTTGAAGATGCTCGAATACTTGGCCTTGCCCGAGTGGAGCGCGGCCAGCAGTTCGTCGCGCGACACGCCCAGGGTTTCGGCGGCGCTATACAGATACAAGCCGTGCCCGGCTTCGTCCTGGATCTTGGCCAGCAGCACCGATTTACGCTTGAGCGTCGGCGCGCGCGTGACCCAGTTGCCTTCCGGCAGCTGGCCGACGATTTCCGAGTGTGCGTGCTGGGAGATCTGGCGGATCAGGGTTTTACGATAAGCCTCGGGCATCCAGTCCTTGGCTTCGATCTTGATGCCTTCGTCGATGCGGGCCTGGAACGCCTGTTCCTCGGCGCTCATGTCTTGTTCTGTCTGGACCTTTTTCAGGCCCGTTTCTACCATCTGTGCGTACATGGTCTGTCTCCCATTGCAAACATCGTGAAGCCATAATACGATACAGAAAACGAGATGTACACCAAAATTTTGAATCATATTGAGCAGCAAGCCGACCAGGATTCCATGAAGCAAATGACCAGTCCCGAGTGGATCGCCCACTTCCTCGCGCTCGAGCCGCCGCGCTCGAAATCCCTGGTGATGACGGTCATGGGCGACGCGATCGCACCGCACGGCGGCGCGGCCTGGCTGGGCAGCCTGATCGAGCTGCTGGGGCCGCTCGGCGTGACCGACCGCCTGGTGCGCACCAGCGTGTTCCGCCTGGTGCAGGAAGGCTGGCTGACGGCCAGCCGCGAGGGCCGGCGCAGCCGCTATGCCTTCGACCCGCAGTCGCTGCCACGCTTCCAGCGCGCCGACCGCCGCATCTACGCCCCGCCCGGCCTGCACTGGGACGGGCGCTGGACCCTGCTGATGGCGCCGAACGGCAGCATCGACGGCGATTTGCGCACGGCGGTGCGCAAGGAATTGCAGTGGGAAGGCTTCGCGATGCTGGCGCCGGGTCTGCTGGCGCATCCGGCCGGCGATATCGAGGGGCTGGCCGATGCCCTGCGCCGTACCGGCGCGGCCGGCAAGGTGTTCGCCCTGGGCGCGGCCGAGCTGCCCGGCGTGGGCGCGCGGCCCCTGGCGGAACTCGTGGGCGAAGGCTGGAACCTGACGGCGGTGGCGCAGGGCTACCGGGATTTCGTCGCGCAGTTTTCGCCGCTGCTGGCCTTGTTGAAGGATGGCGCCGAGGTGGCGCCGGAGGCGGCGTTCGCGATGCGCTCGCTGCTGATCCATGCCTACCGGCGCCTGCAGCTGCACGATCCGCTGCTGCCGGTCGAGCTGTTGCCGCAGCCGTGGCCGGGGTCCGATGCCTACGAGGTGGCGCGCGCCATTTATATACGCGTTGCGATGCGGGCCGAGGAGCATGTGAATGCGGTATTGCGGCGCGAAGACGAAGCGGCGCCGCAAGCGGACGAGGCGTTTTACCAGCGGTTTGGCGGCTTGCGCGCATGAGGACTGGTTCTCGAACCCACCGATAAGCGAGTATGATCTCGGCTTTACGCCATCAACCAGGACACACCATGTCTATCAAGATCAGCAGCCAGTTCGACGCTGGCGCCATCGAGGTCGTGAACGCCACGAGCGCGAACGCCATCGACCTGAACATCCGCAAGGATTCGCACGCCGACATCACGCAATGGTTCTACTTCCGCCTGCAGGGCGCGCAGGGCGAGCCGTGCACGATCCGCCTGCTGAACGCCGGCCAGGCCGCCTATCCGGCCGGCTGGGAAGACTACAACGCGATGGCCAGCTACGACCGCATCAACTGGTTCCGCGTGCCGACCTCGTACGACGGCCAGGTGATGACCATCGAGCACACCCCGGGCATGGACAGCGTCTACTACGCCTACTTCGAGCCCTACTCCTGGGAACGCCACCTGGAGCTGCTCGACCGCGCCCAGATGAGCGAAAACGTGCGCATGCTCGACCTCGGTTCGACCGTCGACGGCCGCGACCTGAACATGCTGGTGATCGGCGAACCCTCGCCTGAAAAGAAAAAGGTCTGGGTCATCGCGCGCCAGCACCCGGGCGAAACCATGGCCGAGTGGTTCGTCGAAGGCATGCTCGACGCCCTGCTCGACCCGGCCCACCCGTTCGCGCGCCAGCTCTTGAAAGAGACGGTGTTCTACGTGGTTCCGAACATGAATCCGGACGGTTCCGTCCGCGGCAACCTGCGCACGAATGCCGCCGGCGCCAACCTGAACCGCGAGTGGCTGAACCCGACCATGGAGCGCAGCCCGGAAGTCTTCCTGGTCAAGCAGAAGATGATTGACACCGGCGTCGACCTCTGCCTGGACGTGCACGGCGACGAAGGCCTGCCGTATGTGTTCGTGGCCGGCAGCGAATCCCTGCCGAACTTCACGCCCGAGCAGGCCGCCGCGCAGAAGCGCTTCAGCGACGACTTCATGATCGCCAGCCCGGACTTCCAGGACGTGCACGGCTACGGCGAAACGCCGTACACCGAAGAAACACTGACCATGGGTTCGCCGCATATCACCCACGCCTTCGGCTGCCTGTCGCTGACCCTGGAACTGCCGTTCAAGGACAACGCCAACGACCCGGACCCGCAAGTGGGCTGGGATGGCGCGCGCAGTGCCCGCCTCGGCGCCGCCGTGCTGCAGCCGGTGCTGCAAGCCATCCGCGCGCTCAAGTAATCCACCTGCCCCGCTCGCCGGGGCATTTTTTCACCTTCAGGAACCACGCACATGTCCGTATTCGCAGCACCCGTATTCGATGCCACCGTCGTGTATCAAGGCGAAGAACTGTTCAAGGGCCGCGGCGCGGCGCAGGGCTGGGCCGACAAGGTCGCTCGGGAACTCGAGACCGACGTCACGGTCGAGAAGGTCGGCACCGGCTGGGTCCTGCGCGCCAGCGTCGACGGCGCCGACGTCAGCTGGGGCATCCATGGCCAGCGCCTGGCGCGCCGCGACGCGGCCTGAAATGTTGGAAAATCGGCACAGGGCCTGCTTTGTGGAATTTAGGCAAGGTATGCGGACCGGGCACCTGGTCGAAGCGTTTTATAATGGCACGATCGGTAATGCCGATATCCGGCGGCACCATCACTCTTGGTAGGTATCTGCCGCAGCGACGCGGCGCGCCTCCAGCTAAACAGGCCGTTCCATGACTACCGCAACTTCGGCGCAAAGCGCGCTTTCCCCCTCCTCCGCACGTATGTCGACCGGCATCCCCGGCCTCGACGACATCCTCGGCGGCGGCCTGACCCCGCAGCGGGTCTACCTGGTCGAGGGCACGCCCGGCACCGGCAAGACCACCCTCGGCCTGCAATTCCTGCTCGACGGCATCAAGCGCGGCGAGAGCGGCCTGTACATTACCCTGTCGGAAACGGCGGACGAACTGAAAGCAGTGGCGGCCACCCACGGCTGGGCCCTCGACGGCCTGGCGATCCACGAACTGGCCAGCGACGGCGACCTCGATCTCGACTCCCAGCAGTCGGTGTTCCATCCGTCGGAAGTCGAGCTGAACGAAACCACGCGCAACGTGATGAACGAGGTAGACAGCCTGAAACCGGTGCGCGTGGTCTTCGACAGCATGTCGGAAATGCGCCTGCTGGCCCAGAACCCGCTGCGCTACCGGCGCCAGATCCTGGCCCTGAAGCAGTTCTTCGCCTCGCGCGCCTGCACCGTGCTGCTGCTCGACGATAAATCCAGTTCCACCTCGGACCAGCACCTGCACAGCATCGCCCACGGCGTGATCAGCCTGGAGCAGATCGCCAAGGAATTCGGCAAGGAGCGCCGCCGCGTGAACATCCTCAAGATGCGCGGCATCCGCTTCCGCGGCGGCTTCCACGACTACGCCCTCGATACCGGCGGCATCGTCATGTATCCGCGCCTGGTGGCGTCCGAGCACATGCGCGACTTCACGCCCGCCATCAGCCCGACCGGCGCCGACAGTTTCGACGTCCTGCTCGGCGGCGGCCTGATGCGCGGCACGAATACCCTGATGGTGGGCCCGTCCGGCATCGGCAAGACCACGCTCTCGGTACGCTGCCTGCTGGCGGCGCTCGAGCGCGGCGAAAAGGCCTCGTTCTACCTGTTCGACGAAGGCCTGGGCACCTTCTTTGCCCGCAACAAGTCGCTCGGCATGGACCTGCGCCCGTATGCCGACAGCGGCCAGCTGCGCATCATCCACATCGACCCGGCCGAGCTGTCGCCCGGCGAATTCGCCCAGATGCTGCGCGACGCGGTCGAGCAGCACGGCGTGCGCTTCATCGTCATCGACAGCCTGAACGCCTACCTGCAGGCGATGCCGGGCGAGCAGTACCTGACCCTGCAGATGCACGAACTGCTGTCCTACCTGAACCAGCAGGGCGTGACGACCGTGCTGGTGCTGGGCCAGCACGGCCTGATCGGCGAAGTGCGCAGCGACGTCGACCTGAGCTACCTGTCCGACACCACGGTGCTGCTGCGCTTCTTCGAAGCCAACGGCCGCCTGCGCCGCGCCCTCACCGTCATCAAGAGCCGTACCGCGACCCATGCCCTGACCATCCACGAGCTGCAGCTGAGCCACGAAGGCGTGCGCATCGGCGCGCCGCTGGAAGGCTTCGAGGGCGTGCTGACCGGCCTGCCGACCTACCGCGGCGTCACGCCGATGATGACCACGAATGCTGATGTCACTTCCTGACAAGGACGAAGAGCGGGTCCTGGTCTTCGCGCCGCGCGGGCGCGATGCCGAGGTCATGTGCTCCGTCCTGACGGTCGACGGCTTCAGCTGCGATGCCGTGGCCGGCTTCGACGCCTTTGTCGAGCGCATCGCGGCCGGCGCCGGCGCGGCCATCGTGGCCGAGGAAGCGCTGGCTGGCGTCGACCTCGGGCGCCTGCACGACTGGCTCGGGCGCCAGCCGCCCTGGTCCGACTTCCCCTTCGTGGTCTTGCTGGGCAAGGCCATCGGCCCGGCGCCGGAAGGCGCGCGCGCGCGCGTGACGGAACTGGGCAACGTGATCCTGCTCGAACGGCCGCTGAACGTCCAGACCCTGCGCAGCGCGGTGGGTTCAGCCCTGCGCGCACGGCGCCGCCAATACCAGGCGCGCGCGGTGCTGGCCGACCGCGAGCACACCGCCGCCAACCTGCGCCGCAGCCAGAGCGACCTGCTCGACCTGAACGAAACCCTGGAAGCGCGCATCGAGGAACGCACGCGCGCCCTGGCCCAGGCCAACGACCGCCTGACCAACGAGGTGATCGAGCGCGAGCGCGTGCAGCAGGCGCTGGTCCAGTTCCAGAAGATGGAAGCGATCGGCCGCCTCACCGGCGGCATCGCCCACGACTTCAACAATTTGCTGAACGTGGTCCAGGGCAGCATGGACCTGATCCTGCTGAAGTCGCAGGACGAGTTCGTGCGCAACCGCGCCGAGGTGGCGCGGCGCGCCTGCCAGCGCGGCGGCAAACTGACCGGCCAGCTGCTGGCCTTTTCGCGCAACCAGAGCCTGGACCTGCGTGCGCTCGGCCTGGGCACCCTGTTCGAAGGCGTGCGCGAGCTGGTGGCGACCTCGCTCGGCTCGGGCGTGCGCCTCGAATTCGCCCTGGACGACCCGGATGCGGCCGTGATGGCCGACGCCAACCAGATGGAGATGGCGCTCCTGAACCTGGCGATCAATGCGCGCGACGCCATGCCCGGCGGCGGCCAGCTGCGCTTCCATGCCGGCGTGGCCGTGCCGCCCGCAGGCCTGCTGCCGGCCGGCGACTACATCCGCATCGCGGTGGCCGACAGCGGCGAAGGCATGTCGCCCGAGATCATCGCACGCGTGTTCGAGCCCTTCTTCACCACCAAGGGCGTGGGCAAGGGCACCGGCCTGGGGCTGAGCCAGGTGTACGGCATGGCCCAGCAGTCGGGCGGCGCGGCGCGCATCGTCAGCGAACAGGGCGTGGGCACGACGGTCGAGATCTGGCTGCGTTCGGCCGGCAGCGCGGCCGAGCTGCCGCCGCTGGCGCGCTCCTCCGTGGCCGCGGCACGCCAGCGCGGGGCGCGCATCCTGGTGGTCGAGGACGACGCCTATGTGCGCCAGTCGGTGGTGGAATCGCTCGAAGCGCTCGGCCACACGGTGGCGCAGGCGCCCGACGGCGAAGCCGGCCTGCGCGAGCTGCAGCGCGCGCGGCCCGATTTGCTGATTACCGATTACCTGATGCCGGGCATGACCGGGGCGGAACTGGTCCGCCAGGCGCGCGGCATCTATCCCGACGTGTCGATGATGATCGCCACCGGCTATGCCGACATGCG
>Ga0308166_1001738_pt1 | contig 22081 bp, 23 predicted proteins | sample PhyCR2_2_FD_202137 | JGI IMG/M metagenome (GOLD analysis project Ga0308166, IMG submission 202137) | Phyllosphere microbial communities from UC Gill Tract Community Farm, Albany, California, United States - DLSLCC.R2 | ecosystem: Host-associated > Plants > Phyllosphere > Unclassified | place... | reverse complement strand
CGGTTGCGGCACCGTGGTCCCCGCCACCAGCGGCAGCGCCGTCCCGTTCAGGATCACCGTCGACACCCCGAAGTTGCGCACCGACCCCGCGCGCAGGTACAGGCCGGTGCGGCGCGACAGGTCGTAGTCCGCCCCCAGCATGATCCCCAGCGCCGACGACTGCGCCGGCTGGCCGGCGGCATCGCGCGCGCGCTCGGTATCGCGGTACACCGCCGACGCGCGGTAGGTGAACTGCCCGCGCGGCACGATCAACCCGAGCGTCACCAGCGAGGCCTCGCCGCTCTGGGCCTGGCGCGGCTTGATCTGCACCCAGGATGCCGACAGCACCAGCCTGCCGTTGTCGAAGATCGCGCCGACCGACGGGATATCCGTGCGCACGCTCTGTGCCGCCGTGCCGGGCGTGACCACGACCGGGCTGCTGAAGCCCTGGGTCAGGCTGGCCGCGAGGTAGAACGGCCCGCTGTTGTACGACAGGACGCCGCCGCGCGCACCGGTCTTCGGCGCGTTGGCGCCGCTGGGATTGGTGGCGTAGATGAACTGGGCCGACAGCGGCCCGACGCGCGGCGTGGCATAGGTGACCGACTTCGGCACGCGCACCGGGATGGTGGCGGCGCCGGGACCGAGGTCGGTGTTCGAGCCGAGGCCGCGCGGCGTCTGCATGATGCCGCCGCCGACCCAGGTATAGACCGAGTTGGTGACCGGCAGGCCATACGGGTCGATGAACAGCGGCAGCATCGCATTGATCTGGTTGCCGATGCGCAGCGCGCCCCAGGTGGCCGAGCGCAGGCCGATCCAGGATTCGCGGTTGAACAGGGCCGCGGCCTGCTGGCTGCCGTCGTCGGCGTTCAGGCCGGCTTCCAGCTTGACCTCCGCCTTCAGGCCGCCGCCCAGGTCTTCCGATGCGTAGAAGCCGAGCTTGGAGCTATAGGTGCCGCCGCTTTGCATCTGCCATTTGCCCGCCGCGTGGTCGGTCTTCGTGTACAGCGCGCCGAGGTCGACGGTGCCGTAGACAACCGTGGTGCTGGCGGCGCGGCTGAATTCGGGCAGCTGGGCCAGGCGGGTCATCAGGTAGGAGGGCGCGGTCTGGGCGCTGGCGGGAGCGAAGAGGGCGGAGAGGGCGGTGCAGAGGAGGGCGCGGCGGAGGGTGCTTGGCATGGCTTCAAGGTTGGTGAAAATTGAAGCCGCGCATTATTGCATATGGACAAAAGCACAGCCCAAGCATTTGATCAGGTATGAATTTTGTTGTTCATTGGCAACAAATGTTGGCGCGGCGGTGGATGGGCACCCGTGTCCACGCGCTCTTTCGTGTCCCTGCACACCCGACAGCCGCAAACGAAAACAGCCCGCCGAAGTGAGCTGTTTCAACCGGACGAACCGCGTTACATATTCGGATAATTCGGTCCGCCGCCACCTTCCGGCGTCACCCACACGATGTTCTGGGTCGGGTCCTTGATGTCGCAGGTCTTGCAGTGCACGCAGTTCTGCGCGTTGATCTGCAGGCGGTCCTGCCCCGCGTCGGTCTTCACGAATTCATACACGCCGGCCGGGCAATAGCGCTGCTCGGGACCCGCGTACTTGGCCAGGTTGACCTCGACCGGGATCGCCGGGTTCTTCAGGGTCAGGTGCACCGGCTGGTCTTCGGCGTGGTTGGTGTTCGAGATGAACACCGACGACAGCTTGTCGAAGGTCAGCTTGCCGTCCGGCTTCGGATACACGATCGGCGTGAATTCGGACGCCGGACGCAGGCATTCGTGGTCGGCGTGCTTGTGACGCAGGGTCCAGGGCGCCTTGCCCTTGAAGATCAGCTGGTCGATACCGGTCATTACCGTGCCCAGGTACAGGCCCTTGCTCATCCATGGCTTGAAATTGCGCGCCACGTGCAGTTCCTCGTGCAGCCAGGAGTTCCTGAAGGCTTCCGGGTAGCTCGCCAGTTCGTCGTGCTGGCGTCCCGCGCCCAGCGCCGCGAACGCCGATTCGGCGGCCAGCATGCCGGTCTTGATCGCGCCATGGCTGCCCTTGATGCGCGACACGTTCAGGAAGCCGGCGTCGCAGCCGAGCAGGGCGCCGCCCGGGAACACGGTCTTCGGCAAGGATTGCAGGCCGCCCGCGGTGATGGCGCGCGCGCCGTACGAGATGCGCTTGCCGCCCTCGAAGTAGCCGCGGATCGCCGGGTGGCTTTTATAGCGCTGGAATTCCTCGTACGGCGACAGGTAGGGGTTCTGGTAGGACAGGCCCACCACGTAGCCGACCGCCACCTGGTTGTTCTCCAGGTGGTACAGGAAGGAGCCGCCATAGGTATCGGTCGGCAGCGGCCAGCCGGCGGTGTGGATCACCAGGCCCGGCTTGTGCTTGGCCGGGTCGATTTCCCAGAGCTCCTTGATGCCGATGCCGTACACCTGCGGGTCCTTGCCCTTGTTCAGGTCGTACTTGGCCATCAGCTGGCGGCCCAGGTGGCCGCGCGAGCCTTCGGCGAAGAAGGTGTACTTCGCATGCAGCTCCATGCCGAGCTGGAAGTCCGGACCCGGTTCGCCGTCGCGCTTGACGCCCATGTTGCCGGTGGCGACACCCTTGACCGAGCCGTCGTCGTTGTACAGCACTTCGGCCGCCGGGAAGCCCGGGAAGATCTCGACGCCCAGGCTTTCCGCCTGCTGGCCCAGCCAGCGCACCACGTTGGCCAGCGAGACGATGTAGTTGCCGTGGTTGGTCAGCGACTTCGGCACCATGAAGCCCGGGGTGGCGTAGGACTTGGTCTCGGTCAGGAACAGCACCTGGTCTTCGGTGACCGGGGTGTTCAGCGGGGCGCCGAGTTCCTTCCAGTTCGGGAACAGCTCGTTGATGGCGATCGGGTCCATCACCGCGCCCGACAGGATGTGGGCGCCGAGCTCGCCGCCTTTTTCCAGCACGCAGACCGAGACTTCCTGGCCTTTTTCGCCGGCCAGCTGCTTCAGGCGGATCGCCGCCGACAGGCCCGCCGGGCCGCCGCCCACGATCACAACGTCGTACTCCATTGCTTCGCGCGGTCCGTATTGTTCGAGGATGTTATTAGGCTCTGTCATGGTCGTAAAAGGGGATAAAAAAATTTAAGCACGAGTGTGCGGGTTTTCGCGCCTGTTTGCAATGTGGCGCGCCATTTTCGGGCAATTATTAGGTGCGGTAATCTAATCCGGCCGTTCAGCGACTTCATTTTATGACATCATGATGCTTTCACAGTCATCCGTGCCGCGGCACACAGGACAGGAGCGAACGTGGGCATCGAAGTGAATTTTGAAGGGAAGATCGCCATGGTCACCGGCGCATCGAGCGGCCTTGGGGCGCGCTTCGCCAAGGCCCTGGCGGGCGCCGGCGCCCAGGTGGTGCTGGCCTCGCGCCGCATCGAGCGCCTGAAGGAACTGCGCGCCGAGATCGAGGCCGACGGCGGCGCCGCCCACGTGGTCACGCTGGATGTGACCGACCTGGCCAGCATCAAGTCGGCCATCGCCCACGCGGAAACCGAGGCCGGCCCGCTCGACATCCTGGTCAACAACTCGGGCGTGCAGAGCACCCAGCGCCTGCTCGACGTGACCGAGGACGATTACCAGTACATCATGGACACCAATTTGCGCGGCGCCTTCTTCGTCGCCCAGCAGGCGGCCAAGCGCATGATCCAGCGGGCGAAGGGCGATCCGCGCAAGCAGCACCGCATCGTCAACATCGCCTCGGTGGCGGGCCTGCGCGTGCTGCCGCAGATCGGCGTCTACTGCATGAGCAAGGCCGGCGTGGTGCAGATGACCAAGGCGATGGCGGTGGAGTGGGGCAAGTACGGCATCAACGTGAATGCCATCTGCCCCGGCTACATTTCCACCGAGATGAACGAGGATTACTTCGAGACCGAGCAGGGCAAGAAGCTGATCGAGCTGCTGCCGCGCAAGCGCCCGGGCAAGCCGGAAGACCTCGACGGCCTGCTGCTGTTGCTGGCGGCCGAGGAAGCGCATTTCATCAACGGCGCCATCATCACGGCCGACGACGGCATGACGGCGCAGTAAGCTTCGCATTACCGTTTTTTCGTAACAAGAGCAGGAAGCATGAGCAACAAGAAGTTGGTACACACCATGCGGATGCCCGTCCGCTGGGGCGACATGGACGCCATGGGCCATGTCAATAACACGGTCTATTTCCGCTACATCGAAACGGCGCGCATCGCCTGGCTGGAACAGGTGGGCGCCTTGCCCGACCCGTCCCGCACGGGCCCGGTCCTGGTCAATGCCCGGTGTTCGTTCCTGAAGCAATTGAAGTATCCGGCCGAGATCGAGGTGAGCTCCTGGGTCGGGCCGCCGGGGCGTTCGAGCTTCGAGGTCACGCACGAGATTCGCCTGGTCGAGGCGAACGGCGAGGCGGGCGCCCTGCACGCCGAGGGTGCGGCCAAGATCGTCTGGGTCGATTTCGCGGCCGAAAAGTCGGTGCCGCTGCCCGAAGAGATCCGCAGTCTGCTGCCGGCATTGGCCTGAAAAAATCTTCCAAGGTGTGACTATTCGAGAGATTTCCTGTTGGTAACTAATGTTAGTGTGTCGGCGCTGTAGAAAACAACACAACAACACGGTCCCAGACCAAAACCAGGAAAACTCATGGCACGTCTCTCCCGCTGCCCAGCGCACGCTGCGGCAGCCCTTTCCGCAATGGCGGTACTGGCAGGCTGCGCCACCCAGGCGCCGCCGGTTGCTTCCGTCGAAGCCCCGCACTCCAACGCCCAGCAAAAACAGGCTCAGCAAGCTGCTGCCCAGGTCGCCTCGCGTCCTGTCCTGAAACGCAAGATCGCGATTGGCCGCGTGTCGAACGAAACCAATTATGGCCGTTCGCTGCTGCGCGATAACGCCGGCGACCCAGTCGGCAAGCAGGTTTCCGACATGCTGGCAAAGGCCCTGACCGAATCCGGCGCCTACGTTGTGCTGGAACGCACCGACATCGGCAAGGTGCAACAGGAAGCGAACCTGACTGGCGCCAAGCAGGACCTGGTCGGCGTCGATGCGCTGATCATGGGTTCGCTGAGCGAATTCGGCCGCAAAACCGTAGGCCAGTCCGGATTCGTCTCGAACAGCAAGAAGCAGGTGGCGTTCGCCAAGATCGACCTGCGTCTGGTCGACGTCGGCACCGGCCAGAGCTTCTTTGCGGCCTCCGGCGCAGGCGAGTCCTCGACCGAATCGGCATCCACCTTTGGCTTCGGCTCTCAAGCGTCCTATGATGGCACGTTGAACGATTCATCGATCCGCCAGGCGATATCGGAAGTCGTGAACCGGCTCAGTACCGAACTGCAGCGCCGCCCATGGCAAACCTCGCTGATCGGCGCCGAGCAGGGCAGCTACTTCATCGCCGGCGGCAAGTCACAAGGCCTGGCACCGGGCATGGTGTTCTCGGTGCAAACCCTAGGCAAGAAAGTGAAGTCGCCGCAGACCGGCTTCGACATCACCCTGCCTGGCAAGGAAGTGGCGCAGATCCGCGTCGACAGCCTGTTCGGCGATACCGACGTGAGCGAAGGCGCGAGCGCCACCATCGTCAGCGGTTCGCTGCAAGGCTACCCGCTCGATCAACTGACCGTGCGCGAAAAAGGAGCCCTGTGATGCGTATCCATACCTTCCTGAACCGCACGATTGCCGCCCTGGCGATGGCTACGCTGGCCGCCTGCGTGTCCTACCCGACCGAGAAGCAGAGCGTCGTCGACGGGCGTCCGCAGATCTCCTTCCGCGTGAGCGAGGCGAATGCCGATGCACGCGTGCTGGTCGACGGCCTCGACATGGGCCGCGCCGGCGATTTCGCCGAAGGCAAGGCCGCGCTACGCGTCCTGCCCGGCACCCACCAGCTGACAGTGCAAGCGGGCCAGCAAGTCTTCGTATCCGAAAAATTCTACGTCGCCGACGGTGTGTCGCGCACGTTCAGCATGACGGGAGCTGCACAATGAAACGCATCATGATCCTCGCGGGGCTGCTGGCCTTGACCGGCTGCGCTACCAAGAGCGGCCTGTATGAATGGGGCGGGTATGACGCTCTGCTATACCAATCGTACAAGGAGCCGGCTGGCGCGCAGAAGAACATGCAGACACTGGCCGCGCACATCGAGGCACTGGAAAAGAGCGGCAAGCGCGTTGCCCCTGGCCTGCATGCCGATCTCGGCACCATGCTGCTGCAGGCCGGCGACAAGGCCGGCGCCCTGTCCAACTTCCGGCGCGAGCGCGAGCTGTGGCCGGAAAGTGCCGTCCTGATGGACGCCATGATCAAGAATCTCGACAACACCAACCTGCAGGGGAGCCGTTCATGAAGCGCTTGGGTTTGATCTGCACCAGTCTGCTGGTGCTGCTGGCCGGCTGCGCCGCCCCGCCCGTCGTCAAGACCGACATGAGCAAGTTCGAGGCGGCCAAACCACGCTCGATCCTGGTGGTGCCGGCTACCAACAAGTCGGTCGAGGTCGACGCGCCCAACTACCTGCTTACCACCCTGACGGTGCCGCTGGCCGAGAAGGGGTTCTACGTGTTCCCGGTGCATACCGCCAAGACGGTGCTGGAACAGGAAGGACTATATGAAGGCGAGCAGATCCACAAGCAGCCGCCCGAGCAACTGGCTAAGCTGTTCGGCGCCGATGCCGTGCTGTACGTGACCATCAACCAGTGGGACGCGAAGTACGTGGTGCTGTCGACCACGGTGACTGTCGATTTCGACTACCGTCTGGTGGGCAAGGATGGCACGGAGCTGTGGCGCGCCAACAAGCGCATGCAATACACGCCGCAGAACAACAACGGCCTGCTCGGCGCCGCCATCGCCGCCGCCATCGAACGCGCGAAGCCGAATTACATCCCGCTGACCCAGATGGCGAACAATGATGTGTTTGTATACGGCCCGACCGCGATTCCGAACGGACCCTACTCGGCAAAAGTCCAGTAACACCGCATGGAAGTGACCTGACCCGCACCGCGCGAGCCGTGCGGGTTTTTCTATGCCGCGCGCTTACCAGCCCGGTGTCAGCGCGCCACGCCCACCAGCTTGTGCACCAGTTCCGATGAGGTCGAGGCGGCGAACTTGCGCATCAGTTTTGCCCGGTGCATTTCCACCGTGCGCGGGCTGAGGTCGGTTTCGCGCGCGATCACCTTGCTGGTCTTGCCTTCGACGAGGAGGGCGGCGATCTCGCGTTCGCGCGGCGTGAGCTCGGCCGTGACCGGGCGCTTTTCGCTCACGTCCTCGAAGGTCCAGACGCCGGCGCCGAGCGGCTCGGCCGGGTTCAGCGAACGGCCGGTCACGTGGCACCAGAACAGTTCTCCATCGCCGCGGCGCATGATGCGCTCGTCCGAGTAGCGGCCGCGCGCGTTCATGATCGGCACGATGCGGTCGCCGGTGCGCAGGAACTCGTCCATGGTGGGATAGAGCACGGCGAAGGACTGGCCGTCGAGCTGGCCCTGCTGGTAGCCGAACATCGCCGCCAGCGCCACGTTGCACGACTGGATCACACGGTTCACCGAAATGCACATGCCGACCGGGGCATGCTGGAAAATCATTTCGTAATCAATGGCGTATGATGAATTCATCTGGTGCGGGTCGACTCGGGACGGTTCGGTGCGGGGCGGTATTTCTACGGTATTGTGCTTTGCGCAAGCGTATTCTATGCTGGCTCGCTCTACTCTGCAGGACATAAAGAGCTACTTGGCTTAACCATTAAAGGGACGGGTATGAACAAAGTGTATCCAGACGCGGCATCGGCGCTGGCCGGTGTCGTGCAAGACGGCCAGACCATCGCCGTCGGCGGCTTCGGCCTGTGCGGCATTCCCGAGGCGCTGATCGGGGCGCTGCGCGATTCGGGCGTCAAGCAACTCACCGCCATTTCCAACAACGCGGGCGTCGACGGCTTCGGCCTCGGCCAGTTGCTGGAAACGCGCCAGATCAAGAAAATGATCGCCTCCTACGTGGGCGAAAACAAGGAATTCGCACGCCAGTTCCTGGCCGGCGAACTCGAACTCGAATTCACCCCGCAAGGCACGCTGGCCGAGAAGCTGCGCGCGGGCGGCGCCGGCATCCCGGCCTTCTTCACCAAGACCGGCTACGGCACCATCGTTGCCGACGGCAAGGAAACGCGCGAATTCGACGGCGAACACTACGTGATGGAACTGGCCCTGGTGCCCGACGTCTCGCTGGTGAAAGCCTGGAAGGCCGACAAGGCCGGCAACCTGGTGTTCCGCAAGACCGCGCGCAACTTCAATCCGAACGTGGCCACCGCGGGCAAGGTCTGCATCGTGGAAGTCGAGGAACTGGTCGAGATCGGCGAGATCGATCCGGACCAGGTGCATACCCCGAGCATTTTCGTGCACCGCATCGTCCATAATCCGACGCCGGAAAAGCGCATCGAACAGCGCACCGTGCGCGCCAACTAACACATTCGGAGACAGAACATGGCATGGACTCGTGATGAAATGGCCGCACGCGCAGCGAAGGAACTGCAGGACGGCTTTTATGTGAACCTGGGCATCGGCTTGCCGACCCTGGTCGCCAACTATGTACCGCAGGACATCGAAGTCTTCCTGCAGTCGGAAAACGGCTTGCTCGGCATCGGGCCTTTCCCAACGGATGACGCGGTGGACGCCGACCTGATCAACGCCGGCAAGCAGACCGTGACCGCGCTGCCGGGCGCGTCCTACTTCAGCTCGGCCGATTCCTTCGGCATGATCCGTGGCGGCAAGATCAACCTCGCCATCCTGGGCGCGATGCAGGTGTCCGAGCAGGGCGACCTGGCCAACTGGATGATTCCGGGGAAAATGGTCAAGGGCATGGGCGGCGCGATGGACCTGGTGGCCGGCGTCAAGCGCGTGGTCGTGGTGATGGAGCACGTGGCCACCGCCAAGGACGGCACGACCTCGCACAAGATCCTCAAGAAGTGCGACCTGCCGCTGACCGGCGTGGGCGTGGTCGACCGCATCATTACCGACCTGGGCGTGATCGACGTCACCGGCACCGGGCTGAAGCTGGTCGAGCTGGCGCCGGGCGTCAGCAAGGAAGACGTGCTGGCGGCAACGGGGGCGGAACTGGACGTGTCCGCCGTCTGATAGCGGTCTTGCCGATGCAAAAGGGCGCTGCTTGCAGCGCCCTTTGCGTTTTCCGGCTGCGCTTGCCGTCTAGGAGATCGACCACACGTAGCGCACCTGCGTCCAGCCGCGCTGCGGCTTGCCGTTCAAGGTGCCGGGTGTGAAGGTGCACTTGGCAATCGCCTGGCGTGCGGCCTCGTCCAGCGAGGTGTTCCCGCTCGACGTCACCACTTCCGATGCCGAGGCCTGGCCATCGGTCTCGACCATGAAGCGCAGCGTGACGGTCCCCTGGATATTCGCGGCAGCCGCATCGGCCGGGTAGTTCGGCTTGGCGCAGCTGTTGAACCGGACCACGCCGTGCTGGAAGCCTGGCATGTCGGCCGCTGCCGCTGTATTTGCCGGTGTCTGGGCGCAACCGGCCAGGGACGCGGCGGCCAGAACGAGGGCAGGCAGCGCCGCTTTGCCGTGGCTTGCCTGTGGGCGGGATTTCCTGATGCCTTGCATGAACTCTCCTTGCATAGTCTCTCCTTGTTTGGCCGCAAAGGCCGGGTGGGTGTCGACAACCAAATCTGCGCCATGCCTCATGCAAGCGACCAGACATACTGCACCGGCACCCAGGCGCGCTGCGGCTTGCCGCGCGCCGTGGCCGGCGTGAAGCGGCACTTGGCGATCGCCACGCGCGCCGCCTCGTCGAGCGAAGGCGTGCCGCTCGAGCGCTGCACCACCGCGTCGGCCACGCTGCCGTCGGTATCGATCAGGAAGCGCAGGGTCACGGTGCCGGTGGCCTTGCTTGCCAGGGCGTCGGCCGGATACAGCGGCTTGGCGCAGGTGTCGAACCTGGCCAGGGCCCGGGTGACTTCGGCCTCGTGCGCCACCGCCTCATGTGGCGCCGGCGTCGTGCCCGAAGCCAGCGGCGCCTGCGCGCAGCCCGCGATACAGGCCGCCGCCAGCCCCAGCACCGGCAGCGCCGCCTTCCAGTCCAGCGCCTGGGTATCGGGACGGACCAGGCGCTTGATGCGCGCCACCAGGTCGCCGCCGTTCGCGGCCACGGCCAGCTGTGCGTTAGCAAATTGCAGCTTTTCCAGTTCCGACAAGGCCAGCGCCAGGCGCCGCGGTTCGCCGAGCTGGCGCGCGGCCAGGTCGTCGGCGATGTGTTCGCGCTCGACGCGGACGCGGTGCGAGATCCACCACACGGCCGGGTGGTAGAACAGCAGGGTCTCGATCACGCTCTGCAGCAAATTGACGAGGTAGTCGCAGCGGCGCACGTGCGCCAGTTCGTGCGCCAGCAGGGCTTCGAGCAGATGCGGCGGCATGCCCGACACCAGGGCGGCCGGCACCAGCACCACCGGCTTCCACCAGCCGGCCGTGACCGGGCTGGCCAGGCCGTCCACCGGGCCGCCAACGATGCGCAGGCGCACCGCTCGGGCAATGCCGAAGCCGCGCGCCAGGGTGTCCAGGCGCGCCTGCCACTGCGGGTTGCCCCCCTCGCGCCGCGCCGCCCGTTCGATCCACAGCAGGCCGAGCACCATGCGCAGCGCCAGCGCCGCCGCGCAACACGCCCAGGCGCCGACCACCCAGGACAGCTTGCCCTGCAAGGTGTCAAGCCAGCTGTCGGCCTGCAGCGCGCCGCCGGCCAGAAGCTGGCCGAGGGGCGGGGCGGCGCCGCCGCCATCCGCGCCCTGCGCCAGGCGCAGCACCAGCGTGGCGGCCGGCCATAGCAGGCACAGCAGGAGGCCGCTGCCGGCCACCAGGTAGCGCGCCTCGGCGCGCGCGTTGCGCAGGGCGAGCAGCAGCAGCGCGGTTTCGCAGCCGATCAGCGCGCCCTGCCAGACGAAGTCGAGCAGCACCCAGCCGAGCTGGGAGACCAGGGCCTGGAGCGTCATTCCTTGTCCTCCTTCAGCAGCTTCTCGATCTCGGCGCGCTCCTTCTTGGAGATGCCGCTCTTGAGCGCCGCCAGCACCAGCGCCTTGGCCGAACCGGCAAAGGCGCGCTGCATCAGGTCCTTCAGCAGGTTGGTCTGCAGCGAATCCTGGGGCTGGGCCGGCGCGTACACGTGCGAACGCTCGCTCTCGTCGCGGATCAGGAGGCCCTTGGTGTGCATGATCTGCATCAGGCGCAGTACGGTGGCATAGGTGACGTCGGGACGGTTCTTCTGCATCGCCTCGTGCACCTGGCGCGCGGTGGCGGCGCCCAGCGGCCAGAGCACCTGCAGCAGGTCGAGTTCGGCCGCGGTGGGCTTGGGCAGGTCGGATGAGTTGGTCATGGCGCTTCCTTCGAAAGAGGTCGCGTCCAGAATAGCTTGTCTAGAAACTCTTGTCTACACGATTCGAAATCGCATCCTGCCGAGCATGAAACGTGTAGACAGTAATGTCTAGGTTGTTCTATGCTGGCGGCACAATCTACCCTGGAGACGCCATGCTGAAACGCCTTTGCCTCGCCCTTGCCATCGCCACCTTGCCGCTCGCCGCAGCCGCCTCGCCCCTGCCTGGCTATCCCTTCGTCCACGTGAGCGCCGACGCCTCGGTGTACCGCGTGCCCGACATCGGCGCCATCGACTTCGAGATACTGGTGGCCGGCCCCGATCCGGCATTGGCGCGCACCACGGTCGAGGCCCGCATCGCCGAGGTGCGCGCGCTGCTGCAGGCCCAGGGCGTGCCGCTCGAGGACATGGAAACGCGCGACGTGCGCAAGGAGCAGAAGAAGGAGGCGCCACCGGAAGCGCCGATGTACGAATTGCGCTCCAGCGTGCACATCAACATGCGCGATCTGTCGAAGTGGGCCGCGGTGGTCGCGCCGCTGCTCGACATGCCCAACCTGGGCAGCTTCGCCACCTCCTTCGATACCAGCCTGCGCGAGGAAGTCGAGGCCGAGCTGATGGCCAACGCCCTGCGCGAAGCGCGCCGCCGCGCCGACATCATCGCCAAGGGGGCGCGCCGCAAGCTCGGCCCGGTCACCGCCGTGACGCCGGCCGGCGTGAAGAACGTCGGCTACGCGATGGGACTGCTGCGCGACGACTTCAGCGCGCGCCGCGGCGCCGGAGCGCAGGTCGCGCGCAGCGACTTTCTCGCCATCGAGGCGCTGAAGCTGATGCAGCCGGTCGACGTGGTGTTCCGGCTCGAATGAGGCTCAGCGCTTCAGCACATCCAGCACCGCCAGGCTCATCGCCTGCGCGGCGGTCTTGATCGACGGTTCCGGCACCGGCGCGTAGAAGGGCGAGTGGTTGAAGGCGATCGGCTTGCCGCCCTCGCGCGCCGCTTCCTCGACGTCCTTGGCGTCGTACACGCCGGTGAAGAAGAACACCGACGGCACGCCCTGGTCGACGAACTGGGAAAAGTCTTCGCTGGCCGTCATGGCCGGCATGCGCTGGGCCTTGGTGTCGCCGAAGGCGTCCTTGAACACCGGCTCGAGCCGTTGCACCAGCGCCTCGCTGTTGACGATGGCGGTGCCGCCCGGGATCAGGTCGACCTGGGGCGCCGGCGCGTTCGCCATCGCGGCCGAGGCCAGGGCGATGCGCTTCACGCCATCGAGCAGCTTGGCCCGCACCGCCGGGCTGTAGGAACGGATGGTGCCGCGCACCTGCACGCTGTCGGGAATGATGTTGCCGACCGTGCCGCCGTTGATGGCGCCGATGGTCACCACGCCGAACTCCTTCGGGTCCTTTTCGCGGCTGACCACGGTCTGCACGTCGGTCACGAAGCGCGCCGCGATGGCGATCGGGTCGACCGCCTTGTCCGGCGCCGAACCGTGGCCGCCGCGGCCCTTGAACACGATCTCGATCGCATCCGAATTCGACGACACCGCGCCGACGTTGTAGCCGACCGTGCCGTGCGCCAGCGGCCAGGAGTGCAGGGCGAAGGCGTAGTCGGGCTTGGCGAAGCGGGTGAACAGGCCGTCGGCCAGCATGGCCTTGGCGCCGGACACGGTTTCCTCGGCCGGCTGGGCGACGAACATCAGGGTGCCGCTCCATTGCGACTTCATGTTCACCAGCGTGCGCGCCGTGGCCAGCCAGGAGGTCATGTGGATGTCGTGGCCGCAGCTGTGGGCGGTGAAGCTCTCGCGGCCTTCGCTGCTGGCTTTCGCGCGGCTGGCGTAGGGCAGGCCGGACTTTTCTTCCATCGGCAGGCCATCGAGTTCGGTGCGCACCATCACGGTCGGGCCGGGGCCGTTCTTGTAGATCGCCACCACGCCGGTCTTGCCGACCTTTTCGGTCACCGTGAAACCGAGCTTGCGCATCTCGGCGGCCAGCTTGCCGGCGGTTCGGGTTTCCTGGAACGCCAGTTCCGGGTGCGCGTGCAGGTCCTTGTAGATGCCTTCCAGCGCGGGCCAGGCGTTGTTCACGCTGGACGAGACCTGGGTCTTCAGGGCGCCAGGCAGCTGCGCCTGGGCGGGCAGGGACAGGACGAAGGCGGCGGCGAGGGCGGGGCTGAGGACGGTCTGGCGCAGGCGAAATTTCACGAGGTCTCCTGGTGGGTAGGGTTTCCAAAATGATACATCTTCCGTGTACGGAATGTGCAATCGTGACGAAAAGTCTACCGTGCCGCGTCGTGTCCGGAATGTCTTTAATATAAGTGCCGATACTGCGCTGCCGCGGGCCGCGGCACGTCAATACGAACCCATCCCCGGAAGGACCGACATGGACGACTCCATCGAAACAAACATCGCGCGGCGCAATGTGCTCAAGACGGGCGCGCTGGCGGCCACCGCCACCGCCGTTCCCGCCGTTCCATTCAGCGCCATCGCCCAGACGCCCGACGCCGGGACCGGCCAGGCGCCCGCCGCGCCGGCCGGCGCGCCCGTCACCTCGAAGGTGACCCTGCGCGTCAACGGCAAGCGGCACGAACTGACCGTCGACACCCGCACCTCGCTGCTCGACGCGCTGCGCGAGAACCTGCACCTGACCGGCACCAAGAAGGGATGCGACCAGGGCCAGTGCGGCGCCTGCACCGTCATCCTCGACGGCCGCCGCATCAACTCCTGCCTCAGCCTGGCCATCATGCACGAGGGCGCGGAAGTGACCACCATCGAGGGCCTGGGCCAGCCCGGCAAGCTGCATCCGATGCAGGCCGCCTTCGTCAAGCACGACGGCTACCAGTGCGGCTACTGTACCCCGGGGCAGATCTGTTCGGCCGTGTCGGTGCTGGACGAGATCCGCAAGGGCATGCCGAGCCACGTGACGGCCGACCTGAACCAGAAACCGCTGCTCTCGATCGACGAGATCCGCGAACGCATGAGCGGCAACATCTGCCGCTGCGGCGCCTACTCGAACATCGTCGACGCGATTACCGAAGTGGCCGGAGGGAACAAAGCATGAGGGCCTTTACCTACCAGCGCGTGAGCACCCCGGCCGAAGCCGCGCAGGCCGCCGAACGCACGCCGAATTCGCGCTTCATCGCCGGCGGCACCAACCTGCTCGACCTGATGAAGCTCGAGATCGAGACCCCGGCCCACCTGATCGACGTCAACCACCTCGGCCTGGACAAGATCGAGGCCACGGCGCAGGGCGGCCTGCGCATCGGCGCCCACGTACTGAACGTGGACCTGGCCAGCGACGCCCGCATCCGCCGCGACTACGCGGTGCTGTCGCGCGCCCTGCTGGCCGGCGCCTCGGCCCAGCTGCGCAACAAGGCGACCACCGCCGGCAACCTGCTGCAGCGCACCCGCTGCCCCTACTTCTACGACACGGCCCAGCCCTGCAACAAGCGCGTGCCGGGCAGCGGCTGCTCGGCCATCGGCGGCTACAACCGCAACCACGCCATTGTCGGACACAGCGAGGCCTGCATCGCGACCCACCCGAGCGACATGGCGGTGGCCATGCAGCTGCTCGACGCCAGCGTGGAAACCGTGCGCGGCAACGGCGCCACGCGCACCATCCCGATCGCCGATTTCTATCGCCTGCCGGGCAATACCCCGCACATCGAGAATACGCTCGCGGCCGGCGAGCTGATCACCGCCGTGACCCTGCCGCGCCCACTCGGCGGGCGCCACTTCTACCGCAAGGTGCGCGACCGCGCGTCCTACGCATTCGCCCTGGTCTCGGTGGCCGCCGTCGTGCAGCCGGACGGCAGCGGCCGCGTGGCGCTCGGCGGCGTCGCCCACAAACCCTGGCGCGTGCCGGGGGCGGAAAGCAGCATGCCGGGCGGCGCCAATGCCGTCGTCGAGCGCCTGCTGGCCGGCGCCAGGCCCACCGCCCAGAACGCCTTCAAGGTCACCCTGGTCCAGCGCACGCTCGAGTCGGTGCTGGCGGAAGCGAAGAAAGGATAGTCATGAAATTCGATACCCCCGCCACCACCAACCCGATCGACCAGTTGAAGGTGGTCGGCAAACCCGTGGACCGCATCGACGGTCCCATGAAAACCACCGGCACCGCGCGCTACGCCTACGAGCAGCACGAGGCCGCGCCGAACGCCGCCTACGGCTACGTGGTCGGCGCCACGATCGCCAAGGGCCGCATCGTCTCGATCGACCAGGATGCGGCGCGCCGTTCGCCGGGCGTGATCGCCATCGTCACCGCCGAGAATGCCGGCAAGCTGGAGAAGGGCGACTACAACACCGCGCGCCTGCTGGCCGGCCCGGAAGTGCAGCACTACCACCAGGCCGTGGCCGTGGTGGTGGCCGAGACCTTCGAGCAGGCCCGCGCCGCCGCCCACCTGGTGCGCGTGAACTACGCCGAAAGCCGCGGCGAATACGACCTCGAAAAGGCCAAGGGCAAGGCCCAGCTGCCGAAGAAGGAAGACAAGCCGGAATCGAAGTTCGGCAACTTCGACAGCGGCTTTGCCAGCGCGCCGGTCAAGCTCGACGCCGAGTACACCACGCCCGACCAGTCGCACGCGATGATGGAGCCGCACGCCTCGATCGCGTCCTGGGACAACGGCAAGCTGACCCTGTGGACCTCGAACCAGATGATCCACTGGGGCACCAAGGACATGGCCAAGACGCTCGGCATCCCGGTCGAGAACGTGCGCCTGATCTCGCCCTTCATCGGCGGCGGCTTCGGCGGCAAGCTGTTCCTGCGTGCCGAGGCGGTGATGGCGGCGCTGGGCGCCCGTGCGGCCAAGCGTCCGGTGAAGGTCAACCTGCAGCGCGCGCTGATGTTCAACAACACCACGCACCGCCCGGCCACCATCCAGCGCATCCGCATCGGCGCCACGCGCGAGGGCCGCATCACGGCCATCTCGCACGAAAGCTGGTCCGGCGATTTGCCGGGCGGCCAGCCGGAAACCGCGGTCCAGCAAACCCGCCTGCTGTACGCCGGCGCGCACCGCCTGACGCGCCTGAAGCTGGCCGTGCTCGACCTCCCCGAGGGCAACGCGATGCGCGCGCCGGGCGAGGCGCCGGGCATGATGGCGCTGGAAATCGCCATCGACGAGATGGCGGAAAAGCTCAAGATGGACCCGGTGATGTTCCGCGTCATCAACGACACCACCAGCGACCCGGAAAAACCGGGCCGCAAGTTCTCGCAGCGGCGCTTCGTCGAGTGCATGCGCCAGGGCGCCGAGCGCTTCGGCTGGAACAAGCGCCAGGCCCAGCCAGGCAAGGTGCGCGACGGCCGCTGGCTGGTCGGCATGGGCGTGGCCTCGGCCTTCCGCAACAACATGGTGATGAAGTCGGCGGCGCGCGTGAAGCTGGATAAAAACGGCATCGTCACGGTGGAAACCGACATGACCGACATCGGCACCGGCAGCTACACCATCATCGCCCAGACCGCGGCCGAGATGATGGGCGTGCCGCTCGAGCGGGTGGTGGTCAAGCTGGGCGACTCGACCTTCCCGGTGTCCGCCGGTTCGGGCGGCCAGTGGGGCGGCAACAGCTCGACCGCCGGCGTGTACGCGGCCTGCGTCAAGCTGCGCGAGGCGGTGGCGGCGAAGCTGGGGCTGGACGCGGCCACGGCCGAATTCGTGGACGACAATGTGCGCGCCGGCGGGCGCTCGCTGTCGCTGCGCCAGGCCGCCGAGGCCGGCGAGCTGGTCGGCGAAGACACCATGGAGTACGGCGACCTCGACAAGAAGTTCCAGCAGTCGACCTTCGGCGCCCACTTCGTGGAGGTCGGCGTCGACGTCGCCACCTGCGAGGTGCGCGTGCGGCGCATGCTGGCCGTGTGCGCGGCGGGCCGCATCCTGAACCCGAAGTCGGCGCGCAGCCAGGTGATCGGCGCGATGACGATGGGCGTGGGCGCGGCGCTGATGGAAGACCTGGTGGTCGACAAGCGGCGCGGCTTCTTCGTCAACCACGACCTGGCCGGGTACGAGGTGCCGGTGCACGCCGACATCCCGCACCAGGAAGTCGTGTTCCTCGACGAGACCGATCCGATTTCCTCGCCGATGAAGGCCAAGGGCGTGGGCGAACTCGGGATCTGCGGCGTGGCGGCGGCGGTGGCCAACGCCATCTACAACGCCACCGGGGTGCGGGTGCGCGATTATCCGGTGACGCTGGATAAGCTGATGAGCAAGATGCCGGTCAGCGCGTGAAGGGCCGGTAGCGCCGGCGCAGGCCGAACGCCTGGACGGCGCATCCGTCCAGGCGTCCATGTCGCTACGTGCTGATCGTGCCGTCCGTGAGCGCGCGCTGCAGCCTGGCCACGATGTCGTTGAACGCGGGTTCCTGCGGTTCGAGCTGGATGCCGCCCTGCCAGTCGTCGTAGGTGATCCAGAAGCTGCCGCCATCGATGTCGACTACCACCAGGCACTCGTTGTGGGTAATGACGGGTGCCGAGTGGGAACGGACCGGCAGCAGACCGAGCCACTTCTCGGCCAGGACGGGAAATGCGCTCCAGTCTGCGCTCGTTTCGAGGACCAGGGCGCTTGCGCCGTTGGCCATGTCGATCAGGTCGAACTGCTTCATTCCTTGAAATACACCACCTGGTGGCTGGTCGCCAGCAGTTCGCGCCGCTCGCTCCACATTTCCGCGCTCTGGTCGAAGAAACCGTTGCCGAAGCGCAGCGCGCGCGCCACCCCGAGCAGGGGCGCGCCGCCCTGCGCGGCCAGCTGGGCGGCGTCGGCGTGGAAGAAGGTGGTCAGGGCCACGGTCCCGATCGGTACCCATTTCGGGCGGCGCACGAAGATGCGCGGATAAAAGGCGTCGCACAGGGCCGCCAGCGACAGGTAGTCGAGCGGGCGCTCGGGCGTGTCGCGGATCCACAGGGTCGACTGCGAGGTGTCGCTGGGCGTGTCCGGGGCGCCCGGCGCGCCGTCGACGAAGCGCATCTCGTAGCGCGCGGTCCAGGCGGCGCGCGCGATCGAGGGCGCGGGCGCGATGCCGGCGGCGGGCGGCACCTCGGGGAAGGCGGCGTCCTGTGCCGACCAGGTTTCGCGGCGCACCGCGGTCACCGCCGTGGCAAAGGCGGCGACTTGCCCTTCCTGCACCAGTTCCACGTGCCAGTGCTGGGTCGTGCGGTTGGTGCGCATCACCCGTGTCCGGATCGTGAAGCCGCCGTCGGCGATGGGCGCGGCGAAGTGCACGGTCTGCGAGACCGGCTCGCCCAGCAATTCGGGGTGCCGCATGACCGCGTTCAGCAGGGTGGCGGCGATGACGCCGCCGAAGGGCCCGACCATGTTGCCGTAGCCGGGGTGGGTCTGCCCGCTCCAGGCGCCCTCGCCGCAAGGGGCGAGCCGGATCGCGCTGTCGAAGTTGTGCACTGCGTCGTGCACTGCGTCGTGCGCTGGCGCGCCATTGCCTGTGTCCTTGCTCATGCCGGTGTCCCTTTGTTGTCGTGTCATGCCGGCGATCTTAGCACCGGGCGGCGTCATCCGTGCGCGAGGGCAAAATGGCGACATCGTGAAGAAATGAGTTGAACCCTTGTGTAAACGGTTAGAATGCCTGCTCGTCAATCCACATTCCCGAACATGGACATCAGCACGCCGCGTTGGTACAGCCAGGCAGCCAGCCCGCCATCCGATCGCATGCCGGGCATGCCGCGAGCCGCCACGCCCGGCGCGTTTGCGTTGTTGCGCAAGGTCCTGGTTGTCGACGACGAGCAGGACCTGGCCGACATGGCTGCCGCGCTGCTGGACGCCTGCGGGCTGGAGGTGGTAGTGGCCTACTCGGCCTACGACGCGCTGCGCGCGCTCGAGCGCGAGGGCGACATCGACGCCGTGTTTTCCGACGTCGTGATGCCGGGCATGACCGGCCTGCAGCTGGCGGACGCCGTGACGGCGCTGTACCCGAAGGTCAAGGTGGTGCTGGCCTCGGGCTATACGGTCCCGGCGCTGCTCACGGAACGCGAGCGCCACTACCTGTTCACCACCAAACCCTACAAGATCGACACCATCCTCACCCTGCTGCGCACCTGAGGGCCCGCGGCGCTCCCGGGCCGAGGCGCGAACGGCCTCAGCTTGCGTGGCCCGTGAGCGCCGCCACCGTCGCCGACAGCGCGGCGATATCGAAGGGTTTGTGCAGCACCGCATCGAACGGCCCGCCGGCCAGGCCCATGCGCGGGCCGGAGCCGGTGATGACCATCACTTTCAGGTCTGGAATGAGCAACTTGGCTTCGCGCGCGAACAGCAGCGACTGTTCCTCGCCGCGGCGCAGCGTCGTGACGAGCAGGCCGAAGCGAACGCCGTGCATGACGGCAAGCGCACGCGTATCGTTGTCCTGGACAGTGACCGGATAGTCCAGGACGGACAGCATCGCATTGACGGTTTCTGCAAGATCCTTGTCGCTTTCGACAAGCAGGACGCTACGGGGCATGGCGGCGTTCGGGTGAGATTCTGAAGGGCGGAGCGCCGGTGCACAGGCGAAGTGGAGCGCGTAGGTATATGTTTACGCGGATTGCCATTTTCCCTGTTCGACATCATCGAATCAAGCTTCCTGTCCCCGGGTGTTGCGTATCGTGCGCACTGTTGCAAGAAGCGCCACGCCGGGCAGGACACGCCGAAATGAAAACGGCCCGGTCGACGAATCGACCGGGCCGTTCAGGTACTACGCCGCTTCAGCTGGCGATCAGGCCGCCTTCTGGATCACCGGGGTGCCGACCACCGGGTCGACCGGCTCGACATAGGTGCCGTTCAGGACGGCGTTCATGCGGTCGTGGTCGAGTTCCTTTTCCCATTTCGACACCACCACCGAGGCCACGCCGTTGCCGACGAAGTTGGTCAGGGCGCGGCATTCGCTCATGAAGCGGTCGATGCCGAGGATCAGCGCCATGCCGGCCACCGGGATGGTCGGGACCACGGCCAGGGTTGCCGCCAGGGTGATGAAGCCGGCGCCGGTGATGCCCGATGCGCCTTTCGAGGTCAGCATCGCCACGGCGAGGATGGTCAGTTCCTGGGTCAGGGTCAGGTCGGTGTTGGTTGCCTGGGCAACGAACAGGGCGGCCATGGTCATGTAGATGTTGGTGCCGTCGAGGTTGAACGAGTAACCGGTCGGGACCACCAGGCCCACCACCGACTTCGAGCAGCCCAGCTTTTCCAGCTTGCGCATCAGGGCCGGCAGGGCCGATTCCGACGAGCTGGTGCCGAGCACGATCAGCAGTTCTTCCTTGATGTAGGAGATGAACTTGAAGATCGAGAAGCCGGTCATCCGGGCGATGGTGCCCAGCACGACGACGACGAACAGGAAGCAGGTCAGGTAGAACGAACCCATCAGCTTGGCCAGCGGGACCAGCGAGGCCAGGCCGTATTTGCCGATGGTGAAGGCCATCGCGCCGAACGCGCCGATCGGGGCGAGCTTCATGACGATGTTCACCACGCCGAAGATCACGTGCGAGAAGTCGTCGATGATCTTGGTCATCGGACGGCCGCGCTCACCCAGCATCGACAGGGCCACGCCGAACAGGATCGCGATCAGCAGCACCTGCAGGATGTCGCCCTTGGCGAAGGCATCGACGAAGGTGTTCGGGATGATGTTCATGAGAAAATCGACCGTGCTCTGGTGCGAAGCCTTCTCGGTGTACTGGGCGATGGCCTTGGTATCGAGGTGGGCGACGTCGACGTTGAAGCCGGCGCCCGGCTTGGCGATGTTCGCCACCAGCAGGCCGATCACCAGCGCGAAGGTCGACACGACCTCGAAGTAGAGCAGGGCCTTGCCGCCGACGCGGCCGACCTTCTTCATGTCCTGCATGCCGGCGATACCCGCCACCACGGTGCAGAAAATGACCGGTGCGATGATCATCTTGATCAGTTTGATGAAGCCGTCTCCCAAAGGCTTCATCTTCTCGCCGAGTTCGGGATGGAACACGCCCAGCAGGACGCCCAGCACGATGGCGAAGAGAACCTGTACGTACAGGATTTTATAGAATGGCTTTTTCATGACAACTCTTCTTGAGAGGTTGATGGTGAGCGCATCATCACAAAATCCCGCGCGGGCGCATATTGTGGATATCCGCAGGTCGGTGAATGACCGTCATACGGATTCTTGATGTCCGTATTGATGGCGGATATCAATAAAACGGATGACAGATGCTGGTGCGGGAAGATCTGAGCGCCGCACCAGGATGTGGCGGTAGGGTGGACACCTGTGTCCGCGCGGTGCGTGGCATATATGTCGAAACGTCGTACCGGAGAGTGCGAGCGTAGTTTCGTAGGGTGGACTCCCGAGTCCACGCGGTTGGACGGATGCGTACCGATAAGGAAACCCGTCAGTATCGCCGATGTCGCATGCCAGGTTGTTTTTCACGGTATGCATGGGTACGACCGCGTGGGCACAGGTGCCCACCCTACGAACAACAAATCAGTTTACGGCTTGCGGTAGACCTTCCCGCCTTTCATCACGAAGCCCACCTTGCGCAGCGCCGCGATATCGGCCGTCGGGTCGCCATCCACCGCCACCACGTCGGCCAACGCGCCTGGCGCCAGCTGCCCCAGCTCCTTGCCCTTGCCAAGGATCTCGCCCGCCACCGACGTCGCCGCACGCAGCGCCTCCGTCGGCGTCATCCCCAGTCGCACCATCCATTCCAGCTCGCGCGCATTGGTCCCGTGCGTGAATACGCCGACATCGCTGCCGTTCCCGATTACCACGCCCACCTTGCGCGCCAGTGCAAACGCCCGCGCCGCCTCCTTCATCGACGGCGTCGGCTCCCCACCCCGCACGTGCTTCTGGAAGTATTCGCCGATCGCT
>Ga0308166_1001737_pt1 | contig 22083 bp, 20 predicted proteins | sample PhyCR2_2_FD_202137 | JGI IMG/M metagenome (GOLD analysis project Ga0308166, IMG submission 202137) | Phyllosphere microbial communities from UC Gill Tract Community Farm, Albany, California, United States - DLSLCC.R2 | ecosystem: Host-associated > Plants > Phyllosphere > Unclassified | place... | reverse complement strand
GAGCAGGGCGTCGACTACTTCACCATCCACGCCGGCGTGCGCCTGGCCTACGTGCCGATGACGGCGAAACGCTTGACCGGTATTGTCTCGCGCGGCGGTTCGATCATGGCCAAGTGGTGCCTGGCGCACCACCGGGAATCCTTCCTGTACACCCACTTCGAAGACATCTGCGCCATCATGAAGCAGTACGACGTCGCCTTCAGCCTGGGCGACGGCCTGCGCCCTGGCTCGATCTACGACGCCAACGACGAAGCCCAGCTGGCCGAACTCAAGACCCTCGGCGAACTCACGCAAGTCGCCTGGAAGCACGACGTGCAGGTGATGATCGAGGGGCCAGGCCACGTGCCGCTGCACCTGATCCGCGAGAACATGACCCTGCAGCTGGAACAGTGCGACGAAGCGCCGTTCTACACCCTGGGGCCGCTGACCACCGACATCGCCCCCGGCTACGACCACATCACCTCCGGCATCGGCGCCGCCCACATCGGCTGGTACGGCACCGCCATGCTGTGCTACGTCACGCCCAAGGAACACCTCGGCCTGCCCGACAAGAACGACGTCAAGGACGGCATCATCACCTACAAGATCGCCGCCCACGCCGCCGACCTGGCCAAGGGCCATCCGGGCGCGCAGATCCGCGACAACGCGCTGTCGAAGGCGCGCTTCGAGTTCCGCTGGGAAGACCAGTTCAACCTCGGCCTCGACCCCGACAAGGCGCGTTCTTTCCACGACGAGACCCTGCCCAAGGATTCGGCCAAGGTCGCCCATTTCTGCTCGATGTGCGGCCCGCATTTCTGCTCGATGAAGATCACGCAGGAAGTGCGCGACTACGCCGCCACCAAGGGCATGAACGAAGACAGGGCGCTCACCCAGGGCATGCAGGAAAAGGCGATCGAGTTCGTGCGCGGCGGCGCCAAGCTGTACCGCGAGGTCTGAATGCTGGACATCGAACTGAATGGAGAGCCGCGCCAGGTGCCGGCCGGCGAGTCGCTGGCCGGCCTGGTGCGCCAGCTCGGCATCGGCCAGCAGGCCGTGGCGCTGGCGGTCAATCGGCAAGTGGTGCCGCGCCAGCAGTGGAACGAACGCCTGCTCGTGCAGCAGGACCGGGTAGACATCGTGCGCGCCATCGGTGGCGGCTGAAAGGACAAGCAATGAACAACGACTTCCTCACCATCGCGGGCAAGCAGTACCGCTCGCGCCTGCTGGTCGGCAGCGGCAAGTACCGCGACTTGAACGAGACCCGCGAAGCCACGCTGGCTGCCGAAGCCGAGATCGTGACCGTGGCCATCCGCCGCGTGAACATCGGCCAGGACCTGAACGCGCCCAGCCTGCTCGACGTGCTGCCGGCCAAGGACTTCACCATCCTGCCGAATACCGCCGGCTGCTACAACGCGCGCGATGCCGTCTACACGCTGCAGATGGCGCGCGAACTGCTGGACGGTCACAAGCTGGTCAAGCTCGAAGTGCTGGGCGACGAAAAGACCCTGTTCCCGCACATGCCGGAAACGCTGAGGGCGGCCGAGAGTTTGGTGCGCGACGGCTTCGACGTGATGGTCTACTGCAGCGACGATCCGATCCAGGCCCGCATCCTGCAGGAGATCGGCTGCGTGGCGGTGATGCCGCTGGCCTCCCTGATCGGCTCGGGCATGGGCATCGTCAATCCCTGGAACCTGTCGCTCATCATCGAAGAGGCGAGGGTGCCGGTGCTGGTCGATGCCGGCGTCGGCACCGCGTCGGACGCGGCGATCGCGATGGAACTCGGTTGCGACGGCGTGCTGATGAACACGGCGATTGCCGCCGCGCGCGAGCCGGTGCGCATGGCGCGCGCGATGAAGCTGGCGGTGCAGGCCGGGCGCGAGGCGTTCTTGGCAGGACGCATGCCGAAGCGCTTCGCCGCCTCGCCTTCGTCGCCGCGCGAAGGCCGCATCACATGACCCGTCGCGCCTTGCCCGACGCCTTGCCCGGTGCCGTGCCGGCGGTACTGGTCTTCGCCGGGCTCGACCCGGGCGGCGGCGCGGGGCTGGCGGCCGACGTGCTGGCGATCGCCGCGCAGGGCGCGCACGCGCTGCCGGTGGCCACCGCGCTCACCGTACAGGACAACAACCGCGTGCATGCCGTGCAGGCGGTCGACGCCGCCTTCGTGCTGGCGCAGGCGCGGGCGCTGGTCGACACGGTCGCTATCCGCGCGGTAAAGCTCGGCATACCGGGCAGCCGCGCCAACGCGCGCGCCATCGCCGCCTTGCTGCGCGAACTGCGTGCGCGCGATCCGCAACTGCCCGTCGTGCTCGACCCGGTGCTGGCCAGCGGCCACGGCGATGCCCTGGCCGAGGACGATCCGGTCGATACCGTGGGCGAGCTGCTGCCGCTGGCCAGCATCGCGCTGCCGAACGAACCCGAGGCGTGCGCCGTCGGCGAGTTCCCCTGCGCGCACCTGCTGCTCACCGGCGGGCACGGCGACGGCCGTTTCGTCGACAACCGCTGGTACACCCATGGCAGCCTGGTGCGGCGCTGGCGCTGGCCGCGCCTGCCCGGCGCCTTCCACGGCAGCGGCTGCACCCTGGCGGCCAGCCTGGCCGCACGCCTGGCGCATGGCGAAGCGATGGAAACAGCGCTCGGCGCAGCCCAGGCCTATTGCCACGATGCGCTGGCGCAGTCCTACGCCATCGCGCCGGGCCAGCGCATTCCGCGCCGCATTCTCCCATCCACCACCTGAAGGAACACCATGCGAGGCCTGTATCTCGTCACCCCCAACTGGAACGACACCGAGCGCCTGCTGGCCGCCACCGAGGCGGCCCTGCGCGGCGGCGCGGCGCTGGTGCAGTACCGCCACAAGGACGCCGACGCCGTGCTGCGGCTGGAGCAGGGCGCGGCGCTGCTGGCGCTGTGCCGCCGCCACGGCACGCCGCTGGTCGTCAACGACCACCTCGACCTGTGCATGCACCTCGACGCCGACGGCGTGCACCTGGGCGGCAGCGACCTTGCCATCGGCGATGCGCGGCGCCTGCTCGGTGCCGGCAAGATCGTCGGCGCCTCCTGCTATGGCGACCTGGCGCTGGCGCGCGCGGCGCAGGCGGCCGGCGCCAGCTATGCCGCCTTTGGCGGCTTTTATCCGTCGCCGGTGAAGAAGTACGCGTTCGTCACCGAGCCCGCGTTGCTGAGCCAGGCGCGCGCGGAGCTGGCAGTGCCGGTCGTCGTCATCGGCGGCATGACGCCCGAGAATGCCGCGCCGCTGGTGGCGCGCGGCGCGGACATGGTGGCGGCGATCACGGCTGTCTATGCCGAGGCCGATCCGGCAGGCGCGGCGCGGCGCTTCGCGAAGCTGTTCGAGCCGCAGATCGTCCGCTGATCGGCCGTTCCGCCCATTCGTCATGACAGGCCAGCGCTTCGTCGGATAGCGGCTGCATGCGCGGCAGGGCTTCGGCATGCTCGGGTTTTCACACGCGGAGACACGAGATGGACAAGACCTGGATCGCAGCCGCCTGCCTGATGGCCGCCGGCACGGCATGGGCCGCCGACAAGGACCCGGCGCAGCGACAGCTCGAAGCCGAGATCGCGGCAGCCGATGCGCGCCTGTTCGCAGGGCTGAACGAGCGCGACATCGGCCCGATGAAGGCCGGGTTCAGCTCGCGCCTGGAGTTCTATCACGACCGCAGCGGCCTCACCGGCTACGCCGAGAACATCGCCGCCTTCGAGAAGAACTTCCGGGGGCCGAACCGCGTCCGGCGTATCGCCATGCCGGAGACCGTCGAGGTGTTCGCGGCCGGCCCGGACCACGCCATGCACATCGGCCAGCACCGATTCTGCAACCAGCCGTCGCCCGCGCAACAGGAAGAATGCAGCGTGTACCGCTTCTCGATGGTGTGGGCGCGCGAAGGCGGCCAGTGGAAATTGCTGCGGGTGCTGAGCTACGGCCATTGACAGGAACGCTGGCACGAAAGCCATTCTTAGTTGCAGTAGAGAGACAGCAATACAGCTGGCCGAGCATTCCTTGTTTATTGCTGCAAAGCAAAAATATATAATGCTTCGGACTTTTCTCTCACTTCACTGGACGGCAAATGGACAATACCTTGATGAACGATGGTGTATTCGAAGCCCTGGCTTTCAAGCTTGGCAACGAAGAATATGGCATCAAGATCCTGAAGGTGCAGGAAATCCGCGGCTACGAGTCGGTGACGCGCATTGCCAGCGCACCCGAGCACGTGAAGGGCGTGGTCAACCTGCGCGGCACCATCGTGCCGATCGTCGACATGCGCATCAAGTTCAACCTGGGCACGCCGACCTACAACCAGTTCACCGTCGTCATCATCCTGAACATCCAGGACCGCGTGGTCGGCATGGTGGTCGATTCGGTGTCGGACGTGATTTCGCTCACCGCCGACCAGATCAAGCCGGCGCCGGACATGGGCGGCGCGCTCAACACCGACTACCTGATCGGGCTGGGCACGGTCGACGAGCGCATGATCATCCTGGTCGACATCGACCGCCTGATGTCGTCCGAGGAAATGGGCGTCATCGACAGCATCGCGTCCTGACGCTGCGCCGGAGCAGACCATGAAGCAGATGAAGGTGGGAACCCGCCTGGCGCTGGGCTTTGCGCTGGTACTGGCCATGCTGGCGGCCGTGATCGTCCTCGGCATCAACAAGCTCGGCGCGTTGAACGAGGGCACCCGGCTGATGGCACTCGATGCCTACCCGAAGGTGGTGCTGGCGCAAAACCTGGCCGACCGCATCAACCGCACCGCGCGCACCGTGCGCGACGTGCTGCTGGTGGACGACCCGGAAGCCAACAAGAAGAACTTCACGGCCCTGGCCACGGCCCGCAAGGAATCCGAGGAGATGTTCGACAAGCTCGGCGCCCTGATCAGGTCGGAGAAGGGCGTGCAGAACCTGCGGGCCTACCGCGCCGCCTACGTCGAGTACATCGGCGCGATGGACCAGGTGCTGAAACTGCACGCGGCCGGCGACCGCGAGGCCGCCACCGCCTACCTGATGGGCCCCGCGCGCAAGCTGCAAAGCGCGGTCTTCATCGCCTCGAACGAGGTGATCGAACACCAGGGCGGCACCATGCAGACCACCTATGACAGTGCCGAAGAGACCTATGCCGTCGGCCGCAACGCGATGCTGGCCCTGGGCGCCCTGGCCCTCGTGGCCGGCATCGTGGCCGCCACCATGATCACGCGCCGCCTCCTGAAGCAGCTCGGCGGCGAGCCGGCGTATGCGGCCGAGGTCGCGGGACAGATCGCGGCCGGCAACCTGGCGGTCGACATCGCCACCCGCGCGGGCGACCGCAGCAGCCTGCTGTACGCGATCAAGACCATGCGCGACAGCCTGGCCGGCATCGTCAGCCAGGTGCGCAGCAGCACCGAGACCATCGCCACCGCCTCGGCCCAGATCAATGCCGGCAACCAGGACTTGTCCAGCCGCACCGAACAGCAGGCCTCCTCGCTCGAGGAAACCGCATCCTCGATGGAAGAGCTGACCTCGACCGTGCGCCAGAATGCCGACAACGCGCGCCAGGCGAACGGCCTGAGCGCCGCCGCGTCGAGCGTGGCCATGCGCGGCGGCGACGTGGTGGCGCAGGTGGTGCAGACCATGGGCGCGATCAACGAATCCTCGCGCAAGGTGGTCGACATCATCGGCGTGATCGACAGCATCGCCTTCCAGACCAACATCCTGGCCCTGAACGCGGCCGTGGAAGCGGCGCGCGCCGGCGAACAGGGACGCGGCTTCGCGGTCGTGGCGTCCGAAGTGCGCAACCTGGCCCAGCGATCGGCCGGCGCCGCCAAGGAGATCAAGGAACTCATCGGCGCCTCGGTCGAGCGGGTCGACGCCGGCAGCGCGCTGGTGGCCCAGGCCGGATCGACAATGCAGGAAGTGGTCGCGAGCGTGCGCCGCGTGACCGACGTGGTGGCCGAGATCAGTGCGGCCACGGCCGAGCAGAGCCAGGGCATCGAGCAGGTGAATGGCGCCATCGCCCAGATGGACGAGGTGACCCAGCAGAATTCGGCGCTGGTCGAGGAAGCGGCGGCTGCCGCCGAGTCGATGCAGGACCAGGCGGCCAGGCTGGCCGAGCTGGTGGCGGTGTTCCGCCTGGCCGAGGGAGAAGGGCAGGCGCCCGCGCTTGCCGCGCCGGTGCGCCAGGCGCGTGCGCTCGTGCCTGTGCCGGCGCCGCGCAAGGCGCCGGTTGCCCTGGCAAAGGCTGCCGCGGCACGCAAGGAGCCGGTGGTTGCCGGCCAGGACTGGGAAGCGTTCTGACCCGGTCCGAGAAGTACGCCAGACCCGCCCCCGTGGCGGGTTTTTTCATGGCTGGCTTCCCTGTGCACATCGTGCCCGGTCCGGTCCGCGCTTTGCTTACAATAGGCGCACCTCGACCCTGACCGAAGAAGAACGATGCGTCTGCTCCGCATGCTTGCCCATACCCGGCGCCACCCGTCCGCCATCCTGCTGATGGCCCAGTTGCTGGGCATGGCGCTCTATCCCTTCCTCGAACGCACCCAGTTCGGCCACTTCGCCTTCAATGCCTTCGGCATCGTCATCCTCACCTTTACCACCAACATGGTGCGCCGCACGCCGGGCCATACCTGGATCAGCGCGACGCTGGCCGTGCCCATCATCGGGCTGCTGACGGCCCAGATGCTGTTCGGGCTGGAGTACCTGCAGCCCTGGTCATCGGGCCTGGAAGCGCTTTTCTATTTCTACGCGGCCGGCAGCCTGATCGGCTACATGCTGGAAGACCGCAAGGTCACGCGCGACGAGCTGTTCGCCGCCGGCGCCACCTTCACCCTGCTGGCCTGGGGCTTCACCCACCTGTACATCGTGGTGCAGGCGCTGGTGCCGGGCTCGTTTGCCTCGGCCGTGAACGGCGAGCTGCCGCGCACCTGGACCGAATTGAATTACCTGAGCTTCGCGCTGCTGTCGAGCACCGGCATCGGCGACGTGATCCCGATCACCGTGCACGCGCGCGCGATCACCAGCATCGAGATGTTCGTCGGCGTGATGTACCTGGCCTCGGTGGTGGCGCGACTGATCGGGCTGACGATGCAGCCCTCGAAATGACAATGCCGCCCGGCGCGGGCCGGGCGGCATCGGGTCTTGCAAGCGGCTTATTTGCAGCTTATTTGCCGCAGCCGAGCGACTTGATGCGGTCGTAGGCCGCCTTGGCCTGCATTGGCCGGTCGCGTACGGCGTGCCGGTGGCCGGGCTGGTCAGCGCCAGCGGATAGCGCTTCACGTCCTCCTCGACGAATTCGACGTTCGGGTTGTTCTGCAAGCCCTTGAGGGCGGTGCGCGGCACTTCCATCGCCACCGCGTCGGCACCGAAGATCTCGTGCTTGACCGTGCCCTGGATGGCGCTGGCGGCCGACTTCATGGCGGCCTTGGCGCCGGGCTTGAAGCTGACGATGACGCGGGTGGTGTCGGCCGGGGCGGCGCTTGCCGGGTTGCAGGCCAGGGCGGCCGCGGCGGCGAGGATGCAAAGGCTGAATGCGCTGGATGCGCGGGTGTTTCGTTGAACCATGCGGCTTCTCCGTTTGAAAGCCTGTCGAAATGCCGCGATTCTGTGTTCGCGTGCACGTGTGGTACGAACGTCGGTGCCGTCGTGACGGCTCAGCCAGTGTGGTTAGGGACATATGTACGTGCAATTGTTAACCCAGCATTGCGGTGCTGATGTTGCAATGTTGCGTCAGGGTACGATTGAAAAACGGTCGGAACAAACGAGTGGTGTAGATTTTTCGCCCCTGCCTATGTGCAGGTGCAGCAACCCGGACAGGGCAGGTGGCAGCAGGGATTCGACCGGCTTGGTATGATGGCAAAATTCTGTTCATTGACATAGGAAGAACACATGAAAACCAAGGCAGCGATTGCATGGAAGGCGGGTCAGCCGCTGACGATCGAGGAAGTCGAACTCGACGGCCCACGCGCGGGCGAGGTACTGGTCGAAGTCAAGGCGACCGGCATCTGCCACACCGACTACTACACCCTGTCGGGCGCCGATCCGGAAGGCCTGTTCCCGGCCATCCTCGGCCATGAAGGCGCGGGCGTGGTGGTCGACGTCGGCCCGGGCGTCACCAGCGTCAGGAAGGACGACCACGTCATTCCGCTGTACACCCCGGAATGCCGCCAGTGCAAATTCTGCCTGTCGCAAAAGACCAACCTGTGCCAGGCGATCCGCTCGACCCAGGGCCGCGGCCTGATGCCCGACGCCACCTCGCGCTTCTCGCTCGACGGCAAGCCGATCTACCACTACATGGGCACATCGACCTTCTCGAACTACATCGTGGTGCCGGAAATCGCGCTGGCGAAGGTCCGTTCCGACGCACCCTTCGACAAGATCTGCTACATCGGCTGCGGCGTGACCACCGGCATCGGCGCCGTGATCTTCACCGCCAAGGTGGAAGCGGGCGCCAACGTGGTCGTGTTCGGCCTGGGCGGCATCGGCCTGAACGTGATCCAGGCGGCCAGGATGGTCGGCGCCGACAAGATCATCGGCGTGGACCTGAACCCGGCGCGCGAAGCCATGGCGCGCAAGTTCGGCATGACCCACTTCGTCAATCCGAAGGAAGTGCCGAACGTGGTCGATGCCATCGTTCAGCTGACCGACGGCGGCGCCGACTACTCGTTCGAGTGCATCGGCAACGTCAACACCATGCGCCAGGCGCTGGAGTGCTGCCACAAGGGCTGGGGCCAGTCGATCATCATCGGCGTGGCCGAAGCCGGCGCCGAGATCTCGACCCGTCCGTTCCAGCTGGTGACCGGCCGCGAATGGAAGGGTTCGGCCTTCGGCGGCGCCCGCGGCCGTACCGACGTGCCGAAGATCGTCGACTGGTACATGGAAAACAAGATCAACATCGACGATTTGATCACCCACCACCTGCCGCTGGAGCGCATCAACGAAGGCTTCGACCTGATGAAGTCGGGCGAGTCGATCCGCTCGGTGGTGGTGTACTGATTCCGCTGTGATTCAACTGTGATTCAGCTGTAATTCAACTGTGATTCAGCTGTGATTTCGTCGCCTGTTCCGCGAAAGCGACCGTTCGTCGCAGAATGCGGGCAGGCGCCGGCCGCCTGCTTTACGCTTTCTCCATCGACAATTCGTTCATGGAGAAAGACATGTCCACCTTCCGCTTTGCTTCCTCTTCCCTGAAACAGCCGCTGCTGCTGGCCGTGCTGGCCTGCGCCTGTGCGCTGCCCCTGCTGCCGGCCCAGGCCGGGGACAGCGACAGCTGGACCGTCAACCGCACCATGAGCGCCCGCGACGGCGGCGAACCGTTTGCGCTGGTGCGCGATGGCCGCAACCTGATCACGGGCAGCGATGCCGACCACAAGCGCGTCAAGGAAATCAAGCGCAGCGTCAGCGGCGACTTCTTCTGGTTCCGCCAGGGCGGGAAGGAATACATCGTCACCGACCCGGCTACCCTGAAGCGCATGGGCGACGCCTGGGCGCCGATGCAGGCGCTGGGCGCCGAGATGGGCCAGCACGGCGCCGAGATGGGGCGCCAGGGCGGTTCCATGGGCTCGCTGGGCGCGAAGATGGCGCTGGCCGCCGTCACCTTCAATGCCGAGAAGATGGAAGCCATCGGCAAGCAGATGGAAGACGCGGGCAAGCCGATGGAAGCGACCGGCAAGAAGATGGAGGAAGTCGGCAAGCGGATGGAGGCGGCACAACAGGATGCCGAACGCACGGCGCGCGGGGTGATCGCCGACTCACTGCGCAATGGCACGGCGAAGCCGGTGGCGACCCGAGGTTAATCCAACGGCGGCGAAAAAACGGCCGGGATGCGCGAGCATCCCGGCCGTTGGCGTTACGCGGTAGCGCGCGTTACTTGCGCATCGCCGGCACGAACTCTTCCATCACCGCCTTGCGCAGCAGGCTTGGGGGCACCAGGCCCTGGGCCAGCACGAAGTCGTTGAATTTCCGGCGGTCGAACTTGTCGCGCAGCGTTACTTCGGCCGCCTGGCGGGTTTCCATCAGGCGCTGGTAGCCGTAGAAGTAGGACGTCGCCTGGCCGGGCGCGCGGAAGGTATAGCGCTGCATTTCCTGGGTTGCCATGCCTTCCGACAAACCGACATCCGACATCAGGAAAGCCTTCACGCCTTCCGGGGTGATCTCGCCCAGGTTGACCATCGGATCGAGGAAGGCGCGGGCGGCGCGCATGGCGCGCGCCTGCAGGGCGAACAGCTGGCCGTCGAGCGGCTCGTAGGGCTGCATTTCCGCTTCCGCATACAGGGCCCAGCCCTCGACGTTGACGCTGTTGAAGGCGAACACCGCACGCGCGGTCGAGACGCCGGTCTCGATCATCTTGGCGAATTGCAGCTCGTGGCCCGGACGCGCCTCGTGCGCGGTGATCGACCAGGTGCCGGCTTCGTGGGTGAAGTCGTCGAACACCATGGTTTTACCGGAGGCATCCGGCGGCATGCCGGTGGTCAGCACGAATTCGCCGTATTCGCCGGTGTTGCCGATCAGGCGCGGCGGGCTCATGTGCGGCGCCGGCTGCTGGGCGTTCTCGGCGGCGGTGGCCAGGCGGATCACGGCCTTGCGCTGGGGCAGGGTGACGATGTGCTGCTCGCGCGCGGCCGCTTCCAGCGACGCCAGGCGCTGGGCGTAGATCGGCATCACCTTGTCGAGCGGGATCTGGTCTTTCTTCAACTGCAGCATCACGGCGCGGTAGTCGGCATCCTTGAAGCCGCGTTCCTTGGCGATCAGGCCGGCGGTGATCTGCATCTGGTTGCGGATCTCGGCGAACGAGGTCAGCGACTTGGCGATCAGTTCCTGCGGGCTGATGTCGACGCCGAACTCGCGCAGGTTGTTGGCGTACACCTCGGGCGGCAGGCGATGGTCGGTACGGGCGCGCGGCAGCAGCTCGGTCTTCAGGCGCGCGTTGTAGGCGGTGAGCTGCTGTTCCAGCGTCGTGAAGCTCTTTTCCCAGCCTTGCAGGCCGCTCTTGGCCAGCAGGTCACGCATGCCCTTGATCAGGGTCGGGGCATCGTTCAGCGATTGCTCGATCTCGCCCTTGTAGGGGCCGAGCAGGTTCTTGTTCGCCTTCAGGCGTTCCTGCAGGCGCTCGTGCGCCAGTTCCGTGACCGGGCGGTAGCCCTTGGCCAGGCCGGCGTATTTTTCCAGGCGCACCAGCAGGGTCTGCTGGCGCTCCTTCGGGATGCGCGGGTCGAGCGTGGCGCGCATCACGCCGAACATCATGCCGGTCAGGTCGATGAAGGGCATGAAGTACTTGCGGTCGAGGGCGGCGGTGCGGATCTGGTCGTTGGCCTTGTTGATCAGGATTTCCAGGTCTTGTTTGACCTTCGGATCGGACTCGGCCTTCAGGCGCTTCTGGTATTCGGCGATCGCCGCGCGCAGGTCCTTGTTGGTGGCCTCGAACTGGTCGCGCGACATGTCGGTGATCTGCTCGTCATAGCCGTTCACGCCCAGGTTGCTCGCGCTTTCGGGCGAATACTTGGCCAGCACGTTCAACAGGACCTTGGCGTTTTCGTTGCTCTTGGTAACCCAGGCCGGTTCGGCGGCGATGGCGGGGAAGGACAGGGCGGCGGCGAGCAGGCTGCTCAGGACGGTACGGACCAGCGGACGGGTAGACAACGTTCACTCCTTTGACTGATTGAATCGGAAGATGCGGCATAGCGGACGGCATGGGTGGCGCAGGCAAACAGACGCCGGGCATCCAGCCTCCTAGTATGCCTGCTCCACAAAACTATTGCGCGTATGCATGTTCAAAAAACGAAAAGTTGTCTGTTGTACAAATGCCTCATGTGCTCAATCGAACATAGCAAAAATGCACAACTCCGTATAATCGATTTGATCACGGCCTGCCACAGGCAGCCGCGTCCCGCTGCTGCGCCGCTATGTTCTCGCCGCGCGCATCCGCCTCCTGGCCGGAGCAGGGACGCCGGTCACATATCGTCGTAAGAGATGGCACATAAACATTTAGGAAAGCAAATGACCAAGAATATCGCCATTGTCGGCGCAGGGTTCTCCGGAGCTGTCATCGCTAATCAGCTCGCCGCAGCAGGTCACAAAGTGACCATCTTCGAATCGCGCCCTCACATCGCGGGCAACTGTCATTCGGAACGTGATGCCGAAACCGGCGTCATGGTGCACGTGTACGGTCCGCATATCTTCCACACCGATAACGAACGCGCCTGGGAATTCGTGAACCGCTATGCCGAGTTCAAGCCCTACGTCAACCGCGTCAAGGCCATCACCAACAAGCAGGTGTTCACCCTGCCGATCAACCTGCTGACCATCAACCAGTTCTTCGGCAAGACCCTGCGTCCGAAGGAAGCCCAGGAATTCCTCGCCGAGCTCGGTGACAAGACCATCGAAGACCCGCAAACCTTCGAAGACCAGGCGCTGCGCTTCGTCGGCCGCGAGCTGTACGAAGCCTTCTTCAAGACCTACACCATCAAGCAGTGGGGCATGGAGCCGTCGGAACTGCCGGCCAGCATCCTGAAGCGCCTGCCGGTGCGCTTCAACTACGACGACAACTACTTCAACCACAAGTACCAGGGCATGCCGGCCGAGGGCTACACCGCGCTGGTGGAAAACATCCTGAAGGTCGACGGCATCACCGTGCACCTGAACACCCGCTTCGACCCGGCCCAGAAATCGGAATACGACCACGTGTTCTACAGCGGCCCGATCGACGCCTGGTTCGGCCATGTGGAAGGCCGCCTGCCATACCGTACCCTGGACTTCGAGATGTTCCGCGACACCGGCGACTACCAGGGCAATGCCGTCGTCAACTACTGCGACGACGAACAGCCCTACACCCGCATCACCGAGCACAAGCACTTCTCGCCGTGGGAAAAGCACGAAGGCACCGTCCTGTACAAGGAATACAGCCGCCAGTGCGGCGAAGACGACATTCCCTACTACCCGATCCGCATGGCGCGCGACAAGGAACAGCTCGAGCGCTACATCAAGCTGGCGCAGGGCGAGCCGAACGTCACCTTCGTCGGCCGCCTGGGCACCTACCGCTACCTCGACATGGACGTCACCATCAACGAGGCGCTGATCACCTCGGATAAATTCCTGGAGGCGGCGAACGGCAGCGGCAAGATGCCGGCCTTCGTGATCGATCCGCTGGCCTGATGATCCTTGCAGCCGGCATGACCGCCGGCCGCGAAGGCCATCGACGAAGCCGCTGCCGGCAAGGCAGCGGCTTTTTTCATGGACACCCCCGCTGATGTTGCTTAGGCAATATTTATGTGTCAGCATGCGTGATCCTTTCTTCGGAAGACCTTCCATGCGTCACCTCATCCGTATCGCCCTCGGCATCTCGCTTGCCGGCGCCGCCGCGTTCGCCCAGGCCCAGACTGCCCAGCCCCTGCAGGCCGAGCGCCCGGCCACCTCCTTCCCCTACACGCCCGGCCTGGACGTGAGCGCGATGGACAAGAGCGCCGACCCCTGCGTCGACTTCTACCAGTACGCCTGCGGCGGCTGGCTGAAGAACAACCCGGTTCCGGCCGACCAGGCGCGCTGGTCGGTGTACAGCAAGCTGGCGCAGGACAACCAGCGCTACCTCTGGGGTATCCTCGACGGGTTGGCGCAGCAGAAGCAAGGCCGCAGCGTCACCCAGCAAAAGATCGGCGATTACTTCGGTGCCTGCATGGACGAGGGCGCGATCGCCAGGCGCGGTGCGGCGCCGCTGGCGCCGTGGATGGAACGCATCGACGCCATGCGGTCGACGCGCGAGCTGCCGCAGGTGCTGGCCGCGCTGCACCTCGGCTTGTCGAGCGACGACTTCTTTTTCGGGTTCAGCTCGAACCAGGACTTCGGCGACTCCAGCCGCGTGATCGCCTTTGCCAGCGCCGGCGGCCTCGGCCTGCCGGACCGCGACTACTACGTGAAGGCCGACGCCCATTCCAAAACCCTGCGCGGCAAGTACGAAGCCCACGTGGCCACCATGTTCGGCCTGGCCGGCGACAGCGCGGCGGCGGCGAAACGCTCGGCCGCCACCGTGATGCGCATCGAAACCGCGCTGGCCAAAGCCTCGCTGACGCGCGTCGAACAGCGCGACCCCTATAAGCTGTTCCACAAGGCCAGCCTGAAACAGGTGCAGGCGATGACGCCCGGCTTCGACTGGAAGGCTTACCTGGCCGCCGTCGGCCAGTCCGATGTGGACAGCTTCAACGTTACCGAGCCGACGTTCTTCAAGGAATTCGCCAAGCAATTGCGCGCCAACGAACTGGCGGCCGTAAAAACCTACCTGCGCTGGCACGTGCTGAAAGCCATGGCGCCGGCCCTGTCGCCCCGGTTCGACGAGCCGCACTTCGCCTTCTTCATGCAGACCCTGCGCGGTGTCGAACAGCAGCAGCCGCGCTGGAAGCGTTGCGTGCAACTGGTCGACCAGCAGCTGGGCGAAGCGCTGGGGCAGGAATTCGTCAGCCGCGCCTTCTCGCCCGAGCTGAAGGCGAAATCGCTGCACATGACGCGCCAGGTGGAAGAGGCGATGGCGAAGGACATCGACTCGCTGGAGTGGATGAGCGCCGAGACCAAGGAACGTGCGCGCGAGAAGCTGGACGCCATCGTCAACAAGATCGGCTATCCGGACACCTGGCGTGATTATTCGGCCTTCGAAGTCAAGGCCGACGACTTCGCCGGCAACGTGGTGCGCGGCACCACCTTCGAGAACCGGCGCCAGCTGGCCAAGATCGGCAAGCCGCTCGACCGCGCCGAATGGCTGATGACGCCGCCGACGGTGAATGCCTATTTCAACCCGCAGATGAACGACATCAACTTCCCGGCCGGGGTGCTGCAACCGCCGCTGTTCGACCCGAAGATGGATGACGCGCCGAACTACGGCAATACCGGCGGCACCATCGGCCACGAACTGACCCATGCCTTCGACGACGAAGGCCGCCAGTTCGATTCGAAAGGGAATTTGAAGGATTGGTGGACCAGGAAGGACGGCAAGGCCTTCGAGGAACGCGCGCAGTGCATCGTCGACCAGTACGCGAAATACACCGTGGTCGACGACATCAAGATCAACAGCAAGCTGACCCTGGGCGAAGACGTGGCCGACCTCGGCGGCCTGATCCTGGGCTGGATGGCGTGGAAGACGCAGATGGCCAGCATGCCGCAGCAGGCCCAGTCTGTACGCGATGGGCTGTCGCCGGAGCAGCGCTTCTTCGTCGGCTATGCACAATGGGCCTGCGAAAACGACCGACCGGAAAACCTGCGCGTCTCGGCCGCAACCGATCCCCATTCGCCGGGCAAGTACCGCGTGAACGGCGTCGTGATCAACATGCCGGAGTTCGAGAAGGCGTTCAACTGCAAGCCGGGCCAGCCGATGGCGGCGGTGAAGCGGTGCAGGGTGTGGTGATCCACCAACTGCTCGATGTCGGCCCGCAACCTTAACCGTACGGTGGGCATGGCGTGCCCACCGTAGGGGAAACCGCGCCGATAAAAAAACGCCACCGACGAGGTGGCGTTTTTATTCGCTTCAACCCTTAGTGCTGGTTGATCTTGCCGCGCCACGCTCCCGTTTCCGAGCCGCGCTTTTCGAGCAATTCCTTGAAGTTCGACAGGTTGCTGCGCGCTTCCATGCGCACGGCGCCCAGGGCGTCGCCGATCTGCTCGAGCACGCCTTCCGGCTCGTAATCCATCTGCAGCGTCACGCGGGTGACGTTGTCGGAAATCTTGTGGAAGGTGACCACGCCGCCGTTGCGCACGCCGCCGATGCTGCGCCAGGCGATGCGCTTGTCGGGAATCTGCTCGGTGATCTCGGCATCCCATTCCTTGTCTTCGCCGGCGACATTCGCTTTCCAGTGCAGGCGCTTGTCGTCGAGCTGGCGGATTTCCTTGACGCTCTTCATGAATTGCGGGAAGTCCTCGAACTGGGTGAACTGATTGTAGGCAACACGGTCAGGCACGTTGACTTCGATCGCTTCGATGATGGCCGAGCTACCGCTCGAATTCTGTTTTCCCTTGATTTTCTTCGACAGCAGCATCCCGCCAACTGCCAGTGCGGCAACGGTAACAACTCGATTCAGCATATGATTCTCCTTGTGGTTAGGCCCATAGTGGTTCACGCGATCATTCGCGTATTTGCACTTAAGTTAAGCCAAATCCTGAACAGGGGGCGCGCGGGAGAGCCGAGCGCTGGATACGGATGAGCTGTCGGAAGCCGTTGATTTTCCTGAAGAAAATAAAAACGGCAGCGCTCGGCTGCCGTTGCGTGGATACGGGTGCGATCAGCCCCGCTTGCGGCGCCGCGCCGCTGCCAGCCCTGCCAGGCCCAGGCCCAGCAAGCCGACCGAGACCGGTTCCGGCACTTCGGCATAGGTCACGGTCAGGTAGGCGCTGTTGCCGAGGCCGCGCAGGACGGGCTCGTAGTCGTTCCAGCCTTCGCCGTCCAGCACCACCGTCAGGCGTCCGTCGCTGGTGACCGGCTTGCCCAGCTTCCAGGTCTGGAAGCTGTTCACCGTGGCCTGGGTTGCCATGTTGCTGGCCAGTACAGGACCAATCGCGTCATAACGGGTGATGGTGGCAGCGTTCCAGGTATTGCCGAGGCCGAACGAGGCGCCGATGAGGCCGTCGCCATTGGTAAAGTTGTGGTAGGCGGAAAACTCGACCGTGCTGACCTTCTTGCCTTCCAGGCTGCCCAGGTCGAAACCGAACAGCGAGAAATAGGTGCCCATGATGTTGGTGCCGATCCAGCGGTGCTTGACGTTCGCTGCATTGCTGACGCCGTCGCCGACGGTGGCGTCCTGGTCGGCATGGATGACGATGACGGCGGCCTGGGCCGCATTCAGGGACAGGGCAAGCGCTGCGCCTGCGAGGAGGGAGGTGATCTGCATGTCAGGATTCAGGATTCGAATAGTTATCCGCGTGAGGCAAGCAATATCAATGCCTAGAGTAAATTTACCTGTCCTTTCAAAGGTTTATTCACTCCCGGTTATGCAAGTTCGGAGAGAATGTAAAGTTATTCGACAGTAACATCTTGGTAATACAGGCTATGCTTTTCGCTGTGACTGGATGGGCATACAGTACATCCCGACGGTATAATGGCCCCATGCAGAACCTCCTTCACAACCTCAATCCCGAACAACTCGCGGCCGTGACCCTGCCTTCGCAGAGCGCGCTGATCCTGGCGGGGGCCGGCTCGGGTAAAACCCGTGTGCTGACCACGCGCATCGCCTGGCTGATCCAGACCGGGCAGGTGTCTCCCGCCGGCATCATCGCAGTGACGTTCACCAACAAGGCGGCGAAGGAGATGCTGACGCGCCTGTCGACCATGTTGCCGATCAATACCCGCGGCATGTGGATCGGCACCTTCCACGGCCTGTGCAACCGGCTGCTGCGCACCCACCACAAGGATGCGGCGCTGCCCCAGTCCTTCCAGATCCTCGACTCGCAAGACCAGCTGTCGCTGATCAAGCGCATGCTCAAGGCGCACAACGTCGACGACGAAAAATACCCGGCCAAGGCGCTGATGTACTACATCAACAACGCCAAGGACCAGGGCCTGCGCGCCGGCCAGCTCGAGCCGAACGATCCGATCGAGCGGCGCATGATCGAGCTCTACGAACTCTACGACCAGCAATGCCACAAGGAAGGCGTGGTGGATTTCGCCGAACTGCTGCTGCGCGCCTATGAACTGCTGTCGCGCAACGGGCCACTGCGCCACCATTACCAGATGCGTTTCCGCCACATCCTGGTCGACGAGTTCCAGGATACGAACGACCTGCAATACAACCTGCTCAAGCTCCTGGCCGGCCATTCCGAGGAGGGCGGCGGCGCCATCTTCGCGGTCGGCGACGACGACCAGAGCATCTACGCCTTCCGTGGCGCCAACGTCGGCAACATGCAGGCCTTCGAGCGCGATTTCCGCGTCCAGAACCTGATCAAGCTGGAGCAGAACTACCGCTCGTATGGCCACATCCTCGACAGCGCCAACTTCCTGATCGCGAATAACACCAAGCGCCTGGGCAAGAACCTGCGGACCGACATGGGCCAGGGCGAGCAGGTGCGCGTCTACGAAGCCTCGTCCGACCTGGAAGAGGCGCAGTGGATCATCGAGGAAACCAAGAGCCTGGTGGCCGACGGCCTGCCGCGCAAGGAAGTGGCGATCCTCTACCGCTCCAACGCGCAAAGCCGCGTGATCGAGCATGCGCTGTTCGCGGCCGGCCTGCCCTACACCGTGTATGGCGGCCTGCGCTACTTCCAGCGCGCCGAGGTCAAGCATGCGATCGCCTACCTGCAGCTGATGGACAATCCGCACAACGATTCGGCCTTCTTGCGCGTAGTGAATTTCCCTACGCGCGGCATCGGCGCCCGTTCGATCGAGCAATTGCAGATGGCGGCCGACAGCTATGGCATTTCGCTGTATGCGGCCGTGCCCTACATGACCGGCAAGGCCGGCGGCTCGCTGGGCGCTTTTGTGAAGCTGATCGAGGGTGCGCGCTTCGAAACCCAGCAATTGCCGCTGCCGGAAATGGTGAGCGTGGTGCTGGAGCGCAGCGGCCTGATCGAGTTCTACAAAAAGGAAAAAGAAGGCGCCGACCGCATCGAGAACCTGGAGCAGATGGTCAACGCGGCGACCCAGTTCGTGCAGGAAGAAGGTTTCGGCGTGGCAGCGCCGGCCCACCTCGGCCCGCAGGCGCTGCCGCAGGCCGGCGAAGCGATCGTCAACCAGGATGGCATCGAGGTCCTGGATGCCGAGGCGCCCTTGCCAAACGTGATGTCGCCGCTGTCCGCCTTCCTCACCCACGCCTCGCTCGAAGCGGGCGACGCCCAGGCCCAGGCCGGCCAGGATGCGTTGCAGCTGATGACCGTGCACTCGGCCAAGGGCCTGGAATTCGACGCCGTGTTCATCACCGGCCTGGAAGAAGGCCTGTTCCCGCACGAAAGCAGCTCGCGCGAAATGGATGGCGTGGACGAAGAACGGCGCCTGATGTACGTGGCGATCACGCGCGCGCGCAAGCGCCTGTACATGAGCTTTACCCAGCAGCGCATGCTGCATGGCCAGACCCGCTTCAACATGAAGTCGCGCTTCTTCGACGAATTGCCGGAAGAAGCCCTGAAGTGGCTGTCGCCGCGCGTGCAGAGCCACTGGTTCGCCAACAAGAAGGCCGCTACGGCCTGGGACGACGCCGCTTTCCGCAATGGCGGCAGCGACAACAAGATCGCCCAGCAGATCACGCAGAAGTCGGGCGGCGGCTCGGGCTGGCGCATCGGCGAAACCGTGGCGCACGCCAAGTTCGGCGAGGGCGTGATCGTGAACATCGAGGGCGGGGCGGGTGCGGCGCGGGCCCAGATCAACTTCGGGCCGGCCGGCATCAAGGTGCTCGATTTGTCGGTGGCCAAGCTGGAGCGGGTATCCCGCTGATCATGCCCTTACATTAAGCCGGATGCAAGGTATCCGGCTTTTCGTAAGCTGCGCTTACTCTGTACCGTGCATTCAGTCTTCGCCGGCCGCCTTGCGCCGCTTGAGGATGCCGCCGAGGGCGAGCATCGCCACGGAGAAGAGCACCATGACACTGCCGGCCAGGCGCTGCTGGCTGTCGCTGAGCGCGCTGAAATAATCCAGCGCGCCCGTTCCACTGGCCATGGCCAGGTACAGGCCACCCACGGTCAGCAGCAGGGCAAGAACAAGACTCAGTAAACGCATGGCGGGCTCCGGGTTTGCATGTCGACTTGCCAAGCTTAGGGGCATATTTGCTCAGCTTATTTACTCAGGTCAACCGGCTTGGCCGTCGCGGCCGCCGGTTTGCCGAAGATATGGCGGTAGCTGGCGTACAGCGCGCACTGCAGCAAGGCCATGAACAGGAAGCCGGTCCAGATCATGGCGACCATTCCCGCCTTGCCATTGCCGAGCAATAGCATCAAGACCATCCAGACGCCCATCAGGATCCCGGCCCAGGACATCAGCAGGACGATGAACACGCGCGCGTTCTTCACCACGGCAAAAAAACTGTAGAACACGGCCTTGCCGAGCTTCATGTGCTGCCAATAGGTGAGGGGCGCCGCGAACGCCAGCGCGATCAGCACGCCCGCATTCAGCCCCAGGATGCAGAGCAGGACCAGGCTGCCGCCCAGGGAACCCGGCGGCGGGGGCGATTTCGGATCGGCCTGGGCCGCCATCTCGAAGACGGCCGGGTCGACGGCCACGTTCAGCAGCAGCGTCAGGAGCAGGAAGACGACCAGGTAGATCAATCCGATCTTGCACAGCGGCAGGAGCGACGGCTTGCGGAAACCGGTCAGCAAGACGCCGGGTGTGACGCGTTCGCCGTTCTCGATCATCAGGCAAGCCATCATATAGGCGATCGAAACCGAGGGAAACAGCACGGCGCGCAAGACGTTCACCACGGGCAGCATACCCAGCAGGGCGATGAAGACGATGTTGGCGAACAGCAGGGTGGTCAGGGCGGCGGGCTGCTTGCGGAACAGGGCGACGCCTTCCTTGAGCCAAACCCAGCCGGTAATTGCAGGTATCTTGTTCATCGATCAGGCTGCCAATCCCGGCGCCGGGTTGGCAATACGTTCGCGCAGGACGCGCTCGAAGTGGGTGGGATCATGCGGCGTCAGCATCTCGGCGGCGCGCGGCACATGCAAATCATACAGGCGCGACAGCCAGAAGCGCAGCGCGGCGGCGCGCAGCAGGACCGGCCAGGCGGCCGTTTCCTCGTCGCTGAACGGGCGCACGGCGCGGTAGGCATCGAGCAGGGCGCGTACGCGGGCGTCGTCGAGCTTGCCGCTATCGAGGTGGATGCACCAGTCGTTGACCGTGACGGCCAGGTCGAACAGCCAGGTGTCGACGCCGGCAAAATAAAAATCGAAGCAGCCGGTCAACTTGTCGCCGACGAACATCACGTTGTTACGGAAGAGATCGGCATGCACGGGGCCGCGCGGCAGGCGCGCATAGGCCGGGCTGGCGGCAAATTCCTCTTGCAGGGCAATTTCTTCGCGCAGAAGACGGGCGTTGTCGCCGGACAAGTGCGGCAAGACGGCTGGCGCCGTGTCGCGCCACCAGTCCAGGCCGCGCAGGTTTGGCTGGCTCAGCGGGAAATCCTGCGCCGCCAGGTGCATGCGCGCCAGCATGGTGCCGACCTCGGAGCAGTGCACCGGCTGCGGGTCCATTTGCGAACTGCCGGCCAGCTTGCTGACGATGACGGCCGGCTTGCCGTGCAGGGCCACTACCAGCTCGCCCTGCGCGTTGGCCACCGGCGCCGGCACCGGAATGCCGCGCTCGGCCAGGTGGCGCATCAGCTGTATGTAGAAGGGCAGCTGATCGAAATCCAGGTTTTCGAACACGGTGAGCACGTATTCGCCGCGCTCTGTCGTCAGGAAAAAATTACTGTTTTCGATGCCGGAGGCGATGCCGTCGAGCGCCAATGCCTGGCCAAGGGGAAACTGCTTGATCCACTGGGTGAGGTCATCCAGTGTGACCGCGGTGAAAACTGCCATTGTGGGAGCTACAAGTGAGGGTCGATGCGAAGAGGTCGTGCGAGGCGACGGGCGCCCCGCGGTGCTTGGCTGTGGCCTAGCGCTGGCTGGCCGGCAGCGGCGGCGGTGGCGGAATGTCGGCCGGCTTGGTCATCGGTACGGTTGCCGGCGGTACCTTGCCAGCAGGCGCGCCGCGGGCCGGTGCCTGGGCAGCGGCGGCGCCGTTCGCGGCGGCGTCGGCATCGGCGGCCGTCGGCGTCTGCTTTTTCGGGCCGAGGTCGAATTCCATGACTTTCCATTGCGGCGCACGGAAGGCGCTGCTCTGGGCGTCGCCGGCCTGGGCATTGCCGGCCGGGGTATTCGGACGCAGGATGTAGTTGCTGCCGCCGCTTTGCACTTCGATCTCGGTGACGTTGCCGTCGTTGCCGCGTCGTTCGTTGATCTGGGTGCCGCGGCGCGGTTCGATGGTCGTGGTCGGCACGTCGCTGCCTTCCTCGATACGTTCGGTAACCGGCGGTTGCGTCGGCTGCGCCGGCCGTGCGGCTTGTCCAGAAGCGGCCTGTTGTGCCAGGGCAGTGCCGGCGCAGGCGAGCAGGGCGAGGGACAGACTGGCGAAGCGGAGAGTGGAGCGCGACATGATGATCACCTTGTATCGTTTGGACCATTGTAACAAACAGATACCGT
>Ga0308166_1001736_pt1 | contig 22094 bp, 14 predicted proteins | sample PhyCR2_2_FD_202137 | JGI IMG/M metagenome (GOLD analysis project Ga0308166, IMG submission 202137) | Phyllosphere microbial communities from UC Gill Tract Community Farm, Albany, California, United States - DLSLCC.R2 | ecosystem: Host-associated > Plants > Phyllosphere > Unclassified | place... | reverse complement strand
TGCCGCCCGGGCGCCAGGTGCGCACCAGCTTGTTGCGGTAGGCGTCGAACTGCACGCCCCAGGGCGCGGCCAGCACCTTGCCGCGGCCCAGCAGGATCTTCAGCGCTTCGGTGCCCATCACGCCGGCGCACAGCTGGCAGGCCATGATGGTCGAGGGGCCGCGCCGCTCGACGAAATTCACCGCTTCCGGCACCACCAGGTAGGGACGGTGCAGCCCGGCCGGCGCCAGGCCGACCACGAAGTGCACGGCCTTGTCGGTTTCCGGCAGGTCGCCCCACTGGAAGTATTCCTCGAAGGTCATCTGGCCCGGCAGGAAGTTCAGCAGGGCCGCGCCCATGCCCAGCGGCGCCACGGTGCTGGCCGGGATGCCGAGGCGGGCGCACAGGGCGAAGGTCTGCTGGCGGATTTCGAAGGCGAAGAAATCGAGGGCGTCGACGTACATGTCGACGCCCTGCAGGAAGGCTTCCAGGTTGCCGGCATTGATGCCCTCGCCGAAGACCGTGACTTCGCACTCCGGATTAACGTCGAGCAGCATGCGGCGGATCACGTCGGCCTTCGGCTGGCCCAAAGTCGAGACCATGGCGCCGACCTGGCGGTTGAAGTTCGGGACATCGAAACTGTCGAAGTCGGCGATGTGGAATCTGGTCACGCCCAGGCGCGCCAGGGTCATCGCATGCACGCCGCCGACCCCGCCGCCGCCGGCAATGGCGACCCGCTTTTGCCGCAATCTTCCCTGCTCCTCTTTCGTCACCCAGCCAATGTTTCGGGAAAAAGCCTGCTCGTAGCGGAAAGAAGTCGTCATGTGCGGGAAAGGAGAGAAAGCGAAAAACTGCGGAAAGGGGGCGATGCGCGGCGAAAAACGGGCGCCCTGGCGCCCGGATGGTAATTACGCGACCTGCTGTTCGTCGATGCGGCGCAGGCGGTTGATAATGCCCTGCTCTTCGCGCGGCGAAAAGAAATACGGGTAGAAGGAGCGTTCGTTGGTATTGGTCGACCAGGTGCCGCCGAGGGTCTTGATCTGCTCCGATACATAATCGAGGCCGATGCGCAGCAGATAGGCCGGCGCATTCACGCGCGGATTGGTCTTGACGTCGCCCACGCGCTCGAATCCGAGCATGTGCTCATAAAAGCGGCGGTGGCGCGGATTGACTTCGATGACGATATCGGTGCAATCGTGGATATCGCGGGCGTAAATCACCGCCAGGTGAAACAGGTTGGCCAGCGAGGTTTTCGAGCGTACCGTGGGGTCGAATGCCAGCTTGGTGAATTCACACAGCTTGGCACCCCTGGCGCGGTAGGCGTCGAGTTCTTCCTTGAAAATCTGGTCCGCCATCAGGCCGATCGGCGAATCGATCCCCAGTGTCAGCGTCCCCACCACGTCGCCCTTGTCGGTGGCGGTCAGGGTGATGCGGTTGGGGTCGTCCGTGAACTGGTGCGTGCCTGCATAGCCACGCCAGGCGTACATTTTGTTGACCAGCATGCTGGCCGAATTGCGTCCTTTCGCCGTATCGGTAAGCCGGATTCCATATGAATCTTGGTTCACGATAACATCCTCTAATTCCGAGCTCGCTATATTATCGCGATCCTCAAAAACATGAGCGTTCGATAGAATTTCGACGGAAACATCTCCGTTGTCTTTCAGATCATCGTTATTCGTCATCGCCGGACACCTCGTTTTACGACGCCGCCGGCACGTGGCGGCGCCAGATTTCGACGTGCGCGCCAAGATTTTCCGTGGCCGGAAAACCCTGGCGCGACGCACCCCTATCCATCCACCTGTCTATCTGGCTAGCCATCTGGCAGTATGGCTTTTTTAGTATGTTCAGATAGTAGAACGTTACAGCGTTTTCAGCAACGCGCGCGCGTCCTCGAGCTGCGGGAATGGACGATTCAGGGCCAGCAGGGTTTCCAGTTCCTTGCGCGCGGCTTTCTTGTCGCCCGATTTATGCAGGCCAACCGCCAGGTGATAACGCAATTCCGGCGCCCCCGGCGCGCCCGCCACCGCTTTCTGCAGCAGCGGCAGGCCGCGTTCGACGTTGCCCTGTTCCACCAGCATCCAGCCCAGCGTATCCATCACCGCGGCATTGTTGGCGGCCACCTTGTAGGCCTGCTCGGCCGTCGCCAGGGCACGCGGATCCTTTTCCTGCTGGTAGGCCCAGGCCAGGTTGTTCAAGGCTGCGCCGTTGCCCGGTTCGCGCTTGACCAGCGCTTCGAGGATGGCGATGGCCGGCTTGAACTGCTTCTCGGCCATGTGCGACTCGGCCAGGTACATCTGCACCGTGGCGTCGTTCGGATTCTGCTTGGCCCAGGCCGCGATGCGGGCTTGCGCTTCCTTGGTCTTGCCGGCCTTGCGCAGGGCTTCGGCGCTGCGCATCAGCACCGCGCCCGACTTGGTGATCGCCAGCGCCTTGTCGTAGGCGGCGACGGCCAGTTCCGGCTTCTTCAGGGTCTGCTGCAGATCGCCTTCGAGCAGGAAGCCGATCGGCGAACCCGGGGTCTTCTGCTGCAGTTCGCGCGTCATCGCCAGCGCCTCGTCCTGGCGGCCGCGGCGCATCGCCAGCTCCACCTGGGCCACACGCGCCTGCAGCAGGTCGGGCTGCAGGGCGACGGCTTTCTTCAGGGCCTCGGCGGCGGCGACGTCGTTCTTCAGGCGCGACTGGGCCGCGGCCAGGCGCATCTGCGCCAGCGCCGACTTCGGCATCATGCTGACCAGCTTGCTGTAGCTGTCGAGCGCGCCCGCACCGTCCTCGTTGGCCAGCTGGGCCTGGCCCAGCAGGTCGAGCAGGTCCGCGCTTTCCGGGTGCGACGCCTGGAACTTGCGCGCCAGGGTAAGAGCCTTCTTCTCCTGCTTGGTGCCCAGGTAGTGGGCGCCCAGCTTCAGCACGGCGGGGATCGCGTCCGGATTCTCGGCCTGCGCCTTTTCCAGCCAGGTGGTGGCTTCATCCGGCTTTTGCTGCAGCATGGCCAGGTCGGCCAGCGCGGCCATCGCGCCGAAGTTCTTCTTGTCCTTCTCGAGGATGGTCTCGAAGCGCTTGCGCGCGACCTCCGGCTTGTTCTCGCGCAGGTCGAGCTGGGCCAGGGTGGCGGCGGCCGGGAAGAAGGTCGGCTGCAGCTGCAGCGCCTTCTCCAAGGCGGCGCGCGCGGCCGGCACGTCGCCCTTGGCCAGCTGCACGGCGGCCTTCAGGTTCTGGGTCTGCGGATTTTCGGGCTGGGCCTGTTCCAGCTTCTCGGCCGCGGCCAGGGCCTTGTCGTAGTGCTTCAGGTTCATCTCGGCCTGGACCAGAGCGGTCAGGGCGCGCGGCGATTTCGGATCGAGCTCGGCGGCGCGTTCGAGTTCGTTGATGGCCTGGGCGCTGTCGCCCTGGTTCATGCGCGACAGGCCGAGCGAGGTGTGCAGCACGGCGGCATCCGGTGCCAGCTTGGCGGCCTTTTCGAACAGGGCGGTGGCCTTGCCGAAGTCGCGCGCCTGCATGTAGGACTCGCCGGCCAGGGCCAGCAGCTGCGGATCGTTGGTGTTGTCGATGGCCGGCGCCAGCGCGGCGACGGCGTCGCCCGGCTGCGAGCCCTTGAGCAGGGCCTGGGCCAGCAGCTTGCGTGCGTACAGATTGTTCGGGTCGGCCGCCAGGTATTTGCGCAGGTGGCTTTCGGCCTGGCCGTTGGCGCCCAGGTTGAGCTCGACGGCGCCCGCCAGCAGGATGCTCGGCAGGTGTTCCGGCGCGCTCTTCAGGATCTTTTGCAGCGATTCGCGCGCTGCCGGGTACTTGCCTTCGGTGTAGTCGACCAGGGCCTGGGCGTGGGTTACCGCCAGGCTGTTCGGGGCGGCCTTGCGCCCGGCCTCGATCTCGGCGCGCGCCTCGGCGTACTTGCCCTGTTCGATGCGGATATAGGCCTTCTCGATGTTGGCGCTGCGGTCGTTCGGACGCAGGGCCAGGACCTTGTCGAAAGCCTGCAGCGCCGCGTCGCTCTTGCCGGTCGCGCGCAGCATGCCGCCGCGGAACATCCAGACCTCGGGGTTGTTCGCATCCTTGGCGATCGCTTCGCTGGCGTAGCGCTCGCCCGCTTCGCCATCGCGGTTGACCAGGGCGTGGCGAGCCAGGCCCATCAGGGCCGCGCCGCTGTTCGCGTCCAGCGCGAGCGCCGCCTCGTACGATTTCTTCGCTTCGTCCTGCTGGTTCTGGGCCAGCAGGGCGTCGCCGCGCAGGGCCAGCAGCGGCGCCGACTTGGCCACCAGTTCCGGCTTCAGTTCCGTCAGCGTTTCCTTGAACTTGCCCTGGGCCTGCAGGGCGCGCGCCAGCGGCGGCAATACGCGCTCGGAGGCGGCGCCCAGGCTGGCGGCCTTGCGCAATTCCTTCTCGGCCGACACCGCATCGCCGGTCTCGACGTACAGGGTACCCAGCTGCAGGCGGGCTTCGACATCTTCCGGGCTCTTCGCCACGGCATTCTTCAATTGGATCAGGGCGGCCTTGGTATCGCCCTTTTGCTGGTACTGTTTGGCTTCGGCCAGCAGGGTCGCGGTGGATTCGTCGCGGCTGCAGCCACCCAGGGCGCCGAGCAGGAGGGCGCTCGTCAGGGCGGCGGTGGTCAGGGTGATCTTGGAGACTTTACGGGACATGGGTTCCTCAGGGTTGTGCAGGTGCCGTCCTAAAAGCGGGCGACGAGTTTCCTCACTAACAATAATACCTCAAGGAATGGACTGTATCCCGCACAATCCATTGCACAATTTTATTGCTGTTGCATGCGCGCGATTTCCCCTGGGAATGTATGTTTCCGAACGGAATTCTTATGGGGTTTACTTATGCTCGAGGGCAACAGCAAGGCTAGTCGGCATCGCCCTTGCGCAGGCGGCCGAGCAGGGCCTCGACGTTCTCGCCGACCGGCAAGCCATGGCGGCGCAGCAGCTGCACATGCAGCACCAGGTTCTCCAGCACCAGCTTGGCCGATACCGCCAGCAAGGTCATGAGGCGGTCCTCGGTGCTGAAGTTTTCCATCGAGGCCGCCATCTCGCACAGGTGATTGGCCACCAGTTCGCGCAGCGCGTCCTCGGGGAAGGGCAGGTCGGCGAAATCGATCGGGTCTTCCTGCTCGACTTCGCGCATCAGTTCGGCGAGTTGTTCGGGTTTGATCGGCATGCCGGCCTCCAGCGGTTAGCGGTAGAGCCATTCTAGGGGAGGCCAGGCCTGGATGACGACACAACTTTTCCCTTGTTATTCACGAGGAATGCAGCCTGACGTAGCAGCCCAGGGCCGCGTCGTCGAGTTCGCTTGGCACCCAACGCTTGTTTTACTAATCGGCAGAAGGCAGATGGAGTGTTACCGTTGCCTTCAACTGCTCTGCAAACGTATACAAGTCATCGATCTCTTCCAGCGGAAAGCGCTCTTCGGTTTTGTCAGCACTGAAAATTCCAACCGCCAACCGCTGCGTATTGTTAAATCGGAGCCGGCAAACAGGTTTGCGGTTGTTATCGTCGAGCAGAATTGCGCAATAGCTTTGGTTATCTCGCATGACGATACGGCGCGGACTGACGACATCGCGCAATATCGAGCGGATGATATGCAAGCCCTCGATTTCTTGTGGTGTCGTGACGACTCCCGTTTCCTCATCGGGACGCGGAATGATCGGTGCCGACTCTATAGCTGCTGGCAATTCTGCAGCCAGTGCACCCTTCAATCGCGAATGAATACGCTCATTCAGCAGTTGCTCGAACGCCCGTTTTGTGATTTGCGTGAACTGGTCTTTTAGCGTAGGAGTGAAGCGGCGACCGACCAAGAGGTCGGCCGACAGTGCTCGAACGAACTCCTCCGGCGGCTCAGCGACCCATTCGTCAAGCCGTTCCTTGATGACACGGGTGTATTTCAGGTCGCTTGCCGTATTCAGGATGGTGTCGACATCGAAGGCGGACTTGGCGAATTTCTTCAGCTCCTCTACATCGCGCTCCTTGAAATCGAGGATATTGAACTCGAAGAAGGCTGTCTCGTCCATCTTGTTGGGCTGCTCAAGATCGGTAAAGAACTTGTAGACCAAGCCATTGGTCAGCACACCGAAGCGCGCAGCGGTCACGTGAAAATAACGGAAGAGTTGACCGGCATGGTTGATATTCAGGTCGGCGCCGCATTTCTTGCATTCGAATAGCATGATCGGTTGGCCGCCGAGGAGAATCGCATAGTCGACCTTTTCACCTTTCTTGGTTCCGATGTCGGAAACCAGCTCGGGTGTCACTTCCGTCGGGTCGAAAACGTTGTATCCGAGAAGCTGAATGAACGGCATCACCATCGCATTCTTTGTTGCCTCTTCTGTTTGAATCAGGGCTCTTGTATTGGCAATGCGTGCAGCCAGCCCCTTCAGTTCGTCTATCAGGTCCATCTAATTCTCCCTTCATGCTTACGGCATACGAAACGACATTTAGACTTCAATTACCCATTGGAACTTCTTAATGGTGCATAGAATTTAATTATTTTTCAATAAAAATAATCTGGATTGTTGGTAGATGTACTCACCCTTGGATGAAGGCGCGTTTCCGCGAATTGCTTAAGGTTGATCAGCATTCCTGATATTTCCGATAGCTGTAGAGCAATTCCCAAGCATCTACTAGAATAGCCTGATGATGCCAAACGGAAACTCACTGGAAGTGGGAGTCATCGGGGCCGGGACCGCGGGCCTGGCCACGGCCATTGCCCTGGCACGCGCCGGGCATGCGGTGACGGTGTTCGAGAAGCACCGCGCGCTGGCGCCGCTGGGCGCGGGCATCCTGATCCAGCCGCAGGGCATCGCGGCCCTCGATGCGCTCGGGGTCGGCGCCGCCTTTCATGCCGCCAGCGTGCCGGTGACGCGCCTGATCGGTACCTGCGAGCGCAACTGGCGCATCGTCGACATCGATTATGACCAGGGCGAAGCGCGTGGCGTGAGCCGCACGGCGCTGGCGCAACTGCTGCTCGATGCCGCGCTGGCGCTCGGGGTGCGCATCCGCTACGCCAGCCCGGTCGAACGCGTGGTGGTGCACGACGCGCAGGCGGCGCTGGTGACGCCGGGCGAAGACAGGCGCTTCGACCTGGCGGTGATCGCCGATGGCGCCGCCTCGACGCTGCCGGCCCAGGTCGGGCTGGCGGTGGCCTCCACGGTGTATAAATGGGGCGCGCTGTGGGCGATGTTCGACGTGGCCGACTGGGACGGCCAGGCCCTGCTCGAGCAGCGCTACGGCGGCACGCGCAGGATGTATGGGCTGATGCCGACCGCGCGCGTCAAGGACAAGCTGCGCCTGTCGATGTTCTGGAGCCTGCCCTGCGCCGATTACGCGGCCTGGCAGGCGCGGCCCATCGCCGAGTGGAAGGCGGAGTTGCTGGACTTGTGGCCGGAATCGCGGCCGGTGGTCGAGCAGATCGTGGCCCACGACCAGTTTGCGCTGGCCACCTACCGCCATGCCCACGCCAGGCGCCTGGCCAGCGGCCCGGTGTGCGTGGTCGGCGACGCGGCGCACGCCATGAGCCCGCAGCTGGGGCTGGGCAGCACGCTGGCGGTGCAGGATGCGCTGGCCCTTGCCAGCGCCGTGGCGCAGCAGGGCGCCATCGACGGCGCAGCGCTGTACTCGGACGAGCGCTTGTGCGCGGTGCGCAACTACCAGTTGTTCAGCAAGGCGCTCACGCCCTGCTTCCAGGCCGACGGCAATGGCTTGTGGCGCGATGTGCTGTTTGCAGTGGGCCTGAAGCTGCCCGGCATCCCGCAGCTGATGGTACGCAGCATCGCCGCGCCGCCGCAGGCGAAAAAAATCCCCGCGCCGGCAGCCAGGGCCTTGCGTGGGGACTGAGCGGCGGCAGGCGCCGGTGCGAATTACATGTTACGGCGGTACTGCCCGCCCACCTCGAACAGCGCGGTGGTGATCTGCCCCAGCGAGCAGACGCGTACCGCGTCCATCAGCTTCTCGAACACGTTCTGGTTGTCGATCGCGGCCTGCTGCAGGGCGGCCAGGGCGGCCGGCGCTTCGCCTGCGTTGCGGGCGTGGAAAGCTTCCAGGCGTGACAACTGGGATTGCTTCTCGTCGTCGGTGGAGCGCGCCAGTTCGATCGTCGCCGGGGCTTCCGCGCCCTTCGGATTGCGGAAGGTGTTGACGCCGATGATGGGCAGCGAGCCGTCGTGCTTCTTGTGCTCGTACAGCATCGACTCTTCCTGAATCTTGCCGCGCTGGTAGCCGGTTTCCATCGCGCCCAGCACGCCGCCGCGCTCGGCGATGCGCTCGAATTCCTGCAGCACGGCTTCTTCGACGAGATCCGTCAGTTCGTCCATGATGAAGGAACCCTGGTTCGGGTTCTCGTTCTTGGCCAGGCCCCATTCGCGGTTGATGATCAGCTGGATCGCCAGCGCGCGCCGCACGGATTCGTCGGTCGGCGTGGTGATCGCCTCGTCGTAGGCGTTGGTGTGCAGCGAGTTGCAGTTGTCGTAGATCGCGATCAGCGCCTGCAGCGTGGTGCGGATGTCGTTGAAGTCGATTTCCTGCGCGTGCAGCGAGCGGCCCGAGGTCTGGATGTGGTACTTCAGCTTCTGCGAGCGGTCGTTGGCGCCGTACTTGTCGCGCATCGCCACGGCCCAGATGCGGCGCGCCACGCGGCCCAGCACCGTGTATTCCGGGTCCATGCCGTTCGAGAAGAAGAAGGACAAATTCGGCGCGAAGTCGTCGATGTGCATGCCGCGCGCGAGGTAGGCTTCCACGAACGTGAAGCCGTTCGACAGCGTGAACGCCAGCTGCGAGATCGGGTTGGCGCCGGCTTCGGCGATGTGGTAACCCGAGATCGACACCGAGTAGAAGTTGCGCACCTGGTGGTGGACGAAATATTCCTGGATGTCGCCCATGACCTTCAGCGAGAACTCGGTCGAGAAGATGCAGGTGTTCTGGCCCTGGTCTTCCTTCAGGATGTCGGCCTGCACGGTGCCGCGCACATTGGCCAGCACCCATTCCTTGATCTTCGCGGCTTCGTCGGCGGTCGGCTGGCGGCCGTTGTCCTGAACGAACTTGTCGATCTGCTGGTCGATGGCGGTGTTCATGAACATCGCCAGGATGGTCGGGGCCGGGCCGTTGATGGTCATCGACACCGAGGTGCTCGGGCTGCACAAGTCGAAGCCGTCGTACAGCACCTTCATGTCGTCCAGCGTGGCGATCGAGACGCCCGAGTTGCCCACCTTGCCGTAGATGTCGGGGCGCAGCGCCGGGTCGGCGCCGTACAGGGTGACCGAGTCGAAGGCGGTCGACAGGCGCTTCGCGTCCATGCCGGTCGAGACCAGCTTGAAGCGCTTGTTGGTGCGGAAGGCGTCGCCTTCGCCGGCGAACATGCGGGTCGGGTCTTCGCCTTCGCGCTTGAAGGCGAACACGCCGGCCGTGAACGGGAAGGAGCCGGGCACGTTTTCCAGCATCAGGAAGCGCAGCACTTCGCCGTGGTCCTCGAAGCGCGGCAGCGCGACCTTGCGGATGGTGGTGCCGGACAGGGTTTTTTGCACCAGTTTGGTGCGGATTTCCTTGTCGCGGATTTTAACGACGTAGTCGTCGCCGGCGTAGGCGGCCTGCATGTCGGGCCACATGTCGAGCAGCTTCTTCGCGTTGGCGTCCATGGCGTTGTCGCGTTCGGTGATCAGGTCGTCGAGGACCACTTCGCGGTTCGCGGCGGCCAGCATGCGCTTGGTTTCGCTCAGTTGCTGGCGCTCGCGTGCGAGCTTCACCTGTTTTGCCGTGTTGCGGTGGTAGCCGCGCACGGTGTCCGAAATCTCGGCCAGGTAGCGCGCACGGGCCGGCGGCACGATCACGTTCTTGCCGCTCGAATGCTTTTGCTCGGGCACGGCCAGTTTCGAGGGCTCGACCTTCAGGCCGAGTTCCGCCAGCTTCGGCAGCAGGCCGTGGTAGAGGGCGGTGACGCCGTCGTCGTTGAAGCGCGAAGCCTGGGTGCCGAACACCGGCATCTGCTCCGGGCCTTGCGACCACAGTTCGCGGTTGCGCTGGTACTGCTTCGCCACGTCGCGCAGGGCATCCTGGGCGCCCTTGCGGTCGAACTTGTTGATGGCGATGAAGTCGGCGAAATCGAGCATGTCGATCTTTTCCAGCTGCGAGGCGGCGCCGAATTCCGGGGTCATCACATACATCGAGGCGTCGACGTGCGGCACGATGGCGGCGTCGCCCTGCCCGATACCGGAGGTTTCGACGATTACCAGGTCGAAGCCGGCGACCTTGCATGCCGCGATCACGTCCGGCAGCGCATGCGAGATTTCCGAGCCGGCTTCGCGCGTGGCCAGCGAGCGCATGAACACGCGGGCTTGGCCATTCCAGGGGTTGATCGCGTTCATGCGGATGCGGTCGCCGAGCAGGGCGCCGCCGGACTTGCGGCGCGACGGGTCGATCGAGATCACCGCGATGTTCAGGCGGTCGTTCTGGTCGAGGCGGATGCGGCGGATCAGTTCATCGGTGAGCGAGGATTTACCCGCGCCGCCGGTGCCGGTGATGCCGAGCGCCGGCACGCGCAAGGTGTCGGCCGCCTCCACGATCCGCCTGCGCAGTTCCGGGTCGGCCTTGCCGTTTTCCAGGGCCGTGATCAGCTGGGCCAGCGGGCGGTGGCGCTCCTCGATGCTGCCGGACTGCAGGGCGTCGATGCTGGTCGGGGAGTACTGCGAGAGATCGATGTCGCAGGCTTCGATCATCGAGCGGATCATGCCCACCAGGCCCATGCGCTGGCCGTCTTCCGGGCTGAAGATGCGCGTCACGCCATAGGCATGCAGTTCGGCGATCTCGGACGGGACGATGACGCCGCCGCCGCCGCCGAAGACCTTGATGTGGGCGCCGCCGCGTGCTTTCAGCAGGTCGATCATGTACTTGAAGTACTCGACGTGGCCGCCCTGGTAGCTGGAGATGGCGATGCCTTGCACGTCTTCGGCCAGGGCCGCGGTGACGACGTCGTCGACCGAGCGGTTGTGACCGAGGTGGATGACCTCGACGCCGTTCGACTGCAGGATGCGGCGCATGATGTTGATCGAGGCGTCGTGGCCGTCGAACAGGGAGGCGGCGGTGACGAAGCGCACCTTGTTGGCCAGTTTGGGCTGCTCAGGCAGGTCGAGCTTGGCGGCGGGGGTGATGTCGTTCATGGTGTTCCTTCTGGAAGCGGAAGCGGACAGGTTCGATTTGTACGGTATATGACGTTAACGTTAACGTCAAGTTCGGGCTGTGGGTGTCGGTGTGATCAACCGGTGTTACCGCGTGGGCACAGGAGCGCCCACGCGGTTCAAAGCCAGCAATTACGCGGCGCGTCGCTTGATATTGCCGCTGAGCAGCTCCGCCTTGCGCAACCGGAAGGCGTCGACCGCCTTTTCCTTTACATGGCCGAAGCCGCGGATCTGCTCCGGCAAACTGGCCAGTTCGATGGCATCGGCATGCGAGGCGGCGCTCAGGGCAGGCAGCAGCGCCTCGATCATCTGGCGATATTCCACAATCAGCGCACGCTCCATCCTGCGCTCGGCCGTATAGCCGAACACGTCGAACGCGCCGCCGCGCAGGCCTTTCAGCCTGGCCAGGACCTTGAACGCGCCCAGCATCCAGCCGCCGAATTCCTGCTTCACCGGTTCGCCCCTGGCATTCTTCCTGGCGAACATCGGCGGCGCCAGGTTGAACTTCAGCTTGACGTCGCCCTCGAACTGCGACTTCACGCTCTCCAGGAAGCGGCCATCGGTGTACAGGCGCGCCACTTCGTACTCGTCCTTGTAGGCCATCAGCTTGAAGTAGTATTTGGCCACGGCCATGGCGAGCTTGTTGCCCAAGCCAGCGGCGGTTTCGGCCGCACGCACGCGCTCGACCAGCTCCGCATACACGCCGGCATAGGCCGCATCCTGGTAGCCGGTCAGGAACTCGACGCGCTTCTTGATCACCGTGTCCAGGCTTTGCGGCATCTGCACCAGCACCGCCTGGGCCGGCGATGCGGTGCGCTCGACGCGCTTGAAGTCGACCGCGGCGCGGCGGCCCCACAGGAAGCTCTTTTTGTTTGAGGCCACCGCCACGCCGTTCAACTCGATTGCGCGCATCAGCGATGCCTCGGTCAGCGGAATGCGGCCCTTTTGCCAGGCATAGCCCATCAGGAACAGGTTGGTGGCGATCGAGTCGCCCATCAGGGCCGTCGCCAGCCTGGTGGCGTCGACGAAGTCGGCACCGCTGTCGCCGCCCACCGCTTCGACGATCAGGCCGCGCACGTCCCCGGCCGGGAACTGCCAGTCGGCGTTCTGGGCAAAGGTGCCGGTCGGCTGTTCGTGCAAATTGACGATGGCCAGGGTGCGGCCCGGGCGCATTTTTGAAATCGCGTCGGCGGCGCCGGTGGTCAGCATGTCGCAGCCCAGCACCAGGTCGGCTTCGCCGGTGGCGATGCGCTGGGCGCGCAGGCGCTCCGGGGTGGCGGCGATCTTCACATGCGAAGTGACCGAACCGTTCTTCTGGCTCATGCCGGTCATGTCCAGCACCGAGGCGCCTTTCGCTTCCAGGTGGGCGGCCATGCCCATCAGGGCGCCGACGGTGATGACGCCGGTGCCGCCGATGCCGTTGATCAGGATGTTGTAGGGGTGCTCGACCGATGGCAGGGTCGGCTCGGGTAGCAGGCCCCAGCCATCCTCATCGCCTTTGCTCACGCCGCTCTTGCTCTTCTTCAGCGTGCCGCCTTCGACGGTGACGAAGCTCGGGCAAAAGCCCTTGGCGCAGGAGTAATCCTTGTTGCAGGAGGACTGGTCGATCTGGCGCTTGCGGCCGAATTCAGTTTCCTTCGGCAGGATCGAGACGCAGTTCGACTGGATGCCGCAGTCGCCGCAGCCTTCGCACACGGCTTCGTTGATGACCATGCGCTTGGGCAGGTCGGGGAACTCGCCTTTTTTACGGCGACGACGCTTCTCGGCGGCGCAGGTCTGGTCGTAGATGATGACCGACACGCCCGGCAGCTCGCGCAGTTCGCGCTGGATGTCATCCATCTCCTTGCGGTCGTGCAGGGTCACGATGCCGGGCAGGCTTGATCTGTCGGCATAGCGCGACAAGTCCTCGGTGACCAGGGCGATGCGTTTCACGCCTTCTGCCGCCATTTGCTGGGCGATGTGGGGCACGGAGGTCGTGCCGTCGACCGGCTGGCCGCCGGTCATCGCCACCGCGTCGTTGTACAGGATCTTGTACGTGATGTTGACCTTGGCCGACACCGCCGCGCGCACGGCCAGGTAGCCCGAGTGGAAGTAGGTGCCGTCGCCCAGGTTCTGGAACACGTGCGGCACTTTCGAGAAGGCGGCCTGGCCGATCCAGGGCGCGCCTTCGCCGCCCATGTGGGTGGTCAGCTTGTTCATCTCGGGGTAGATCGAGGTCGCCATCACGTGGCAGCCGATGCCGGCCAGCGCGAAGGAACCGTCGGGCACCTTGGTCGAGGTATTGTGCGGGCAGCCGGAGCAGTAGAACGCCGGACGGAAGGGCGTGGTGATCGCCTTTTGCAGTACCGCGTCCTTGGCGTCGAGGAAGGCCAGGCGCGCCTTGATCAAGTCGCGCGTGGTCTCGTCCTGCACCAGGCGCGCGATGCGGGCGGCGATCACGCGCGCCACCTGGGCCACCGAGAAGTCGGCCTTGGGCGGCAGCAGCCAGTCGCCGCGCGGCGCCACCCATTCGCCCTTGTCGTCGAACTTGCCGATGATGTGCGGGCGCACGTCGTCGCGCCAGTTGTACAGCTGTTCCTTCAGCTGGTATTCGACGACCTGGCGCTTCTCCTCGACCACCAGGATTTCTTCCAGCCCCTGCGCGAATTCGCGTACGCCTTCCGGCTCCAGCGGCCAGATCATCGCCACCTTGAACAGGCGCAGGCCGACCTTGGCGGCCATGACCTCGTCGATACCCAGTTCTTCCAGCGCTTCCAGCACGTCGAGGTAGGATTTACCCGAGGCGATGATGCCGAGCTTCGCGTTCGGGCTGTCGATGGTGGTGTGGTTCAGCTTGTTTTCGCGGGCGTAGGCCAGGGCCGCATAGATCTTGTAGTCCTGCATCAGCGCTTCCTGGGCGCGCGCCTGCTGGCCCAGCGGCACCGAGGACAGCTTCGTGTTCAGGCCGCCTTCAGGCATCGCGAAGTCCTGCGGCAGCTTCACCTGCACGCGGTGCGGGTTGGCGTCCACCGAGGCGCTCGATTCGACGGTGTCGGCCAGGGCCTTGAAGGCCACCGCGCAGCCGGAGAAGCGCGACATCGCCCAGCCGTGCACGCCGAGGTCCAGGTATTCCTGGACGTTGCAGGGGTAGAGCACCGGGATCATGCAGGCCGAGAAAATGTGATCCGACTGGTGCGGCAGGGTCGAGGAATAGGCGCCGTGGTCGTCGCCGGCCACCAGCAGCACGCCGCCGTGCTTGCTCGTGCCGGCGTGGTTCATGTGCTTGAAGACGTCGCCGCAGCGGTCCACGCCCGGGCCCTTGCCGTACCACATGGCGAACACGCCGTCGTACTTGCTCGGGCCGATCAGGTCGACGGTCTGCGTGCCCCAGACGGCGGTGGCGGCCAGGTCTTCGTTCACGCCCGGGACGAACTGCACGTGGCTGGCTTCCAGGTGCGGCTTCGCCTTCCACAGGGTTTCGTCGAGGCCGCCCAGGGGCGAACCGCGGTAGCCGGAGACGAAACCGGCAGTATTCAATCCGGCGGCGCCGTCGCGCTCGCGCTGCATCATCGGCAGGCGCACCAGGGCCTGGATACCGGACAAGAAGATGTTGCCGGTCTTGGCGGTGTATTTGTCGTCCAGGGTGACGGTCGTCAGACGGGAGGTGTGGTCGAGCGCAGGCTCGCGCGGCGCGGCGGTGTCGGGCATGTGTGTCTCCAGCTTGTGGTGGTTTTTTGCCTGCCGCCGCGCAGCGCCGGGTAGGCATGCGTCGGGCAGGTGCTTGCCGCGGTAGGCGGCTTGTCGCTTGGCGTGGAGTGTAGGGCCTGGCTTGCCGGAGGAGGAAATACGGAATCGGGATGGGGGTATAAGAAAAACCGATGGCCTTATGGCCGCAGCCGGGCACCGGGCCATTGTCCGTTCGCGCACAGGGATGCCGTCACTTCGCGCACCAGGCGGCCGATCGCCGCCGCCGCATTCGTCAGCGGGATATTGCGCGAAGCGCAGAGCGTCACGCTGCGCCGGATGGCGGGACTGTGGACCGGCGTGGCGACCAGGGCGCCGCTATCGATTTCGGCGCGCAGCGGCGCCAGCGGCAGCAGGGTCGCACCCATGTCGGCCAGCAGGGCGGATTTCAGGATCGCGATCGAATTCATTTCGATGATGTTGGCCAGCGCCAGTCCGGCACCGGCGGCCGTCTGCTCGATCAGCGGGCGCACGCCATGCTGGCGGGCCGGCAGGATCAGGGTACTGGCCAGCGCCGCGGCCAGCGTGATCGTGGGAGCGGGCGGTACCCAGCCGGAACCGGCGCGGCAGAGGTACATCAGGTCTTCCTCGACCAGCGGCGTGCTGTCGAAACCGCCCAGCTGGCCGTCGTCGAACAGCACGGCCAGGTTCAGGCGGCCGGATTTCAGCTGCTCGCTCAGGTTGCCCGTGATTTCCTCGGTCAGCTGCAGGGTGATCTCCGGGTAGGTAGCGCGCGCCGCGCTCAGGAGGGGCAGGGCGAGGGCGCCCGAGATGCTGTGCGGCAGGCCGAGCGTGACGCTGCCCGAGGGCCGCGTGGCCGACTGGGTGACGGCGGTGCGCGCATCGGCCACCTGCTTCAGGATCGCCTGGGCATGTTCGTAGAAGATCTTGCCGGCATCGGTGCTGAGAACGCCGTGCGCCGAGCGGTGCAGCAGCTGGGTACCGAGTTCCTCTTCCAGCTGGCGTAGCTGCTGGGTCAGCGCCGGCTGCGCCACGTGCAACACCAGCGCCGCGCGCGACAGCGAGCCGTGGTCGACGATAGCGACGAAATAGCGGAGTTGTCGCAATTCCATGAAAACGGTTTCCGTACGATTTTGTGCTCAGTTGCAACACTTGTTGCTATGCTTTATCGACGAGAAGTTTATGCATGGAAAGTACATTGATATACTTCAGTTTCCGCCGGGTGGCGGAGATTAACACACGCCAGGCCACTGCAATGCTCAAGAAAATCGATTCGTCCCAGCTGCGCGTGGGCATGTCCATCCACGACCTCGACTGCGGCTGGATGGAACATCCCTTCGTTCGCGCCAGGTTTGTCCTCACCAGCGAAGACGAGATCCGCAAGATCGTCCATGCCGGCATCCGCGGCGTGGTGATCGATTGCGCCAAGGGCCTGGACGTGGCGGATGCGCCGACCCTGGCCGAAGCCCAGGCCCAGACCGAGAAGGAGATGGTCGAGATCGCGGCGGCGCCGGTGAAGGCGATGCGCGCCAGCCTGGCCGACGAGATGCAGCGTGCGGTGAACATCCGGCGCCAGGCCGTGGGCCTGGTGCGCAGCGTGATGCAGGACGCGCGCCTGGGCAAGGCGGTGGAACTCGACAACGTGACGCCGGTGGTGCAGAACATCACCGAATCGATCCTGCGCAACTCCAGCGCCCTGCTCGGCCTCCTGCGCATCAAGACCAAGGACGACTACACCTTCCTGCATTCGGTCAGCGTCTGCACGCTGCTGGTGGCCTTCTGCCGTTCGCGCGGCATGGATGAGGAAACGATCTACCAGGCCGGCATCGGCGGCCTGCTGCACGACACCGGCAAGGCGCTGGTGCCGGACGCCATCCTGAACAAGCCGGGGCGCCTCACCGACGAGGAATTCGCGATCATCAAGAAGCACCCGCGCGACGGCTACGACATCCTGCGCCAGAACCCGGAGATCGGCCAGATTCCGCTCGACATCACGCTGCACCACCACGAGCGGCGCGACGGCAGCGGCTACCCGGACATGCAGAAGGAAGGCCAGATCAGCGAGCTGGCGCAGATGGCGGCGATCGTCGACGTCTATGATGCCATCACCTCGGACCGCAGCTACCACAAGGGCATGCCGGCGGCCGACGCGCTGCGCAAGATCTACGAATGGAGCAAGTTCCACTTCAGCCCCACGCTGACCCAGGAATTCATGCGCTGCGTCGGCATCTACCCGGTCGGCACCATGGTGCTGCTGGAATCGGGGCGCCTCGGCGTGGTGGTCGAGCCGCACGAAAGCAACCTGCTCACGCCCAAGGTGAACGTGTTCTTCAACACGAAGAGCCAGACCTACATCAAGCCCGAGCTGCTGGACCTGTCGCGCGCCTTTGGCTTCGGCGGCGGCGACAAGATCCTGCGCCACGAGTCGCCGGACAAGTGGCGGGTCGATCCGAACCGCTTCCTCCTCGTCGGCTAGAAGAATTCGGCGGTATCGTTCGAGGCGACGGTCTGCAGCAGGCCGCGCTCGACCAGCTCGTTGTAGTGGCAAGCCTGGTTGCGGCCGTGGGTCTTGGCGAAGTACAGGGCCTGGTCGGCGTGGCCGAGGGTGACGACTGGCGAATCGAAGGGACTGATGCTGACGAAGCCCACGCTTACCGTGACCCGTCCCACCTGCGGGAAATCGTAGGCCTCGACATTCGCACGGAAGCGCTCGATGATGCGCCGCGCATTCTCCAGCGTGGTGGCGCGCAGCAGCACCACGAATTCCTCGCCGCCGAAGCGGAATACCCGGTCCTGGGCACGGAACGAGGCCTGCAGCTGGTTCGCGATCAGGATCAGCACTTCGTCGCCGTATAAATGGCCGAAGGTGTCGTTGACCAGCTTGAAGTGGTCGACATCGACCACCGCCAGCCACTGCTTTTCTTCCTCGTGGTGCTGGCGCCGCTCGGGCTGGCCCGGCTGCGGTGGCTCTTGCTCGCAGGGGTATTGCAGCATGCGCGCCAGCTGGTCCTCGAAGGTCTTGCGGTTCAGCAGGCCCGTGAGCGAATCGCGTTCGCTGTAGTCGAGCAGGTTCTGGAAATTCCGGTAGACGCCGACGATGCCGGCGACGGTATGGATGGTCTGGGCCGGGAAGGGGGCGTCGCGCACGATCTCGAGGCAGGTGTCGGCCTTGTCCCCGAACCAGATCGGCAGCCACAGGGTACGGGTGCCGTCGGGGGCGACGGCTTCGGCGCTGGTCTCGTGTGCTGCCAGGCAGGCCGCCAGTTCAGGGAGGTCGGCGAGCGGCACACCCGGCACGGCGCTGTCGAGCGCTTCGTGGACCCGGGCGCCGGAGCCGGCTTCGATGCTGGCGCGTGCCCGTACATGGACTTGGCCGGCAACGTTATAGAGGGATAACACCCGCGTCTGCGCGGCGGCGGCCAGTTCCTGCACTGCCGCGATCACCGAGATGTCGAGCATCGTGTGGTCGCGGTGGCCGGTCATGTCCACCATGTGTTTCAGAAGGGAATCCATGTCATTCTCAGAAATGTAATCTACCCACTCGCCGCGGCACGGCGCCCTGCTGCTTCTCTATAGAAGGTGAAATTTCCAAAGAGCAAGCGAAGCAGCATAATCCTTTTTTGCATTTACAGCAATAATTTCACCTGTTCTTTTGGTGAAATGTAACAAACCATTCTTCCGTTTGCGCACACGCAAGCATTTCCTCAGATAAATAATTCTCATGGGAAAATTTGAGGGCACTCAAGTTGCCGTGTGGCACTAAAACTTATGATGAACTCACTGAAACGGAACCGACGAAGCAGCGTCAGCCGAGTCAGAAAAGCACTCCGTTTCAGGGTTGTTCTTTTAAACCACCATATGGAGTTTGTCATGAAAACGATCTTTACCGCTATCCAAGCTTTCGTTGCCGACGAAGACGGTGTGACTGCCATCGAGTATGGCCTGATCGCCGCTCTGGTTGGCGTTGCGATGGTGACGGCAGCGACCCAACTGGGTGATCAAATCTCGGCTACCTTCGACGGCGTCAAGCAAGCGCTGATCGACGCGCTGAAGTAAGCTCACCTGGTCTTGCCCTCCGGACTTCGGCCCGGAGGGCTTTTTTTTTGAGGAGCGCAATCATGCCTGTCCAAACCTGGCTTGACCTGATGCTGCTTGTCCTGGTTGTCGTTGCCGCGGTCACCGACCTGGCAATCCGCAAGATCCCGAATCTGCTGCTGCTCGCCGCCTGGTGCGGTGTGTTCGGCCTGCACTTCTCCGGCGCCACGCCCGCCGGTTCCGCCGCCAGCGCACTCGGCGGCGCCGCGGTCGGCTTTGCCGTGTTCCTTCCCTTGTACATGTTGCGCGGCATGGCTGCCGGCGACGTCAAGCTGATGGCCACCGTCGGCCTGTTCTTCGGTCCGGGCCAGACTTTGCATGCCTGCATCCTGGCCTGGTGTGCCGGCGGCGCCATGGCCCTGGCGATCATCCTGGCGACCGGCCGCTGGCAGCTGGCCTGGGCCGGGCTGCGCAAGATCCTGGTCGCGTTGCTGCCCATGCCGCTGCTGGCCTGGCTGCGCATCGGACCGGCGCCGGAACACCCCAGCGCACAAAGCGCCGGCTCGATGCCCTATGGCGTGGCGATCGCGTTCAGCGCGCTCTGGCTGCTGGCACAGCGCTACCAAGGTTGAAGGCCCGGCTTGCTGCACCTCAAGGGCGGCACGGACCGCCTCGCTAGAATAAGTGACGTCAGGAAATATTTTTCGATGTGGCTTTGGCTGTAGCACGAGGAGAATGCGATGATCGAAACGCTGTCGTGGAGTCCTGGAACCGCCGCCGCGCGCATGCCGCCGGCCGCGCCGCCGGGCGAGCTGGAGGTGGCGGCGATCCTGCCGCGCCAGGCCAAGTCGGTCAGCGACACCGGGCTCGATGCACGCCTCGTGGCCGCGCTCGCGCTCAAGACCCTGCATGCGACCGGCCGCGCGCCGCTGCCGCTGCTTGCAGGCCGGCTGCGCCTGTCGGTGAGCGTGCTGCGCGAAGTGATGACCGGCCTGATGACCGAGCAGCAGGCCGAGGTAGCCTGGTGCGGCGAATCGGACATCGATGTCCAGTACCAGCTGACCCCGATCGGCCAGCGCGCCGCCCTAGAGGCCCTGGCGGAATGCCGCTATGTCGGCCCGGCGCCGGTGACGCTGGCGGCCTGGCGCGCGATGGTCGAGCGCCAGTCGCTGCGCCAGCCCGGCGCCAGCCGCCCGAGCGCCGCCGATCTGGCCGCGCTCCTGGCCGACGACGGCCTCGACGCGGGCCAGCGCGAACTGCTCGGCGCGGCCCTGCATGCGCAGCGCGCACTGCTGCTGCATGGGCCCAGCGGCAGCGGCAAGACCACGCTGGCGCGCAAGCTGGCGCGCCTGCTGCCGGGCGCGGTCGCGGTGCCGTATGCGGTGCTGGTCGGCGGACGCATCGTGCGCCTGTACGACCCGGCCTGCCATCCGGCGCCGCTGCCGCTGGCGCGCCAGCAGGAAGAGCGGCGCAGCTGCGACGCGCGCTGGGTGATCTGCCAGCGTCCGCTGGTGCATGTCGGCGCCGACCTGGATGCCGCCGCCTTCGAACTGCGCCATGACGCCGAGCAGGGCGCAGCCCAGGCGCCGCCCCAGCTGCAGGCGAACAACGGCATCCTCGTGATCGACGACCTCGGGCGCCAGCGCCTGCCGGCTTCCGAGCTGCTGAACCGCTGGCTGGGACCGCTCGACGGCGGTCCGCTGCGCCTCGGGCTGGGCAGCCAGGCCGAGATCCTGCCTTTCGATACGCTGCTGGTGTTCGTCACCAACCTGGCGCCGTCGAGCGTGTTCGACCCGGCCATGCTGCGCCGGGTCGGCTACCGCATCGGGCTGGGACCGCTGTCCGACGCCAGCTACCGCGCGCTGCTGCGGCGCCAGTGCCGCCTGCGCGGCCTGGATTGCCCCGAGAGCGTGCTCGAGCACCTGGTCGCGCGCCTGCACCGCCAGGGCGGCGTGCCGCTGCTGGCCTGCTATCCGCACGAGCTGCTCGGCCGCCTGTCCGATTTCGCCAGCCTGGCCGGCACCGAGCCGCGCCTGAGCATCGCCACCCTGGAGCAGGCCTGGAACAGCCTGTGCGCCGGCGGCGGCGCCCCGGCTTCGAACCCTGTCGCAGGAATCGCATCATGAAAAACAAGCGCGCCCTTGCCGTGATGGCGGTTGCCATCCTGTTTGGCCTGACGGCCGTGGTCCTGGCCTCGCGCTGGCTGCTGATGCAGCCGGGCGCCAGTTCCGGCCACATCGTGGTGGCCGCCACCGACATCAACCTCGGCCAGCGCCTGACGCCCGAGATGCTGAAGCTGACCGACTGGCCGGCCGACAGCGTGCCGAAAGGCGCCTACGACGACCCGCAGAAACTGGCCGGCCGGGTGCTCAAGAGCAGCGTGCTGGCGGGCGAGCCGGTCAGCGAAGCGAAGCTGGCCCCGAGCGGCACGCTGGGCGGCCTGTCGGCCCTGATCACCGAAGGCAAGCGCGCCATCACGGTGCGCGTCAACGACGTGATCGGCGTGGCCGGCTTCACCCTGCCCGGCAACTACGTCGACATCATCGTCAGCACCCGCAAGGATGCGCTGCCCGGCGAAGCGCGCGAGCAGGACATCTCGAAGATCGTGCTCGAGCGGATCCTGGTGCTGGCGGTCGCCCAGGAAGTCAACCGCGACGAAACCAAGCCGCGCGTGGTGAATGCGGTCACGCTCGAAGTGACGCCGGAGCAGGCGGAGACACTCGACCTGGCGCGCAGCGTGGGTACCCTGTCGCTGGCGCTGCGCAACCAGGTCGACCCGCAATCGGCCCAGACCGGCGGCGCCACCAAGCTGACGCTGCTGCCGGTGTCGGCCCCGCAGAAACCCGTGCCGCCGCCGAAGACCGCCGCCACGCCGCGTCCGCAAAAGCCGGCCGTGCACCGGGTCGCCACGCCGCCCGTGCGCCGCGACTGCGTCTCCGTCATCAACGGCCTGCACTCGTCGCAAGAGTGCTTCTGAACCCTAACGCGTGCCAGGTGAAACCATGAACACGAGTCCCACGAAAACCCGCCATGCCCGCCTGCTGCTCGGGGGCCTGGCGCTGGCGCTGGCCGGCGCGGCGCAGGCGGCGCGTCCCGCCCCCCAGGCCGATGCCGCGCCGGCTGCCGGCGCGCGCGGCGAGCTCGGTCCGCGCTGCAGCGGCGAGGCCGCGCGTCCGGCCCAGGTCGCCCTCCAGATGGGCAAGTCGACCCTGATGCGGCTGCCGGAACCGGTGCAGAACCGGAGCGTC
>Ga0308166_1001732_pt1 | contig 22173 bp, 29 predicted proteins | sample PhyCR2_2_FD_202137 | JGI IMG/M metagenome (GOLD analysis project Ga0308166, IMG submission 202137) | Phyllosphere microbial communities from UC Gill Tract Community Farm, Albany, California, United States - DLSLCC.R2 | ecosystem: Host-associated > Plants > Phyllosphere > Unclassified | place... | reverse complement strand
GTTACCCGGCTTTGCTGGTGAAAAACTCCATCTTTCCATTGCCGGGGTTTGTGAGCTGCGTGAAGTGTATCGCGACATCATTTTCGGTGCGCCAGATGGTGAACTGCCTGAAGGTATGGAGTTTTCATCCTTTCACGGGCAGGGAGGGACATTATGACGCATAAACCTGTTTCGGCTGTGATCCATGCTGCTAATGGTCGTTGGCCTCAAATATTCCCTGCGTTAGGGATAACTGTCCCAGCGGGCAAGCGTCATGGTTCATGCCCCAAATGTGGTGGCACAGACCGATTCCGCATGGACGATAAAGAAGGTAGGGGAACGTGGTTCTGTAATCAGTGTGGCAGCGGTGACGGTCTTGATTTGGTGAGGCTGATTACTGGAAAGGATGTGAAAGCTGTCTCTGCTTTAGTGGCTGAGATATTGGCATTACCTGAAAGCAATACTCAGATATCTTTGCCAGCCAGAAATGAAAGCAGCCAAAAAGATAAAGGTCAAAAGCTGTATACCATGCTGCGTAAAAAGTCCGCCGAAGGGGAAAGCGATTACCTTACCGGGAAGGGGCTTAATGGCCATCTTCTGCCGTTAATTTCACACGAGTTCGATATTGCCGGGATCTCGTTTGGCGCGGGATCTCTGCTGCTGGCTCTTAACGATATGGCAGGTAACGTTACTGGCGGTCAGCTAATTAATCCACAGGGTGATAAAAGCCTGTTACCAGGCAGTCAGTTGTCCGGGGCTTTTATTATTGTTGCCGGTACTGAACAGCAGGCGGCAGAAGAAGTGGTTATTACCGAAGGTTTCGCCACTGGACTGGCTATCGCGCCGTTATGTGATACAAGAGTGATTGCCGCAGTTGCCGCGACTAACCTGGTGAAAGTCGCGCAGCAGGTCCGTAATCGCTGGCCCGATGCCCGGATCATTATTGCAGGTGATAACGATCTTATCGACGGCAAGGAAAACACCGGGCGTCTCTGGGCCGAAAAGGCAGCGAAAGCGGTTGATGGCTGGGTGACACTTCCACCAACGCGGCATAAGGCTGACTGGGATGATTTTCGTAAGGAAAATGGTCTGGAGCGTGCAAAGGAAGCTTTCCGTGAGGAAATGACACTACACGGTAAAGGGCGCACGCGCCTGCCTCAGGGCTTTCGTCTGACTCAGGAATATCTTTGGTATGACAAGCTGGTAAACAAGTCTGACGGTGATACCGAGATCCGTAATATCAAAATTTGCAGCCCTTTACGCGTTACGGCGATCACCTGTGACGCTGACGGTAGCAACTACGGGCGTTTACTGGAATGGGAAGACACTTACGGCAACAGCCGTAAATGGGCTATGCCAATGGAAATGCTGGGCGGCAGCGGTGAGGAGTTACGTCGAGTGCTGCTGGTGAATGGACTTTCGTATATCAATATCAACGGTCAGGCGCGGGCGCATTTAATGGAATATATCTCCCTGTGCAGGCCAGAGCGTAAGGTCACTTGTGTGAACAAAACCGGGTGGCATGGCGGTGTTTACGTACTTCAGGATGAAGTGATAGGGAAAGGCGCGGAATCAGTGATCCTGCAAACCTCCAGTGTGCAGGGGCGTGATTTTCGTATTACAGGTACAGCTGATGAATGGCGCGAAAACGTTGGCCGCTATTGTGCGGGTAATGCCCGAGTTGCATTTTCGGTATGCCTGGCGTTTGCAGCCCCTCTCTTAAAGCTGGTAGGAGTGGGCGGCGGTGGCTATCACCTGAAAGGTGAGTCTACAGACGGTAAAACCACGACGATGAAAGTGGCTGCATCGGTATGCGGTGGGACAGATTTTTGGCATACGTGGCGTTCTACAGGGAACGCGCTGGAGGGAACGGCCAGCCGTCGCAACGATGCCACTCTGATGCTTGATGAAATCCGCGAAGTGGACGGGCGTGAGGCGGGTAATATTGCCTATATGCTGGCAAATGGCCAGGGCAAGGCCAGAGCGCGCACGGATGGCAGCGTTCGGGAGACGAACCGCTGGAACCTGCTGTTTCTTTCCACGGGTGAATTGTCACTGGTCGAGCACGCAGCCAATGCAGGGGAACGAACTTACGCGGGTGTAGAAGTCAGGATGATCCAGATCCCCAGCGACTCCGGCAAGCATGGTGTGTTTGAAGAGCTACACGGATTTACCGGGGGTAAGGCACTGTCAGAGCATCTTGAACAGGCGGTAATTCAGTATCACGGAATGCCATTTCGCGACTGGCTGCGCTATCTGACTGATGATCTCCAGGGCATCACTGGCAAAGCAAAAGCACTGCTGAAGGAGTACACCCGTAAATTGACTCCGTTGGATGCGGGTAATCAGGTTGGCCGTGCGGTAACGCGCTTCGCTCTGGTGGCAATGGCAGGAGAGCTGGCCACTCAGGCCGGGATTACTGGCTGGAAAGCAGGTGAAGCGTATCAGGCAGCTGAACGTTGTCTTGCTGCATGGATGATGGACCGTGGTCACAGCGCAAACCAGGAAGATGCGGCGGCACTGGAACAGGTCAGTGATTTTATGTCGCGTAACCAGTTTAGCCGTTTTGCTGACTGGCATGATGAACGCAGCCGTCCGATCAGCATGATGGGGTTCCGTAAGGTGAACAAGGGCAGCAGTAGTGAGGAGCCAGCAACCACCTTTTACGTGCTGCCCTCCGGCTGGAAAGAAATCTGTAAGGGATTTGATGCCCGAAAGGTGGCTCGGTTATGCGTCAGCCGCGGGTGGCTTGAAGCCGGAAGCGAAGGGCGCACACAGGTCACTACCCGCCTGCCAGAAATAGGGGTTAAACGGGTCTACCAGTTCAACAGCAGTGTATTGGGTAGCTGTGAACCGGATTGACTTTCACGCGAGTCTTATTTGGTAAAGGTAACACTGGTTACAGAGGTAACAAGCAGTACTGATGCGGGTTGAAGCTGTTACCACTTTGAAACGGTGGTTGGTTACAGAGGTAACAAATGCACGCTGTTACCAGTTGTAGCCAGTGCGCTGACTAGGGTGGTAACAGAGAATATCTATTAAAATCAATGATGTTACCAGTGTGTCCGGTGTTACCTGTCGAAATGAAAAGGCCAAGCCGAAAAAGTTGAGAGCTTATTTCTGGCGGGCCAAATTCTTAGGAGTACAAAAGTATGAGAGTACAAAGGATTGAATGCACTGAGTGTGGCGAACCTGCAACGATTCGCAAAACTAATAGAAAACATCGGGAACTTGCCGATCTTTACTGCTGTTGCAGTAATGTGGAATGCGGGCATACGTTTGTAATGACCCAGACCTTTTCACATACCATCAGCCCTAGCGCTCTGGGTAGAGGAAATCTTTACAAGGCTTTGGTCGATGCCGTGAAACCTGAGGATAGAGAGATGATTATCGCCATGCTTCAAGGGGCAGCTGAAGCAGACAAAATCATGTTTAACCATCCGTCCAGTGTACCTAAAATAATCTATACACGGCGGCCGCCATCTCAGTAAGTCAGACCATGTCGCTGAAAGAAATTTCAGCGACATCTGTTAGCCTTTTTGCTTACATTACTGATTTATAATAAATAATTTGGTTGTCAGTTTCCGGCAGCATTCTGCTTTTCAAGATATCATTTTGACGTAAACCATCCTGCTTCTTTAAAATCAGATAGTTACCCATGTTTACATTAAAATTGGTTAAAATTATTTAGCCGGTAACTGAAAAAAACTGAAATCTGTTTCAATGTTTTCAGTCATGGTTTTGGCTCAGAACCCCAGTACTGGCGCAGGTTTTCGATGTCTTTCGTAGAAAATCCAAACTGAAAAATTTTCTCGATCCGAAAACGGCAGGCGGGTGCGGTGTAGTGCCGATTCGGTCTGCACTACATTTATTCTGCGTTGTTTGTATGTTGAAGTGATGAAATCATTGACAATTAATTTATTATTAGAGAATACTCTAATGATTGCACTTATTAGGATGCTTGGGCGTAAAGTATCCTCTCAACATGGAATTAATATGAAACTTGAGAACATATCTTTTGGTGAACGAGTCGCCGAGCAGGAATCAGACAGACTATCAAATTATTTTGTGAAAACCCAGCAATGGGAGTCCTTGTATAACGGTGATGTTGATATAATTTTTGGTGCTAAAGGCTCTGGTAAAAGTGCATTATATACATTGTTGCTTAAGAGAGTTGAAGACTTCGAAAGTAAAAACATAATACTTCTATCCGCTGAAAAACCTACTGGTAAAACTGTATTTTCTGATGTAAGTGATGAGCCACCTACTGCTGAAAAAGAGTTTGTAACTTTATGGAAGGTTTATTTCTTGCAAATCACTTGTGACTGGTTGATAAAGAATGATTATTATAAAGGCGATGCTAAGTTAGTTATAGATAAACTAATTGCAGCAGGGTTAATTGAGCAAAAAAATTCATTAAAAGCATTTGTTAATAGTGCAAAGAGTTTCGCTAAGAAATTGATTAGTATAGAATCTGTTGAAGCGGGTGCAACATTAGATGGAGGAGTGTCTGGGAAGATTTCTTTCAGAACTCCCAGTGAAACGCAACGCAGGGATGGATATAGTTCAGTTGATGAGTTGTTCGAGATTCTAAATATATATTTGGGTGCAATAAATGTTGATTTCTGGGTTTTATGTGATCGACTAGATGTAGCATTCGAACAAAGCTTAGAACTTGAAAAAAATGCGTTGCGAGCATTGTTTAAAGTTTATTTAGATTTGGAGGAGTTTGAAAATATTTCTCTAAAAATTTTCCTAAGAAATGACATATGGAATCGGATTACTAAAGAAGGATTTAGAGAGGCAAGCCATATAACGCGAACTACTAATATTGAATGGTCTACTAATAATTTATTAAACTTAATAGTTGTTAGATCCTTAGAAAATCAAGAGATTATAAACGAATTGGGTATCAATCCTGATGACATCAGGGCTGATTTTGAGAAGCAAAAAGATTATTATTATACACTATTCCCAAGTCAGGTTGATGTGGGTGAAAAACAATCAGACACATTCGATTGGATTATTAGCCGAGTAAGGGATGGGCTAGGCTATGTTGCTCCGCGCGAGCTCATTCACTATTATAATCAAGCGGTTTTAGAAGAACGCAGAGAGCAAGATATTAGCAGTGATAAGGCTGAGCCACCAAATATTGTAAGTCGGCAAGCTATAAAAAAGTCAACTTTTGAAATTTCGAAGGTGAAATTGGAGCAAACAATATTTGCCGAATATCCTATGCTCAGAGAGCATATCATGTCTTTTGAAAATCAAAAGGCTGAGCATACTCTTGAAACAGCATCAAATGTATGGGGGGTTGATATGGCTAAGGCTAAAAGTCTGGCAGTGCAATTGTCAGAAATTGGTTTTATTGATCAAAAGATTTTCAAAAATGACTCTCAATTGAAGATACCATTCTTATATAGACCATATTTGAATATCGTTCAAGGCAAGGCATTTTAATTCGCGCTGTGATGCAATTTTGATTGCATCACATTCTCACAGTACCAATTAATCATTTCTCTCCGCTGATTGATATATTGCGCATGATTGTAAGTTCCTCTAATAGAGTTCTTATCAACATGCGCAAGCTGCATTTCTATCCAGGCACTCTCGAAGCCATGCTCATGTAAAATCGTGCTCATCATGTGCCGGAACCCATGACCAGTCAGCCGACCATGATATCCCAGCATCTTGATCACCTTGTTGATACTAGCATCGCTCATGGGTTTTCTGACGTCATTCCTGCCCGGAAACACCAGCTGGTATTTGCCAGAAATGACCTTCAGCTTTTTAAGGATTTCAAGGGCTTGTGTTGAAAGCGGCACCAGATGAGAACGGCGCTTCTTCATCCGTTCTTTAGGAATTTCCCAAAGTGCGTTTTTCAAATCGAACTCGCTCCACTCTGCGGCTCTGAGTTCAATTGTACGAACGCCTGTCAGCATGAGTAGCTGGGTGGCGTATTTCGTCAGTAAGCTGCCCTGATAGCCATCCAGCGCTTTCACAAAGTCAGGGATCTCTTTCTCTGTCAGAAAGGGAAAGTGATTCTGCTTTGGCTTGTTCAAGGCGATGGCTAAATCGGGCGCAAAATTATGCTTTGCCCTGCCCGTGACGACGGCATAGCGCAGTACTTCACCGCAGCGACGACGGATCTTACTAGCCTGCTCTAATGCCCCTCGCTTCTCAATTTTTTGCAGGACGGTGAGTAACTCCAGCGGTTCTATCTGGTCGACAGGACGATGACCCACATAAGGGAATATATCGCGTTCCAGACAGCCTAAAACCTCTTTAGCGTATCCCTCAGACCATGTGCTTTGCTTGGAGTTGTGCCACTCTCTGGCCACGGCCTCGAAATTGTTCTCATGAGAAAACCGCAGCGCTATCTTCTCGGCTTTACGTGCATCGCTGGGGTTGATTCCTTTTGCCAGCATCGAACGCGCCTCATCACGTTTACGGCGTGCCTCAGCCAGGGAGACTTCCCCGTAGACGCCAAAAGAGATCATCTTAGGTTTGCCAATAAAGCGATAGCGAAAGCGCCAGCCCTTTGCACCGTTCACCTCAACAAGCAGCGACAGGCCCGCGCCATCGTTAAGCGTGTAGGGTTTTTCCTGCGGTTTAGCGCGTTTAATTTGGATGTCAGATAGCAGCATGTGTATAGAAAAAAGATCGAACCAGGTTATACGCAATATTATACACAACTGTGTATAGATTCCATTAGATTTGGCTGGACGGCGCTGGACGTCAGATGAGAGTTAGTTTTCTGTTTATAAAGGATTTTTAGACATTCTGGAACGTGCTGGGAAGTGCAAATGGTGTCCCCTGCAGGAATCGAACCTGCAACTAGCCCTTAGGAGGGGCTCGTTATATCCATTTAACTAAGGAGACTATGAGTGGCTACGTTTCGAAACGCTCACCTGTGATTCTATCTTACCGTATTTCTTCATTTTTTTACAAGGGTTACGTCTCACCTTGGTTTGCTGCATCCTTTGTTGTTTCATCTTGTTATCACTTCGTTCGCTTGCCATTGCGTACACATTGAGTACAGAATAGATTTCAGTAATGTGTACAGGATACTAACAGTGGCTCTCAGTGATACAAAGCTTCGCAGCATCAACGGGAAATCATACTCTGGCCCATCCGAAGTAACTGATGGGGACGGATTGAGCGTCCGCATTACGCCAACGGGAACCGTAACTTTTCAGCATCGATATCGCTGGAATGGTAGCCCAGTTCGCGTAACCGTGGGCCGATATCCATCTATGTCTCTGAAGGATGCCCGGATCGCCGTTGGTGAGATGCGCGCATTGTACATGAAGGGGGTCAACCCAAAAACCTATTTTGCCAGCAGTTCAGGGGAATTGACTCTTCAGCAGTGTCTGGACCAGTGGTGGGAAAAGTACGTAACCGGGCTTAAAGATAATACCCGAACCCTGTACAAGTCAGTCGTGTACAACACCATGTACACACAATTTCGAGATGTACCGGTATCCAGTATCCCTGTGTCCTTGTGGGTGCAGTTCTTCGATAAACAGGAAAGCGAGAATAAAAAGAAAGCGAGAGTGCTTTTGCTGCAGCTGCGTTCTGTAATGAACTGGTGCATCAGTCGGCAGCTCATTCCATCATGTGAGGTTATCAAACTCAGCGTTAAAAATATTGGCAAGAAGCCAGATGTTGGCGTGCGCGTGTTGACCTACACAGAGCTGGCGAAGGTGTGGCTGGCGTTGGAAAACAACAAGGTGTTTTCATCTAACAAGCTGCTGCATCAGATGCTGCTGCTGTGGGGAGCCAGATTGTCAGAACTTCGGCTCTCAACTCCTGCTGAGTTCAACACTGAAGACTTCATATGGACTACACCTGTCGCCCATTCGAAGATGGGGAATGTGATCCGCCGCCCTATATTTGAGCAGATGAAGCCATATGTTGAAAGGCTGCTTGCGATGAAAACCCCGGTAATGTTCCCCGGACAGGAACTGGACAAAGCGATCGACCGGTCCTCCGCAAATCTGTACATGAAAAACCTGCGCGCGAAAATAGATATCCCTGAGTGGCGCACTCATGATTTCAGGCGCTCACTGGTTACGAACTTATCAGGAGAAGGTATCGTGCCCCACGTCACCGAAAATATGCTGGGGCATGAGCTGGGCGGGGTAATGGCGATTTATAACAAACATGACTGGCTTGATGAGCAGCGCAAAGCCTATGAGCTTTACGCTGATAAAGTCCTGTGGCACGTTAAACAGCTCGGTTGACACCGCCATCATCTACCCACTTTTGAACAGCCCTGCGACTGTATCGCGCAGGGTGAGTAAGAACAGGAGCAGGGAAGCCGTGGTTCTTTCGTAGCCGCCAGAGCGCAGTTCTTGCCTTTCCAATTTCCTGCATTACCTCTGCTTCTGTCATAAAGTCATTACTCATAATACATTCTCCGCTTTTCCCGCTGCATCGGGTCAGTAATAGCGTGACATGTCACGCCGTGATTTTAACTTCATACCATCCATTTCGCGCCCAACAGGCTGACTCTTCCTGTAACAGGCAACTCTGCACCGGCAGCTGATCACCACAACGGCCACAGCGTTTCTTACTGAGCGATTTAAAGCGTGCTTTTGCCCTGGCATCATCCTGACGAATGAGAAGGGCGATATACTCGGCCAGCTCGTAAGAGTCTCTGCCTGGACGGCGGGCGACCCGGTTACGCTCCAGCATTTCGAGTTCCTGAGCATCTAACACCAGCTCCAGTTTCTGCTCACCGCTGGCAGCCTGCCGTGCGCGCTGCGCGGCTTTGCGTTCTGCTGCTGACTTAGCCATATCGGGGCCTCCATTCATCGCATGACAAATCCCGGCATCCTTCGAAGTCATACGGATTTTCCTGCCAGCTAATTTTCCCACACTTAGGACAGTTCCAACGCGTTTTCCCAGACGAGCCTCTACGGCGTTGCTGGCGCTTAAGCCAATTAGGCATACGGAGCCCGGCACCCTGGACCATTGAACGCCGGTTAAGCAGGCCGATATCAAACGTACGCCGTTTATGCTCATCAGCCAGCGCCAGTGGTAACCATACCAAGCCATTTTCTGAGATGTCAGGCTGGCTGAACACTCTGGCCTTGCTGAAATCGTCTGTAGGAATTAGGTCACTCAGCCAGAATACGTCGTTACCATTCCAGCGACTTTTTACGAATGCTAAGTACGAACTGCACCCAGGGGTTACGGTGTTTTCGCAGGGAATATACTGATGATCTACATGCCATTTTGCAGCAGCGTCGATATCATCAGCAGCGATAGGCAATTCAATTTCTCTACCACAATCCCATGCATGTTGAGCTTCAGCCAGGCTGTATACCTCAGCACGGTCTAAATTGGAACTGTAGCCGTTCCCATTTTTGCAGTGGAAAGACATATTGCTGCCCACAGTTTCACGCAGACAGGCTAAATAAAATCGATCACGCATCTTCTTCACCCTGCTTCACGCCACACAGGGGGCAATATGCCATTTTCAGGGAGATTTCTTTTCGTGTGAAATTCTTAGCGATATCACCGTTTTTCTTTTTGGCACGGAAAGCCAGTCGATACTTGAGCATTACGTGAAGACCAGTGTCTTTCCCGAAAGACATCACTGTGTTGTCCCATCCGCACCCATCGAAGCTTCCACCAATCACGCTATCTTCAGGAACACCCCGCATGAGGTGAGCATGAAGCTTCTCTTTTGCATCTTGCAGATAGTTGCACTTAGCCATTTGGCATCTCCGCCGATTTGAGCCAGATGCAATAAGGCCCATCTTCTGTGTCGTGAATAGAGCCGATGAACCAGCCGTCGCCATCCGGCTGGGTGGGTTGCCACTCTGAAATGTCACCATCGAACTCACCATCAGCATATTTTTCTGCAAATTCTGACGCGTTTTCATCGTACTCAAGGCCGAGGGTATACACCTCAAGGTTGTTAGCTAAGAGCCACGCATCGAACTCACCTGGTGCGCCTAACTCATGGCCGTTAGCAGGCTCGAAATATTCGGGATGCGTCCAGAAGCCATACTGATCGCGTTTTACTTCCATTGGCTTAATCATGATTTACCCTCAGTTGATTCCAGCGATTTATGAAAAGAACACGTGCCGCCCGTGGTTCCAGTGGTGCAACAATGAAGTCAGCCAGAGCAACACCCTCTAAGCATGGCACACTGCACCATCATCCAGACCCAAATCACGGCGCTCAGTACCCAGCATCACCAGGTCTGCCATCTTTACTGCAGGTGACATTGCTGGTGGAAGTCCGAACTTATTACGAATCACTGCGTCAACACGTCCCTCAATGGCCTGATAGTCAGGTAGCAGGGCTTTCAGTGGTGAATTGATGTCGCTGCAATAAGCTTCAGCGGCATCGTGCAGAAGGGCTTCAAGAGCGTGTTCATGCGGCACCAGATAGCTGACGTGAACAGAGTGCTGGGCTACGCTGTAGAATTCGCTCACATGGCCAGTGAACCGGCAAATATTCGACAGAGCGGCAGCGATATCTACGATCGAAATACTGTCTGGGTGCATATCGTTAAAACTGAAGTGCCGGCCAGTTAGGGTAGTTATCCAGGACATCAGGCCGTCTCTCCAGTTTTTTGGCTTTCGCCGTTTATAGCGCGCTCGATCACTTCGGCTGAAAAATTACGCTTACCCGGAAGATTAAGAGCCAGTTAAATAGTGGTCTGCATAAGACGAAGATGAGCGTTCTGCTCAATGAGGTCTGCCAGCGCATCAAACCGCGCATAACGCCCTCCAGGGCATTCACGCATGAAAGCGAGCTCATGGTTCATCTGCATGTGGTAATCGGGCTCATAGCGCGTTACGTTGCTCTTGCATACTGAAGAGGCCAGCACGTTGCGAACGTCGAGACGGGTAGCCAGAGCGCGAAGCAGCTGGCAAATATCAGGGAACGAGTGTTCAAGTTCACGAGCTTTGCCGTGGGCCTCTTTTACGAGCTCCGGCGTTGTTAGAGTTCCGACTTCATGTGCCATCGAAATAACCTTTTTTCTGTATTCAGGTTGCACGAATCCCTTACCGAGATCGGTAATAAAACGGGAACCTGATAATTTAATTAAATGGCTGGTGGATCACTGCATTAATCCACAGCCGTCTCCGCTGAGTAACACATCGAAAAGAGCACTACCGCGTTTCTGCCGCCCCATCCTGGCTTTTGGTAATGCAACGGCTGCGAGATAGGTTTTGCATGCCAGCGCTCTTTTCGATGTGTGCCGGTCTTTCCCGACTGCCATCAGCCCAACTGTTACACCCGTATTTCTCGCGCTGTGCCTGCTGCAGCAAACTAGCGGATTGCCCTAATTATTAGGTCACCGGTTAAGGGATGCGCTGACGCAACCCATCAATTCACCACAGGAAAGGGCATTCACTCAGCGTCTCAAAGCGTTCAACAAAGACCCACCTTGCAAATACCCTTACCTGTTATGAAAAAGGACGGTTAACAGGGCTACAAAACTCCCCTGGTGAGGCCAACCATGCCAACCGTCAAGACTACACACAGCGCTCGTAAGACATTGCCTGTAGAAAATTTTCCACTTCAGGCGGCAGTGGTATCTTGGTAGCTCTCACACAACCAAGAAATTGGAATCTATGGAAAATCCAGTTAATAAGCTGAAATTGGACGCTTGGTACATGGTCGTAATTTCTGTATGTACGGCCATTTTCCTTGCATCAGGTGCGGGAATGCTTCCCAACCTCCCGACCAGCCCGACATTACTTATTTCTCTTGGTGGTGTTTTTCTTGGTCTTGGTGAATGGAAAAACCACCCGCGCTACACAATTGTTCAGGAAGTCTGGAATCGTCAGTAACTTGGAACAGGATTTAAACGAAAATTTAGCCTTACCGGAACATTCCTTTGTATCATCGGATTTTATTTGCTCTACAAGGGCATCCGAGGCCTTATTTAAGTCAAGCCCGCAGCATGGGCATTTGCTGTAGATAGGCGTCCACTTACCTTCTAGCTCGATGCGTTTATCTGCTGACATCCTGATACCTCATAAAACTGCTGAACCCATTAGATCGAATCATCACTAAACACAGCGTTTAACTCTGAACTGTTTCAAAGTTTAATGGTTCAAACTTTTATGTCAATCAAGTTTGTTCGTTTTCTTAAACTTTTTTGTTCAGAGCACAAAAAAGCCAGCTTGTAGCTGGCTTTGGGGATGTGTAAATTTTTAGAGGAGATTGATTTCTATCCGAACGCAAACGCCGATGATTTCACCCGTTCCATCGAAAGGGATGGGCTTGTAAGCTGGGTTTAGAGGCATCAGATAAGTGTTAGGACCGTCTATTACTAATTTCTTTACGGTGGCTTCGTTAGAGTTATTTAGCCGCGCCACAACGATTCTGCCGCTGATCGCGTCGACATCCGGGTCTACTATGACGATAGAACCCTCAGGTATTGAAACTCCATACCCGGAAGGGTTAAACATAGAATCGCCTTGCACCCTAAGAGAGAAAGAAAATGGCGATACATTCGCTGTAGTTTCAATCCAGTCATTAAGGTCATCGAACTGCTGATCCATAATTTCCCTCCAGCTGCCAGCCTGCACGTAGGAGATCAACGGCACGCGCCTTCTGACATCTGGGCCAGGATGACCATTTCCTCTTGTTTCCTCAATCAATCCACCATGAATAAGCCATCTCTCACTGACACCCAAGGCGCTAGCCAGGCTTGAGAGGTAGGTAGCAGACGGCTCTGTGCCGCCGTTAACCCACTGGCTAACAGTTCCTTTAGATGCCCCCGTAGCAGCTATCAGGTCTTTGCTTTTCAGCTTCAAGGACCGCATGCGGAGGTTTATACGGTCGCTCATAGTTTCGTTTCTCATGTTTAATAATTTAAACAATATCAAGTTTAATTTCTTGACTTTATTTTGTTTGAAAGATTAAACTTCCCCGTATCATTTAAGGGGAGGAATCATGAACAAACAAGACGTAATCAGCCATTTCGGCACGGCAACAAAAGTTGCTTTGGCCGTGGGGGTTTCGAAAGCAACCGTAAGTCTTTGGAAAGAAGTGATCCCATGGAAATACGCGTTGTTGATCGAAAAGGTATCAAAGGGCCAGTTGAAGTATGACCCTGCGATGTACATAGAAAACGATAGCTCAAAGGCTTCGGCCTGATAACTACCAAAAGGACAGGGAAATGGTGGAATTACAGCAGATCGTGATTCAGGCATGCAGGGACTACGAAGGCACCAATACGCAGATTGCTGAACTGATGGGCCTGAAATACAGCGAGTTTAACAACCGCCTTCACATGAAAAATGGTACGCGCTTTTTCGACATGGACCAGCTGGCTTACATGCAGCACGTAGTGGGACATCCGTTTCTGGCTGATTATTTCGCCCGGCAGTTCGGCATGCTGGTGGTCGACAACCCGGCACCGGAGCAGATGGATAACGTTGAGCTTTTCAGTATTCAGATGCTGGCCGAAGCGTCTCGCGGCAAAGTGGCGCAGTCAAAGCTTGCGGCCGAAGAGGACGGCATTATTGACAAAAGTGAACTGAAAGAGGTGGCGAGAAATGTTCTTGGTGCTGTTCGGTACACGATGAAGGGTTTTCTGGCATGGGCCGCACTTCACGGCGTTCAGGTTGAGGCAGCGGAATTGATTGTAAACAGAAAGGTTGATGGCCAGGGGATTGCAGCCCCCGACCATCTGCGCTCGCGTCACTTTTAAGCGGAGACAATAAGCACATGAACACTTTACTAAAAAAAGCGGGCATACCGCAATTGCATTGTAAGTCATTGCCGGGTGGATCAGCACCGGCCTCGTTTTTGTATGAAGCAAGATTACCCGGCGAGGCTGTGAACAGCAACTACCAGCTGGGTGTGCCACGGGTAGACGTTGAGAAGTTATGGCAGCAGGTAAACGATCTTGCACCGACCGGAGGGCTTCGTGGATGAAGACAACCAAAACCTTAACCGGACGTACCGGGACCCGCGCGGCGTTCTGGTCAAAGTCATCCGCTGGGACAAAGTTAACCAGCAGGTCATATTCTTGCGTGCGAATTATCCGCATGAGTGCATGCAGCGGCTTGAGCGGTTCATCCAGAAATTCACGAGGGTTCTATGAGCGTTAAGTTATCCGCCTACGTCTGGGATGGCTGCGCACTGTCCGGCATGAAGCTGTCGGAAGTAGTCATCATGGCCCGCCTGGCTGACTGGTGCAGTGATGATGGGGTGTGCTGGCCGAGTGTGGCAACCATTGCCCGTCAGATTGGCGCTGGCGAGAGCACGGTACGCACTGCGATCGGTCGCCTGGAAAAGGCTGAGTGGCTTACTCGAAAGCAGCGCCGCAAGGGCAATCGCAACACCTCAAACATCTACCAGTTGAACGTGGCAAAGCTGAAGGAAGCAGCATCTAAAGTTGATGCGCCAGAATCTGACCCATCAAAATCTGATGCATCAGGATTTGACGCATCAAAATATGAGGCCTCAAATTTTGACCCGTCGAAAAACTGTCACGAGAAGGGTTTTCACCCGTCAGAATCTGGGGGCGATCCGTTAGTAAATTCAAAACATGATCCGTCAGATAAAAAAGATTCTTGTCAGCCTCCTTCGGAGACCGACCCAGAAGTGGTTATTACTGACTCAGCCAAGCAGGTACTGGCACACCTGAATATGGTTACCGGTTCACGCTACCAGGTTAGCAAGTCGTCTCTCGATAGCATCCGTGGCCGCTTGTCAGAAGGGTTCACGACTGACGAGCTGATCCTTACTACTGATTACCTGAACGCGAAATGGTCAGGTGACCTGGCGATGGTCGAGTATCTGCGCCCGGCCACAATGTTCCAGCCTTCAAAGTTCCCTGGTTATCTGTCAGGCGCAAATCACTGGCTTGAGGCAGGGCGACCTAAGAGCGTTAACGGCAAGTGGGTCAGGGAGTCCGGCGAGACTATTGGCGCTGATGTGGCAGACCACACTGAGCGTGACGCGGCCTACCGCCGTTTCATCGGCAGCGGCAATCCGCTGAAGAATCCGAGCCAGTTGGAGCAGACGGTCAGAGCTGAGGCGAGTAAGGCCGGGGTTCGTTCAATGCAGGTCAGCTTTGCGGTCAGCCGCTGGAACAGCATCTGGAAGGAGTGCGCATCGCGCATAGCCGGGGGGAAAGCAGCATGAATATGCGTGAAATGGCTATTGAGTTTGTACGTAATAACCCTGGCTGCACGTCAACGCAGATCGTAAATGGCGCCGGAATACCGAAGCGCATGATTCAGCCACTGATGACCGAGCTTTACACGCAGGAGATCGTTAACCGCTATGCGTTGAAGGCTCACCCGTTCCACTACCTGATCCCGAAAGAAGGGGACCGCCCGAACCTCGGCGAACGTTACGAAAAGCACCGTGCCAAGGCTACGCAACTGGAGAACGGCGGCTTATGGCGGCGAGCTGCGCGTGAATGGCTGCTGGCTATGGATGCGACCTCAAACGAAGAAGCACGCGATAAAGCTGCTAACCGCCGTGAATACTGCATCAGTCAGGGCTGCATTGGTGTTCAGCATGAAACGTCAGGAATTGGTGTTATCAGCGTTCCGGCAATCGACATGTGGAGGAACTGATGGTTAAGAAACTGCGCGAGCACTTCACTGTTCATGAAATTTTTTACCACGGCATCCGCACGGCATGCGTAATGATTTTCCTGCTCTTTTTGGCATTGGTTATGGAGATGGTAAGCAAATGACTTCACTTTCGGTAGTACACAAAAACCGCGACGAATCCGGTACTGACATCGTTCCCCGTAAAATCTGGTATGCCGCCGTTAAAGAGTTTTATGTGGAGCCGGGCTATAACATCCGTGAGATTGATCCAGAGCACGTCAAAGAGTTTCGCGATGCTTTCATTGCTGGCGAAGAGGTCCCGGCGTTACTTGTCCAGGTTACCGGGAAGGGCCTGAAAATCGTAGACGGCCACCACCGCTACTACGGCGCACTGGCTGCTATTGAGGCTGGTACCGATGTTCCGCGCCTTGAGTGCAAAGATGCGCCGAAAGGTTCTGAAGCTGATCGTATCGCTATTATGGTGACCAGTTCCCAGGGGCGGGCGCTTCTGCCGCTTGAGCGTGCGGGTGCTTACCAGCGCTTGATGAACCAGGGCTTCACCGAAGCTGAGATCGCCAAAAAGGTTAAGCGTTCCGTAGCCGATATTGAGCATCACCTCCAGTTACTGGAAGTAGGCGACACACTGATCGGCATGGTCCGTTCCGGGGAAGTGGCCGCGACGACAGCAGTATCATTGTCACGCGAACACGGAACTAAAGCTGGTGTAGTAGCTGAAGATAAGATGGCCGAAGCCAAAGCCGCAGGCAAAAAGAAACTGACCAAATCAGCCGCTATACCGCAGTTTACCGCCAAGAAGGCACAACGTCTGTGTGAACTGATGGCCGCATTCGAATTTAGTGATGATGGCTACCAGGCACCGGATGAAGTGTATCTGGAAGCAATGGGACTCATTGCAGAGTACCGCGAGAAACATTGCGCCCCCGCAGCTGCCAACACTGACGGCGAGACGCTGGAAACCAAGCTACCGTTGCTGAAAGAAGACATTATCAGCCAGAGCGGTGTTGAGACCTGGGCATGTGCTGCGGCCGCGTTCGGGGACAAAGCAGAGTTCACCTTCAGTGAATCGAAATACGCTCATACGTGGGCCAGCGATTCTCTGGAAAACCCTCAGATTGTTGTCGTTGAGGCTGAGATTATCCGAAAAGCTGTTGAGCTGGTGGCCGGGGAAAGCAACCACCATCCGCTGAACACCTGGGTGAGATCAAAGCTCTATGGGTTGCCAAACTCCGACGATGCCTGCCTACGCATCAAAGAAGTTTATGAAGATTACCGGAGCGAGTTTCCAGCTATTGGTGATTTCCAGAATATTCTCGAAAAAACAAATTGCTCAACCTGGTGGAACATCCGTGCCTTGCGGGCGGAAGTTAAGCGCGTTCTGAAAGAGCTGGAAGGGGCGTCAGCATGAAATACGGCCTGATATACGCTGATCCGCCATGGCAGTACGGAAACACTATCAGCCGCGGTGCGGCTGGTAATCACTACGACACCATGACCATCACCGATCTGAAAAGGCTCCCCGTGTGGGAGCTGTCAGCCGATAACGCTGTTTTGGTGATGTGGTACACGGGTACGCATGACCAGGAAGCCCGTGAGCTGGCGGAGGCGTGGGGCTTTGACGTTCGCCAGATGTTCCTTTTCACCTGGGTGAAGTTCAATGGCCGGGCAGAACAGCGCTTCAACGCAGCCCTTAGTGACCAGACGATCCATGACTTCACGGACCTTCTGGACATGCTCAACGCTGAAACCCGCATGAACCCCGGGAATTACACCCGGGGCAACCAGGAATCAGCGCTGGTGGCTGTCCGGGGAACGGGGCTGGAAAGGGCCAGCCGTTCAGTTAAGCAGGTGATCTACTCCTGTCAGGGTGAACACAGTACTAAGCCGGCAGAGGCACGCCACCGACTTGAGCAGCTTTATGGCGATGTACCGCGCATAGAGCTGTTCGCCCGCCGCCCGGCAGAGGGTTGGGATGTTTGGGGCAATGAGATTGAGAACAGCATTAAGCTGGTGCCGGGGAGGGTTGCATGATCCATTACCATGGCGGTCCTATCTATCCTGAGCAGTGCGCGGTAAGAGCTTGGTCAGCCCGGCACGCATTTATTTCTTATGCAAGACCCGAACAGATAGAACTGGCTTCAGAACTATGCCAGTCATTTTCACTGGATAACGGGGCATTCAGCGCCTGGAAAAAAGCAGGGAAAAACTGTATCGACTGGTCTGGCTATTACGAATTCGTAGAGAAGTGGAAGAACCATCCAGGAATGGACTTTGCCATTATCCCAGATGTTATTGATGGCGGAGAAGCGGAGAATGATTTCCTGTTGCATCAGTGGCCGCACGGCAAATTTTGTGGCGTCCCGGTATGGCACATGAACGAATCAGAGGATCGTTTTATTCGTCTCTGTAACGAATTTCCACGCGTAGCAATTGGTTCCTGTGGTGAGTATGACGTTAAAAAGCCCCGAATGGCTGTAGCCCGTTTGAAAGACATAATCCGGCATGTTCTGGATGCGTACGGACGCCCGATATGCAAGCTTCACGGCTTGCGTATGCTTAACCCCGATATCTTCACAAAAATCCCACTGGCATCAGCTGACAGCACGAACATCGCTCAGAACGTGGGTAAGGACAACAACTGGTCTAAAGGTAATTACCTCCCCGCGTCTAAGGAAACCAGGGCTTATGTGATGGCTGAGCGCATCGAATCCAATAACAGCACTGGCACGCTTCAATACGACCCTGTGAAAGATCGGGTGAGCATTCAACTGGCGATGGAGATTTAAATTGAAACTGACATTGCCATTTCCACCCAGCGTTAACGGCTACTGGCGTTCTACCTCACGCGGCACGCTGATCAGTGAGCGTGGCCGCAAATACCGTATCAATGCGATAGCTGCCGTTTATGAGCAGCTTCGCCGCCGCCCACAGGCGATCACTCATGACATTGATATCCACGTCATCCTCTACCCGCCTAACCGCGCTAAACGCGATTTAGACAACTTCCAGAAGGCGCTGTTTGATGCTGTAACTCACGCTGGCGTGTGGGCTGATGATATTCAGATCAAACGGATGGTAGTGGAATGGGGTGACGTGACATGTCACGGTAAAGCAGAGTTAACGATCAATGAATTTCATCGATAAAACAACGTACTTACGTTGCCCTGTCGGTGTCAGGATTGTATATTTATACAGTCACTTAGTTACGGTCCGCATGCAGGCGGCCGTAACCACAACAAGCGGAGACAAGTATGAATCAGTTACTCGTAATTGATGGCGTTTCTGTACGCCAGGATACCTCGGGACGCTATTGCCTGAACGATTTACACCGCGCTGCTGGTGGAGAGGAGCGGCATAAGCCTCGTTTCTGGCTGGGGAACCAGCAGACGCAGGAGCTTGTACAGGAATTAACCGAGGGTGGAAATCCTCCCTTGGAACAAAATCAACCAGTTAGAGTAATTCACGGTGGTGATAACCGTGGCACCTATGTATGCAAAGAGCTGGTTTACTCTTATGCAATGTGGATCAGCTCGTCATTCAGCCTGAAGGTTATCAGGACCTTTGATTCAGTAGTGACAGGGCAACATACCTCACAGGGACCGAATCGGGCAGATCAGGTGCAGGCGGGCGTAATTCTACTTGAGTCTGCCTCACGTACCCTGAATCTGTCGAACTCATCAAAGCTGGGTGCTTACCAGAAACTTCAGGATTTCGCTGGCCTGCCAAACATGATGCCTTCATATGCCATTGACGCGCCCTCTGATTCCATTGATGGTTCAAGCCGCCCCACAATGGCCCTCACCACGCTGCTACAGCGCCATAACCTTGGAATCAGCACGCAAGAGGCATTTAATCGCCTGCAGCATGCGGGCATAGTAGAGCGCCGTTCACGCCCAAGCACATCAGCTAAATCCCGTAATGGTCAGAAGCTGTTCTGGTCAGTTACATCGCGGGGCATGCTCTTTGGTAAAAACATCATCAGCCCTGGTAACCCGAGAGAGACGCAGCCTCACTTCTTCGATACGAAGGTACAGGAACTGATCCGCATTCTGGTTTCAGCCAGCGCATCTTAAAGGGGGATTGATGAGAGCATTACTAAAGCCCTGCATCCAGCCCGATCTTGGAATTGTGCTGCTTCGTCCGGGTAGTGAACTGATGCCACTATTCCGCGCGCGCCGCGTGCTTATCAGCACTGAGCCACAACATATGCACGGACTGAATTCCGGCATGCTCCCAGATACGGGCCAACCGCTGCTTGATGATCTGGCGATGATGACATTCTTCACTCATGAGCGTGTTATCAAAGCAGCTGGTGGGATTAACTCTCTTGAAGACCACCTGCAGCACGGCACCGGGTGCCAGATAGAAAGCGACTGGCATGACTCCAGCCATACCACTCTGCGCACCGGCAACGGTGCAGTGCGCCTTTGCTGGCACTGTGATAACCGGCTACGCGAAATCGAACCATCGCCGCGAACGCTGGATATCGCAGCGCGCAATACCGCACTTTGGGTGATCAGCACGGCTCTGTCGGCATTTATGCTGCCCGATGGCCACCAGATAACCTTGCCGGAGCTCTGCTGGTGGGCTGCAACAAAGCACGTTATTGATCTGATGCCGGAGAACGCCGCACGCATCGTGTTGAAACTGCCTGTTGGGAAGGTGGCCACCGGAACACTGAAAGAGGCGCATATCGTCCCGGAGCAATCAGCAGTGCAGATTCTGGAGGAGCAGGCAAAGCAGGTGCTGGAGATGGCTATCGATCCTGAAACGCCGGAGACGTTTCTGTTACGGCCAAAGCGCCGCCGATGGAGCAACGAGAAGTATACCCAGTGGGCCAAGCAGCAGCCGTGCTTGTGCTGTGGGAAAAAAGCAGACGACCCGCACCACCTGATCGGATACGGCCAGGGCGGTATGGGAACTAAAGCGCATGATCTATTCGTGTTGCCGCTATGCAGAGCGCACCACGATGAACTTCATGCTGATGTGCGTGCGTTTGAGGCTAAGTACGGCACACAGCCGGAGTTGATCATTCGCACGATCGACAGAGCCTTGGCACTTGGCGTTATTGCCACGGGTAAGAAAAATAGCGGAGACAAAAATGCGTGATATTCAGATGGTGTTAGAACGATGGGGCAGCTGGGCAGCGAATGACGGCAGTCAGGTTCGCTGGTGCCCTACAAGCGCAATGTTTAAAAGCCTGCTCCCCCATACAAAAAAATCACGGCTGTCATGCAGTGATAACGACGGGATGATTATCGACACTGCAGTTGGAATGCTCACTAAGGCTAATCGTCAGGATGAGCTGGAACTGGTGATGTTGCATTATATCTATGATGTATCGAAGTCGACCATTGCCCGCTGGAATAAATGCTCAGAAGGGAAGATCAGGCAGCAGTTGATGATAGCCGAAACGTTTATTGATGCCTGCATAATGATGACGGGATCAGAACTGGAGATGGATAGCTGGACTCAAAGAACAATCGTAAAAAAAATCGTTTAAAGGTCTATTCGTTACGAAATTTGCTGGGTACTCTGTTAAGAGTGGTTACTACGTCACACAGCTTAATCATCTAAACCCCGCTCCGGCGGGTTTTTTTGCTTTCTGGAGTGCAGTTATGCAAAGCGAAAAGCAACAACCCTATTTCTATAATCCTGACATGAACCCATTGCAGCTTGAGGAGTGGCTAAATCAGCAAAAGTTGCACGTGGCACATTTTAATCGCCTCTGCAAAGAGCGAGCCGCCCTTTATGAACAGCTCGAACAGGTGGAATCTACGCTTGAGCGTCTTTCATCATCAGGTTTTGAAGGAACATTGAGTTTTCCTTCTGGGCCCAATCCGCTTCTGGAAAATCCTCAAAGTGATAAGAGTGTGCAGGGAGATTAAAAGCGCTCAATGCCGCCTGGGCTTCTTCGTTGATGTTATCAATCCTCAGCTCATCCTGTATGACGAATAAAGCATCCTCGAAAGACAGCGACTTTATATCTTGAGGGGCCCACTTAGTTTTGACAAAGATCAAGTGGTTTAATGCGGCTTTTCGTTCGAGTGGATTAAAGATGGTCCCATATTTCGCTCGGTGCTGATGAAGGACCATTTCCAAAACAAACACCGCTGCCGCTCGGTTTCTTATCTGATTATCCTGCGGGCTACCTGCGTAGTAAGCAGAGTGAGACATGTTGCGGTTATCACAGACTCTAGAACGTATTGAAAAAAGAAGATTATGGTAATCGGACATGCTGATTTCCCTTTTCGTTTTTGATGGGGTGATTAAGGTGCGATTAACTGCTTTGCCTTTTGGATGTCAAGAAAGCTCTTTAACTAGATGATTCATTTTGGAGAGCACTTCTTCAGGATTTTTGACGTAAAAGCTCGCGGGGAAGAAAACGCCGTTAGATAGACTTTCATCATCCCAATGCACTGTTTTGGCAATTTTGTGCCCTTCAAGATACTGAGCATACGCTTTCATGAGACTCTTCCTTTTACGGGGTCCTACACGCGCACAAAGGTGATGTATATCCACTTCGCGGATGGTCTGGAAAGGGTATGAGTCAGATTTAATGGCGGATACCTCCATAAGTAGTTTTTCTAAAATCGGCGCGGCGGCAGCCCGGTAGGCTTT
>Ga0308166_1001731_pt1 | contig 22179 bp, 16 predicted proteins | sample PhyCR2_2_FD_202137 | JGI IMG/M metagenome (GOLD analysis project Ga0308166, IMG submission 202137) | Phyllosphere microbial communities from UC Gill Tract Community Farm, Albany, California, United States - DLSLCC.R2 | ecosystem: Host-associated > Plants > Phyllosphere > Unclassified | place... | reverse complement strand
TGGGTGCGGTCGTGATGAGGTCGAGACCGAACTCACGTTCGAGACGCTCGGTGATGATCTCGAGATGCAGGAGTCCGAGGAATCCGCAGCGGAACCCGAACCCGAGCGCGACCGAGGTCTCCGGTTCGTACTGCAGCGAGGCGTCGGAGAGCTTCAGCTTGTCGAGCGCCTCGCGAAGGTCGGCGTAGTCGCTGCCGTCGATCGGATAGATGCCCGAGAAGACCATGGGCTTCGGATCCGTGTACCCCGGAAGCGCCTGGGTGGAGGGCTTCCGTGCAGTGGTCACGGTGTCGCCGACCTTGGAGAGACGGACGTCCTTCACACCGGTGATGAGGTAGCCGACCTCGCCGACGCCCAGCCCCTTGGTGGGCACCGGCTCGGGACTCGACACGCCGACCTCGAGCGCCTCGTGCGTCGCGCCGGTCGACATCATCTGGATGCGCTCGCGAGGCGAGAGACTGCCGTCGATCATGCGCACGTAGGTCACCACGCCGCGGTAGGCGTCGTAGACGGAGTCGAAGATCATGGCTCGGGCAGCCGCGTCGGCGTCGCCGACGGGTGCCGGGATCTCCTTGACCAGGCGGTCGAGCAGCTCCTCGACCCCCACACCGGTCTTGCCCGAGACGCGCAGCACGTCTTCGGGCTTGCCGCCGATGAGGGATGCCAGTTCCTTGGCGTACTTCTCGGGGTCGGCCGCCGGCAGATCGATCTTGTTGAGCACCGGGATGATGTGCAGATCGTTCTCGAGCGCCAGATAGAGATTCGCGAGAGTCTGAGCCTCGATGCCCTGTGCAGCGTCGACGAGCAGGATCGCTCCCTCGCATGCGGCGAGAGACCGCGACACCTCGTAGGTGAAGTCGACGTGGCCGGGGGTGTCGATCATGTTGAGCGCGAAGGTCTCGCCGTCGATCTCCCACGGCATCCGCACGGCCTGGCTCTTGATGGTGATACCGCGCTCACGCTCGATGTCCATGCGGTCGAGATACTGGGCGCGCATGTCACGGTCCGAGACCACGCCGGTGATCTGGAGCATGCGGTCGGCGAGGGTCGACTTGCCGTGATCGATGTGCGCGATGATGCAGAAATTGCGGATCTGCTTCGCAGGCGTCGCGGCAGGCTGAAGAGGAGTGAGGGCGCGTGGTGACATGTCCCGTCGATTCTACGGTGAGGCGAGGCTTATGCTCGCTTCGCCCGATCCGGTGATATTCTGCCGAGGTTGCCCGGGAGCCATCCGTGACACCGGATCCCGTGAGCGATAAGACTCCGTCACAGACCAAGTGCAGGCGTCGTGTCGCGCAGATCGGCGGATGGTGATTGACTGTCTTCCCGGCTCAGCGTTGCGTCGGCGGATCCCGCGCGCGTCTGTAAAAGAGAAAGAATCATCACCTTGATCAAGTATCTGTTGCGCCGCCTGCTGGGATGGGTGCTGATGATCGTCATCGCGACGAACATCACCTACTTCCTCGCGTGGCTGTACCTCGACCCGGAGAACAACTACGTCGGTCGGCGCCCTCCGCTCTCCGCCGACCAGATCGACAATCTGCTTCGGCCTCGCAACCTGAGCGAGTCGGTCCCCCTGCTCGAGCGGTGGTGGACGTGGTTCTCCAACATCCTCTTCCACTGGAACTGGGGCCTCAGCCCCACCGGTGAGTCGGTCAACGAGCAGGTCGCGTATCGCGTCTGGATCAGCGCGGAGCTCGTGCTCGGTGCGACGATCATCACGACTGTTCTCGGCATCGCGCTCGGTGTGTACACGGCCTCGCGCCAGTACAAGCTCGCCGACCGCATCGGCCAGGGCACGAGCATCATCACGATGAACATCCCGACCGTCGTCGCCGGCTTCGCCCTGGTCCTCCTGGCGATCAACTTCAACAACGCCGTCGGCACGACCGTCTTCTACGTGGTGGGTTCGTCCAGTCAGGGGGTGGAAGGGTTCTTCCCGGTCCTGATAGATGTGCTGCAGCATCTGACGCTCCCCACCTTGGGCCTCGTGCTCACGGGGTACGCAGGCATCCACTTCCTGCAGCGTTCGCTGCTGCTCGACAACATCAAGGCCGACTATGTGCGCACGGCACGGGCCAAGGGCCTGACCAAGCAGCAGGCGATCCGCAAGCACGCACTGCGCACCTCGCTGATCCCGGTCACGACGCAGGTCGCGTTCACGATCCCCGCGGTCTTCACCGGCGCGGTGCTGACGGAGTCGATCTTCAACTGGAACGGGATGGGTCGCTACTTCATCCAGACCCTCAACAACAACGACATCCACGGCGTGGTCGCGGTCGCGGCATTCGGCGCCCTGATGACGGCGATCGGCGCGATCCTCGCGGATATCGCCGTGGTCGTCCTCGATCCGAGAGTGCGGGTGAGCTGATGGCTCTGGAAAGCATCGGGGTCTCCCCCGAGATCGCCGAGACGCCTGAGCGTCCGAAGAACCGCAAGCGGACATCGATGCTGACGCTGTACACGCGTCGGTTCATGCGCAACCGCGGCGCGCTGATCGGCGTCGTGATCCTCGCCCTCCTCGTGGTGTTCGCGATCGTCGGACCGCTCATCGCTCCGTACTCGCACACCGACCTCGACTTCCTCGCGCTGCGCCAGGGGCCCTCGGCCGAGCACTGGTTCGGAACGAACGGTTCGGGCAACGACAACTTCGCCCAGGTGGCCGTGGGGCTCCAGCGATCCATGATGATCGCCGCGCTCGTCGCCATCGGCACCACGGTCGTCTCGGCGCTCATCGGCGCCACCGCCGCCTACTTCGGCGGCCGGTACGAGCGGATCATGCTCGCGATCATCCACTTCATGATGGTGGTCCCGAACTTCCTGATCCTCGCGATGATCTCGAACGACGCCGGCGGCAACTGGCTCGTGATCTCGCTCGTGATGATCTTCGTCGTCGGCTGGTTCTTCCCTGCCCGTGTCATCTGGACGCTCTCGCTCTCGATCCGCGAGCGCGAGTACGTGCACGCCGCACGATACGCCGGCCTCTCGGGCATGCGCATCGTCGTCCGCCACATGCTGCCGAACATCGGTTCGCTGCTCGTGATCAACTTCACGCTCGGCGTCGTCTCGGCCGTGCTCACCGAGACCGCACTCTCGTTCCTCGGCTTCGGCGTGAAGCTCCCCGATGTCTCGCTCGGTGCCCTGATCGGCTACGGCTCGAGCACGCTCGTGAGCGCGCCGTGGCTGTTCTACTTCCCCGCGGCGGCGCTGACGCTGCTCACCGTCTCGATGGCCCTCATCGCCGACGGTCTGCGCGACGCCCTCGATCCGACCTCGGCGGCTGGAGGTCGCGCATGAGTACTGTTCTGTCCGTCCGCGACCTCAAGGTCAGCTTCCCGTCCGAGGCAGGCCGTGTCGACGCCGTGCGAGGCGTCTCGTTCGACCTCGAAGCAGGAAAGACGCTCGGCATCGTCGGCGAGTCCGGCTCGGGCAAGTCCGTCACGTCGCTCGCGATCATGGGCCTGCTCGACGACAACGCCAAGGTCACCGGCTCCATCGTGTACGACGGTCAGGAGCTGCTCGGAAAGACCGACAAGCAGCTCTCGGTGATCCGCGGCAACGGCATGGCGATGGTCTTCCAGGATCCACTCACCTCGCTCACGCCGGTGTTCACGATCGGTGACCAGCTGATCGAGGCACTGACCGTGCACCGTCGACTCTCGAAGAAGGAGGCATGGGACCGCTCGGTCGAGCTGCTGAAGCTCGTCGGGATCCCCGAGGCCGAGCGCCGCATGAAGGCGTTCCCCCACGAGTTCTCCGGCGGCATGCGCCAGCGCGTCGTCATCGCGATCGCCATGGCCAACGATCCCAAGCTGATCATCGCCGACGAGCCCACCACCGCGCTCGACGTCACGATCCAGGCGCAGATCCTCGAGCTCATGGAGAAGGCGCAGGAGGAGACCGGCGCCGCGATGATGATCATCACCCACGACATGGGCGTGGTCGCGAAGACGGCCGACGACGTGCTCGTGATGTACGCGGGCAAGCCCGTGGAGCAGGCGCCGGTGCGCGAGCTGTTCTACCGCACCCGCATGCCCTATTCGATCGGTCTTCTCGGAGCCATCCCTCGCGTCGACAAGACCGAGAAGGTGCCGCTGATCCCGATCAAGGGCAACCCTCCCCTGCTGATCAACCTGCCTGATGCGTGCCCCTTCGCGGCGCGCTGCCCGATCGCGATCGACGCGTGCCGTGAGCGCGAGCCCGAACTCCTGCCCGTCACCACGAGCGGTCACACGGATCACTCGGTCGCGTGCATCCGCGCGAACGACATCGACGACGACGGCAAGATCGGCGGACTGCCGGTGTTCCCGATTCCGGAGATCCCCGAGAGCTCGCTTGCGAAGGTTCCCCGCGAGGATCGACCCATCACCCTCGAAGCCGTCAACCTGAACAAGACCTTCCCGCTGATGAAGGGCGCGTTCTTCAAGCGCAAGGTCGGCGAGGTGCGCGCGGTCAAGGGCATCAGCTTCGACATCCGTCAGGGCGAGACACTCGCGATCGTCGGCGAATCCGGCAGTGGCAAGACGACCACACTGCTGCAGATCATGGACCTCGTCGCCCAGGAGGACGGCGACATCCGCATCGGTGGCACGAGCGTCGCCGACATCAAGAACCGTGCGGAGGAGCGCCGGCTCCGCCGCGACCTGCAGATCGTCTTCCAGGACCCGATGGGCGCACTCGATCCCCGCATGACCGTGTGGGACATCATCGCCGAGCCGATGTTCGCGATCGGCATGAGCAAGGACGACGTGTTCGACCGCGTCGAGGAGCTCATGGGACTCGTGGGTCTCGACCCGGCACACAGCGACCGGTTCCCGCAGGCATTCTCGGGCGGTCAGCGCCAGCGCATCGGCATCGCCCGCGCGCTGTCGACGAACCCCAAGATCGTGGTGCTCGACGAGCCGGTGTCTGCTCTGGACGTCTCGATCCAGGCGGGTGTGATCAACCTGCTCGACGAGCTCAAGGCCAAGCTCGGCCTGTCGTACCTCTTCGTCGCGCACGATCTGGCGGTGGTCCGCCACATCGCCGATCGCGTCGCGGTGATGTACAAGGGTTCGTTCGTCGAGCACGGTGATGTCGATCAGGTGTTCGACGACCCGCAGCATCCGTACACGAAGGCACTGCTGTCCGCGATCCCGATTCCGGATCCCGACATCGAGCGCACGCGCGAGCGGATCATCCTCCCCGTGGAGGGTTTCGACGCGGAGGCCGTCGCCGCCGGCTGACCTCCAGACAATTGTGCACAGTCCGATAACGGTTCCGTGTCCCTGGGGTTTCGCCCGCGAGTTGCGGGGTTAGTCTGCCCCTATCCCAAGTAAGGCCGACAGGCACTAAGGAGTACCATGAAACGGCATCAGAAGCTGATGGGCATCGCTGCTCTCGGCGCCGCCTTCGCACTCGTCATGAGCGGGTGCGCACCGGCAGGTAACGGCGGCGGCAACGGCGAGGGCGACACCCCTCAGACGGTCGAGGGCGCGGACTACAACCCGCAGCCCCGCGAGAACCTCGCAGAGGGCGGCGAACTCCGCATCCCGATCTCGAACATCGCCGAGCAGCTGAACTACTTCCACAGCGACGGCGACGCTCGCGTGACGCAGGTCGGCACGTGGTTCCGCCCGCAGATCCTGCTGATGGATCCCGACGGCACGGTCAAGAAGAACGACGCGTACCTCGACGACTACTCCTTCGGTGTCGAAGACGGCAAGACCGTCCTGCACTTCAAGGTGAACGAGAAGGCTGTCTGGAACGATGGCACGCCGATCGACGTCACCGCGTTCAAGGCCACCTGGGAGGCCAACAACGGCACGAACGAGGAGTACCAGCCGAACGCGACCGACGGCTGGAAGGAGATCGAGTCCGTCGAGGCCGGCGAGAACGACCGCGACGTCATCGTCACCTTCAAGGGCGAGTTCGCCTGGCCCGAGATGGTCTACTCGCAGCTCCTGCACCCCGCGGTCAACACGCCTGAGCTCTTCAACACGGCGTTCCTCGGTGACTGGCACCCGGAGTGGGGCGCTGGCCCCTACACGGTCGACAACTTCGACAAGACCGGCGGCGTCGTGACGCTCGTCCCCAACGAGAAGTGGTGGGGCAACGCGCCGCTGCTCGACAAGGTCTCCTTCATCCAGATGGAGCCGACAGCTGCGGTCAACGCTCTGCGCAACGGCGAGGTCGACATGGCCGAGACCGGCAGCGCCGAGCTCCTCGCGCAGGTCGAGGGTCTCGAGGGCGTCAAGACCTACAAGGGTCAGGCGACCGCGAACGCGATCTTCACGCTCAACTCCTCGAACCCGGTCCTCGCCGACCTCGAGGTCCGCAAGGCCGTCTTCGAAGCGATCAGCATCGAGCAGGTCAAGGAGATCGTCTTCAACGGTCTGAACTACACCGAGGAGCCCGCCGGGTCCCTCACGCTGTTCTCGTTCCAGCCGAACTACATCAACGCGCTGGAAGAGGCGGGCCGCAAGGACGGCGACACCGAGGGTGCCAACAAGCTCCTCGATGAAGCCGGCTGGGTCGCCGGTGCCGACGGCATCCGCGAGAAGGACGGCGAGCGTCTGTCGCTGGTCTTCCCGGTTCACTCCGACACCGAGACCGCACGTGCTCGTTCGCTCGCAGTCCAGGCGCAGCTGAAGGAGGTCGGCGTCGAGGTGACGATCGACACCCGTCCGTCCGCTGACTTCGCCGAGGACTACACCACGCAGAACGGTGACATCTTCTTCCTCAACTTCACGTCGTCCGACCCGTTCGGTGCCGCCTGGTTCTGCCAGCTGTACTGCTCGGACAGCGGCCTGAACCTGTCGGGTACCGGCACCGAGGAGATCGACAAGATGATCCACGAGGAGCTCGAGACGATCTCCGACCCGGTCGAGCAGACCAAGAAGGCCATGGAGATGGAGTCCGAGATCTTCGCGAAGACCTGGGGCATCATCCCGGTCCTCAACGGCCCGGAGATCTGGACCGTCAAGGAGGGTCTCGCCAACCTCACGCCCGAGCCCTACGTGGGTCTCGACCTCTTCGGCATCACGCCGGTGGAGAACGTGGGATACGAGAAGTAATTCCCGCGAAGGCTGACTCGATCAGTTCTTCGTGAAGCGGGGTCGGTGGTTCATCCACCGGCCCCGCTTTCTCTATGCTGAACGCGTGAGCGTCCAGATCGTCTTCGTGCACGGCATCCGCACGTCCGCGACCATGTGGAGATCTCAGCTCGCCTTTCTCGCAGAACAGGGTATCGAGGCCGTGGCCGTCGATCTGCCGGGGCACGGCACCCGGATGGACGAGGACTTCACCCTGCACGAGGCGCTCCACACGATCGATGCCGCCGTGCGGGACGCCGCGACGCGCGGCCCCGTGCTGCTCGTCGGACACTCGATGGGCGGGCTCCTGTCGCTGGCCTACGTCGGCGGTGCGGAGACACCGCAGGTGGCAGGGCTCATCGCCGCGTCGTGCACCTCCCTCCCCCGCGGTGCAGGGCTCGCCGCCTACCGTGCCATCGCCCGAGCCGTCGATCGTCTGCCCGATCGGGGGATGTGGCTCACACAGCGCATCCTGGAGGCGACGATCCCCGAGGAGACACGCTTCGACTTCGCGGCCGGCGGCTATGCGCTGGACACGCAGGACACCGCGCTGCGCAACCTCACGACGTTGGACCTCGCCGCGGCCGTCGCCCGCATCCGCGTGCCGCTCTGGTTCGTCAACGGCCAATGGGATCAACTGCGGGTCAACGAGGCGCTGTTCCGGCGGCTCGCGCCGCATGCGGAGCTCATCGTCGTCCCTCGCACGACCCATCTCGTGACGGCTATGCGGCCAGTAGTGTTCAATGCGGTCGTGCGGCTCGCCGTCGCGACGATCGAGTCGGGGTTCACGGCTCCTGAGAGAGAGCCGGGTGACGGTTCTGGGCCCGATGGGCGGGCTGTCGCGCCAGGGCGGTGAGAGCGCCGCCGACGACCGACAGCACGGCGGCAGCGACGAAGACGAGCCAGAACCCGCCGACCAGCGCCACGAGGCCCGCGCCCAGGACCGGCCCGATCAGCTGGCCGAGCGCGGCCGTCACAGTGACGATTCCGAGGTCGCGGGCGTGGTCCTTCTCGTCCGGCAGCAGGTCGGCGGCGAAGGCCAGACCGACAGTGGAGAACGCCCCGTAGCCCAGCCCCATGAGCGCGGCGGCGATCATCGTCGCCTCGAAGGTCGGCACGACGGCGATGACGATACCGGAGGCGGCCTGCACGAGCGTGGCCAGGATCGTGAGAGTGCGTCGGTTGCCGGTGCGGTCGGACACGATGCCGGTGAGCACGGACGCCAGCACCACGAACAGCGTGTAGACGACGATCAGCAGCAGGAGATTGTCCTGCGCCGCGACAGTCTCCTGGTGCAGACCGTGAAGCAGGAAGAAGAGGAACAGGGCCGTTCCCAGCGCGTTGCCGACGTTGGTGACCAGGCGCCCCCACAGCATCCAGGCGAAGTCCCGATCGCGAAGGGAGGACAGCAGCCGGCGGTCCTTCCGGACCGCTGCAGGACTGATCGCCGCGGCGTCGACGGGTGCGGGCGGATCCGGCAGGATCAGGGCGGCTCCCGTGCCGACCACCGCGATCACTGCCGCGAGCAGGAGGTAGCCGTCGCGGATCCCGAGACCGAGGAGCACGACGAGTCCGACGCCGAGCACGATTCCCACCGCCTGCCCCGAACCCACAGCCGCGGATGCCGCCCCGCGCTGCGTTTCGGGAAGCTGGTCGGCGATCAGGGCGGTGAACGCGGCCGACGAGACCGCCACGCCGACCGTGACGCCGACCCATGCCGCTCCGACGGCCCACGGCCCCTCGCTGAAACCGGTGACGACGAGGAAGACCGCAGTGACGATGGCCCCGCCGATCGCCCAGGGGCGCCGACGCCGTCTGCCGATGCCTGCACGGTCGGAGAGAGCACCCGCCACGGGGCCGGCGATGATGCCGGCGAGTCCGCCGATGCCGAGCACGAAGCCCGACGACACGACTCCGGTGATCCAGTCGCCGTCCGAGGTGTTGAGCTGCAGCGGCAGGAGCAGCTGCACGGGGGTCAGCTGTACCGTCCAGATGGCCAGCCACGCGATGGTGAACACCGTCATCCATCGGGCGCCGACTCTCTTCACGGCGCTCACCCCTGCACTGCCTGCGGGGTCGTCGCTGTCGCGCGGGAACGGGACGGGAGGGCGGAACTCATGGCGCTCCTTGACGTCGATGTCACGACGAGGATGTCGGGATACTGATGATTGTGCACCCGGTGCCGTCCCGTGCGCGACCGAGTCTCGATCTCCCCCACGCGTGTCGGTCCTGCCCTCCCGCACGGCCCGCGCACCGTTTAGGGCGAAACGCCCTGATGCTGGTAGAGTTGGTTCTTGGCTTGCGTGTGGGTTCTTCCCTCACGACCGCCGCGTGGAAGCCCTCTTCTTCTGCCGGCATTCCTAACAACTCCGTACAGAAAGCGTCCACACGTGGCAAACATCAAGTCGCAGATCAAGCGCAACAAGACCAACGACAAGGCTCACGAGCGCAACAAGGCCGTGAAGAGCGAGCTGAAGACGCACATCCGCGCGACGCGCGCCGCTGTCGTCTCCGGTGACAAGGCTGCAGCCGAGGCTGCTCTGAAGGCTGCTTCCCGCAAGCTCGACAAGGCCGTCAGCAAGGGTGTCATCCACCAGAACCAGGCTGCGAACCGCAAGTCCTCCATCGCCAAGCAGGTTTCCGCTCTCTGAGTCGATCCCCGCTCGAGGGTGTGACAAGAGCCCGTCCCGTTCGCGGGGCGGGCTCTTTCGCGTCCAGGGCAGCGGCGGCGAGAACACGGCCGGCGAGGTCGTGCACGTCGATCCCGTGGTCGAGCGATGTCGCGTCACGATGTCGTCGCCCGGCTGGCGACGAGACTCACTCTCCGAACGGCTGGCGAGTGGCGATGACGGTGAGCATGCGCTCCAGGGCGAAGACCGGGTCGCGCGATGCGCCTTTGACCTCGGCGTCTGCGCGGGCGGTCGCCTGGATCGCCATGCCGAGCGAACGTTCGTTCCAACCCGCGAGGTCGCGCCGGGCGCGGTCGACCTGCCAGTCCTTCATGCCGAGGCGCTGCGCGAGCTGTCTGCTCGGTTCACGGTTTCCCGCGACACGCGCCATGGTACGCAGCTTCATCGCGAAGGCGGCCACCATCGGCACGGGATCGGCTCCGGACGCGAGTGCGTGCCGCAGCGCGACGAGAGACTCGCCATAGCGACCCGCGATAGCCGTGTCAGCGACGACGAAGGCCGACACCTCGACGCGACCGCCGTAGTACTTGGTCACGACGTCTTCGGTGATGTCTCCCTCGACGTCGCCGATCAGCTGCTGGCACGCGGCCGCGAGCTCGGTGAGGTCGTCGGCGAAGGCCGATACGAGGGCACGCAGCGCAGGCGGTGCGATACGCTTGCCCGCCGCCTTGAACTCCCCGGCCGCGAAGTCGACGCGATCTCCGTCGCGTTTGATCGCGGGGCATGGGATCTCGATGCCGTCTCCGGTGCCGGCACGCAGTGCGTCGAGCAGCTTCTTGCCCCGGACACTCGCACCGGTATGCCGAAGGATGACCGTGGCTCCCTCCTGCGGGTGTTCGAGGTACGACACGGCCTCTTGGAGGAAGGCGTCCGAGCACTTCTCCACGCCCGAGACGCGCACGAGACGCGGCTCGCCGAAGAGCGACGGTGAAGTGAGCGAGAGAAGGGTGCCCGGCGCGTAGTCGTCAGCACGGACGTCGGTGATCTCGAGCGCCGGGTCTTCGGCGCGGAGGTAGTCGCGGACGCCAGCGATCGCCCGCTCCGCGCAGACCTCTTCAGGCCCGAAGACCAGGACGACCGGTGCGGGCCGAGGATCTCGCCATGAGACCTGAGCGACCTTCGCCGTCTTCGCACCGCCGCGGGAGGGGGTACGAGAAGCAGCCATGTTCTCAGCCTACCGGGGGCCGCCGACGTCGATCTCGCGGTCATGGCGGCTGCTTCTCGGTCGAGAGCTGCAGTGCGCCGTCTTCGAGTCCGACGAGGAGCCGCCCCTGTTGATCGGTCCTCAACACGCGCGCACCGGTGGCCGCGAGTGACGCGAGGGTCTCCGCGCGCGGATGGCCGTAGTCGTTGTCCGCCCCTGCGCTGAACAGGGCCACGAGAGGATGCACGTCGGCGTAGAGCTGGGTATCCTGATCGGCGCTCCCATGGTGCGCGACCTTGACCACCGCGAAGCTCCCCCGAATGTGCGCGGTGCGCGACAGCATCCGCTGCGCCTCGGCCGACAGGTCTCCGAGGAAGAGCGATCGCGGCACCTCGCCGCCTTCGACTTCGAGCACCACGCTCTGGTCGTTGCCCGGGGGGAAGGCGGCGGATCCGCGCTGCGGCCAGAGCACGTGCCAGGTTGCCGCCCCGAGCTCTCCGTGAAGCCCCGCAGACGCCGCGGTGACGGTGGCCCCTTCATCCATGAGGTGCTGCAGCATCCTCTCGTCGTCGCTCTCTCCCGCGGGTCCGTGCAGGACCGTGTCGACCCTCCCCTGTACGGCTTCGACCCCACCCACGTGATCGAGGTCGAAGTGAGTCAGCACCAGCAGATCGATCCGATCGACGCCGAGCGCGCGAAGGCATGCGGCCAGCGGCTCGGGTGCGGGACCGGTGTCGATCAGCGCGACGCGTCCCTCAGATCGGACGACGAGGGCATCGCCCTGACCGACGTCGCATGCGGCCACCGACCACCCGTCGGGGTTGGTCGCGCTCACCAGCGGTCCGTTCACGACGACGTGGGCGCCACCCAGGGCGAGCACGATCGCGAGTATGCTCGCGGCCAGACTCCGGATGATCCTCCCCCTGCGGAACCCACCGACGATGATGACGCCGATCGCTCCACTCACGAGCGCCACGAGCGCAGCGCTGCCCATGCCGGGCTCCATCATGATCTGCGCGAACGGCAGCCGTGCCGCGAGAGTGGCGGTCTCGGCGATCCACGCGGCCGGTAGCCACGCGCAGGCAGCAAGAAGGTCGGCGACCGCCGGGACGGGCGCCGCGAGACACGCGAGCAGCCCGATGATCGTGGCGATCGGTGCGGCAGGTGCAGCCAGCAGGTTGGCCATGAGCCCGACGAGCGCCTGCTGATCGGCGAACAGAGCGATCACGGGTCCGCACACCAGCTGCGCCGAGGTCGGCACGGCGATCGCGAGTGCGAGTGGTTGCGGCATCCACCTCGCCAGACCATGAGCGAGTGACGGCGAGAGCATGATCAGCGCACCGGAAGCGGCGACCGACAGCGCGAAGCCCGGCGTCGAGGCGAGCCAGGGATCGGCGATCAGGATGACGACGGCGCTGAGTGCGAGCATCCCGGCGCCCGCACTCGGCCGCCCGAGCAGCAGGGAGAGCATCGCGACACCGGCCATCACCGCGGCGCGGATCACGCTCGGCTCCGGCGTGACGAGCACGACGAATCCGACGAGCACGACGCCTGCGAAGACCACCCTGCCTGCGCGGCCCGCTCCGCACAACGCGGCGAACCAGAACGCGGCACCGACGACGATCGCGCAGTTCGCCCCGGATACTGCGGTGAGGTGGCTGAGCCCGCTCGTGCGCATGTCGTCACTCAGCTCGCTCGACACCGCGCGCGTGTCGCCCACGGCGAGACCGGGGAGCAGCCCGGCACCGGGCTCAGGGAGTCGCGATGCACGATCGATGAATGCGCCTCGAACATCGGCCGCCACCGCGAGCATTCCCGACGCCGGCGCCTCCACCGACGCATGGCTCGCGAACACCACGAGAGCCGACCTCTCCCCCGGATCGGTCGCCGCCGCCTCCCCCGTCACCCGGACACGCGCACCGAGATCGAACCCCGCAGCGGGGTCGACACCGACCCGCACCGGCGCCGAAGCCGCACCCACGACCCCTGGCGACCCGATTCCCGTGAGCTGCACCTCCATCCACAGCCGACCGTCCCGACCGACCGACGCCGACGAAGTGACCTCCCCCGTCACCTCGACCACGCGACCGTCCCATGACGCAGCACTCTCCCGGGCCGGCAGAGCTGCCACGGCCGTGATCGAGACCGCCGCGGTCGCCGCGAGCATCACCAGGCCCAGACCGGTCCGCGAGGCTGCCCCGTCTGCACGCCTCACCATGACCGCACACGCGATGACCGCGCCGACCGCCCCCGACAGTGCGCACCACCTCGCCGCGGCAGGCACGAACACACACAGGAGCGCCACCGCCCACACGGCCCCGGCGACGGGCAGAAGGCGCAGGTCTCGTCTCACCCGAGCCCGCCGTCAGGCATCATGACGGCGATCACCCATCGGATGCTCGCGCTCTTCTCGGGTCCTCGCATCAGAAGAACCTAGGGGCGGATCACCCGCTCCGTCCGACACACAACCGTTCACTGTGGACAGCGTCGATCGACGTCGCGGTGTGCAGAAGCGGTGGGACCTGGATGATTCGGTGGTGCGCCCACTCCCCGGCATCCCGTCGTACGCTGGTGGCATGGAGCGCACGTCCCGCCTTCTTCTCGAGGCGGGCTGTCCGCCGAGGGGAGGCCGTCGCGAATGCATGACGTGATCGTGATCGGCGCCGGTCTCGCGGGGCTCCGGTGCGCCGGATTGCTCTCGGCACACGGGCTCGATGTCGTCGTCCTCGAAGCCGCGGATGCGGTCGGAGGGCGCCAGCGCACGGACGTCGTCGATGGGTTTCGGCTGGACCGCGGGTTCCAGGTGCTCAACCCGGCCTACCCCGCGCTCCGGCGCAGCGTCGATCTCGACGCGCTCGCCCTGCGAAGCTTCCCCGTGGGTGTGCAGGTCCGCACGTCGGAGGGGATGGCCGAGCTGCGGCATCCGCTCCGACACCCCCTGTCGGTCGCCGCTTCGCTGCGCAGCGGTCTGGTGAACACTCGGGATGCCGTCGCGCTCGCGCGCTGGGTCGCACCGGCGTTGGTGCATCCGCTCTCCCGTCTCGCCCGGAACGATGTCGCCGTGCGGGAGGGATGGGAGGCTGTGGGGCTCCGGGGTCCGCTGCGCACCGCCGTGCTCGAACCGTTCCTCGCCGGCGTCCTGGCGGAGGACCGGGGCGAGACATCGGACGCGTTCGCGCGACTGCTCGTCCGGTACTTCGCGCTCGGCCGCCCCGGCCTTCCTGCGCAAGGGATCGCTGCGGTCCCCGAGCAGCTTGCCACGCACGCGCGTGCGGCGGGGGCCGACATCCGTCTCGGCACGAAGGCGGGACACATCTCAGAGCTCGATGACGAGATCCGTGTGGAGCTGAACGACGGCGACTCCATCCGCGCGGCTAGGGTCGTCGTCGCGGTCGGCCCCGAAGCCGTCGCCAGCCTCACCGGGCTTCCCGCGCCGGCGACGAACGGTCTGCAGACGTGGTGGTTCGCCGCCGCCGAACCGCCGACCGCATCCGCGTTGCTGACCGTCGACGGCCGAGGCCGAGGCCCCGTCGTGAACACCGTGCTGATGACGCACACCGTGCCTTCCTACGCCCCGGCCGGACGCCACCTCATCGCCGCGACCTGCCTGCTGCCGCGCGGCGCTGCCCCCGCCGAAGAGAACGACGTCCGCCGCCACCTGAGTGAGATCTGGGGTGCGGACATCAGCGCATGGGAGCTGATCCGGCGCGACGACATCACCGACGCGCTCCCGGCCCAACCGGCGCCCGTCGGTGCAGCACGATCGCCGCGTTACGCCGAGCGGCTGTACGTCGCAGGCGACCACCGGGACACCGCGTCGATTCAAGGCGCCCTCGCATCGGGCGAACGTGCCGCGCGCGCGGTTCTGAGCGACGCAGGAACTTCGAGAAGCGCCGCATCACTTCACCGCTGACGGTGGCGTAAAGTCGCGGCTCGGTCACTCGCGTCATGCTCGGCCGTTTGTCGCACCGCAGCGTCCTGTCGTGCAGCGGCGACGACCGAGACGTGCGCTGGTGGCTCAGCCTCCGATGAACCCGTTGGTGATGACGGGGAATCCTGCGGCTTCGCAGGCTGCCAGCAGTTCAGCCCCGGGAACGTCCCACTCACGGGAGAGGATGTTGCTCGGCCCGAGGGGCGCTTGGACGGCGGGCACGGCTTCCTTGACGGCCGCGAGAGCGTCGGAGACGCGCCCCTCGTCCGCAGCGGGGATGTTGCCGAGCACGCGCGATGCGAGCGCAGTCCAGCCGTCCAGCTCTCGCTCGGTCATGCGCTCGTCGTAGAACGCAGCCCGTGCGTTGTGCAGGATCGTCTGCACGTCACCGAACGCATTGCACGTCACCTCATCGTCTGCCGCACTCGATGCCTCCTCCGTCGGAGTCGCGGTGGGCGTCTCCGTCGCTGCGGCTTCCGCACTGGAGCCGCCAGCGCCAGGTCCGCCGTCGGCCGCGCACGCGGTGACCCCCACGAGCACGAGAAGAGCGCCGACAACGAGGGCGGCATGGCGGGAGAATGCACGAGTTCGATGCAACGTCATGGGCGGAGCCTATCGAAACGAGCATCCGCCGGTATTCCGGCCCCAGACGCATGTCGCACCTCACACCCGCACACCATCGCGGATGCCGGCAAGCAGCTTCTCACCGATGCCCGGCACCGCCAGGAGGTCATCCACCGACTGGAACCTCCCGTTCTCCTCCCGCCAGGCGATAATCCGCTCCGCCAGGGCCGGGCCGATGCGCGGCAGCGTCTCGAGCGCCGCCTGATCTGCGGTGTTGATGTCCACCAGGTCGTCGGCTGGCGCGACCGCTCCCGGGCCCTCCGCCACTGAGGCACCCACGACGGGCACGATGATCTGCTCGCCGTCCGCGAGAACGCGCGCGAGGTTGATCGCGGTGAGGTCAGCGGCGTCGGTGGTTCCCCCCGCAGCCGCCACCGCATCGACCAGTCGAGAGTCGAGTTCGAGAACATAGAGCCCCGGATGCTCGACGGCGCCGAGCACATGCACGTAGAGCTCCCCCGAGGAGGAGCCGCCGCCCACGGCTGCGTCGGTGGCCAGCGGCACCGATTCGGTCGGCGCCGCCTGCCCTCGCATCAGCCCGAGTCCGACGGCGGCCGACAGCACGACGAGCGCCAGCACGATCGCAGCGCCGACGCCCAATCGCAACCGGCGCGGCGGAGGCGACGGAGCGGCGGATTCGGGCATCCCGCAACGCTAAGCGAGTAATCGCTTGCCCCTCACGCGTCAGGCCGCCCGACGGGGAGAACCCCCACGGGCGGCCTGATGTGCAGAGCCGGTGCGTCGTCTGCGACGACGCGGGCGGTCAGCCCTTGACGACGATGCTGACGATCTTGGGGGCGCGCACGACCACCTTGATGATCTCGCGGTCACCGATCGAACGGATCACGCGCTCGTCGGCGCGTGCCAGCGCCTCGAGCTCGGCCTCGCCGATGCGCGCGGGCACCTCGAGCTGGGCACGGACCTTGCCGCCCACCTGCACGACAGCCGTCACGGTGTCTTCGACGAGCAGAGCGGGATCGGCCGAACGCCAGGTGACCAGACCGACGGAAGGCGCGTGACCGAGGATCTCCCAGATCTCCTCCGCGGTGTGCGGCGCGATCAGATCGAGCATCACGGCGACGGTCTCGGCGGCCTCGCGAACCGCGGGGTCGGCAGCCCCCGCAGCGCCGTCGATGGTCTTGCGGGTGATGTTCACCAGCTCCATCAGGCGTGCGACCAGCACGTTGAACTTCGTCTGCTCGACGAGAGCGGGCGCGTCGGCGAGCAGCTTGTGCGTGGCGCGGCGAAGCGCCGCATCTCCCCCGGCGAAGACCACATCGACCGGAGACGAGACCTCACGGGCGATCCGCAGCGCGCGGGCGAGGAACTTCTGCGCACCGGTCGTCGACACGTCTGCCCAGTCCTTGTCGTCCTCCACCGGCCCCGCGAACGCGAGCCCCACACGCAGCGCGTCAGCGCCGTAGGCGTCGAGCTCCTCTTCGAACAGCACCAGGTTGCCCTTGCTCTTCGACATCTTCGCGCCGTCGAGCAGGACCATCCCCTGGTTGATCAGGTTCGAGAACGGCTCGGTGAAGTCGATCAGGCCCATGTCGAACAGGACCTTGGTGATGAAGCGTGCGTAGAGCAGGTGCAGGATCGCGTGCTCGACGCCGCCGATGTACGAGTCGACCGGCGACCACCGTGCCGCCTGAGCCGGATCGAACGCCACGGTGTCGCTGTTCGGCGAGAGGAAGCGCAGGAAGTACCACGAGCTGTCCACGAAGGTGTCCATGGTGTCGGGGTCGCGCAGCACGGGATCGCCGCTCGCAGCGTCTACCGTGCGCACCCAGCTCTCGGCAGCCCCCAGCGGCGACGAGCCCTTGGGCTTGAGGTCGAGCCCCTCGACGCTGGGCAGCTTCACCGGCAACTGGTCCTCGGGCACCGGGACGATCCGGCCGTCCTCGGCGTGCAGCATCGGGATGGGCGTGCCCCAGAAGCGCTGACGCGAGATCAGCCAGTCACGGAGGCGATAGTTCTTCGCCGCGCGACCCGTCCCCGATGCTTCGAGCTGCTCGATCGCCCGGGCGATCGCGTTGCGCTTGGACAGCCCGTTCAATGCGCCGGAGTTGATCATCCGGCCCTCACCCGTCAGGGCGATGCCGGTGGATGCCGGGTTCTGCTCGTCGAGAGCGGCGCCCGTGTCGATCGGCACGCCCTCGTCGTCGACCTCGATGACGGGCATCGCGCCGGTGATCGGCGCCGTCGTGTCGACGACGACCTTGACCGGCAGGTCGAAGGCACGGGCGAAGTCGAGGTCGCGCTGGTCGTGCGCGGGCACGGCCATGACCGCGCCGTGACCGTAGTCCGCCAGCACGTAGTCCGCAGCCCACACGGGGAGCTTCTCGCCGTTGACCGGGTTGATCGCGAACCGCTCGAGGAAGACACCGGTCTTCGGACGGTCGGTCGCCTGACGGTCGACGTCTGTGGTCTTCTGCACATCACCCAGATACTTCTCGAAGCGCGCGCGCACCTCGGTCGGCGCGTCCTTCGCGAGCTCGCTCGCCAGGTCCGAGTCGGGCGCCACCACGAAGAACGTCGCACCGTGCAGCGTGTCAGGACGCGTGGAGAAGACCGTGACCGGCTCATCACGGCCTTCGATGCGGAAGTCCACGTCGGCGCCGACCGAGCGGCCGATCCAGTTGCGCTGCATCTGCAGCACCTTGTGCGGCCAGAAGCCCTCGAGCTGGTTCAGGTCGTCGAGCAGGCGGTCGGCGTAGTCCGTGATCTTGAAGTACCACTGAGTGAGCTTCTTCTTCACGACCTCGGCGCCGCAGCGATCGCAGCGGCCGTCGACGACCTGCTCGTTCGCAAGCACCGTCTGGTCGTTGGGGCACCAGTTCACGGCGCTCTTCTTGCGATAAGCCAGGCCGCGCTCGTGCAGCTTCAGGAACAGCCACTGGTTCCAGCGATAGTACTCGGGATCGGACGTGTGCAGCACGCGCGACCAGTCGAACGAGACGCCGTAGTTCTGGAACGCCTGCTTCTGCTGGGCGATGTTCTGGTATGTCCACTCGCGCGGGTCGGCTCCCTGGCGGATCGCCGCGTTCTCGGCCGGCAGCCCGAAGGAATCCCAGCCGATCGGATTGAGCACGTTGTGTCCGCGGTGACGCCAGAAACGCGCGACGATATCGGAGTACAGGTAGTTCTCGGCATGACCCATGTGCAGGTCGCCGGAGGGGTACGGGAACATCGCCAGCACGTAGCGGCGGGGCCGCTTGTCGTCGTCGCCGCCGGTGAGGAACGTCTCGTTCTCCGCCCAGTACTTCTGCCACTTGGCCTGGATAGCGTGCGCCGAGGAGGTCTCCTCGTCGACGGGAGAGGTGGACAGGTTCTCAGACAACGAACGCACGACCAATCTGATGGGAAAAGGGGATCAGTTCAGGATATCGGAAGCCCAGGCCGCAGGCATTTCCGCGCCGAGTGCCGCAAGGGGTGCCCGCGCCTTCGTCGCCACCTCGGCGACCTCGGATGCTGCGACCGAGCGCCACGTGATCCCGCCGCCCGCTCCGATCACCGCGCTCTCCGCGTCGATGACGATGCTGCGGATGACCATCGCCAGGTCGAGCGATCCGTCGTCGCCGATGTATCCGAAGCATCCGGCGTAGACCCCTCGGGGCCTGCCCTCCAGCTCGTGCAGACGCGTCATCGCCGACAGCTTGGGGGCGCCGGTCATACTGCCGGCGGGGAAGGATGCCGCGAACAGCCCACCCACCGTGGTGCCCGCGGCGGCCGTGCCGCTCACGGTGCTGACGAGCTGATGCACAGCCGGATAGCTCTCGACCGCCCACAGGGCGTCGACCCGGATCGACCCTGGCTCGCACACTCGTGAGAGGTCGTTGCGCATGAGGTCGACGATCATGACGTTCTCAGCCCGCTCCTTGACATCCGTCGCGAGTTCCGCGGCGAGCGCGGCATCCTGAACCGGGTCGTCGCTGCGCGGTCGAGTCCCCTTGATGGGACGGGTGCGGATGACTCCGCCTTCGGCGTGCAGGAACTGCTCCGGGCTCGCGCTGAGCAGCGAACGTCCGCCGATCCGGACGAATCCGCCGTGATGGGCGGGGGTCGCGGATCGCAGCCGCCGGTAGACGGACACCGGATCGTGCTCCCCCGGAACCGTGAAGCGCGTGGTCAGGCAGAGCTGGTAGGCGATACCCGCTCGGATGAGCTCTCGGCACCGCTCGATGAGGGCCGCGTATTCGTCGGGCGTGTGCCTGGCCTCGACTCGGCGCGGCTCCGCGGCGAGCGCGGGGGTGTCCCGCATGTCCGTGGAGCCCGGCTCCGTGACGAATGCCGCCCATTCGTCCAGATCCGCCTCCGCTGCGCAGGCCCAGATGCGCCCTGTCGAGTGGTCGAACGCGGCGAAGCGGGTGATGCGCAGCCAGGCGCCCCCTGCGGACTGGCCGGAATCGGAGACCGGGGCCCCTGCGGCTCGGGCCCCCGTCTCGTAGTCGTACCAGCCGACCCATCCGCCCCGCAGCGGAGGATGCGCGACGTCTCCGTCCAGGGCGGACCGGTCCCCCGCAGACGCATCCAGCCGAACGTGCTCGGGGAACGCCGACGACTCTCCTGTTCCGATGAAGCTCCACCCCTCGGACGCAGAGGCACCGGCGTCGAGCCAGAAGACGTCCGGCTGCACCTGCTCGAGCGCGAGGAAGAACGCTGCGGGATCCACCCGGTCCGTCATGACGCGGGTGCTCAGACGTTCGGGCACGTTCTCAGCCTAGGCCGCGGCGCCTCCCGTATTCTCAAGGTGTGGACGACCTGGTGCCGTGGCTGATCGAGTTCATGCGATCGATCGACCCGGTCGCTCGGACTCTCGTGGCCGGACTCGCGGTGCTCCTGGAAACCAGCGTGCTGATCGGCCTGGTGTTCCCCGGCGACACGGTCGTCCTCGTCGCATCCATCGGGATCACCAGCCTTCCTCAGGCCGTGGCGATGGTCGTCGCCGTCGTGGTCGGAGCCCTGATCGGCGAGAGCATAGGGTTCTGGCTCGGACGCTGGATCGGTCCGCACATCCGTGCGTCTTGGGTCGGGCGTCGGGTCGGCGAGGCGAACTGGATACGCGCCGAGCGCTATCTCGCCCGGCGGGGCGGCATCGCCATCTTCCTCTCACGCTTCCTCCCCGTGCTGCATTCGCTCGTCCCCCTCACCGTGGGAATGAGCCACTACTCCTACCGTCGCTTCCTCGCCTGGACTGCGCCCGCCTGCCTGATCTGGGCCACCGCCTACGTGAGCATCACATCTCTCGCCGCCGGAAGCTTCGACGAGCTCGCCGACCGCGTGCACTACGCGGGGTACATCTTCGTGGGCATCATCGCCCTGTTCCTCGTCGCGGTCTTCGTCGCGAAGAAGGTCCTCTCCCGGCTCGAGGCTCGTCATCTCGACATCTCCGACACGGAGGACTCGACCGACGTGAAAGACTGAAGCAATGGCTTCGTCACCCCCGGCGCCCCGGATCCACTGGTTCGCGCGTCTCGAGCACCGCCTTCATGTATGGCGTGAGAAGCGAGCGCGCCGTCGCGGTCGTACCGCCACCATCCTCCCGTTCCCCGGCTACGGCGGTCCCGGATGGGTGCGCGTCGTGGGACGCGTGCTCATCGTCCCCCCGCAGCGCAGCACGAAAGACGGGGAGCCGGCGAGCGTGCGCGGCTGGCGGAGCTTCGTCGGGATCCCAGTCAGCTTCGCGAAGGTGGCGGTGCGGATCGGCGATTCGGTGCACGATGTCGTCGCGGACCGCGGAGGCGTGATCGACTCGGTGGTCCACGTGGATCTCGAGCCCGGATGGCAGACGCTGACCTTCTCGGTCGAAGGACAGGAGCCTGTCGAGGCCACCGCGTTCATCGTCGCGGAGTCGACGCACTTCGGCATCGTCTCTGACGTCGACGACACCGTCATGGTGACTGCTCTCCCCCGTCCGTTCATCGCCGCCTGGAATTCCTTCGTGGTCGACGAGCACGCCCGAATCCCCGTTCCCGGTATGGCTGTGCTTCTCGACCAGGTACTGCGGGAGCACCCCGGCGCCCCGATGATCTATCTCTCCACCGGGGCATGGAACGTCGCCCCGACGCTTCGTCGTTTCCTGGGTCGCCACCTGTTCCCGGCGGGCTCCATGCTCCTCACCGACTGGGGACCCACGCACGACCGCTGGTTCCGCAGCGGACGTGAGCACAAGCTCACGAACCTGCGACGCCTCGCGACAGAGTTCCCGCACGTCAAGTGGCTGCTCATCGGCGACGACGGACAGCACGACGAGTCGATCTACTCGGAGTTCATGGACGAGCACCCCGACTCGGTGGCCGGCGTCGCGATCCGTCGGCTGCTGCCCGCCGAGGCCGTGCTCGCCGGTGGACGCGCCGGCCACGAGCCGCACTCCGAAGATGTGGCGCCCTGGGTGAGCGCAGAAGACGGTGCCGGTCTGCGCGATCTGCTCGGCGAAGCCGGCATCCTCCGCTGACATGACCGTCTCTCTCCCCCGACACGAGTGGCTGGAGCGTGAGCACGCGCATCGGCGTCGCGCGGATGCTCTCACCTCAGCGCACCGGGAAAGAGCATCCCGGCGCGAGAAGCACCCCGTGTGGGACTTCCTCTTCACGTACTACAACTACAAGCCCGCCCAGCTGCGGCGGTGGCACCCCGGTGCCGGCGTGCAGCTCGAGGATGCCGCGGAGCGGCTGAGCTGGCGCTGGTACTCCCCGGGTGCCGTCGCCGACAGCGTGA
>Ga0308166_1001730_pt1 | contig 22179 bp, 16 predicted proteins | sample PhyCR2_2_FD_202137 | JGI IMG/M metagenome (GOLD analysis project Ga0308166, IMG submission 202137) | Phyllosphere microbial communities from UC Gill Tract Community Farm, Albany, California, United States - DLSLCC.R2 | ecosystem: Host-associated > Plants > Phyllosphere > Unclassified | place... | reverse complement strand
GACCAGCTCCTACCGCGAAGAAGCGGGCACGAAGCAGGGCGACCTGGACATCGCCAAGTACATGACGATGACCAAGGGCCCGCTGGCCGGCCGCATCCTGCTGGTCGACGACCTGGCCGATTCGGGCGTCACCCTGATGCGCGTGCGCGAGCACCTGCAGGCGAACTACCAGGACGTCACGGAAGTGCGTTCGGCCGTCATCTGGGTCAAGGGCACGTCGTCGATCAAGCCGGATTACCACCTGGTCGACCTGCCGCACAATCCGTGGATCCACCAGCCGTTCGAGGATTACGACGGGCTGCGTCCGCACCAGCTGTCGTCGTGGCTGAAGAAGTTTGAACAGAACTGATCCGCGAGCGGATGCAAGAAGAGGGCGGTGCCAATGGCGCCGCTTTTTTTTGCCTCGGACTCAAACAACGTCATTCCCGCGCCCGCGGGAATAGTGCCCCCGGCACTATTCCCTCCATGCTGATCCAATCGAAACCGGGATGCCGGCAATATGACTTCGGTAATTCAGCATGGGTTCCCGCCTTCGCGGGAACGACGGGAGGGCGTGCAGATCGGTTAAGATCACACCTGCCATAACAATAACAACGTCCCATGACCCAGAGCTTCTTCCAGACCTTCATCCTGCTGCTGCTGGTCACCGACCCTTTCGGCAACGTCCCCCTGTTCGTGACGGCGCTGAAGGACGTGGCCCCGGCCCGCCGCCCGCGCATCGTCGTGCGCGAGTGCGCCATCGCCTTTCTCCTGCTGCTGCTGTTCATGTTCTTCGGCCGCCACTTCCTCGCGGCGCTGCAGCTGACCGACATCTCGTTGCGCATCGGCGGCAGCGTCATCCTGCTGATCATCGCGATCCGCATGATCTTCCCCCATCCGGACGGCGTGCTCGGTCGCAGCGAAGGCGGCGAGCCGTTCATCGTGCCGCTCGCGATCCCCGCGCTGGCCGGGCCGTCCGCGCTGGCCACCGTGCTGCTGTTCACGTCGCAATCGGTGGAGGAGGTGATGGTGCACGTGGCCGCGCTGGCGGCCGTCGCCATCATCTGGCTCGCCGTCTTCCTCGGCGCCGAACGCCTGCAGAAGGTGCTGGGCATCCAGGTCATGACCGCGTTCGAGCGCCTGATGGGCCTCATCCTGACCGCGATGTCGATCGAGATGCTGCTGGGCGGCGTGCGCGCCTTCGTCAAGACTTTATAACCTCAAGGATTCAACATGACCCCGATGATCCGCGCCGGCTTCCTCGGCCTCGCACTCGCGCTGTCCCTCGCCGCCTGCAAGCGCCGCGAAGAGGCTCCGGCCGCCCCGGTGAAGGCCGACACCTCCGCCATCAGCTTCCAGAAGATCGACACGACCGCCGGCACGGGCGCCGAAGCCAGGGCCGGCTCCCACGTCACCGTCAACTACACGGGCTGGCTGTACCTGCCGGACGCGCCCGACCACCACGGCGAGAAGTTCGACAGCTCCATCGGCCGCAAGCCGTTTACGTTCCGCCTCGGCAGCGGCATGGTGATCCCGGGCTGGGACCAGGGCGTCGACGGCATGAAGGTGGGCGGCAAGCGCACGCTCGTCATTCCCGCCGCGCTGGGCTATGGCGCGGACGGCGCGGGCCCGATCCCGCCGAACGCCAACCTGATCTTCGACGTCGAGCTGCTCGACGTGCAGTAAGCGCCGTGAAGGCCTGGATGCACCACCCGCAGGGCGAGCTGGCCGAGGCCCTGCACGGCATCGGCTTCTATTCGACCGTGGACGAGCCGTGGCCGCCGGCGCAGCCGCAACTGAACCGGTTCCCGGCGATGGTGTACTGCAGCCTGAATTTCTTCACGGAGGGCGCCGCCGCGCTGCCCGGCGACGACGGCGAACTGCGCGCCATGTCCGACCTGATCGTGTCCGGGCCGCGCACGCGGCCGATCGCGTCGCTCACGCTCGCGCCGCTGCGCACGGTGGGCATCGTGCTGTATCCGGATGCCTTCGCGTTGCTGACCGGGCTCGCCCCGGCGGCGCTCCAGGACCGCAACGACCCCGCCGCCGGCCTGCTCGACGACACTTGGGCGGACTGGCCGCAGGCGCTGCGCGCGTGCGCCGACGACGCCGCGCAGGCGGCGTGGATCGAAGCGCGGCTGGGTGAGCGCTGGCGCGCCGTGCGCGGGCGCTGGGATGCGGAGCTCGGCGCGAGCCTGCGCAGCATCGCCGCCAGCGCGCCCGAGCTGGGCGTGGGCGCGCGCCAGACGCAGCGGCAATACCGCGCCCGCGCAGGCGCGCCGCCTGCAGCGCATGAACGCTGCCGTGTACGCGTTGCGCGACCCGGATGCGCCGGCGCGCTCGCTCGCGGACCTGGCCGCGGAACTGGGCTATGCCGACCAGGCCCACATGGCGCGCGAACTGCGCGAGCTCGCCTTCCTGCCGCCGTCGCGGCTGGAAGCGCACATCGAGACCGATCCCGAATACTGGCCCTATCGGCTGTGATGTCGGGTTTATACAAGCTGGGCTGACGTCCGCTGGCGACAATCGTGCCTTTCCGAACGAGGCACGACCATGAAGATCACCTTTCTCACCTACGGCACCGAGGGCGATACCCGGCCGCTGCTGGCGCTGGCGCGCGAAGTCGCCGACCGGGGCCACGAGGCGCACGTGCTGGCCGACGTGGCGGGCGCCCCGCGCGCGCAGGCCCTCGGCATACCTTTCACCGCACTGGCCGGCGACATGCGCGGTGCGTTCCAGCCGGGCGGCGCGTTCGGCGCGCTGCTGAAGGATGGCGCCAGCATGTCCCGCCTGATGCGCGCCTGCGCGACACTCGCGCGCGACAACACGCTGCCGTGGATGGAGGCGGCGTGCGCGGCCGCGCGTGGCAGCGACCTGCTCGTGTATTCGGGTCTGGCCGGCTTCGTCGGCCTCGCGGTCGCGGAGGGGCTCGGCATCCCGTGCATCGGCGCCGCGATGTGGCCGATGACGCCCACGCGCGAATTCGCGCCGCCATTCCTGAACATGCACCGCCTGCCGGGCTGGGCCAATATGCTGGCCCATCGCGCGTTCGAACGGATGGCGTGGTCGATGTTCGGCCCGGAACTGAACCGTGCCCGCGCGCGGGTGTTCGGCGCCCCGCCGCGCAAGCAACCCTGGCGCGACATGCCGCTGCTCGTCGGCTGCTCGCCCACGTTGCTGGCGCGCCCGGCCGACTGGCCGCCGAACGTCCACGTCACGGGCGCCTGGCAGTTGCCGGCGGGGCAGGGCCAACCACCGCCGCGGGCCTTGCTGGACTTCCTGGAGGCCGGGCCTGCGCCCGTCTACATCGGCTTCGGCAGCATGGCGGGCATCGCCCAGGGCACGCTGGTCGATGCGATCGCGGCCGTGGCCAGCGGACGGCGCGTGCTGTTCCATCCGGGCTGGAGCGGCATCGATCCATCTCGCCTGCCGTCCGACGTGTACGTGCTGGACGACACGCCGCACGACTGGCTGTTCCCGCGCACGGCGCTCGTCGTGCATCACGGCGGCGCGGGCACGAGTCACGCCGCGGCGCGCGCGGGCGTGCCGTCCGTCGTCGTGCCGTTCGCCGGCGACCAGTTCTTCTGGGCGCGGCGCATGACGCTGCGCGGGATCGCCGCAGCCTGTCCGGCGGCCGGCCTCGACAGCGCGCGCCTCGTGCAGGCAGTGGCCGCGGCGTCGCAGCCGGCCATGCGGGAGGACGCGCGGCGCGTGGGACAGGCGATGCGGGAAGAGGACGGCGTGCGGACGGCCGTCGATCTGCTACTGGGGAACAGCATTTGCACAAATGATAAATAAAGTTGTAGATTGGAAATCTGAATGGCTATAATTTCCAGATCAATTATAAAAACCGAGAGAGTCCATGAGCCATTCCCGTGCAGTCGTTTTCATCGATCCCGCCATCGCCGGCTGGGAAGACATCGCCGCCTCCGCAGGCCATGCACGCATCGTCGTGCTGGATGACGGACAGGATGGGCTGCTCCAGGTCGCCGCCGCGCTGGCGGCCGAGCGCGACCTGGCCGCCATCCACATCGTCTCGCACGGCAGCGCCGGCCGGATCGTGCTGGGCAGCACGGACGTGACCGCCGGCGTGCTCGCGCATTACGCCGGCGCGCTCGCGACGATCGGCCGCAGCCTGGCCGCGGCGGGCGACATCCTGCTGTACGGCTGCGAAGTCGGCCAGGGCGCCGCCGGCGCCGCCTTCCTGGAGCAGCTGTCCGACTACACGGGCAGCGACGTGGCGGCGTCGACCGGCTTGACCGGCGCGGCCGCGCTGGGCGGCGACTGGCAACTGGAAGCGCACGTGGGCACGATCACGGCCCGGCCGCTGGCGGCGCCGGCCTTTGCCGGCACGCTGGCGCTCGTCGGCGGCACTGTCAATAACGACCGCCTGGTCGGCACCGCGGGCGCGGATTCCATGTCGGGCGGCGCCGGCGACGACGTCCTCGTCGGCAGCGCCGGCAACGACACGATGGATGGCGGCGCCGACGGCGCGTACGGCGACACGGTCGACTATTCGACCGGCCCGGCCGGCGTGTCGGTCAACCTGGCAGCGGGCACCGCCAGGGACAACTGGGGCAACACGGACACGCTGATCGGCATCGAGCACGTCACCGGCTCCGCATTCGCCGATACGCTGATCGGCTCGGCCGGCCAGAACTGGTTCCGCCCGGGCAAGGGCAACGATACCGTCAACGGCGGTGGCGGCGACGACGTCGTCATGTACGAGGGCATCACCACCAGCGTCACCATCAACCTGCGGACGGGCGTCGCCACCGGCGCGGACGTCGGCAGCGACACGCTGACCGGCATCCGCAACATCCACACAGGCGCGGGCGCGGACATCATCCAGTTGTCGGACCAGGGCGGCTACGTGTTCGCCCGCGGCGGCAACGACAGGATCACGGGCGGCAACGGCAGCGATACGTTCATCGGCGGCAGCGGCAACGACACCCTCGACGGCGGCGCCGGCCGCGACACGGCCAACTACATGGACGACACCTATGACGGCACCGTGAACGTGGCGGTCACGGGCCTGGGCGTCAAGGTCAACCTGGCCACCGGCATCGCGACCGACAACTGGGGCCACACGGATACGCTCCTCAACATCGAAGACGTGTCCGGCTCGCGCTTCGGCGACACCATCACGGGCAATGCGGCCGACAACAACCTGCGCGGCGAGGACGGCAACGACACGCTGTCCGGCGACGCTGGCAACGACTGGCTCGACGCCGGCAACGGTGCCGACAGCGTGGTGGGCGGCGCCGGGTTCGACCAGCTGACGGGCGGCGCCGGCAACGACACGCTCGACGGCGGCGCCGACCGCGACCGCGTCAACTACAACAACGAGTATCCCGGCACCGGGCTCACGGGCAAGGGTGTGACGGTCAACCTGGCGACCGGTACCGCAACCGACAACTGGGGCAACACGGACAAGCTCGTCAGCATCGAGGACGTGACCGGCTCGCGCTATGCCGACACGCTGGTCGGCAACGCGGCCGACAACAGCCTGAACGGCGACGACGGCAACGACACGTTGTCCGGCGATGCCGGCAGCGACTGGCTCGACGGCGGCAACGGCGCCGACAGCCTGCTGGGCGGCCTGGGCATGGACCAGCTGTCCGGCGGCGCCGGCAACGACACGATCGACGGCGGCGCCGACCGCGACCGCGTCACCTATTTCAACGACTACGGCACCATCGCGCCGACCGGCAAGGGCGTCGTGGTCAACCTGGCGACCGGTACCGCGACCGACAACTGGGGCAACACGGACAAGCTCGTCAGCATCGAGGACGCGTCCGGCTCGCGCTATGCCGACACGCTGGTCGGCAACGCGGCCGACAACAGCCTGTCCGGCGACGACGGCAACGACACGTTGTCCGGCGATGCCGGCAGCGACTGGCTCGAGGGCGGCAACGGTGCCGACAGCATCCTGGGCGGCCTGGGCATGGACCAGCTGTCCGGCGGCGCCGGCAACGACACGATCGACGGCGGCGCCGACCGCGACCGCGTCACCTATTTCAACGACTACGGCACCATCGCGCCGACGGGCAAGGGCGTCATGGTCATCCTCGCACAGGGCGTCGCGACCGACAACTGGGGCAATGTCGACAAGCTCGTCGGCATCGAGGACGTGTCCGGCTCGCGCTATGCCGACATGCTGATCGGCGACGCTGCCGACAACAGCCTGTCCGGCGACGACGGCAACGACACGATCTCCGGCGATGCCGGCAACGACTGGCTCGACGGCGGCAACGGTGCCGACAGCATGGTGGGCGGTGCCGGCTTCGACCAGTTGACGGGCGGCGCCGGCAACGACACGCTGGACGGCGGCGCCGACCGCGACCGCGTCAACTACAACTACGAGTACCCGGTCACCGGACTTACCGGCAAGGGCGTGACGGTCAATCTCGCAACGGGCACCGCCATCGACAACTGGGGCAATACGGACAAGCTCGTCGGCATCGAAGAGGTGACCGGCTCCCGCTTCGCCGACGTCATCACGGGCGATGCGCAGGATAACTACCTGTGGGGCGAAGAAGGCAACGACAGCATCGCGGGTGGCGGCGGATCGGACATGCTGACCGGGACCAGCGGCAACGACACACTGGACGGCGGCGACGGCCGCGACCGCGCCAATTACTCGGACGACTACCGCGGCCCGGCGCCCACCGGCAAGGGCGTCACGGTCAACCTGGTCACGGGCATCGCGACCGACAACTGGGGCAACACCGACAAGCTCGTCAGCATCGAGGACGTGACCGGCTCGCGCTATGCCGACACGCTGACCGGCAATGCGGCCGACAACAGCCTCAACGCCGACGACGGCAACGACACGCTGTCCGGCGATGCAGGCAACGACTGGCTCGACGCGGGCGCGGGCAGCGACAGCCTGCTGGGCGGTGCGGGCATGGACCAGCTGTCCGGCGGCGCCGGCAACGACACGATCGACGGCGGCGCCGACCGCGACCGCGTCACCTATTTCAACGACTACGGCCCCATCGCGCCGACGGGCAAGGGCGTCATCGTCGACCTGGCGCTGGGCACCGCGACCGACAACTGGGGCAACACGGACAAGCTCGTCGGCATCGAGGACGTGTCCGGCTCGCGCTACGGCGACGTCCTGACCGGCGACGCCAACGACAACAACTTCTACGGCGACGACGGCAACGATACGCTCGCCGGCGGCGCCGGCAACGACTGGCTCGACGCCGGCGCCGGCAACGACAGCCTGCTGGGCGGCATCGGTACGGACCAGCTGTCCGGCGGCGCGGGCAACGACACGATCGACGGCGGCGATGGCCGCGACAACGTCATCTACGACAACGACTACGGCAGCATCGCGCCGACCGGGAAGGGCGTCGTCGTCAACCTGGCGACCGGTGTCGCGACCGACAACTGGGGCAATATCGACAAGCTCGTCGGCATCGAAGCCGTCGTCGGTTCGCGCTATGGCGACTTCATCACGGGTAGTGCGGGCGACAACGACCTGTTCGGCCAGGACGGCAACGACACGCTGGCGGGCGGCGACGGCAACGACTGGCTCGACGGCGGCAACGGCAGCGACGTCCTGCAGGGCGGCAGCGGCGTCGACGCGTTCTCGGGCGGGACCGGCAACGACACGATCGACGGCGGCGACGGCCGCGACCTCGTCTCGTACACCAACGACTACGGCGCACTCCCGATCACGGGCGTGGGCGTGAAAGTCAACCTGGCCACCGGCGTCGCCACCGACAACTGGGGCAACACGGATACGCTGGTCAGCATCGAGGACGTGTCGGGTTCGCGCTTCGCCGACAAGCTGACCGGCAATGGCGCCGACAATGCCCTGATGGGCGGCGCCGGCGACGACGTGCTCGCGGGCGGCGGCGGTGCCGACCGGCTCAACGGCGATGCCGGCGACGACACCCTGGACGGCGGCAGCGGCATCGACACGTTGAGCGGCGGCGACGGCAGCGACACGTACTACGTCGACAATGCCGGCGACATCGTGATCGAGACCAACGCGTCCGCGGCGGGCGGGATCGACGAGGTCGTGGCGTCGGTCAGCCACGTGCTGGGTCTCAATGTCGAGAACCTGACCCTGCTGGGCGGCGCCATCAACGGCACCGGCAATGCGCTGGGCAACCTGATCATCGCCGGTTCGGGCGTGAACGCGATCGACGGCGGCGCCGGCATCGACACGCTGTCGTTCGAAACGGCCACCACGTCCGGCACGACCGGCGTGACGCTGGCATTGGGCGCGGCCGGCGTGAAGACGACCGCGGCGGGGATTTCCGGCGCGGACACCGTGGTCAACATCGAAAACCTGATCGGGTCCGACTACAACGACACCTTGTCCGGCAACGCCGGCGTCAACGTCATCCATGGCGGCGAGGGCAGCGACGTCCTCAACGGCATGGGCGGCAACGACGTGCTGTTCGGCGGCGCGGGCAGCGATGCGTTCGTCTTCACGACGGCGCTGAGCGCCACGGCCAACGTCGTCCGGATCGAGGACTTCTCGAAAGGGGAGGACAAGCTCCGGCTGGAAAACGCGATCTTCACGAAGCTGGCGGCCACGGGGACGCTCGGCGTCAACAATTTCAAGGTGATCGGTTCGGCGGCCCTCGATGCGGACGACTACATCCAGTACGACAAGGCCACCGGCGCCCTGTACTACGACGCGGACGGTTCGGGCGTGGGCGCGGCCGTCAAGTTCGCCATCGTCGGCGTCAACCTGGCGCTGACCAGCACCGACTTCATGGTGATCTGAGGCAGAGCAGGCCGGTTCCTGCGGACTTCCTGGGTATATACTGGACCATCGTTGCCCGATGACCAGTCCAGGAACCGTGGGTCCCCAATGAACCAGTCGCTCTCCCGCCCGACGAGGATCAGCTATTGCCTGATCATCCTGTTGCTGCTGGCGACGCCGGCGCTGCTGGTCTGGCAGCACTACGGGATGGTCAGGACCATCGAGATCTCGCCCGGCCAGCCGCACGGCGCCCGGGTCGCGGACGACCGGCCCGAGCTGGGGGGCAACTCGGTGGGCATCCTGGAGCGCACCCCCGATGCGATCGTCATGCGGTGCGCGCTGGGCACGGTCGCGACTTACGGCTTCTGCAAGTTGCAGTTCCTGCTGGGCCGGCCGGGCAAGGGGATCGACCTGTCCGGGTTCGACTCGATCGATTTCGACCTGCGCTACACGGGGCGGCCGCCGCGTATCATCAAGCTGCACCTGATGAATTTCGAGCCGGAGTTCTCCACCCTCGGCGACTGGAATTCGCAGCGCTTCAACGAAGCGGAAATCGACTTGTCGCGGCAGGCCACCCCGTTCACCATTCCGATGAACGTCCTGCGCACCGCCGACTGGTGGCGCAGCACGCACAAGATCCCGCTGTCCAAGAGCTACCCCCGGCTCGACCGCGTGACGGCCGTGGAATTGTCGACGGGCGCCGTCCCGCAGGGGCAGACCATCACGCTCGAGGTGCGCTCGATCCGCTTCCACGGCAAGTGGATCTCGAAGACGGCGCTGCTCATGGGCCTGGTGTTCGCCTGGATCGCCTGCGGCATCCTCGGCCTGACGCTCGGCCTGCTGCATTTCCGGGACAGCCTGTCCGCCACGAAGTCGCGCCTGGAACACCTGGCCGCCGTCGACCGCGAACGCAAGGCGGCCGAAGCGGCGCGCGAGGCGGCGCTGGCCGAGGCCGTCGGCCTCGCGCGCCAGCGCAGCAATTTTCTCGCGCAGATGAGCCATGAATTGCGCACCCCGCTCAACGCCATCATCGGCTATGCGCAATTGCTCAAGCGCGACCGGCACCTGCTGAACGACCGCCAGGCCGCGGGCCTCGCCACCATCCACGAGAGCGGCCAGCACCTGCTCACCCTCATCAACGACATCCTGGACCTGGCACGGGTCGAGGCCGGCAAGATGGTGCTGTATCCGGCCGCGGTCCACCTCGGCACCTTCCTGCAGGTGGTCGTCGACATCATGCGCGTGAAGGCCGAGGAGAAGGGCCTGGCGTTCGAGTACGCGCTCGCGCCCGATGTGCCGGCCGCCGTGACGATCGACGAGACGCGCCTGCGCCAGGTGCTGCTCAACCTGCTCGGCAACGCGGTGAAATTCACCGATCGCGGGACGGTCTCGCTGCGGGTGGCGCGCGTGCCGGCGGCAAGCGGGGACGACGCCTGCGTCCGGCTGCGCTTCGAGGTGGCCGACACCGGCATCGGCATGAGCGCGCACCAGCTCGGCCGCCTGTTTCGCCCGTTCGAACAGGTGGCCGACGTGCCGCGGCGCGCCGGCGGCACGGGGCTGGGCCTGGCCATCAGCCAGCAACTGGTGCGCCTGATGGGCGGCACCATCGGCGTCGCCAGCGAACCGGACGAGGGCAGCACGTTCTGGTTCGAATTCGCCGCGCCGGTCGCCACCGGCAGCCCGGCCAGCGCGCCGTCGCAGCGCACGATCGTCGGCTATGAAGGCGAGCGCAAGCGCTTGCTGATCGTCGACGACGTCCCGCAGAACCGCGCGATGCTCGTCGACCTGCTGCAGGCCGTGGGCTTCGTCGTGGCCGCGGCCGAGAACGGCCTCGAATGCCTCGCCCTGCTCGACAGCTTCAAGCCCGACCTGATCGTGATGGACGTCATGATGCCTGTGATCGACGGCAACGAGACGACGCGGCGGATCCGCCAGATGCCGGCGTGGCGCCGGGTGCCCGTCATCGCCGTGACGGCCGGCGCGAGTCCCGAGGACGAAGCGCGGTGCCGGGAAGCGGGCGCCGACGCCTTCGTGCCCAAGCCGGTCGAACACGACGTCCTGCTGCGCGCCATCGGCACACAGCTGGGCCTGGCGTGGATCACCGGCCCGGCTGCGCCGGACGCGCCGCCGGAGGAGGAAGAGGCCGCGCTGGTCGTCCCGCCCACCGAAGAGATCGAGGTGCTGTGGCAGCTGGTGCGGATCGGAAACATGCGCAAGATCCGCGAACAGGCCGGCTACCTGCGGACGCTCGACCCGTCCTATGCGCCGTTCGCCGACCACCTCGATGCGCTCGCGCGGGGGTATCACTCGAAAGACCTGGCCGCGTTCGTGGCCCGCTACCGGACCGAGGACGTCGTGCGGCCGGCGGTTTGACGACGGACAAATACATATGTGTCGGAGAAATTTACATAAATACAATCATTTTGAAACAAAAAATCCGGCAAAAATGAAACAAGCGTTTGATTAATTGAAGAAATAACTCTTGGTTACAGTTAATGGCATACCCCTTGCTTGATTGCGGATGAGCCTGCCGGTACCCGGCGGGATCTTCAACAATCGACAGGGAGTCCGCTTTGAGAACGCTTACCGCCATTGCTGTAGCCATCGGCGTGCTGACCACGTCGCTGGCGTACGGCGCCACGACCTCCACCCAGTTCCACCTCGACCGCGATGCGCGCATCGTCGACCTGGGCCTCGCGCCCCAGTCGGAAGTGCGCCAGGTCACGCTGTCGCTGGCGGTGAAAAATGCCGCCGCGATGGACGCGCACGCGGCGTCCATCGTCGACCCGTCCAGCCCGAACTACCGCAAGTTCCTGACGCCGGCGCAGGTCGGCAGCCTGTACGGCCAGGACGCCACGTCCATCGCCCAGGTGGTGAACTTCCTGCAGTCCCAGGGCCTCACGGTCACGAAGGTCTATGCGAACAACCTGCTGATTTCCGCGAAGGGCACGAATGCGCAACTCGCGGCCGTGTTCGGCAGCCCGATCCATGCCTACCAGTCGCTGGGCCGCAAGTACGAGGCGCCGGCGGGCGCGACCGCCGTGCCGGCCAACCTGTCCGGCATCGTCAAGGCCGTGCACGGCTTGAACGGCCGTCCGCTCTTCCGCAGCAATATCGTGCGCCAGCCGGCCTCGGGCGTGGCGACCGGCGAGTCGAAGCTCGTGCCGAGCCGCATCCCGACCGCGAACGCCGCGGCCGCCTCCTTGCCGGGCGAGTACACGGTACGGGACCTGGCCGCCAAATACAACGTGACGCCGCTGTACGCGGCCGGCGTGACGGGCGCCGGCAAGATCATCGGCATCGCCACGCTGGCCGGCTACCGCCAGTCCGATGCGTACGGCTACTGGAATGCGCTGGGGCTGAACGTGGCGCCGAACCGCATCACCGACGTGCCGGTCGACGGCGGCCCGCTGCCGGATGACGGTCCGGGCAGCGACGGTGCCGGCGAGACCACCCTCGACATCGAACAATCGGGCGGCGTGGCGCCGGGCGCGAACATCCGCGTCTACCTGGCGCCGAACCAGGGCAACGGTTTCCTGGACATGTTCGCCACGGCCGTCGACGAGAACATCGTCGATACGCTGTCCGTGAGCTGGGGCGCCGCAGAGGTATTCAATGACCCGGCGGACCTGGCCGCGTTCCACGCGGTGTTCGTCCAGGCCGCGCTGCAGGGCATCCCCGTGATCGCCGCGTCGGGCGACGCCGGCGCCTTCGACATCAACAGCGCGCTGCCGTATCCCGCCTGCACGACGCTGCTGACGACCGATCACCCGGCGTCCGACACGGCCGTGCTGGCCGCCGGCGGCACGACCCTGCCGCACACGCAGGTGCACAAGTACGGCAACATCACGATCCCGACCGAGCGCGCGTGGGCGTGGGACTACCTGCGCAACTACATCACGCAATACTACGGCCAGACCACGTATTACACGGATTACTTCCCGGTGGGCGGCGGTGGCGGCGTGAGCGTCGACTTCGGCCGGCCGTCGTACCAGAACAACCTGGCCGGCGTCGCGTCGACCTCGGCGGCGCAGAGCCTGTACTGCAAGGCGTCCGTGCTGGGCGATCCGGGCACGGGCTACGAATGGCTGATCGACCTGCCGCCTGCCGTCCCGGGCCGTAACCTGCCGGACGTGTCGCTCAACGCCGACCCGTACAGCGGCTACCTCGTGTACTTCGAAGGGCAATGGGGTTCGGGCAGCGGCGGCACCAGCTTCGTCGCGCCGCAGCTGAACGGCATCTTCACCCTGATCGCGGCCGGCAGGAACGACCGCCTGGGCCTGCTGCATCCGCAGCTGTACGGCGCCTTCAAGACCTACGGCTATGGCGCCAGGTCGCCGTTCCGCGCGATCACGGCCGGCACCAATCTTTACTACAAGAGCACGAACACGTTCAATCCGGCGACGGGCCTCGGCTCGCTCGACGTGACGAACCTCGCGCGCGCATTCGGCGTGACTCTGTGAACCCTTCAGGAACAAGCAAATGAAATCGATCAAGCACATGCTGTTCGGCCTCGTCCTCGCGACCTGCGCCGTCTTCAACGCCTCCGCCACGCCGACGTACAGCGACATGTTCTTCGTCGTGCCCGAGTTCGGCCCGACCACGACCCAGACCTGGGACTTCGGCATCTCGGCACCCGGCGCCCTGGCCGGCGAGACGTTCGAGTTCGACTTCCTGTTCAACACGCCGCCCGAGCCGGCATGGTTCTCGTTCGTCGTGTTCCCGGACCTTGCGGGCTCGATCGCCTTCACCGACCTCGGCTTCTTCGCCGGCGACCTCTTCACGCCGATCGACGCGCTGAGCCTGAACCTGGCGAGCGAACTGGCGAAAGGTGCGGGCTGGATCACGAGCGGCACGTACGACCTGCGCCTGGCCGGCACGTTCCTCGTCGACGGCGCCGGCTTCACGGGGCGTGCGGAGTCGGACATTCCGGAACCCGTGAGCCTGGCGCTGCTGGGGCTCGGCCTGGCGGGGATGGCGGGGGTGCGGCGGCGCAAGGCCGTCGAGGAAGCGGCTTGATGTGAAGGCCGGCATGTCGCCGCGGCGCCTTGCCGCGGTCCTCCTGTGCCTGCGGACCGACCGGAACGTGGAGCGATAGGAACGATGTTTTCAAACGGCGGGCGCCGCCCGTCCCCGGCACGCAACGCCGTTCGACATGCCTCACTCGACCCTGCGGCCCGACCCTTCGACGAGCACGGCACCCGAAAACTGTTGCAACCCGCCGGCTTGTGGCCGACGCGGGACCCGCCGTACATCATCTCCTGCATCGCGTTCGTGAAGACATCGTAGACGCGCTCACGATCACACTGACATGGTGGCCGTGCCGCTGATGCGGCGGGAGAATATCTGCCCGACACGAAAACAAATGCCCGCGAAGTTGCGGGCATTTTATTGCCTACTGCACGGAGCAATTGCTCTAGTTTATTTGCCCAGCTAATCCCATGGAGCGGCGGCCTGACGGCTTGCGTGGTGTCAAAAGGCTAATTCGGCCCGTATAGGAGTATCTCATTTCGTGTCATTCCGGGCCACGTAACATTTAGTTGTTACTGCGTAATGCAACGCCTCTTTTAGTGCCGTTTGGTAATTCAAGCGAACACGTCCATGTTAAATAGCGTCAGAGTGTTTTTCCAGGGCGAATTCAACCGCAATGTTGTCACCCTGGTGACCGGGACGGGGCTCGCGCAGCTTATTCCACTTGCGGTCACACCGATCCTGTCACGCCTTTATCCGCCGGAGCAATTCGGCGTGCTCGCACTCTTTGTTTCGGTCGTATCAAGCTTGTCCGTGCTGGCCACGGGCCGTTATGAATTCGCGATCATGCTGCCGCGCAAGGATGTCGATGCCACCAATATTGCGGCATTGTCGATCACGATCAGCCTGATTGTCGGCGTCAGCCTGTTTGCGGTCGCCTGCCTGTTGCACAAACCGATATCGACAGCGCTGGAAAACGAATCGATGTCGGCGTGGCTGTGTGTCGTTCCCCTGGCGGTTTTTCTGAATGGCATTTACTCGACTCTAAAATATTGGTGCAATCGCCACAAGCTGTATTTTTTGATGGCGCATCGGCAAGTGCTTCATAGCGGCGGGACCTCGGCCGTGCAGCTCGGCCTCGGGCTGCTCCACGCCGGCGCCGGCGGACTGGTGATCGGCAGCGTGTCCGGCCAGGCCCTGGCGGCGGGCATGATGGCGAGCATGGTGCGCCGCCATTGTCCGCGATTCTGGCGCGGCATCGACAGACGCAAGATGCTGGCGCTGGCAAAGCGTTATCGAAGCTGTCCGCAATATCTGGCCCCGGCCCATACGCTGGGTGCGGTGTCGGTCCAGCTGCCCACGATATTCATCAATGCCGCGTTCGGTCTGGCGGCGTCCGGATATTTCATGCTGGCCGAGCGGGCGGTCGGCATGCCGCTGTCCCTGGTATCGGGCTCGATCGGGGATGTTTTCAGGCAGGAAATGAGCGAGGCTTTCCTGGCAGGGCAACGTTGCAGAGAGATATTTATTTCGACACTCAAAAAACTTGTGGCGATCGCGACACCGCCGTTTCTGCTCCTGCTGTTTTTCGCGCCGTCGCTGTTTGCGCTGGTATTCGGTGAAAAGTGGCGTGTCGCGGGAGAATATGCCCGGCTGATGTGCCCGATGTTTTACCTGCGCTTCATCAGTAACCCTTTGAGCCTGGTTGCGATAATCGCGCAGAAGAATCGATTCGAATTTGTGTGGCAGGTGGGTATGTTGTTTTGCCTGACGATCGTGGCGGCAACACATTATGTCATTCACCTGGACGCGAACATGTACATCGTCGGCTTCGTGATTATCTACAGCGTATTTGATCTCGCGAATCTTTTTGCTTCATATAAATTTGCCTGCGATGGCGACTGGCGGAAGTCCGGCAGCCGAATGTCTTGATCGGCTCCGCAGTTTCAATCGTTGTTTGATGACGGGGGCAAGGCAATGGATGCAGTCATTCAAGAGTTGAACGGGACAGAAGGCGAGAATACGGAACACCGGTCCGCTACGCTGCTGAACGAAGCCGAGTATCGAAACCTGTGTGCGGCCGAGCCGTCGATCCCGATTTTTTCGAATGCCTGGTGGCTTGACGCGGTCGCCGGGCCGGCCGGCTGGGACGTCGCGCTCGCGAAGGCAAATGGGCGGATCGTCGGTGCCATGCCGTTCTGCATGACCCGGCGCTATGGCATGAAGGTGATCCAGCAGCCGCCCTTGACACCTGTACTCGGGCCGTGGATACGGGGCGACCAGGGCACCCCCACCACCAGACTGAGCAACCAGCAAAAAATCATGCAGTCGCTGATCGAGCAGCTACCCTGGTTCGACCATTTCAGCCAGGCCTGGAACAAGGATTTGTCGAACTGGCTGCCGTTTTACTGGAACGGCTTCAGCCAGTCGACTGAATACACCTACGTCATTCCCGGGCTGGACGACCTCGACGGCGTCTGGAGCAGGTTCGACCCCACCCGCCGCAAACATTGCAGGACAGCTGTCGAGCGGCACAATCTGCGGGTGCGCGACGACCTGCCGCTCGACGCGTTCCTGGCCCTGCACAGGATGACGATCGGAAGCCGCGGTGTCGCGCAGGCGTTCACCGACGATTGCCTGCGCCGCCTGGACGCCGCGTGTGTCGAACACAAGCGGCGCAAGCTCCACATCGTTGTCGACGAGGCTGGCCGGCATTGCGCCGCGACCTATACGGTCTGGGACAACAATTGTGCGTACGCGTTGTTGAAGGGGTCCGACCCCGACATGCACCATACCCAGGCGCCCAGTGTCTGCCAATGGGAAGCCATCAAGTTCAGTGCCACGGTTGCCCCGAAATACGATTTTCTCGGGAACATGAACCCGTCGATCGAACCCTATGTCCGCAGCTTCGGGACGGAGCAGACGCCGGTATTCACCATCACCAAAACCCCTTCGCGTCTGCTGCGCCTGCGCCGCGGTCTGCTCTCGGCGCTCGCCGGCGGACACCAGGAACGCCTCATTCACCGAAAGCCAGCCCGATGACGACCATCCCGCCCAAGGCGCCTGCACAGGCCACGAGCGACATTGCCTCGCCGAAGGACACGTACCGCCGGTTCTGCGCCCAGGAACCTTCGCTGCCCCTGTTTTCGCGCGACTGGTGGCTGGACGCTGCGGTAGGTCGGAACGGCTGGGATGTCGCGCTCGTCAAGAAAGGCAACGAAGTGCTCGCGGCGATGCCGTATGTGATCCGCAGCCGCTACGGCATGCGGATCGTCACGCAGCCCGCCCTGACGCCCATGCTCGGCCCCTGGCTGCGGCCGACCGGGGGCAGGCAGGCGGCGCAGCTGAGCAACGACAAGGACGTCATGCAGGCGCTGATCGATCAACTGCCCCGTTTCGATCACTTCGCGCAGACCTGGCATCCCGGCGTCAGGAACTGGCAGCCTTTCTTCTGGAACGGCTTCCGGCAAACCACGTACTACACCTTCGTTCTGCCCGAGTTGACGGACATGGACAAATTGTGGGCCGGGTTCGAAGGCAAGACCCGCCGCGCCATCACCAAGGCCCAGAAGCAACACCAGTTGCAGGTCCGCAGCGACGTCCCCATCGACCTGCTTCTCGACCTGAACCGCAAGACGTTTGCGCGCCAGGGCCTGCTCCCACCGTATCCCGACGACTTCGTCCGGCGCCTCGACGCCGCCTGCCGGGAGCGCGGCTGCAGCAGGGTGTTCTGCGCGATCGATCCCGACGGCGTCCCGCATGCGGCCTGCTACGTCGTCTGGGACGAACACAGCGCCTACGGCCTGATCTCGGGCACGGACCCCGACTACCGCGAAAGCCAGGCCAACAGTCTTTGCGTATGGGAGTCGCTCCTCCACGCCGCCGGCGTGACGCGCGCATACAACTTCTCCGGTTCGATGATCGCGCCTTTCGAAGCCTACCTGCGTGGCTTCGGCGGTAACCATGTCCCGTACTTTCACATCAGCAAAACCCCGTCGCGGCTGCTGACCCTGCGCCAAGGCCTGTTGTCACTCACCGGGAAACACTGATGCTGCGTATCTCACTGCCGGCAAGCCAGCGTCCCGAGCGCAGCTGGATCTGCGACGTCCTGCTCGGCGAATTCCTGGGGCTCGATGTCGAGCTCGCGTTCGACCACGGGGACACGGTGCGCATCAGCGCGGCTGGCCGGACGCTGCGTTTGCCGGACGTCTTCTTTGCCGGGGCCGCGCGCCCGGATGCAACGCCGCAACAATGGGTCGTCGCCCGCAGCGGTCTCGATGCGCGTCTGTGCGAGGCCGGCGTCCCGGTGCTGTTCGGCGCTCCCGGGTTCACGATCGACGCCGGCGGCAATGCCGCGCTGTCGCTCGATGTCTTCGGATCGGCATTCTTCATGCTCGCGCGCTACGAGGAATCGGTGAGTCCCGCGCGCGACGGACATGAGCGTTTCCCCGCCAGCGAGTCGCTGGCCGTGCGCCAGGATTTTCTCGACCGCCCGATCGTGGACGAGTACGTCGAGATCCTGTGGGCGGCCATGCACAGGCTGTGGCCCACGCTCGCGCGGAAGCAACGCGCCGCGCGCACGCTGATCAGCTGCGACGTCGACCTGCCGTTCGATCCGGCGTGCGCATCGATCGGGCGTCTCAGCAAGCGGCTGGTGGGGCGCGCGGTACGGGAGCGGTCGCTGAGTGCGTTATGCGCAACCGCCGGCAACTACTGGGCAGTCAGGCGCGGGAACCAGGCACGGGACCCTTACTGGCAAGCGTTGTCGTGGATGATGGATGTGAACGAGAAGGCCGGCAACCAGGTCACGTTCAACTTCATCCCCGAACGGACCGACGGCGCCATGGACCATGCGCCGGGCATCGACGATGGACGCATGCGCGCGCTGCTGCGCACCGTGCACGCGCGCGGCCACCTGGTCGGCATTCACCCCGGCTATCGCACCTACCGGCATCCTGACGCGTTTGCGCGCTCGGCCGCGGCCCTGCGGCGCGCCATCGACGAGGAAGGCATCCGCCAGGACGAACTGGGCGGACGCCAGCACTACCTGCGCTGGGACGTGCGGACCACGCCGCAGTTGTGGGCAGCGAACGATCTGACTTACGACAGCACCCTGTCTTACCCGACGATCGCCGGGTTTCGCACGGGAACCTGTCACGAATACACGATGTACGACCTGGTCGGGCGCCGGCCGCTCACTTTGAAGCAAAGGCCGCTGGTCGTCATGGAAAACGCGGTGATCGACGACCCCAACATGGGACTGGGCCATGGCGACCGGGCGCTGGCCGCGATGCGGCGCTACAAACAGAGATGCGCCCGTGTCGATGGCGACTTCACGCTGCTCTGGCATAACTCGTCGTTCGCGGGCGAAGACGACCGGGCGATGTATTGCGACCTCATCCAATAGGCGAGCCGAGCATGTCCGCCACCTATGCGCCCTCGGCCAGCATCGCCAGCACGCCCGGCAAGGCAGGTCCGGCGCGGCTGGCGTTCCTGCTGCTGTTCCCTGGCTTTTTTTTCTACCAGACCCTGATCGGCATGGGGGTGATGGGGGCCTTCGTGGGCGGGTATTTTTCGGTCGTCTCCATCGGGTTGTTGCCGCCGCTCGCCTGCATGTATTACCTGGCAATCAGGGCGTCCGGCTACCGTATCGCGTCGACCGATCTGCAGTTCGGCTTTTTCCTGTTCTATTTTTTCCTGGTCGTGGCGATCAACGCGGCCTTCGGCGCCGATCCCACGATCGTGAAGACGCATCTGTTGTCGATCCTCTATTTCATCAACATCTACCTGATCTTCAAACACAGCGACTTTTCAGAGCGCAAGACGATCGCGACGACGCTGGCCTCGCTCCTGCTGATGTCGGCGACCGTATTCTTCTTTTCGCGGGACGGCAGTTTCCAGCCCGGGCAGTTCGGCGATCCGACGAGCCCGGACAGTGTCGCGACCTACCAGGAGCTCGCCCGCTCCTACGTCCTCACCTTCGTGACGGTCATCTGCTTCACGCGGGTACTGGCGGCTCGGCTGGTCCTGTATGCCATCGCTGCCGCGGCGCTGTTCCTGAACGGTGCGCGCAGCGAGCTGGTGGCGGCGCTGTCCCTGTTTCCGATGATCGAACTGTATCGCGCGAAGCACTGGCTTCCTTTCCTGTACCTGGTGCTGCTCGTGTCCGGTCTGGCGAACATCGATCCGAAGTTTCTGGCGACGCATTTTCCTGAAAGCCGGGTATGGGAATTATTCAACCTCTCCCAGTCGTCGTCTGCGAGCGCCAGGCACGAGCTCACCGAACACGCGCTGCGCACGATTGCGGATAACCCGGTACTGGGCGCATACGCCAGTTATCCGCCGGGCGGGTATTCGCACAACATCCTGTCGGCCTGGGTCGACCTCGGCTTGTTCGGCTTTGTCTACATGCTGTTCATGCTGGGACGCACCGCGGTCGGGCTGTGTTTCCGCGGTTGGCTGGCACGGCCCAGGTCAGGCCAGTTCCTGCTGGCATGGTCACTGATCTGCATCTCGTTGCTCCTGCTGGTGACCGCCAAGACGTTCGACGACATGTTCACCGGCGCCGCCATGGGGGCTTACGCGAACTATCGAAACACCAAGCGGACGCCGGGAAGCCGCCGATAACGTAGAAGGGGAGAGACCTTGATCAACATTCACCTGTATCCGTCGCCGTTCCTCAACGAGAGCCGGATCCTGCGCGAGGCCTGTTCGCTGTCCCGCTTGGCCCTGTTCGACCGCATCGACCTTGTCGGCGTGGGACGGGAAGGCCTGCCGGCGCTCGAGGATCTACAGGACAATATCCGGATCGTGCGCATCGGACAGCGCAGCGGCGACCGCCTGATCGGCAAGCTGAGGCGCACCGGCGACTGGACCCGCGCGGTCTACCAGCGCTATCGCGACGACGAACTCGGGTGCATCAACTGCCACAGTATCGCCACATTGCCGCTCGGCGTCCTGCTGAAGCGCGCCACCGGCGCCAGGCTGGTGTATGACGCCCACGAACTGGAAACGGAGACCAATGGCCTCGGCGGCGTGCGCAAGTGTCTTACGCGCTGGGCCGAACGCGCCCTGATCCGGCACGCCGACCATTGCATCTTCGTCGGGCAAGCGATCGAACAATGGTATGTGCGCAAGTACGCTTTACGCAACGTCACGGTCCTCTACAACTGTCCGCCGCGCCGCAGCGTGAACCCGGCCGATTATTTCCGCAAGGCGTATTCGATCGACGCCGGCATGCCGATCTTCCTCTACCAGGGCTTCATCGGCGAGGGACGTGGAATTCGCAACCTGGTCGAAGCGTTTGCCGGCCTGGCCGGGCGCGCGGCGCTGGTCGTGATGGGGTACGGCCCGCTGGCGGACTGGATTGCCGGGGAAGCGGCGCGCCATGGGGGCATCCATTACCACCCGGCGGTCGCGCCGGAGCGCCTGCTCGATTACACCGCGGCGGCCGATTTCGGGCTGTCGGTGATCGAGGCCACGTCGCTCAGCTACGAGTACTGCATGCCGAACAAGCTGTTCGAGTACGTGATGGCGCGCAAGCCGGTGCTGGTTTCGCCGACCCGCGAGCAGAGCGAGTTCGTGCGCAGGCACGGGATCGGCGAAGTGACGAGCGACGCCTCGGCGGCGGCGATCCGCGACGGCGCGCTGCGCCTGCTGACGCGCGACCAGCGCGTCCTGCAGGATGCACTGGTGCGGACCGCCGACGAATATTGCTGGGAAGGGCAAGAGGCGAAGCTCGAGATCGTCTATCTGAATGCGCTGGGCATGCGTTCGCGCACGTACGGCCAGGGCCACCAGGGGGAGGTGCAGCATGATCTCTGTCATTGACTACGGCGTCTGCAATCTCGGGTCGATGCTCAACATGCTGCGCAAGGTCGGTGCCGAGGCGGAGCTGGTATCGACCGTCGCGGCGCTCGAGCGGGCCGGGAAGCTCGTCCTGCCCGGCGTGGGCGCCTTCGACTATGGCATCGGCGCCCTGCGGGAGCGCGGGCTGGCCGAAGCACTGTGCAAGCGGGTACGCCAGGACAAAGTCCCCCTGCTCGGCGTGTGCCTCGGCATGCAAATGCTGGGCCGGCGCAGCGAAGAGGGCGGCATGGAGGGCCTGGGCCTGATCGATGCCGAGGTGCGCCGCTTCCAGTTCGCGCCGGACAGCAGGAACAAGGTCCCGCACATGGGCTGGAACCTGTTGGCGCCGCGCCGCGACGGCCCGCTGCTGCGCGAGCTGGCGACCCGCTCACGATTCTACTTCTGCCACTCGTACCACCTGGTCTGCGCCGATCCCGGCGACGTGCTGGCCACCGCCGACTACGGCGGCGAGTTCGTCGCGGTGCTCCAGCACGACAATGTGTATGGAGTGCAGTTTCATCCTGAGAAGAGCCATCGCTTCGGCATGGCGCTGCTGCACAACTTCGCGGAGCTGTGATGTTGCACCCACGCGTGATTCCCTGCCTGCTGATGCGCAACGGCGGCCTCGTCAAGACGGTCAAATTCAGGAA
>Ga0308166_1001726_pt1 | contig 22228 bp, 12 predicted proteins | sample PhyCR2_2_FD_202137 | JGI IMG/M metagenome (GOLD analysis project Ga0308166, IMG submission 202137) | Phyllosphere microbial communities from UC Gill Tract Community Farm, Albany, California, United States - DLSLCC.R2 | ecosystem: Host-associated > Plants > Phyllosphere > Unclassified | place... | reverse complement strand
ATTTATCCCCGCTGGGCCGCGAAGCGGCCCCTCTTTTTGCTCAGGAAAAACGGGCCTGCTGCGCAGTCCAGCGGGGATAAATCCCCTCGCCACAGATAACCCCTCACCACAGAGCCTGCTTCTGATCCGGTGTGCTCTCAGCGCTGCGCGGTCTTGCCCGCAGCGGCGCTGTTGTCGTGGATCAGTTGGGCAATCATCGCGTCCGCTTCGGCCAGTTGGCGGTCATACACATTGGTGCTGAACGAGGCCTTTTGTGGCGGTTGCTGGGCCAGCACCGGGCCGCTTTGATCGTGCAGATTGACCTCGACATTGGTCGACAGACCGACACGCAGCGGGTGCCTGGCCAGTTCTTCGGCATTGATGTGGATGCGCACCGGGACGCGCTGGACGATCTTGATCCAGTTACCGGTGGCGTTCTGCGCCGGCAGCAGAGCAAACGCGCTACCGGTACCGGCGCCGAGGCTGTCGACGGTGCCGCTGTATTTCACGTCGCTGCCATAAATATCGGCCTCGATATCCACTGGCTGACCGATGCGCATGTCACGCAGTTGGGTTTCCTTGAAGTTGGCGTCGATCCACAACTGGTCCAGCGGAATCACCGCCATCAACGCGGTGCCCGGCTGCACACGCTGGCCGAGTTGCACGGTGCGCTTGGCGACGTAACCGGTGACCGGCGCGATCAAGGTGCTGCGGGCATTGGTCAGGTAGGCCTGACGCAGATCGGCAGCCGCCGACATCACGTCCGGATGCGACGAGACCACAGTGTCGTCGACCAGGGCGCTGGTGGTTTTCAGTTGCTGCTTGGCGTTGGCCAGAGCGTTCTGCGCCGAGGTCAGGTCGTCGCGAGCGTGGGACAGTTCTTCCTGGGAAATCGCCCCGCCCTGCGCCAGATTCTTGCGCCGGTTGTAGTTGTCCTGCGCCTTCTGCACTTCGGCCTGTTGCGCATTGACCTGGGCTTTCATGCCGTCGACGTTGCTATACAAACCGCGCACCTGACGCACGGTGCGCGCCAGTTTCGCTTTGGCACTTTGCAGGCCGACTTCGGCATCGTTGGGGTCGAAGTTGACCAGCACCTGGCCTTCGTGGACCAGATCACCGTCGTCGGCGCCGATGCTGACCACGGTGCCTGTAACCAAGGGCGTAATTTCCACAACGTTGCCGTTGACGTAGGCATCGTCGGTGCTTTCGTTAAAGCGCCCGATAAATTCGTGATAGGCCCACACGCCGGCTATGGCGAGCAGGACGACCACGGCGAGGGCCAACAGCATCACCTTGCGTTTGCGCGGGTTGCCGGTGTCCGGGGTGTTGTCTTGAGCTTGGGTGTTTTCGGCAGTGGCCATGACAAATACCTTGAATTATGGGTGCGACGAGGCGGGGCTGGCGTTGGCTGCGTTCAGGTTTTCACCCTGAAAGCCGCCGCCCAGCGCTTGCATCAGTTGAATCGACAGGTCGATCTGCTCGGCATTGAGGGTCGCCAGTTGACGCTGGGCCTGGAGCAATTGCTGCTCGATGCTGAGCACGTCCAGGTAGTTGCCGATGCCGGAACCGTAACGCTGAACGACGGTGTTGTAAGAATCCTGAGCGATGTCGGTGGCGTGTTGCTGCGCACCGATCTGCCGGCCGATATCGCGCAGCTGATTGATGGTGTCGCCGACATCGCCGAGGGCTTTGACCAGACTCTTGTTGTACTGCGCCACCGCCAGATCGTAATCGGCGTCGCGCGCATCGAGGTTGGCGCGCAGGCGGCCGCCATCGAAGATCGGCACGGAAATGGTCGGGGCAATGTTGAAGAAGCGACTGGCCGAACCGAACATCGCATCACCCAACAACGACTCGGCGCCGGCCGAAGCCGACAGGTTGAGGTTGGGATAGAAACGGGTTTTCGCCGCATCGATATCTTTGCTCGCCGCTTCAACACGCCAGCGCGCCGCGACCAGATCCGGGCGCCGGCCGAGCAGTTCCGCCGGCAACACCGACGGCACTGCCACGGCGCTGGCCCGCAGGACTTTCGGTCGGGCGATCTCGTTGCCGCGATCCGGGCCTTTGCCGAGCAATACCGCCAAGGCGATTTTCGCGCTGTTCAAGCGTTTTTCCGCGTCGATCAGGCTGGCCTGAGAACTGGCCTCAAGACTCTGGGTTTGCTGGAACTGGTACTGGCTGTCGATCCCCGAACTCAAGCGGCGCTGGCTGAGATCAAGCATTTGCCGGGTGCGCTTGAGGTCTTCGCTGGCGAGGTCATAAACGATGTGCGCCTGACCGAGATCGCTGTAGGCGCGAGCGACGTCAGCGGCAAGGGTCAGCTGCGCGGCCTGACGGTCGACTTCAGCGGCGCGAGCCTCGCCGAGTGCGGCTTCCCAGGCATCGCGCTGGCCGCCCCACAAGTCGAAGTTGTAATTGAAACCGGCGCTGACATTGCGCACCGTCGCATAGGCACCGCCCTGCCCGCGCGGATCCTGGTCGCGTGCCAGACGCGAACGGCTGATGCCGGCGCTGGCGTCGAGGGTCGGATAACGCTCGGCATCGGCGGCATACGCGGCAGCGCTGGCCTGATGGGCGCGGGCTGCGGCGATCTGCATGTCCGGGCTGTCGTGCAGGGCTTCGCGGATCAGGCCGTCGAGCTGCGGATCGCCGAGGCTGCTCCACCAATCGCTTTTCGGCCACGCCGCCGGCGACAGGGTGACGCCGTCGAGAGACTGCGCTGTCTTCAGGCTCTTCGCGTCGAGGCGCTGGCCTTCAGTGTCGAGGCCGCTGTAATTGGCGCAACCGGCGAGGATCATCGCCGACAACAGCAGCGTCAGGCTGCTGCGCAAGGTCTTAGCGCTCATTGTGGTCACCTAAGCGCTGGAGGGTGATCGGGTCACCGGCAGCCAGCAGGATTTTCTTGAGGATGTATTCCAGGGTTTTCAGCTCTTCGCGGGAGATCGCGCCGGCCAGTTCATTCATCGCGTCGGCACCGATGTGCGGCAGGCGATCAGCCAGTTGCTGACCCTGCTCGGTCAGCTTCAGCTGCACTTGCCGGCGGTCGCCTTCGCTGCGCTGGCGGATCAGAAAAGCCTTCTGCTCGAGACGATCGAGCATGCGCGTCATCGACCCGCTATCGAGCGACAGATGCCGGCACAGCTCAGCCGGGGTGTCGACGCCGAACTGGGCCATGATGATCAACACCTTGAACTGCGCGGCGGTAATGCCGTGGGGCTCCATGTGGGTATCGATGATCCGGTCCTTGAGCAGCGCGGCACGACCGAGCAACAAGCCTAGGTGGCAATGTTTGAATTCTTCCGGGGTGAAATGCTTCATGGGCTGACCTGATAACTGCCTAGGCAGTGAATGTATGTCGAGATGTTACTGCTTAGGCAGCGAATGTCAACGCAATAGTTAGGGGGCTTGGTAATTAGTTGACCAGTGGGCTGGGTTTTATTGCGTGGGCAACCGCATTCGCGAGCAGGCTCGCTCCCACATAGAATGCATTGGTTCAGGAAAAACACATGCAGTGTGGGAGCGGGCTTGCTCGCGAAGGCGTCGTCTCATTCACCACCAATGGTGCGGCTGATGGCCTCATCGCGAGCAGGCTCGCTCCCACAGGGCACGCATTGCAAGTGGGGAGCGTCTGCGTCTTCTAGGAATCGCCTGATATTCAGGCTTGAGTGCCGTGGCTAACGTACGCCGCTCATCCGCCGACACGAAAAGCCCTCTTCATGAAGCGTTTCCAAATCCAGCGCTCGCTCCTGTTCTGTACCGCAGTCACCCTGCTTGCCTGCGCTTCGAATGCCATGGCTGGCAGCTGTGTTGCAGTCGACTCCAGACCGGGCACCCTCAACTTTGGCGCCAGCCTCGCCAGTTCCACCCTGACCATACCTGCCGACACCCCCAATGGCACCGTGGTCTATCAGGACACCGTACGAGTGGGTCGCCACACTTGGCACTGCTCGAAGACGTCACGCTACGGCATCCTGCTCAACCCGAAATTTGGCGCCATCGCGAGCGAAGATGAAATTAGCTTCCCGCTGGGCAAGAGCGGGCTCTCCTACCGTCTCTGGCAAGATTCAATGGGCACCTACATGACGAGCCTGAAAACCATCGAACCCAATAGTGTTGGCATCAATTACATGATCAAACCAGGTACCATGCGCCTGGAGATCATCAAAACGGGCATTCTTGCTTCGCAAGTGAAGATCGATGCGGGCCATTTGGGAAGCATCCGAGACGATGATTTGATCCTGGAAACACTCAACCTGATGAACCCCATCATATTGAATGCCGCCTCCTGCGAAACGCCATCGGTACCCGTGGCGATGGGCGACGATTATCAACTTCATGAATTTCGCGAGGCCGGCGCCAAGCCGCGCACGGTACGCTTCGATATTGCCCTGAACCAATGCCAGACCGGCATCAAGAAAGTCACCTATTCGCTCAAGGCCAACACACAGGTGATCGATGCGACCAAGGGCATCGTCGCACTGAATGCCGGCTCCACCGCCAAAGGCATCGGCCTGCAAGTGATGAATGAAGCGGGCCAGCCGATCGCTTTCGACACGACCTACCCGTTTGATGCCTTCACCACCACCGGGCTCAACTTCAAGATTCCCTTGTCAGCGGCCTATTACCGCTTGGGCAATGAAGAACTCAGCGCCGGCAGCGCCAATACCGAAGTGACCTTCATCGTCAATTACCTGTGAAGCCTTTAAGAATCGTCTGATTTTCGTCCTGCCCGGGCACCCCTACTGTGCCGGCATGCGATTGAAGAACTACCTCCATCAGATCAGCCCGGTGCTGTCCACGCCCCACGCTGCGCGACGCTTGTTGCGCATTTTCGCGTGGGTATTGCTGGTGGGCATCCTCGGCGGCGTGTACAGCTTTCTGCTGTTCACCTTTAATAACGAGATTTCTCAGCGGCGCAGCTACATGAGCAGCGCCATTGCCGAGGCGCACACCTTTTTCACCACCCGCGAGGCGCTGCTGGAAAGCCTGAGTTTGTCGGCGACCCGGCAGACCGCGTTAAGCGCGCCGCTGTCTGAAGAGGAAATTCGCCTGTTGCTCGGACAGCCCTCGGGCAAGCAATGGAGTATCTGGCTGACCGAGCGCATGCGCGACTATCTGCAAGCCCGCAAACTGAATCTGCTCTACGTCAGTAGCGGCGCCGAGGCGCAGGTATGGCGCCTGTACAACACAACATCCATGGCCGGCGATTTTTCGCGTGCGATGCTTGATCGCCTGGAAACCCTCAAGCGTGACAACACCAGCGCCCTCAAGGAAATCTGGCTGACCCACAACGCGCAAGGGCACTCGCAGCTGTACATCTTTATTCGTCTGGATGATCGCGACCTCGATTCCGGCTGGCTCGGTCTGGAGATGGACGACCGTGAAGTCTCCAACGCATTGAGCGACCACAGCGCCGGCGAGTTCACCATGTTCAACTCGCAAGGCATGCCGCTCTTCAGCAACAGTCACAAGCCGCCACCGGGGCAGGATCTGCCGCTGCTGCGCCAGCAGGATTTCTTCGGCTTCGTCGGCGACGGCTGGCTGCCCGAGCAATTGGTGTTGCGCAAACAGCTGAAATCGTCGGACTGGCAGTTGACCTATTCCATCGACTTGCTCGCAGTATTATGGGCGTTGTGGCCACAGATGCTTGGCGCGCTCGCATTCTGCGTGGTCAGTATCAGCCTGGTATGGCTGCTGATCCGGCGCCTGGAACATCGCTTCATCATGCCGACCCTGCAACGCATTCAGGCCTTGGTCGAAAGTGAGTTGTTCAGCCGCGACGTGATCCAGACCGCGCCAGTGGCGCTCTGCGTGTTACGCCGCAGCGACGCTCGAGTGGTGCTGGAAAACACGCTGGCGCAGCAATGGCTGGGCGCTTGCAGCGAACAACTCGGCCCCGGCTGGATCCGCGCAGCATTTGCAGAAAACACGCCGTGCCTGACCGACTATTTCGAAACCGCCGACGGCCGCCACCTGTACCTGAGCTGCGCGCCGACCCGTTACAAGGGCGAGGACGTATTGCTTTGCGCTTTCAGCGACATCAGCGCACGCCGGCAGATCGAAGCGGCGCTGGAGCAGGCGCGCCAGTCGGCCGATGCCGCCAACGAAGCGAAAACCCTGTTTCTGGCGACCATGAGCCACGAAATTCGCACGCCGCTGTATGGCGTACTCGGCACACTGGAGTTGCTCGCCCGCACCCGGCTCGACGCCCAGCAGAAAGGTTACTTGCGAGCGATCGAAGGCTCATCGGCGACCCTGCTGCAATTGATCTGCGACGTGCTCGATGTGTCGAAAATCGAGGCCGGGCAACTGGCGCTGGAACTCAGTGTTTTTTCCGTCGTAGCGCTCGCGCAAGAAGCCGTTCAGGGCTACGCGGCAGCGGCACAGAGCAAGGGCTTGCAGCTGTACGCCTGCTTTGACCCGCAACTGCCCGACAGCTTGATCGGCGATGTCAGTCGTCTACGGCAGATCCTTAATAACCTGTTGAGCAACGCGGTCAAATTCACCGATTCCGGGCGCGTGGTATTGCGAGTCAAAGTGCTGACACGCGAAGGCGAACGCGTTTGCCTGCAATGGCAGGTCTCGGACACCGGGCGCGGGATCGCCCACGCGGATCAAGCCTGTATCTTCGAACCGTTCTACCAGACCCAAGGCAACAGCCATGAGGTGCCGGGCACCGGCCTGGGCCTGCCGATTTGCCTGCGCCTGACCCATCTGATGAATGGCACCCTGCGCATGGTCAGCGAGCCGGGGCTGGGCAGCAGTTTTTCCCTGACCTTGCCGCTGGAACAGCGCTCGGGTAATGCGCAGCCTGAAGGCAAGCCGAAGCTCGCGGCCGATACCGTTTACGTGGTGTCGCCGGTGCGCGAGCTGGCCGAGAGCCTCGCTGGCTGGCTGCGTCGCTGGGGCGCTCTGCCGCATATCGGCGCACCGGCCAGCCACGACGGTGGCGACGATGGCGTGTTGCTTGAGTTGTGGCCTGCGCCGATGGAACAACGCAGCGAACTGCACTGGTCAGGGCCGCGTATTCTGGCGAGCGGCGATGGCGCGTGGGAGTCGCTGAGCAAAGGCGACGGCTGGCTCGTCAACCTGAACGATCTGGCCGCGATCCGCCAGGCCGTGTGTCAGGCGCAGGGCGGCACCGTCATCGACCATCAGTGCCCCGCGCGACCCCAGGCGCTGGCGCCGTTACACCTGCACATCCTCGTGGCCGAAGACAATGCGATCAACCAACTGATCCTGCGCGACCAATTGCAGGAACTGGGCTGCACCGTGGCGCTCGCCAGCGATGGTGAAGAAGCCTTGTCGCTGTGGCAGGACGACAGCTTCGATGTCGTGCTGACTGACGTGAACATGCCGCGCCTCAACGGTTATGAGCTGGCCAAGGCCTTGCGGCGCCTGGGCTGCACCACGCCGATCATCGGCGCCACCGCCAACGCCCTGCGCGGCGAAGAGGCGTTGTGCCTGGCCGCCGGGATGAATCACTGCATGATCAAACCTTTCACACTGCGAGCCTTGTCGACCGTCCTGGCTCTCTATCAACGAGCCGCCGATGAAGTCCTCTAGCCTGCTGATTGTCGAAGATCACCCGTTTCAGCATCTATACCTGCAGAACCTGTTCAACGAACTGGGTGTGTTCGATCTGGAATTTGCCCGGGACGGCGAAGAAGCCTTGTGCCGTCTGAAGAACCGCGAGTTCGATCTGGTGCTCACCGATCTGCTGATGCCGGGCATGGACGGCGTGCAGTTCATTCAGGGCCTCGCCACGCAGAAATCGCGCCCGGCCCTGGCGATCATGAGCGCCGCCTCGCGGCGCATGCTGATGGGCGCGAGCCTGGTGGCGAGCAACCTGCAAGTGAAAGTCATCGGGCTGATTTCCAAACCGGTCAACAGCGCGGCATTGCGCTGCCTGATCGAACAGTTGCGGGCATTGCGTCAGGATGCGCCTGTTGCCATGCATGCCGGTATCGATCGGATAAGTCTTTTGCGTGCACTGGACAACGCTGAGCTGCAAGCATGGTTTCAACCCAAAAAGGCACTGGACAATGGCCGCATCGTCGCCGCCGAAGCGCTGGTGCGCTGGGTGCATCCCGAACACGGCACATTGTTGCCGGGGCTGTTTCTACCGGCGCTGATCGCCCACGACCTTGAAGAGCATCTGCTCTGGCGCATGCTCGAACAGTCCATCAACGCCCAAGCCATATGGCGCCAGCAAGGCTATGACATTCCGGTGTCGATCAACCTGCCCACGCACTTGCTCAATAGCCACGACCTGCCCGATCGCATCCTCGCGTTTGTCCTGCAACACGACGGGTTGCCAGCGCGGATCTGTTTCGAACTGATGGAGTGCTCGGTGCCCGATGACATCAGCAATTTCTACGCCGGGGCCTGCCGCTTGCGGATCAAGGGCTTCGGCTTGTCCCAGGATGATTTCGGCAAAGGCTACAGCTCTTACATGAACCTGGTGTCGGCGCCTTTTACCGAACTGAAAATCGACCGCGCACTGGTCCAGGGTTGCAACAGCAACGCCGAACTGGCGCAAGCGCTGACCAGCATCGTCACGCTGGGTCGACAACTGGGCCTGACGGTAGTGGCCGAAGGCGTGGAAACCGCGCAAGAACTTGCTCTGTTGCGTAAGATCGACTGCACTCAGGTTCAGGGTTTCCTAATTTCCCACGCGGTGTCTTCGGAGCAGTTCCAGCAGTTGCTCAGCCACGACGGCCCGGCAAATGTCTGGTGACCCGCACAACGCAGTGGACGATCACCACTTGCCATCGAGGCCATCCATGTTCACTCGCGTAATCACTTTCACTGACCGGGCGTGTTGATGCCGCATCCCAATGCCTTGCTGGAAAAACTCGCCAGCAGCTCGCTGCGCCTGAACAAGGGTTTGCTGATCCTCGGCGCGCTGGTTTTGCTGTTGCTGGGCATCAGCTATCTCGGCGTCCAGCGCATGGTCGAGGAACAGCGCGATACGATGCAGTTCCACTTCGCCCGGCTGATGGAAAACATTCGCGAGCAGGAAGCGTTTCTCGGCGATATCTCACGGGCCAGCGATAAGGGTGAATACTTCCCTGAGACCGTCGCGCCGCCGGTGGTGCAAAAGCGTTTGCCCGAGGAAGGGCCGAACATCTATGAGGGCCGTGGCCTGCCGTTCTCGCTGCCGTTCAGCGTCAAGATCGATTCCGAGCGAATCGCCCCCAGCCAATACCCCAAAGTGTTTGCGCTCGGCAGCTATCTGGCGGCGTATTACAGCGCTTTCTGGGCGGCCTCGCATTACCAGTCGCCGCAGGTGATCCTGCTCAATGGGCCGGACAATTTCGATATCGCCGTGCCCGCTGCCGGCCGCTTGCGCGGTGCCGGGCAGACGCAGATCAGTACCTTCGTCGAGATCATGACCCAGAAGAATCTGCAACGGCGCGCGCAGACTTCGGCGCAAGTGCACTGGGTGCCCTACCCGTTCGCTGCGGTCGACAACGTTACCCCGAGCCTGCTCGCTTATGTGCGGATCAACCTGAGCAAACCGACGCTGGCCATCGAAGGGGCGAATTCCTGGATAGTGCTCGGTTCGCTGCTGAAGCTGTCACAGGTCAACAACATCGAGCGTTTGATGGAGTGGTCGATCTATGACGACTTCACCCTGATCACGCCCAGCGGCACGGTGTTGATCGGCGAGCTCAAGCCTGATCAGGTGCTCGATGAAGGCGCGAACCTGACCCGCGACGGTCTGGTGTTCAAGCTGAGCAGCCCCGGCGAACAGCACTGGACGGCGATCTATGTGATCAGTGTGCAGAGCTTTCTCGATTACGCGCTATGGCCATTGCTGTGCCTGTTGGGCCTGGTTCTGGCACTGCTCGCCTGCGGCCGCGCGCTGAATCGCTGGTACGCGCAACGGGTAATTCTGCCCGCCCGGATTGCCCACGCCAGCATCGCCGAAAGTGAAGCGTTCAGCCGTGCGCTCATCGATACCGCACCCACCGGTCTATGCGTGATCAGCCGTCGTGATCATCAGGTCTTGCTGGAAAACCAGCGCGCCCAGCAATGGCACGACACCGAGGAATTGATCAGCCTGCTCGAACAACAAGGCACGACTGGCCATGGCCACGCGGAACTTGAGATCGACGGTCGGCATTTGCACGTCGCCTTCATCGCCACCCGCTATCAGGGCCAGGACGCGTGGCTGTGTGCGCTGCACGATGTCACCCGCCATGTCGAAGATGCTGCGGCACTGGAAATCGCCCGTCAGGCCGCCGATTCGGCCAATCAGGCCAAGAGCCGCTTTCTGGCGACCATGAGCCATGAAATCCGCACGCCGCTGTATGGCGTGCTCGGCACCCTGGAACTGCTCGGCCTGACCGATCTCGCGCCGCGTCAGCAGGCCTATCTGGAAACCATCCAGCGCTCGTCGGCCAGCCTGTTCAAACTGATCAGCGACGTGCTGGATGTGTCGAAGATCGAGGCCGGGCAGATGAACCTCGAGCGTCAGCCGTTTTGCCCGCTGGAGCTGACCGAAGATGTGGTGCGCAGCTACGGCGCGTTTGCCCGTGGCAAAGGCTTGCAATTGTATGCCTGCATCGATGCGACGTTGCCGGACCAACTATTTGGCGATGCGCAGCGCATCCGCCAGATCCTCAATAATCTGCTGAGCAACGCGATCAAGTTCACCGATAACGGCCGTGTGGTCGTACGCGTTCAGGTGCTGCAAAACGCTGATGGCCGCGCCGAGGTGCAGTGGCAGGTCAGCGATTCCGGCGTGGGCATTTCCCAGGCGCAGCAAGAGCAATTGTTCGACCCTTTCTATCAGGTCAACGAGGCCGACAGTCATGCTGGGGCGGGTCTCGGTCTGGCCATTTGCAAGTGGTTGTGCGAGTTGATGCATGGCGACCTCAACGTGGTCAGCGAACCGGGGCTCGGTAGCCGCTTCAACTTGCAACTGGCGCTGGATCGCGCGCCGGGCAGCCTCGCCGATTGCCCATCGTTCGAGGCCGGCAGTGCCGCCGTTTATGTGCGCGCCCCGGTCGCCGAACTGGCGCATCATCTGCTCGGCTGGCTGCACCGCTTCGGTCTGGATTGCCGTCTGGTGACGCATGAGTTGCCGCCGTCCTCGGCGCTGCTGGTGGACCTTGCGCCGCTGGCCAACGCCACGGTTTTCGATGGCCCGCGAATCGCCGCAATACCGGGCGGCCCCAACCCGGCGCAAATCAGCGGCAGCGACTGGCAGGTCGATGCCGACGATGTCCGCGCGATTGGCTGGGCGATTGCGCTGGCCCGACACGACGCCCATCAGCGCCGCGTTCCCTCGCCTCAGGAAAAGACTCGAGCGCTGAATCTGCGCGTGCTGGTGGCCGAGGACAACATGATCAACGCAGCGGTCATCAAGGAACAACTGGAGGCGCTGGGCTGCTCGGTGATCGTCGCCGCCAATGGCGAACAGGCCCTGGCGCAATGGGCACCGGGGCGCTTCGATCTGCTGCTGACCGACGTCAACATGCCGGTCTTGAACGGCTACCAATTGACTTCAGCGCTGCGCGAACAGGGTGCGATGCTGCCAATCATCGGCGTCACCGCCAACGCCTTGCGCGAAGAAGGCGAACGCTGCGCCGCCGTGGGCATGAACGCGTGGCTGGTCAAACCGCTGAACCTGGCGACACTGCGCGCGCATTTGCAAAGCCACTGCCAGACCGTCATCGCGCCGCTCGCAGACCCCTTGCCGACGTTGTCGCCGAAGATGCGCGAGTTGTTTGTCTCGACGCTGCGCAAAGACATTCAAACCACGCTCGGCGCGCTGGATGCAGCCGACGCCAACCGTGTCGCGCAGCAATTGCACAGCATGGCCGGGGCGCTGGGCGCGGTGCAGGTCGAGGCGCTGGCCCACGCGTTCGTTGAACTCGAATGCCGCCTGACCGGCATGGCCATGACCCCGCCGCTGGCCGTGGAAGTGCGCCACCAACTGGCGCGGCTGACTGACCTGCTCGACGCCCTTGAATAATTTCACTCTGGATAAAGCACTCATGGAAACCTTCAACGTTGTCATCGCCGATGATCATCCCATCGTTTTGCTGGGGGTGCGGGAACTGGTCGAGCGCGACCGGCGCTTCAGCGTGGTCGGCGAAGCGGTGTGTTCCGATGGTTTGATCGAGCTGCTGAAATCACAACCGGTAGACTTGTTGATCACCGATTTCAACATGCCCGGTGACTCGCCCTACGGTGACGGCCTGAAACTGGTGGAGTACGTGACCCGCCACTTTCCCGCAGTGCGCGTGCTGGTGCTGACCATGATTTCCAATCCGTTGATCCTCACCCGCCTGCAAGAGCTCGGCGTACTCGCAGTCATCCAGAAAAGCCAGTTGCACATTGAAATAGAAGTGGCGCTCAAAGCCATCGCCAAGGGCAAACGGGTACGCGGCCATCAACCGGCGCCGACTTCGGTACTGGACGATGGCGCCGATCTCGATGAACGCTTTTCCCGACTGTCGCCCAAGGAACATGAAATCCTGCGTTTGTTTGTTCAAGGGCAAGGCGTCAATGAAATTGCCCGAGGTCTGAATCGAAGTGCAAAAACCATCAGCACCCAGAAGATTTCGGCCATGCGCAAACTGGATGTCAGCAGTGATCAGGAGTTGCTGGCTTATTGCATCGAGCGCAACTTGTTCAATTGACTGACCGTTACCCCTTGCAACCTGGCGGCTTCTAGGGATCGTCTGATGTTGCAGGACCCGAGCGGATTTTATCGTGTTGTCTTTACCCACCAATGGAAAAGCAACATGAAAAAGCTGTCTCGCACGCTCCTCGCCCTGTCGATTTTCGCTGCCGCCAACGTTCTCGCGGCCGACACGGTTGTGCCTACCAAGGCTGGCAGCGGCACCATCAACTTCACCGGCAATATCAACAACGATGCCTGCTCGATCGAAGGTACCGGCAAGGACAAAATCATTTCGGTGAACATGGGCGAAGTGTCGATCAAGGACATGGGCACCGCTACAGCGCCGAAAGGCAACGGCACGCTGAGCGTCGAGAACTTCGCCATGAAGATCAACTGCAACGCCGGTACCAAGGTAGCCATGATCTTCGAACCGCAAAATGGCTCGGGCATTGTAGAAGGCACCACAGTTCTGAAACTGATCGAGGGTTACGGCGCTGCGAAAGGTATTGGCATCGCGTTGCTGGATGCCGATGGTGCGGTAATCGATCTGACCTCGCGAGACACGGCACGCATCGAAAACACCTTGCAGGAAAGCAACACCACGCTGAAGTTCTCGGCGGCCTATGTGACTACCGTCGATCCTGCGATGGCAGTTGTCGGCCGTGGCGACGCGACCCTGCCATTCATTCTGCAATACGAATAAACCGCGCGATTCATCGAACACTGTGCGGGGCCGGACGGCCCCGCACTTTCTTTCACTCTGCGCGGTAATTGTTCATGTTCATACGTCCTTCCCTGTCCCTTTGCGTAGGCCTTCTGAGCCTGTTCGCCGTCAATCAGGCCATGGCCGGTATTTCCCTGAGCAGTACCCGGCTGATATTCGACGGCAAGCACAAAGAAGCCGGCATCACCGTGCGCAACAGCGGTGCCGATGTGTTGATTCAGTCGTGGGTCGATACCGACAACGACGAGGCCTCTGCGCCCTTCGCTGTCACTCCGCCGTTGGTGCGCGTCAGCGACGGTGAGCAGCAGATTCTGCGGGTCATCTACGAAGGCACCGGTATGCCCAAAGACCGCGAATCGGTGGTGTGGCTGAACGTGCAAGAGATCCCGCAGTCAGCGAAGACCGCGAACACTCTGCAACTGGCGGTGCGCCAACGGATCAAGCTGTTCTTCCGCCCTGCCGGGCTGAACAACAACGCTTATCAGGCCCCGACCGAGCTGATTTGGCGACTGACCGAGCACGCCGGCAAAAGCGTGCTGGTAGTGAAAAATCCCGGCTTGTACCACGTGTCGATTGCCGATATCACTCTGCAATCCGGCACTACCAGCGAGCATCCATTCGACTCGATGATGATCGCCCCCGGTGAAGAAAAAGAGTTTGCCCTTAAACAACTTCACACAGGAGGTTCCCCGCGCCTTTTGTTCAGCAGCATCAACGACTACGGGGCCAGAGACCGTTATGTCGCGCAACTTTCCGGCAGCACCGCAGTAAGCGCCAGCCTGGATAAAGAATCGCCATGACTCGCGTGCTGCCACAACAGCCGCACTTTCACTGTATTTCTCTTCGCTCCGTTAGTTCGTATCGGAGGTGATATAGGGTTCCTGCATGTTTTTACTCAAGCGCGATGGCCTGGCGCCGTTTTCGGTCGCTCTGGTCTTCAGCACAACCTGTCTGGCTGACGCCGAAGAACAATTCAATACCTCGTTTCTGCAAGGCGCGACGTCCGCCATCGACCTGCAATCGCTGCTCGCCGGCAGCCGCGTTCTGCCCGGCACTTATCGGGTCGATCTGTATGGCAACGATATGCTGGTGGGCCGGCGCGATATCGACTTTCGCCGTCTCCCCGACAGTCACAAGGTCGAAGCCTGTCTGACCCTGGACATGCTCAAGCAACTGGGCGTGGATATTGGCAAGTTGCAGGCCAGCGGCAAGCTCGACGTCGCCGATGCGGATGCCTGCCTCGACCTGCCCGCGCTGATCGACCACGCCACCGTGCGCTACGACGTGCCGCGCCTGCGCTTGCTGGTCAGCGTGCCGCAGAGCGCGATGGAGCGCGGCCGCCGTGGTTATGTCGACCCCGCGCTGTGGGACGAAGGTGTACCGGCGGCGTTCATCAATTATCAGGTGAGCAGCAACCGCAACAGCAGCGACGCCAATACTACGATTGCCAATAACGTCGGCCTGCGCAACGGCATCAACCTCGGCGGCTGGCGCTTGCGCAACGAGTCCAACTTCAACAGCAGCACCGGCCGGCCCAGCACGTTCAAGAGTAACCGCAGTTATCTGCAACATGACGTCACCGCGTTGAAAGGCCAGTTCAGTGCCGGCGACATTTTCTCCGACGCCGACCTGTTCGACAGCGTGCGCTATCGCGGCCTGAAACTGGCCTCCGACAATGGCATGCGCGCCGACAGCGAGCGCGGCTATGCGCCGGTGATTCGTGGCATCGCGCAATCGAGTGCCACCGTCGAGATTCGCCAGAACAACTACATTCTGTACACGGCCAACGTGCCGCCCGGGCCGTTCGAGATCAGCGATATCTACCCCAGCGGCTCCAATGGCGATCTGGAGATCACCGTGATCGAAGCCGATGGCCGGCGCCGGGTGACGGTGCAGGCGTTTTCCAGCCTGCCGATCATGGTGCGCGAAGGGCAACTGAAATACAGCGTCTCGGCGGGCCGCTACAACAGCAACAGCGATGACCAGCAGACGCCGGAGTTTGTCAGCAGCACCGTGGCTTATGGCGTCAGCAGTAACCTGTCGGCAATTGTCGGTACCCAGGCCACCGAGAATTTCCAGGCACTGTCGATCGGCGCCGGGCGCAATACGGCGATCGGCGCAATCTCGCTCGACCTGACCCACTCCAACAGCCGCACCTTTGGCCGCACCGTCAAGGGCAACAGCTTGCGCGCGTTGTACGCCAAGACCTTCACTGGGACTGACACCAACTTCACCCTCGCCGCCTATCGCTATTCGACCGAGGGCTATCGCACCTTGAGCGAACACGTCGAGGAGCTGAGCCGCGAGGGCGAGCAGCGCACCGGTAACTCAAAAACCCGCACCGATCTGACCGTCAACCAGAGCCTGGGGCGCAATCAGCAGTTCGGCAGCATCTACCTTAACGCCAGTGATCAGCGTTATTGGGGGCGCGGCGGTTCGCAGAGCCTGTCAGCCGGCTACAGCAACTATTGGGGTGATGTCAGCTACAACCTCAGTGCCACTTACACCAAGGATGTCGGCAACTACGGCCCGGCGAACAACGACACGCTGTTCAACCTCTCAGTGTCGTTTCCGCTGGGCTCCAAGCCCCGCGCGCCGCGAGCGTTCGTTTCGGCCAGCACGCAGAAAGACGACAGCAGCACCCAGGTCGGCATCAATGGCTATCTGTCCGAAGACAGCGACACCTATTACTCGGTACAGGGCGGCAACAGTCGCATTGGCGGCAGTACGGGTTCGGCCAACCTCAGCACGCGAACCTCATTGATGGACATCAGTGCCGGTTACAGCCAGGGCCGTGGCTATAACTCACAGAATCTCAACGTCGCCGGTTCGATCGTCGGCCATGCTGGTGGTATCAACCTCGGGCAGACCGTTGGGGAGACGTTCGCGCTGGCCCAGGTCGAGGGTGTTGAAGGCGTGAAGATCGCCAGCTTTTCCGGGGCGAAAACCGCTGGCAATGGTTATGCGGTGGTCTCCAACGCACAACCGTATCGGGTCAACTGGATCAGCCTCGACACCCGCGATCTGGGCGGCGATTTCGAAATTGAAAACGCTACCCAGCAAGTGGTGCCGCGCCGTGGTGCGGTGGTGCTGGCGCGCTACGCGAGCAAGACCGGGCGCCGGGTGCAGTTTTCCCTGTTCGACGCACAGCACCAGCCGATTCCGTTCGGCGCCGCGCTGGAAGACGCCGCCGGCAAGCAACTGGCAATCTCCGACCCGAGCGGCAAGGCCCTGGCCCTGGTCGAGGACGACGCCGGCACTTTGACCATCAAGTGGCAAGGCCAGCGCTGTGAAGCGCCGTATGCACTGCCCGAGCGTGACAAGGCGCTGAACTATGAGCGCGCGACACTGGTGTGCCGCCCGGCGCAAATGCAGGAATGAGCTTGGGCGTCAGTCGCATCATCGATGTTGTCTGAAATGACGCCATCGCTGGCAAGCCAGCTCCCACAGGTTCTGAGGCGTACATGGATAGTGTGCACGACGCAGACCCTGTGGGAGCTGGCTTGCCAGCGATTGGAGCAACTCGATTCGAGGACAGAAATTCGCCCTAGAAATCCCGCTTATAGAAAATATCCAGCGAGCTCGCCACGCCACTCGCCGCTTCGACGTAGACCTTCTTGCTCAGCTTGTAGCGCAGGGCGATGGTGCTGGCCGGTTCGAAGACGCCGACGCCGTAGCGCAGGCTGAGTTTCTCTGAGATGTTGCCGCTGGCGACGACGCTGGTGTCGTTGCCGCTGCCCTGGGTGTCGAGCTGGAAATCTTCGATGCCCAGATCCTTGGCCAGGCCACTGGTGACCCCGGCGCTGCCCATTAACCCCAAGCCCAGTGCGGCCTGAGCGAGCATGTTGTTGTCTTCGCCATTGGTGCTCAGCGGACGACCCAGTACCAGGTACGACAGCGCCTGTTCCTGGCTCATCGCCGGTTCGGAGAATATCTGCGTGGTCGGTTGTTCGGCGCTGCCGCTCAGGCGAATACCGGCGATGACGTCGTCGGTCTGGCGGATCGCTTCGATGTCCAGATACGGCTGGTCGATGGGGCCGGCAAACAACAGGCGCGCACGCCGCACTGTCAGGCGCTGGCCGTAGGCGCGATAGCGGCCGTCGTTGAGCCAGAGTTCGCCACGGGTGTCCATGTTGTCGCCGATGTGCACCTGGCCTTGCAGATTGGCGGTCAGGCCGAAACCGGCGAAGCTCAACTTGTCCTGGCCGACGATCACGTCGATGTCCATTTTCATCGCAATCGGTGGTTTGCCCTCTTCGGTCTGCGCGCCAACGATGATGGTGTCGTCGGAGACTTTCACCGTTGATGGTGGCAGCTCGCGCACGGTGATTTCGCCTTTGGGCACCAGCACCTTGCCCGCAACTTTCAGCTCATCGCCGGCCATGGAAATTTTCAGGTCCGGAGCCATTTCCAGTTTGGCATAGGGCTCGACGCTGACTGGCAATTGCGTGCCCTTGAGCGCCAGATCAACCACCAGCGCCTGCCCCCAGGCGACGTTGCCGTTGAGGCTGCCCTTGCCAGTCTTGCCGCTGTTCCAGCCACCGTCCAGGCGCACCGATTCGCCGACGATCGCCGCGGTCAGTTGCAGGTTCTGCAGCTCCATCGGCAGTTCGGCGCCGGACACTTCGCCGTCGCTGAGCTGCACGGTACCGTTGACCAACGGTGCCAGCAAACCACCGGAGATCGTGCCACTGCCGTTGAGGCGGCCAGTGAGTTTCTCGACCATCGGTACGAACGGCCGCGCCACCGACAGATCGAGGCCGGAGAGGCGGAACGAGCCGCTCAGCGGTTTGTTTTTCGGCAGCGGATTGAGCTGCGCCTGGACCATCAATTCGCCGAGTTTGCCGCCGACAAAATTGAGCTCGGTGTCGACGCGCTTGGGCGTGAGCTTGCTGCTGAGCTTGAGCGTCTGGTAAGGGAAATCCAGCCAGCGGTCCTTGTCGCGCACGCGCAGGGTGCCGCCGCTGGCATCGATACTGACCACGCCGTTCGGGCCGCTCGCGGGCAGGTCCAGTTGCAGATCCGCATTGAGCCGACCCTGCCAGGCGAAGTCTTTGGGCAGCCATTGCGCAAGGCTTTCGATCGGGAATTGCTTGAGGTGATAACGCAGCTTCGGCTCGGGCATCAGGCGCTGGTCCTCGCCACACAGGCTGGCGTTGCCGGACAGCCAGCAATGCGCGCCGAAATTGATCTGGCCGTCCGCAAGACGTTCCAGCTTGGCCGGGCTTTGCAGCCTCCAGTCCTGGCCACCGGCTTGAATGTCACCACTGGCCAAGCGACCGCGCCAGTTGCCTTTGTCGAGATTACCGTCCAGACCCAGCGCCAGTTTCAGCTTCGGTCCGATCAGGTCGAGGTTGAGTTTCTGGCTTTTGTTATCGCCCTGAGCACTGGCGGTCAGGGTGCCCAGAGAGGTGTCGCCGGTCTGAATGCCGCTGCCTTTGAAATTGATCTTCGCCCGCTGCGCGCTGTCGAGCGTGGCGTCGAGGTTGAGGCTTTGCAGACGGTTGTCCTGAAAGGCCAGTTGCGAGCCCTGCAGATCGAGCTTGCCCTGCGGCGCCTTCAGCGTACCGGCGACGTTGATCTGACCGTTGACCTGCCCGCGCAATTGCGGCCACAGCTGGGCCAGACGCGGCAGTTTGATGTCAATCTGGCCGCCGAGTTTGTCCTGCAGGCTGCCCTTGCCGTTGATGCTGTTGTCGCCGAGACGGATTTGCAGGGCGTTGAGGTTCCAGCGCTCGCCCGCGCCGTCAGCCTTGGCCTGCAGGATTGCCGGTTGGCCGCGCAATTTGCCTTTGAGGTCGAGGTCGGCGCTGAGGCTGAGCTGATCATTCTTCATCTCGCCCTTACTCTTCAACGGCCCGGCCAGAGTGCCCGGCAGTTCCGCGACCCAGTACGCCGGGTTGAGCGCCGACAGGTCCAGCGCGGTATCCCAGGCGATGCCGTCGGCGAATCGTACATTGACGTGCCCTTCGGCCTTGCCCTGCCCGGCCTGCATGACCAGTTGCGGCAAGGCGATCTGTTCGAGGCTGCCGCTGAACGGACTGCTCAACGTGAACGCACCGGCCGGGCCATCCAGCGCAGCGTCGAAATTACCGAGGTACTGGCCGTCGGTGTAGGACACTTCGCCAGTGAAAGTACGCAACGCGACTTGCGGCTCGTCGATTTCCGGATAGAGCCGATGCCACGGGAAGTCTTGCCAGTTGATGTTGGCCTGAGCGCTGAGGCCCTTGCTCCAGTCGACGTTGCCGGTGAGCTTGAGGCTTTGCTTGTCGTTGGCCGTCAGATCAAGACCGGCGATCTGCGCACCATTGGCGTAGACCTTGCCTTTGAGCAGCAGCGCCACTGGCGATTTTTCGGCGGGCAACGTTGCGTTGCCGAGCAACTGATAACCGTTTTTCAGGTCGCCTTCGCCCGTGAGCACCAGCTGATTGAATTGCAGGGTGTCCGGCAGATCGGCGCTCGGCTTGAACGCGTCGCTGGTGATGCGCAGCTTGGCCGGAAGGTTTTCCGCCAGCGCTTGCAACTCGCCGTTCAACTGGCCGTCGAGGTAGCCACGGCTGTCGGCATGCAGGTTGAGGGTTTTGAGCAGGTCGCCGTCGACTTTCAGCGCCAGGGTCCACGGCTCGCTGCCGGGCGCGGGCAAGGTCAGATCACCTTGAATTTTCAGCGGCCAGTTGCCGCTCGGTTGCAGCAGGCCGGACAGGTTCAGGCTGAGTTCGTCGCGCTGCAATTTCACGCTGTCGATCTGCAGGCCCTGAGCGGTCCAGTGCGCCGCCAGTTGCAAGCCCTTGAGCTGTTCGCTGCCGTTGAACAACAGGCTGCCGACCTCGACATCGCCCAGTTCGATGGCCACAGGCAATTGCAGGTCCGGCAGTGTGATCGGGCCGCTCTCGGTGGTCTCTTCGCTCGGCGGGAATTGCAGGATCACCTGATTGGCCTTGAGCTGATCAATGCACAAGGTCATGCGCGTCAGGCACAGCGGCGACCAGGCGAAGATCCCCTTGTTCAGCTCGACACGGCTGGTGTCCTGCTGCCACACCAGGTGATCGGCGCTCCACTGCCCAGCGAGGCGACCATGGAAATTCTCCACGCTCAGGCCCGGCACCAGGCCCAACGCCAAACGACTGCCGGCCTGCGTGCCAAGCAGTGCGGCGAGACTCAAGACGATCAACAAGACCAGCGCCAACAAAGTCAGCGCTGTTATTTTCAAACCACGCTTCACAGCTCAGGCCCCATGGAAAAGTGCAGCCGGATGCCGCCGTCGTCGTCCAGCGCGTGGGCCAGGTCAAGGCGGATCGGCCCGACCGGCGAGACCCAGCGCACACCCACACCGACCCCGGTCTTGAGGTCGGGCAGTTCGAGTTTGTTGAAAGAGTTGCCTTGGTCGACGAACGTCGCGACCCGCCATTTCTCGGCGATCGAATACTGATACTCGACGCTGCCGGCAATCATGTAGCGGCCACCGATGCGGTCGCCGTCAGAGTTTTTCGGCGACAGGCTCTGATAGTCGTAACCGCGCACGCTCTGATCGCCACCGGCAAAGAAGCGCAGCGATGGCGGAATCGAGTTGTAGCCGTTGGTGGCGCTGCCGCCGACCTGCACGCGGCCGAGCAAACGGTGCTTGTCGAACACCGTGGTCAGGCCCTTGACCAGCGCGGTGCCATATAAAAGGTTGTTGTCGGAGCCGAGACCTTCCTTGGCCACTTTGCTTTCGAAGCTCAAACGATAGCCGTTGCGCGGATCGATGCGGTTGTCGCTTTTGAGGTACGAATAACTGATGCCGGGCATCAGCAGCGTGCTCAGGCCGGAGTCGTCGCCGAGTTCGTATTCTTCACGTTGCCATTTCAGCGAGATCACCCGCTGCCAGCCGCTGGGCAACTTGCTGTGCCATTCCGGGCCGAAGGTCAGCAGTTTGCTGAGGGTGTCGGAGCCTTCGATGTCTTCGAACTGATAGCCGCCGGCCCAGCGCAGTTTGTCGGTCAGTGGCGGGTCGAGCGGGATGTCATAGAACAGCCCGACGTTCTGTCGGGGCGCCGAGAGTTCAGCTTCCCAGCCGTAACTGTCGCCCTGCGGATTGACCCAGTGACGCGTCCAGTTGGCTTTGATGCGCGGGCCGACGTCGGTCGAGTAGCCAAGGCCCAGACCCATGGTGCGCGGCTTGCGCGTGTCGAGTTTGACCTCGACTGGAATGACGTCATTTTTTGCCGCCGTCGGCGCCGCGTCGACGCGCACGCCTTCGAAATAGCCGCTCGATTGCAGGTCGCGATTGAGTTCGGCGATCAGTTCCGAATCGTAGGGTTCGCCTGCCTTGAACGGCACCATGCGTTGCAGCAGGTCTTCGTCGAATGGCGTGTCGCCCTCGAAACTGACATTGCCCAACGCATAGCGCGGGCCGCTGTCGTAGACCAATTCGATGTCGGCCACGCCCGCGCGGGGATCGACCATGAGTTTCTGGCTGGTGAAATGGCCGCTGAAGTAACCGAAGCGCGAGGCCTGGTTCTGGATCACCCGCTTGGCGTCTTCGTAACGACCATGGTTAAGCACGGCGCCGGACTTGAGCAGGTCGCCTTTCGGTACGCGGAAGGATTTCAGCGAGGCCGCCGGGCCATCGACACGTACGGTGACGTTGCGCAGGCGGATCGGCTCGCCGGGATCGATGTTGAGCACCAGACGCGGTTTTTCCCCGCCCTTGACGTCGCTGTCGATCTGCGGCTGGTAGTAGCCCAGCGCCTGGGCCGCTTTGCGCGCCTGCTCTTCGGCACCGCGACTGAAGCGCAGCAAGGCTTCTTCGTCACGATCGCCGAGGCTGCCGATATAGCCTTCTATATTGGCCTTGAGTTCATCGTTGGACGGCTTGATCCGTACATCCAATTCACTTTGCG
>Ga0308166_1001722_pt1 | contig 22305 bp, 19 predicted proteins | sample PhyCR2_2_FD_202137 | JGI IMG/M metagenome (GOLD analysis project Ga0308166, IMG submission 202137) | Phyllosphere microbial communities from UC Gill Tract Community Farm, Albany, California, United States - DLSLCC.R2 | ecosystem: Host-associated > Plants > Phyllosphere > Unclassified | place... | reverse complement strand
GGCCGCCGGAAGAGGAAGTCGTCAAGCCGGTGAAGAAAAAGAAGGAGGCCAAGGACGCCGCCAAGGACGCTGCCGCGCCGGCCGCCGGCGCCACGCCCGCAGCCCGCCCGGCCGCCACACCCGCCGCGACACCCGCCGCCACCACGCCTGCCGCCGCGATACCCGCAGCGACCGCGCCGGCCGCGCGGGCCGCCGCACCAGCCGCCACACCTGTCAGCCGTCCGGCCGCCACCCAGGAGACACGATGAACCGTCCCCAATACATCCTGCTGCCGGTCAGCCCGATCTTTATCGCCTTCAGCCTGCTGATCGCGTTCCTGCTGAACCTCCTGCCGTGGGGCCGCTTTATCGGCGCCCCGGATTTCGTCGCGCTGGCGCTGGTCTTCTGGGGCGTCCACCAGCCGCGCAAGGTCGGCATCGGCACGGCGTTCTGCCTCGGGCTGCTGATGGACGTGCATGACGCCACGCTGCTGGGCGAGAATGCGCTGGCCTACACCTTGCTGTCGTACTTCGCGATCATGATGCACCGCCGCGTGCTGTGGTTCCCGCTGACGACGCAGGCCGTGCACGTGCTGCCGCTGCTGTTGCTGGCGCAGGCCGTGCAGCTGCTGGTGCGCTTTGTCGTCACCGGCAAATTCCCCGGCTGGTTCTACTTCCTCGAAAGCGTCGTCTCGGCCATCCTGTGGCCCTTCGTGACGATGCTGCTGCTCGCGCCGCAGCGCCGCTCCGTCGATAAAGACCACACCCGACCGATCTGACGGGCCATGACTGAACTGAAGAACAACGAACGCGACCTGTACCTGTTCAAGGTGCGGCTGTCGCTGCTCGGCGCCCTGGTCTTCGTCTGCTTCGCCTGCCTGCTGGCGCGCTTCGTCTGGCTGCAGGTGATCAAGCACAGCGACTACGCCGCGCAGGCCGAGGACAACCGCATCGCCATCGTGCCGGTGCAGCCGAACCGTGGCCTGATCCTGGACCGCAATGGCGTCGTCCTGGCGCGCAATTACTCGGCCTATACGCTGGAGATCACGCCGTCGAAGCTGCGCATTCCGCTCGACGAGATGATCGACCAGCTGGCCACGCTCGTGGAAGTGACGCCGAAGGACCGGCGCCGCTTCCGCAAGCTGCTCGAGGAATCGAAGAACTTCGCCAGCGTGCCGCTGCGCACCCGCCTGTCGGATGAAGAGGTGGCCCGCTTCACGGCCAACCGTTTCCGCTTCCCCGGCGTGGAAGTGCAGGCGCGCCTGTTCCGCAATTATCCGCTGGGCGAGACCGCGTCGCACGTGATCGGCTTCATCGGCCGCATCAACCAGAACGAGGCCAAGGTCCTCGAAGCATCCGAGGATGCGGCCAACTACAACGGCACCGATTACATCGGCAAGGAAGGCCTGGAGAAAAGCTACGAGCGCAGGCTGCACGGCGTGACCGGCTACGAGGAAGTGGAAGTGTCGGCCGGCGGCCGCGCCATCCGCACCTTGTCGCGCACGGCGCCCACGCCGGGCAGCAACCTGATTCTGTCGATCGACATCGAACTGCAGAAGATCGCCGAGGAAGCCTTCGGCGAATGGCGCGGCGCGCTGGTTGCCATCGAACCGGAGACGGGCGACGTGCTGGCGTACGTGTCGCGCCCCGGCTACGACCCGAACCTGTTCGTCGACGGCATCGACGCGCAGAGCTGGAACGAACTGAATACGTCGCTGGACCGGCCGATGGTGAACCGGCCGCTGTCCGGTACCTACGCCCCCGGTTCCACCTTCAAGCCGTTCATGGCGCTGGCCGCGCTGGAACTGGGCAAGCGCACCCCCAGCCAGGCGATGTTCGATCCCGGCTTCATGTACCTGGGCACGCACAAGTTCCGCGACGATAAGGTGGGCGGGCACGGCACGGTCGACCTGCGCAAATCCATTGTCGTCTCCTGCAACACGTATTACTACCAGCTGGGCCGCGACATGGGGATCGACTCGATCCACGATTTCATGAAGCCGTTCGGCTTCGGCCAGAAGACGGGCATCGACCTGGAGAACGAGAAGACCGGCGTGCTGCCGTCGCAGGAATGGAAGCGGGCGCGCTACAAGAAGAACCCGGCGGCGGGCCGCTGGGTCGGCGGCGACACGATCTCCGTCAGCAACGGCTCCGGCTACAACTCGTACACGCCGCTGCAGATCGCCCACGCCGTGGCCAACCTGGCCAACAACGGCATCGTCATGAAGCCGCACCTGGTGAAGATCATCGAGGACGGCGGCACGAAGGCGCGTACCCTGACCGTGCCGAAGGAAAGCTACCGTATCCCGCTGCAGCAGAAGAACATCGACATCATCAAGGATGCGATGGTGGGCGTGACCAGCGAACCGGGCGGCACGGCCTACGGCATTTTCAAGAACGTCGGCTACACGGTGGGCGGCAAGACCGGTACGGCGCAGGTGGTGGGCATCAAGGCCAACGAGAAGTACAACGCCTCGTCGCTGGCCGAACGGCTGCGCGACAACTCGCTGTTCACGGCGTTCGCGCCGGCCGACAAGCCGAAGATCGTGCTGGCGATGGTGGTGGAAAACGCCGGCTTCGGCGCCGCCGTCGCCGCGCCGATCGCGCGCAAGGTGCTCGACTACTGGCTGCTGGGCAAACGGCCGACGGAAAAGGAAACAACGCCCGTGCCGAAGGAGGATGCCGAAGTGCTGGCGCCTGTCGAAGGGCCGGCGGCGGAAGAGGAGGCGGCAAAGGCGCTCGAGCAGCGCGCCGCCATGCAGGGCGGGCAGGTCGGCGTGGCCGCGACGGCGGCGCCCGTACCGCCCGGCGTGACGACCGCGCCCGCGGCCGCGAAGCCGCAGGCGCCCGTCTCGCCCGGCCTGATCCCGGAGCGGCCGAAAACGCAGGCGGCCCCGAAAGCCGCGCAACCGAACGTGCTGGCACGCCCGCCTTCGGAGCAGCCCGCGCCCACGGCCATCCTGCCGGCGCGCCCGGCGCCGCCGGGCCGCGCGCCCGTCCAGCAACCGGCGGCCCAGCCGCCGCGCAACAAGGAATAATATGCGCATCAATGAACGACGCTCGCTGTGGCGCCGCCTGCGCCCGTACGTGACGGTGTTCGATCCGGCGCTGACGACGGTGCTGATCGTGCTGCTGACGACCAGTCTCGTCACGCTGTACTCCGCCAGTCTGGGCATCCCCGGCAAGATCGAGGACCACCTGCGCAACATCGCCATGTCGTTCATGGTGATCTGGGTCGTGGCGAACGTCTCGCCGCAGAACATGATGCGCATCGCCGTGCCGGCATACGTGGTGACGCTGCTGCTGCTGGTCGCGGTGGCGCTGGTGGGCACGATCAAGCTGGGCGCGCGGCGCTGGCTGCACATCGGCATCATCGACATCCAGCCTTCCGAATTCGCCAAGCTGGCCGTGCCGCTGATGCTGGCCTGGTACTTCCAGCACCAGCAGGGACAGCTGCGCTGGCACACGTACGCCATCGGCGCCTTGCTGCTGCTGTTGCCCGTGTTCCTGATCGCCCGCCAGCCCGACCTGGGCACGGCGCTGCTGGTCGTGGCGGCCGGTTTCGCCGTGATCTACCTGGCCGGCCTGCCGTGGAAAGCCATCCTGGGACTCGTCCTGGCGGGTGCCGCCAGCATGCCCGTGGCCTGGTCGATGATGCACGACTACCAGCGCGAACGCATCATGACGCTGATCGACCCGACCACCGACCCGCTGGGCAAGGGCTTCCACATCCTGCAGTCGATCATCGCCATCGGTTCCGGCGGCATCATGGGCAAGGGCTGGACGCGCGGCACGCAGGCCCACCTGGAGTTCGTTCCGGAGCGCACCACCGACTTCATTTTCGCCGTCTATTCCGAGGAATTCGGCCTGGCCGGCAACCTGTTCCTGATGCTGCTGTATCTGCTGCTGATCGGGCGCGGCCTGATGATCACGGCCAATGCCCCCAATTTCTTTACCCGCCTGCTGGCGGGCGCTACCACCATGATCTTCTTTACCTATGCATTCGTTAACATGGGAATGGTGAGCGGCATCCTGCCCGTCGTGGGCGTGCCGCTGCCGTTCATGAGCTATGGCGGCACGGCCGCGCTGACGCTGGGTGTCGCGTCCGGCATCCTGATGAGCGTCCAGCGCAACCGCAAGCTGGTGCAGACGTGACGGGCCGCCGCATCCACCGTGCCGGCTCGTGCGCGCTGCTGGCCGCGCTCCTTGCGCTGGCGGGCTGCGGCAGCGGCCCAGGGCTGATCCACCTGCCGGGCGCGCCGAAGGTCAAGCCCAACAAGCGCGAACCGGGCGTGCCCGATCTGCCGCCGGCGAATTCCGGTCGCGGTGGTTACTACAAGGACGACGGCCCGGGCGACGATCCGCCGCCGAACCTGATGCAGACGCCGGACGCGGAAGTGCGCAACGATCCGCTGCTGCCCCGTTCCAACCGGCCGTATGTGGTGTTCGGCACCACGTACACGCCGATTCCGAACGACCAGCCGTTCACGCAGCGCGGCATGGGCACGTGGTACGGCAAGAAGTTCCACGGCCAGCGCACGTCGTCCGGCGAGATCTATGACATGTACAAGATGTCGGCCGCGCACCCGACCCTGCCGATTCCTTCGTACGCGCGCGTGACGAACATCAGCACGGGCAAGAGCGTCGTCGTGCGCGTCAACGACCGCGGCCCGTTCCACTCCAGCCGCGTGATCGATGTGTCGTACACGGCCGCGCTGAAACTGGGCCTGCTGGGCAACGGCAGCAGCCAGCTGGAAGTCACGCGCATCATGCCGGACGAGATCGACCGCATGGTTGCAGCACGCAAGGCCGGGACCCTGATCGCATCGGTCGAAGGCCTGCCGGTTGCGGCACCGGGACCGATGCCGGTGCTGTCCGCGTCGACGGGGCCGGACGATATCGAGAACTTCGTGCTGGCCATGGGCACCGCGCCGGACAAGGCGGCACCGGAATCGGGCGGCTACTATCTTCAGCTGGGCGCTTACACGCGCGAGGAAAGCGCCGCGTCGATGCGCGAGCGGCTGGCCAGCGCCACGCGCGGCAGCGATTTTTCGGTGGTGCAGGCGGGCAGTGTGTACCGGCTGTACGGCGGACCGTTCGGCAGCCGCGAGGAAGCGGCAACGGCGGCGGCGCGGCTGCCGTCGGCGTTGCGCCTGAAACCGCTGATCGTGCAGCGGCAGGTGAATTAGGGGAAGACGTACTGCGGGGGACAGGTTACCTGCAACCCCGCACCTGCTGCTCCGGGAACTTCGCCGCAATCCGCTCGATGCGCGCCCGCGCATCGGCGTCGATATCGCGGAACTGGAACAGCATTTGCTTGCTGGCGGAGTAGCGCGGCGCGACGCGGGCGGTCGTGACACCCTGTTTGACAAGGGCCGCCAGCAATGTCTGCGCGGCCGTTTCCGCCTTGAAGACGCCCAGCGAAATGCCGTTCTTCTGCGCCCCGTCCGGAATGATGTAGAAGTTCGCCACGTCCTTGGCCTTCAGTTCCGCCGCGCGCTTTTCCGCCGCTTCGCGGGTCGCCGCCGGCGGAATCATCACCATATAGCTCGAGACTTCCTGGCCCTGCACGTTGCGCCGCGCCTGGCGGTCGCCCAGCGCCAGCGCGGCGACTTGCGCTTCGAACCGGCGCGCGTCGGCCAGGCCGAAATTGCCCACTTCGACGCAGGCGACGGTGGCCACTTGCGGCGGTGCCGGCGCCGCCGTGGGCGCGGCCTGCGGCGCTGCGGCGGCCAGCGCATTGGCGCGCGCGGCCGGAATCACCGTCAGCGCCTTCGCATTCAGCTGGTTCTTCAGGCGCGCCGGCTCGTGTTCCTCGCTGTCGAAATGACCCAGGTAGCCCTGGCCATACGCGAACAGCGCGGCATTCACGGCCAGCAGCACTCCAAAACAGATCTTCAGCACGCGTTCTCCTCCGCCCGCACGACGGCATGCAGCCCGATCATGACGAGATTGTCGACGTGGCGCAGCGCGCCCTCAAGGGCCAGCGCCGGCACGATGTACGGGGCGGCGCCGCCTGATATCACGCATTCTACGGCGCCGTGCCGGGCAAAGGCGCGCTCGATGGCGCCGGCCTGCGCCGACAGGCAGCCGGCCAGGATGGCGTCATCCGTGTTGTCGGCGAACGGCGAGGGCAGGACCGCGCCGGGCGCGATCTGCGGCAGCTGCGCCGTGTTGCGGGCCAGCGAACTGGCCATCAGTCCGAGGCCCGGCAGGATCATGCCGCCGATGAAGGTGCCGTCGGCGCTGACGGCGTCGATCGTTGTCGCCGTGCCGCAGTTGGCGACGATCAGCGCGCGCCCCGGCGCCAGCGATCGCGCGCCGATGGCGGCGGCGAACCGGTCGCAGCCCAGTTGCGCCGGATTGCGGTAGCCGTTGCCCAGTCCTGCGCGCTCGGCCGACGCAGCAAACCATTCGACTTGCGCGCCCGGTGCGGCAACGGCCAGCGCCGCTTCCAGCCGCGCGCGCACCGCGCTACCGGCCACGTTGGCGGCCAGCACGCGCGTGGGCATGGCGGGCGCGAAGGCCGTCAGCCACTGCGCTTCCAGGTCGGCGGCATCGGCATGTGCCACCGCGCCTTGCGCCAGCCAGGTTCCCGTCGGCGTGGTGAGCGCCCACTTGATGCGCGTGTTGCCGGCGTCGATCAGCAGCCAGTTCGTCATGGCGCGAGCCTCAGCGAGACGTCGCCGGACAGCACGGCGACGCGGCCGGCCGGCGTCTCCAGCAGCAGGCGGCCCTGATCGTCCACGCCGGCGGCGCGGCCATGCTGCACGACGTCGCCATGGTCCAGAATATTCACGGCTTCGCCGCGCCAGCCCTGCAGCGCGTTCCAGCGCTCCGTAAACGGCGCGAAACCGGTATCGTCGAATTCGGCCAGGATGGCGGCCAGGCGGCTCAGCAAGGTTGCCATCAGCGCGTTGCGGTCCATCTGCGCCAGCCACGGTGCCGACGCGACGGGGCGGCCCAGCGTGGCCTCCAGTTCATCGGGCAGCAGCAGGTTGACGCCGCAGCCGATGACGGCCCAGATGGCGCCGTCCGGCGCGGCCTGGGTTTCGACGAGAATGCCGGCCAGCTTGGCGCCGTCGCGCATGACGTCGTTCGGCCATTTCAGCTGCACGGGCACGCCGAGGGTGCCCAGCGTTTCGGCCAGCGCCACCCCGACGGCCAGCGGCAGGCCGGCCAGCCGGTGCAGCGGTCCCGCAAAACGCCACGCCAGCGAGAACGTCAGCGACGCACCGGGCGCGGAGAGCCACGAGCGCCCGGCGCGGCCACGGCCGGCGGTCTGTATTTCGGCGATGCGCAGCACCGGACCGGCCAGCGCGGGCAGGCGGGCCAGCAGGTCGGCGTTGGTGGAACCCGTTTCAGGCACGACTTCGATGGCGATATGCAACGCGCTGGCGGCGCAGCCGGCGTGGATGGCGGCGGCGTCGAGGGAAAGGATGGCGGTGTGCTTCATGGAGGGGGAGTACTTGTCGGCCTGCGGGGCTTCTGTGGCGCCCGGGCAAAGGCGAAATCATACAGCGCGTCGGGCAGCATGCGCAGGAGTTTGGCGACGACGCCCATCTGCCATGGAATGACGCGGTAGCTGACGCCCTGGGCGATGGCGCGTGCGGCCCGCGCGGCAAAGACTTCGGGCGCCAGCAGGAACGGCATCGGATACGGATTGTGGCGCGTCATCGGCGTGTCGATATAGCCGGGCGCGATCGTCACGACGCGAATGCCGTGGCGGCGCATCTCCACGCGCAGCGACTCGCAATACGTCATCACGGCCGCTTTCGACGCGCTGTAGGCGCCGGCGCCCGGCAGGCCGCGAATGCCGGCCACGCTGCCGATGCCGACGAGGGTACCGGTGGTGCGCTGCGCGCGCATCGCGGCGATGAACGGGGCAAACGTGGCGACGGTGGCCGTGACGTTGGTGGCGACGATGTCGGAAAACACCTGCATATCGTCGCCGCGTTCGGTCAGCGTGCCGTGCGAAATGCCGGCGTTGGCGATGACGATGTCGATGCCGCCGGCGTAAGCCAGAAACGCGGCTGCCGCGGCACTCAGCGCGGCGTGATCGCGCACGTCGACGGCGTAGGTGCGGTGCAGGTGGGGATTGGGCAGGGAGGCGACGAGGGTGTCGAGCGCCTCGCCGCGCCGCGCCAGCAGGCCGAGGGTGGCGCCGGCGCGGGCATACTGCGTTGCCAGCGCGGCGCCCAGGCCGCTGGAGGCGCCGGTGATGAAGACGCGTTGCATCAGCTGGCGTACGGCTGCAGTGAGCTTACTTCTTCTCGGCCCGGGCCTTGGCGACCAGCGCGTCCAGCACCTGCAGCGTGGCCTGCTGCTGCTTCGCTTCCGTGTCCAGGTCCTTGTTGGCCTGGCCCGTCAGGCTGGGCGAGGCCTGCCAGCGGCCGTCCACGACCAGCAGCGGCCAGTATTCCACCTTGTAGCTCTCCATCATCGAGCCGGCGCGGCGCATCTTGCCGGCCACGCCGAACGAGCGGTACGTGTCGATGAACTTCGCCTTGTCGATGCCGTTTTTCGCGACCCAGTCGAACACTGCTTCGTCACGCGTGAACTGCAGGCGTTCCTCGTGCAGCGCCTTCAGCACCTTCGACTGGTACTGGTCCGCCAGGCCCATCGACTCGAGCGTGTAATACAGCTTCTGCTGCGGCGCCAGGCGCTCGTCGTATGGCACGTGCACGCGCTTGAAGGAGATGTTCTCGCCCTGTTTCTTCACCCAGGCCGTCAGCAGCGGGTCGAACGTATTGCAGTGCGGGCACCAGTACGCGAAGAACTCGATGACTTCGACCTTCTTGCCGCTCTCGGTCGGCTGCGGGGTGGCCAGCGCCTGGTAATCCGCGCCTTCCTTCGGCGCGGTGGGCGAAGCGGTGGCGCCGAAGGCAACCAGGGAAAGTGTCAGGGCGGACAGGAACTTTTTCAGCATGGGCATCGTGCTCCGAAAGGGATTATTTCTGGTTGCGGACGACGGCGACATCGACACCGTTTTCCGACAGCTTGCCGCGCACCTTGTTCATCGCTTCGACCTGCGTGAACGGGCCGACGCGCACGCGGTGCAGCACGCCGGAATCGGTGGTGCGGTCGGTCACGCTGGCTTCGAAGCCGAGCAGCGCCAGCTTGGCGCGCACCGCTTCGGCATCGGACGTCTCGCGATAGGCGCCGGCCTGCAGGTAGTACACCCACTTGTCGTCGCCCGGAGCCGACGGTGCCGGTGCCGCGGACTGCGACGGCGGCGCGGCCGTATTCAGCGGTGCCGGGGCCTTGTGCGGCTCCGATGGCTGCGCCTGGATCTTGTCGACGACGGCCTGCAGCGGATCCGGGGCCGGCGCCGCCGGTGCGGCCGGTGCCGCCGGCGTCGCGGGATGCGCGTCCTTCTCGAAGTTGCGGTTGGCGTTGCGCGTGGCGTCGCGGTTGCCGTACATCGGCTTGTTCGGGTCGGAGATCTGGCCCGTGGCCTCGGCCGGCTTGGCCGGACGGGGTGTCTTTTCCGTAAACGGCGACTGACCCTTGGTGATCATCAGCGCGACGACGACCGCGATGGCCAGGCCGATGACGAGACCGATGATGATGCCGACCAGCGTGCTGCCCTGCTGGCGTTGGAACGGGGTGAAGCGGGAGCGTGGTGTCATGGTTGCTTACATCTGGTTGGGCGCGGAAACGCCGATCAGCGCCAGGCCGTTGCGCAGCACCTGGCGCACGGCCACGGCCAGCGCCAGGCGGGCCAGCTTCAGGGGCTCGTCGTCGTCCAGCAGCCACTTGTGCGCGAAGTAGTAGCTGTGCAGTTCGCCGGCCAGCTCGCGCAGGTAGAACGCGACCTGGTGCGGGCCCAGTTCCGTCTGGGCGCGTTGCAGCATTTCCGGATAGGCCGCCAGCTTGGCCAGCAATCCGGCTTCGTGCGACGTCGTCAGTGGCGCCAGGTCGACGCCGGCCAGCGTGGCTTCGTTGCCGCCCCAGTTGGCGAGGGCCGAGCAGATGCGCGCGTGGGCATACTGGACGTAGTAGACCGGGTTCTCGTCGTTGGTGGCCAGCGCCACGTCCACGTCGAACACGAATTCCGTATCGGCTTTACGGGAAATCAGGAAGAAGCGCACGGCGTCGCGGCCCTTCGTGATGTCGCCGCCGCCGGACCATTCGATCAGGTCGCGCACCGTCACGTACGAGCCGGCACGCTTGGAGATCTTCACTTCGGCGCCGTCCTTCATGACGGTGACCATCTTGTGCAGCACGTAGTCGGGATAGCCTTGCGGGATGCCCATGTTCACCGCCTGCAGACCGGCGCGCACGCGCGCGATGGTGCCGTGGTGGTCGGAACCCTGGATATTGATCGCCTGCGCGAAGCCGCGCTGGAACTTGACGATGTGGTAGGCCACGTCCGGCACGAAGTACGTGTAGGTGCCGTCCTTCTTGCGCATCACGCGGTCCTTGTCGTCGCCGTAGTCGGTTGTGCGCAGCCACAGGGCGTCGCCTTCCTCGTACGTGTGGCCGTTGGCGACCAGCGCGTTGACGGCCGCTTCGACCTTGCCGTCCGTGTACAGCGACGATTCGAGATAGTAGTTGTCGAACTTGACGCCGAACGCCTGCAGGTCCGTGTCCTGCTCGCAGCGCAGGTAGGCGACGGCAAACGCGCGAATCGACTCGAAGTCTTCCACGTCGCCCGAGCCGGTGACGGGCACGCCATCGCTGGCGGCGACGGTTTTCTTCGCCAGGAAGTCGTCCGCGATGTCCTGGATGTAGTCGCCGTTATACGCCGATTCCGGCCACGCGGCATCACCGGGCTTGTGGCCACGGGCGCGCGCCTGCACGGAGGTGGCCAGCGTCTGGATCTGCACGCCGGCGTCGTTGTAATAGTATTCGCGCGTGACGGCGAAGCCCTGCGCTTCAAACAGCGACGACAGCGCGTCGCCCAGCGCCGCCTGGCGGCCGTGACCCACGTGCAGCGGGCCGGTCGGGTTGGCCGAGACGAATTCGAGGATGACTTGCTTGCCGGTGCCGGCATCGCTGCGGCCATACGCGGCGCCCTGGGCCAGGACGGTCTTCACGACGGCCTGCTTGGCCGCGTCCGTGACGCGCAGGTTGATGAAGCCCGGGCCGGCGATGTCGGCGCTGGCGATCAGCTCCTTGCCGGCCGGGTTTTCCAGCAGCGCGGCAACGACCTTCTGCGCCAGTTCGCGCGGGTTCATCTTGAGCTGCTTGGCCAGCTGCATGGCGATATTGCAGGCGACGTCGCCATGGGCGGCATCGCGCGGACGCTCCAGCACCACGTTGGGGGAGAGGTCCGATCCGGCGAGGATGGGGGCGAGGGCGGCCTGGAACAGGTCGACGATCTGTTGTTTTTGTTGGGCGAGCATGAGCGTATGGGCGGCAGGGCCGCGCAATTGAAAGGCTTTTTAAAGACCGGACATTATAGAACGATCAATTTTAGAGAACGGACATTTTAGAAAGGACATTATACAAGCTGGCAGGGGCATCCGACCCGGCCGTCGCACACTGATACAATCCCGCCTTTAAGACCGCATCACGAGAGAATCACATGAACAAGCGTCCGACGCTGTCGCTGAAGGCCAAGCCGGCCCCGGCTAAAAAGCCCGCCACGCCGCGGCCTGCCGCCAAGCCGGCCGCCGCGAAGGCCGAGGCGGCACCGCAGCGCCCATCCCAGCCGCCGCGGGCCCCGGCCGCGTCGTCGGCTTCGCCATGGAACAAGGACGCGATCCGCCACCACAAACCGCGCGAGGGCATCTCGCGGCCGCCGCTGATGGGCACCGCGCCGGCACCGCAGGGTGAACGCGGCCTGCGTGCCAGCTACCACCGCGACCTGAAGCCGGCGCTGCAGACGGAATTCAAGGCCGAGCTGAAGCCCGATTCGCTGGCGTTCGCGCTGCTGGGCGCGGCCACGGCCGTGGTCCAGGTGCGCGGCGGCATGGCGCTGCCGCAGGCGCTGACGGGCGTGTTCGGCACGCTCGACGCCACGCCACAGGGCCGCGGCGCCATCCAGGACATCGCCTACCGCGCGATGCGCCAGCTGGGCCGCAGCGATGCGCTGGTGGGCGCGATGACGGAAAAAGCGCCGGAGCCGCTGGTGACGGCGCTGCTGGCCTGCGCGCTGCCGCTGATGCAGCTCGACGCTTCCGGCGCCGCGCCGTATGAAGCCTTTACCGTCGTCGACCAGGCCGTCACGGCCGCCGGCTCGCACCCGGACACGGCGCGCGCCAAAGGCATGGTCAACGCGCTGCTGCGCCGCTTCCTGCGCGAGCGCGATGCGCTGCTGGAGGCGGTGGCACGCCAGCCGGTGGCGCGCTGGAACTATCCACAATGGTGGATCGACGCGGCCATCACGGCGTATCCGCAGGACTGGCAGCGCATCCTGGCCGCCGGCGACGAGGCGCCGCCGCTGACCCTGCGCGTCAACGCGCGTCAAAGCTCGGTGGACGATTATCTGGCCGTGCTGGCCGAAGCGGGCATCGGCGCGCGCCGCATCGGCCCGCATGCCGTGCGGCTGGACAAGCCGATGGGCGTGCACGGTATTCCCGGCTTCGATGCCGGCACCGTCTCGGTGCAGGATGCGGCCGCGCAGCTGGCCGCGCCGCTGCTGGACGTGCAGGACGGCATGCGCGTGCTGGATGCCTGCGCGGCGCCCGGCGGCAAGACCTGCCACATCCTGGAACTGGCCGATGCGCATGTGACGGCGCTCGACGCCGACCCGCGCCGGCTGGCCCGCGTGGGCGAGAACCTGGAGCGCCTGGGCCTGTCGGCCACGCTGCAGGCGGCCGAGGCGCAGACGCGTGGCTGGTGGGATGGCGAAGGCTACGACCGCATCCTGGCCGACGTGCCCTGCACGGCCTCCGGCATCGTGCGCCGCCACCCCGATATCCGCTGGCTGCGCCGCAAGGCCGACACGCTCCAACTTGCAACACTTTCGGCTGAAATTCTCGACAATCTTTGGCAGATGCTGCGGCCCAATGGTAAATTGCTGTTCGTGACATGTTCGTTGTGGCCGCAGGAATCCGAGGCGCAGGCGGCCGCTTTCGCGGTGCGCAATGGCGCCACGCGACTCGATGCGCCCGGTCAGCTGCTGCCTGTGGGCGGTGCCGAACAGGATCACGATGGTTTGTTTTACGCGCTTTTCCAGAAGGCCGCGTAAGAGAATGAGAATGCGCGCAGGCGCAGCCAGCTATTTGTTTCGTCTGGCGCCCTGTCCGGTAATTCACCACTCGGCTCCTCAACCACTGACTCACTGACTTTGACGCGCACGTGACCTTACGATTTGTTCGATTCCTGGCATGCCAGCTGCTGCTGATGCTGGCCTGCGCGCTGCCGGGACCGGCGCGCGCCGCCGAAGAGACCGTGGAAATCACCAAGGCATACATCGAGGCGGCGGAAGAGGGCTACCGCCTGACGGCCGCGTATTCGTTCGACCTGAGTCATGGCCTGGAGGACGCGCTGCAATACGGCGTCCAGCTGTACTTCACCACCGAGATTTCCTTTACGCGACCGCGCTGGTACTGGTTCGACGAGAAAGCCGTCACCAACAAGCGCACCCACCGCATCTGGTACGACGTGCTGACGCGCCAGTACCACGTGACGATCCTGGGCAGCGTGTCGCAGAACTTCCCGTCCCTCGACGATGCGCTGTTCTTCATCCGACGCCCGACCCGCTGGGTGGTGGCGCCGCGCGGCGCGCTGAAAGTGGGCGAGGTGTACAACGTCACCGTCAGCATGGGCATGGACCGCAACTACCTGCCCAAGCCAATCCAGGTGAGCGCCTTCAACAACAGCGAATGGACGCTGGCCTCGCAGAAGAAAACCTTCCAGTACAGGGCCGAGTAAGTGACCCAGGCATTGCGGTATCTGTTCGTTGTCGCCGGAGCCATCTGCAGCATCCTGCTGTTCCTGCTCGCTTCCGCCTCCGACAACTCCGGCTTCTTCGACCGTTATTATTCCTGGCTGCTGGCGATGAACGCCACCGTGGCCTTCGCGCTGCTGGCGCTGGTCGGCGTCTCGCTGTTCCGGCTGTATTCACGCTACAAGAGTGGCAAGTTCGGCTCGCGGCTGATGACACGGCTGGTGATGCTGTTTGCCGCCATCGGCGTGCTGCCCGGGCTCGTCATCTTCCTTGTCTCCGTGCAGTTCGTGTCGCACTCGATCGAGTCGTGGTTCAACGTGCGCGTCGAGGAAGCGCTGGAGGCGGGCCTGGACCTGGGCCGCTCCGCGCTGGACGCGTCGCTGCAGGAGTTGCGTGCGAACGCCGAACGCACGGCCACCGAGCTGGCCGCGCAGCCGTTCTACGCGGCGCCCGCCGAACTGGCGCGCTTCGTCAAAAGTCATCCGCGCGTGCAGAGCGCGATCATCGTCGATGGCGACGGCGGCCTGATCGTCTCGGCGATGGGCGAACGCCGCATCAACCTGTCGGCCGACCTGCCCACGGCGGCGATGCTCGCCAAGGCGCAGTCCGATCCGCCCTATGCCGTGCCCGAGGGCGGCAGCGACCTGCGCGACGAGACGCTCAATACGATGGGACCGCAGGCGCCGGACCCGAACAACGCGCTGCGCCTGCGCGTGCTGATGCCGATTCCGGACGCCAGCACGGGCACGCGTTTCGCGCCGCGCTACCTGCAGGTGATTCAGGCGGCGTCGCCCCGCCTGGCCGCCGACGGCGAGACGCTGCGCACCGCCTACAGCGAATACAAGGAGCGTTTTGTCGCGCGCGTCGGCCTGCGCCGCATGTACATCGAGACGCTGACATTGACGTTGCTGCTGGCCGTGTTCGGTGCGATCGCGGCCGCCTTCCTGATCGCCAACGACCTGGCGCAGCCGCTGCTGCTGCTGGCTGAAGGCACGCGTGCGGTGGCCGAGGGCGACCTGTCGCCGCGGCCGATCGTCGCCAGTTCCGATGAACTGGGCACGCTGACGCAAAGCTTCAACACGATGACGCGCCAGCTGTCCGAAGCGCGTACGGCCGTCGAACGCAACCGCTTCGCGCTGCAGAATGCGAAAGCCCACCTGGAGTCCGTGCTGGCGAATATGTCGGCGGGCGTGATGGTGCTCGATGCGGAGTTCCGCCTCGTCACCTGCAACGACTCGGTCGAACGCATCCTGCAGAAGACGGGCGTGTCGCTGGTCGGCAAACCGCTGGCCGAAGTCGATGGCATGCACGAATTCGCCGGCGCCGTCACGGCGGCCTTCTCGGCGCAGAGCGCGCAGTCGGCCGCCGGGCGCAACGCGCAGCGCCTGCACTGGCAGCGCCAGATCGAGATTTCGCGGCCCGGCGGTGGCCCCGATGAAAACGCGCTGATCCTGCTGACGCGCGGCTCGCGCCTGCCGCAGGAAGGTGGCGGCGGCTACATCGTCGTGTTCGACGATATCACCGACGTGATTTCGGCCCAGCGCTCGATCGCGTGGGGCGAGGTGGCGCGCCGCCTGGCGCACGAGATCAAGAACCCGCTGACGCCGATCCAGCTGTCGGCCGAGCGGCTGCAGATGAAACTGGAAGACAAGCTGGAAAAGAAGGATGTCGAGCTCCTGAACAAGAGCACCAGCACGATCGTCAACCAGGTCAGCGCGATGAAGCGCATGGTCGACGACTTCCGCGACTATGCGCGCACGCCGCCGGCGCAGCTGCTGCCGCTGGACCTGAACGCGCTGGTGGAAGAGATCCTGCACCTGTACGTGGGCGACGAGGGCAACGACATCATCCACGCCCACCTGGCGCCGTTCCTGCCGATGGTGATGGGCGACGAGACGCAGATGCGCCAGGTGATCCACAACCTGCTGCAGAACGCACAGGACGCCCTGGCCGACATGCCCGACCAGCCGCGCGCGCCGCGCATCGACGTGGTGACGGAAGCGATTCACTATCAGAGCGCCGACGGCGGCACGCGCATTGCGGTACGGCTGTCGATCGCGGACAATGGTCCCGGCTTCGCACCCAAGATCCTGGCGCGCGCGTTCGAGCCGTACGTCACGTCGAAAGCGCGCGGCACGGGATTGGGACTGGCAATGGTAAAGAAAATCATCGACGAGCATGGCGGAAGGATCGATATCCAGAACCATGCCGATGGAAGTGGCGCTTCGGTACTGATTTTACTGTTAAAGTTGGCACCGGTGCAGTTGGCATAATCTTCGGAACACTAATAAAATCATTGTCACGAGGACAGCAGTTTTACCTGGTTTTTCTTTACATTCTCAAGAGCATCAACCAGGTGCGGCAAGCCGTCCAAAAGGCCAAATGAGAAGAGGGCAGGGTAGATGGCAAACATTCTGGTAGTAGATGATGAAATGGGCATCCGGGAACTCCTCTCGGAAATCCTGGGGGACGAGGGGCATGCGGTCACGCTGGCGGAAAACGCCCAGCAGGCCCGCCAGGCCCGTGCCGCCGGTGCGCCCGACCTGGTCCTGCTCGACATCTGGATGCCGGATACGGACGGTGTCACGCTGCTGAAGGAATGGCAGCGCGACGGCCTGCTGACGATGCCGGTCATTATGATGTCCGGCCATGCCACGATCGACACGGCCGTCGAGGCCACCCGGATCGGCGCGTTGAATTTCCTGGAAAAGCCGATCGCCATGCAGAAGCTGCTGAAGGCAGTGCAGGCCGGGCTGACCCGGGCGCAGGAAGTCGTACGCGCACCCGTGATCGCGCAACGCCCGGCAGCACTGCCGCCGGTCGAAGAGGCGGCACCGCCCACGTTTGGCGCACCCCCGCCGCCGCCACCGGGCGCGCATGGCATCGCCATGTCGCGCGGCAGCGGCGAAGGCCACACGTTCAACCTGTCGTTCGACCTGCCGCTGCGCGAGGCGCGTGACGCATTCGAGCGCATGTATTTCGAACACCACCTGGGCCGCGAAGGCGGCAGCATGACGCGGGTGGCGGAGAAGACAGGCCTGGAACGTACCCACCTGTATCGCAAGCTGAAACAACTGGGCGTCGAGCCCGGCAAGCTGGCGAAGAAGAACCAGCAGGTCTGAGCGCTGCCGCCATGACCGGCACCACCCCGGCCGCGCCGCCGCGGCCGGGGCTTCCCACGACGCTTGTCACGGGCCCGCGCGCCATCGAGCGCGAGCGTGCCATCGCGTCCCTGCTGCGGCCGGATATCGACACGGCCGTCATCATCGAAGGCCTCGCCGAACCCAATACCCCTCTGGCCAGTGACGACGGCCCGACGATCCTGCGCATCGCGCCCGGTTGCCTTTGCTGCGCCGGTAATCTCGTTTTGCGTGTTACATTGAATCGTCTCTTGCGCCGCCCGCCAGCGCGACTTTTTATCAGCCTGGCCGACGCCACTCATGTGGGACAGCTGCGTGCGATTCTGTCAGCCCAGCCCTACGACAGCCTGCTGTCCCTCGAGAATGACGTCACGGCGTGATTGCCCAGGTTCTGTGCCATGGTTTTTGTGCTCTTGAAAAGACCCCGCACAGCCCCACTTCGAAACTGAACGCGAAACCCAGCCCGGTTTTGCACCCTGCAGAGAAGGAAGCGATATGAACCTCATCTATAACAGCGAGCAATACAGCGTCGTCGAATTCGGGCCAGATCGTGAACTCGAAGCCCTGCGTTTCGGCGGCTACGAAATCGTCGACAAAGGCGGCAAACGGGAAATCTTCATTGCCGGCCAGCTGGCACAGAATTTCCGCCGCGACGTCAACCAGCTCATCGCCAACGAGCCCACCATGGAGGAGATCGACGAGTTTCTCGGCAGTTATGATTCGCTGATGAGCCAGCCGGTGCTGCTGCATTAATCTACGCAACAAGCTGCCTGCAAGGCAGGGCCGGCGTTCGCCGCGGGGGCGGCGACCGTGATATGGTGACGGTCGGGTAGACCATTTTCACGCGGACCATGTGCCAACTTCTGGGAATGAACTGCAATGTGCCGACCGACATTGTGTTCAGCTTTACCGGCTTCGCCATGCGTGGCGGCCGTACCGATACCCACCACGATGGCTGGGGCATCGCTTTCTTCGAAGGCGCCGGCGTGCGCCATTTTGTCGACCACCAGGCGGCGGTCGATTCGCCGGTCGCCACCCTCATCAAGACCTATCCGATCAAGTCGCGCAACGTCGTTGCCCACATCCGCAAGGCCACGCAGGGCGAGGTGGCGCTGGAAAACTGTCATCCTTTCGTGCGCGAGCTGTGGGGACGCTACTGGGTGTTTGCCCACAACGGCGACCTGAAGGACTTCCATCCCGTGCTGGACGGCGCGTTCCGCCCCGTCGGCACGACCGACAGCGAACGGGCCTTCTGCTGGCTGCTGCAGCAACTGCGGCGCCGCTTCGGCAACACGCGTCCCGCCCTCGCTGAACTTGCCACTGAACTGTCGACACTTGTGCGCGAGGTCGCCGCGCATGGCACCTTCAACATGATGCTGTCGGACGGCACCGCGCTGTTCGCGCACTGTTCCACCAGCCTGCATTACCTCGTGCGTCAGCATCCGTTCGATACGGCGATCCTGTCCGATGAGGACGTGCGCGTCGATTTCTCGCAGGTGACGACGCCAAACGACCGCGTCGCCATCATCGTCACGCAACCGCTGACGACCAACGAGCGCTGGACGGCGTTTGCGCCCGGACAGCTGCTGTGCTTTGTCGATGGCCTGCCGCATGGGGCGTAGGGAAAATATATTTTTTTCGGGAAACTCACCCTTTCCCGTCCATTGATGTCAAAATGGCAGGATAACCAGGACGCACGCCATGATTGATCTTTCCAGTACCGACTCTTCCCGCAACCTGCGCGTACGCGAGTTTTATCTGGGGCGCCAGCCGATCCTGGACCGCAACCAGGCGCTGGTCGGCTATGAACTGCTGTTCCGCAATGCGCCCGTGGGTCCGGCGCAGATCGAGACCTCGGCGCTGTCGGCCACCGCCGCCGTCATTGCCCACGCCTCGCAGCTGGGCGTGGAGCGGGTGCTCGGCGAGTCGCTGGCCTTCGTCAACGTCGATGCCGACGCGATCCTCAGCGATATCTTCGGCTTCCTGCCGCACGAGAAAACCGTGCTGGAGATCGTCGAGACGATGCAGGCCACGCCGCCCGTGCTGGCGCGCATGTCGGACCTGGCCAGCCACGGCTTCCGCTTCGCGCTGGTGGACGTGCGCGGCGATACGGCGCAGATGCAGGCCATGCTGCCGATGATCGAATACGTCAAGATGAGCATGCGCACGGCGTCCGCCGACGTGCTGGCGCGCACGGTGCCGCGCCTGAAACGGGACGGCAAGAAGCTGATCGCGGAAAAGGTCGAAACGCGCCAGGAATTCCAGGACAGCCTGGACCTGGGCTTCGACCTGTTCCAGGGTTTTTATTTCGCGCGGCCCGTCATCATGAGCGGCAAGAAGCTGACGCCGTCGCAGGTGGCGCTGCTGGAATTGATGAAGCTCGTGACGTCGGACGCCGACAATCCGGACATCGAACGGGCCATCAAGCGCGACGTGTCGCTGGCGCTGAACCTGATCCGCCTCGTCAACACGCCCGCCGTGGGCGCGCGCCAGCGCATCGATTCGCTGAGCCAGGCCGTGACGATGCTGGGCCGACGCCAGTTGCAGCGCTGGCTGCAGATCATGCTGTACGCGGAACCGGGCAAGCGCGCCACGAGCATGACGCCGCTGCTGCTGCTGGCCACGACCCGCGGCCGCCTGCTGGAACTGATGGCGCAGAAGCTGCGCCCCGCGCACCGTCACGTGGCCGATATCGCCTTCACCGTCGGCATCATGTCGCTGATGGACACGCTGTTCGGCATGCCGATGGCGGAGATCCTGGGGCAGATTCCCGTCAGCGAAGAAGTGTCGGACGCGCTGCTGTACCGCGCCGGCTTCTTCGGCGACCTGCTGAAACTGGCCGAGTCCATCGAGCGCATGGATGGCGAGGAGGTGATCATCCCGGCGCTGGCCGATCTGGCCATGTCGACCCATGAACTGGTCGAGCTGGAGATGGCGGCGTTCGAGTGGAGCGACAGCGTGGTGCGGTATGCTGTTTAGTCATCGGTGACTGCTGCCAGCTGCACCGCAGCCGACGAGGTGCTGGGGACTGGCTCGTGTCTCAGGGCGAACGCCCTGTGACAGGAGCCTGTCCCCGACGTAATTGCAGAAGCTTGCGATAAGAGTGGCGTGACAGTCGTGCGATACGCTGTGTAAGCGTTGGCGGCAAGGACGTCGGCCGCAGCTACGTCGGGGACAGGCACCTCTTCGGGCCTTCGCCCAAAGAGGAGCCAGTCCCCGGTGCTTTCCCGCTGACTCAGAGGTTCGGCGCCAGCCAGCTTTCCAGCTGCGCCTTTGCCACGCCGCGCCGCGCGGCCATGTCGTTCAGCTGGTCCTCGCCGATCTTCCCGACCGTGAAGTACTTCGACTGCGGGTGGGCGAAGTAGAAGCCCGCCACCGCGGCGCCAGGGAACATCGCGAACGATTCCGTCAGCTCCATGCCGATTTCCTCCGCCTGCAGCACGCGGAACAGGTCCGCCTTGACGGTGTGCTCGGGGCACGCGGGGTAGCCTGGCGCCGGGCGGATGCCGCGGTATTCTTCCTTGATCAGGGCTTCGTTCGACAGTGCCTCGTCGGCCGCATAGCCCCACAGGTCCTTGCGCACGCGCTCGTGCAGATATTCCGCGAACGCTTCGGCCAGCCGGTCCGCCAGCGACTTCAGCATGATCGACGAGTAATCGTCGTGCGCATCTTCAAAACGCTTCTCGTACTTCTCGATGCCCAGGCCCGCCGTCACGGCAAACATGCCGATGTAGTCCTTGATGCCGGACTCTTTCGGCGCGATGAAGTCGGCCAGGCACTGGTTCGGGCGCTGCACGCCGTCGATGACGGGTTTCACGCCCTGCTGGCGCAGGCCGTAATACGTGAACGCGACCTGCGTGCGCGTGTCGTCCGTGTAGACCTCGATATCGTCGTCGCCCACGCTGTTGGCGGGCAGCAGCGCGACGGCGCCGTTGGCCGTCAGCCAGCGGCCTTCGATCAGGCGCTTCAGCAGTGCCTGGCCTTCCTCGAACACCTTGGTGGCGGCTTCGCCCACCACTTCATCGGTCAGGATGGCAGGGTAGGGGCCGGCCAGGTCCCATGTCTGGAAGAACGGGCCCCAGTCGATGTACTGCGCCAGCAGCGCCAGGTCGACGTTGCGGAACAGGCGGCGGCCGACGAATTTCGGCTTGACGGGCGCGAACTCCAGCTTCGCCTTGTTGGCGCGGGCGGCGGCCAGCGTGACCGTCGGCAGCGCCTTCTTGTTGGCGTGCTGCTCGCGGATGCGGGCGTAGTCGTGTTCGACTTCCTCGATGTACTTGTCGCGCGCTTCCGGCGTCAGCAGCGATTGCGCCACGGAGACGGAACGCGACGCATCCGGCACGTACACGACCGGGCCTTCGTAGTTGTGGGCGATCTTGACGGCAGTGTGGGCGCGGCTCGTCGTGGCGCCGCCGATCAGCAGCGGAATCTTCAGCATGCGGAAGTGCGGGTCGCGCTGCATCTCCTTCGCCACGTGCGCCATCTCTTCCAGCGACGGCGTGATCAGGCCGGACAGGCCGATGATGTCGGCATTCTCCAGCTTCGCGCGCGCCAGAATCTCGGAGGCGGGCACCATCACGCCCATGTTTACCACCTCGAAGTTATTACACTGCAGGACCACGGAGACGATGTTCTTGCCGATGTCGTGCACGTCGCCCTTGACGGTGGCGATGACGATCTTGCCCTTTGGTTTCGCCACGATGCCGGTGCGGCGTTCCTCTTCCTGCTTTTCCTCTTCGATGTACGGAATCAGGTGCGCCACGGCCTGCTTCATCACGCGCGCCGATTTCACCACCTGCGGCAGGAACATCTTGCCTTGCCCGAACAGGTCGCCGACGACGTTCATGCCGTCCATCAGCGGACCTTCGATGACGTTGATGGGGCGACCACCGTTGTTCAGCAGTTCCTGGCGCGCTTCTTCAGTGTCTTCCACGATCCACTGCGTGATGCCGTGCACCAGCGCATGCGACAGGCGCTGCTGCACGGTGCCATTGCGCCATTCGAGGTTCGCGGTCTCGGTCTTGCCACCGGCCTTCAGCGTGCCGGCGATCTCGATCATGCGTTCCGTCGCGTCGTCGCGGCGGTTCAGCACCACGTCCTCCACGCGCTCGCGCAGTTCCGCCGGCAGGTCGTCGTAGACACCGACCATGCCCGCGTTGACGATACCCATCGTCATGCCGGCCTTGATCGCGTGGTACAGGAACACGGTGTGGATCGCCTCACGTGCCGGGTCGTTGCCGCGGAACGAGAACGACACGTTCGACACGCCGCCGGAGATCTTCGCGTGCGGCAGGTTGTCCTTGATCCAGCGCGTGGCGTTGATGAAGTCCACCGCGTAGTTGTT
>Ga0308166_1001717_pt1 | contig 22378 bp, 23 predicted proteins | sample PhyCR2_2_FD_202137 | JGI IMG/M metagenome (GOLD analysis project Ga0308166, IMG submission 202137) | Phyllosphere microbial communities from UC Gill Tract Community Farm, Albany, California, United States - DLSLCC.R2 | ecosystem: Host-associated > Plants > Phyllosphere > Unclassified | place... | reverse complement strand
ACAGGACAAAATGTTACCCATATAACTGACCTGTTAAACCAGACTCAGGACTACACCATTCTGACTATTCATTTATAGCTGGTTAAGCAGACGAGTTCCCCACTTTACTCCCAAAATCATTGAACTTTGACAGTGGAATATGGGCATCATGGAAAAGTAAAAAAGCCCATTTAACATGGGCTTGTGGGATGTACTGTGCAGGTGTGGAAATTACTCGATATTCTGAATCTGAATGTTGATTAATAAGTCAAAAAACATTAAAAACATATGCTTAGCAGGAATAATATAAAATCATGATGGTTTATCTCCCCACTTTACTCCCCATAGGTATCATCACTAAAAGCACTTCGCCTCAAACAGACAGACAGTATGAGCAGATTTGTAAATTTATAGGCTTAGCTTTGTGTCACTGATATGTCAGCTCAAGGAATAGAAAACACCTCACCGGTTCCTAAGGATACCTTACCTGACGAACGGAGATCCTGTAGCAGCACTTTGCACAACCTACATCACACATCTCTTTCAAACAAAAGCTCAAACAGGTTTTACGAAGCACCTCCTACTATCTTGTAGCCAGCAAGCCCATTCAATTGGAACACTGCTTAGTGAAGGAAAAGGTTGCATAAGTTCAAGAATTGATCAATTTTTAATCAATTGAACTTTGTGTAATCTCGAAAGGTTTTACCAATGAACAACGAAATCATTGAGAATCAGGGGATTAGGAGGGCTGCCCAATATCTAAGGATGTCTACCCTCAACCAAGAGTTTTCTCTGGACAACCAAGCCCACTTCATTAAGCAATATGCCCAAAAGCATAACTATGAAATTGTTCACACTTACGATGATGCAGGAAAGAGCGGAGTGACAGCATCAGGCAGGCATGATTTCAACAGACTAATAGATGATGTCCTATTCAAAGAAATAAATATTGAAGCAGTTCTTGTTTATGATGTAAGTAGATTTGGTCGCTTTGAAGATCCTTTAGAAGGTATTTATTATAAATATCTTGTTGAAAAACAGGGTGTAAAAGTAATTTTTTGTGCTGATGATATACCTGATAACTTTATGGAAAGCCCATTCTTCTTATTAATGCTTATGTATTCGGCAGGATCATACAGTAAGAATCTTTCGCAAAAAGTATTGGCAGGTCATATAAATCTCGTAAATAGAGGTTACTATCAAGGTGGTGTTCCAGGATATGGACTGACAAGAAACTTAGTTGACAATAATAATCAATTTAAAATGCCTCTTCATAAGGGGGAAAGAAAAAGTTTAACTACTGACCGAGTTGTGCTTTCTCCGGGTAAAAAGGAAGAAATACAACTAATAAAAAAGATATTCGACATGTTCATTTTTAAAGGTTTGAATGAATATCTCATTGCAGTACATCTTAACAGGGAGGGATCAAGATATAGTGACGGTAGTCATTGGAACAGAAGCCGAATTCATGCCATATTAATTAATATTAGATATACCGGAAAGTATATCTATAACAGGACATCTTCTAAGTTACAAAGTAAAAAAGTCAAGAATCCTGAGAGCCAGTGGGTAAATAACGAATCTTTCTTTAAGCCAATAATCTCGCTCGAAAAATTTAAGTTGGCTCAAGAAATAATACATTCACGGTCAAGACAGATGAGCAACGATGAGATATTAATATACTTAAAAAATAAATTAGAAGAAAACGGTAAAATATCTGGTTTTATTATCGATCAGGATAGCACTGGACCGTCAAGCAGTGTGGTAGCGAATAGATTTGGTGGTTTGATTAATGCATACAAACTAATAGGGTATACACCTGAAACAGATTACAGCTTTTTAACCATCAACGAAAGATTAAGAGAAAAGCATAAAAAGTTATTAGAAGAAATAGAAGAAAAGTTTACGGCCAGGAATCTATCTATTTCAGAAAATAAAATAGTATCCATAAATAAAGCATTCACATTTTCAGTGGTTTTATCAAGGTGTAGGAAAAGAGGTAAAGAAAAATACCAATGGGTAGTGAGGTTAGATAGGAGTCTAAACACCGATCTCAATATTGTGGTGAGAATGAATACTTTAAACAGTGAGCCTGTTGATTACTTTATCTTGCCATCCTTAGAAAAATTCGAGGATGATCTTAGATTTAAAGAAGATAACAAGATGCTATTCGAGCTATATAGATTCGATAACCTTGATATTTTCTTAGATATGTTAAACCCATCTTTAATGGAGGCCTCTTAAATGCACGAAGGCAAGATACAAATGATAAAGGCCTCGTCTATAAAAGTTGTGTTGCCGAGATCCCGTAATAAATTTAAACATGCTGAGATTACAGAAAGCATTGATACAAGTGGTATAAGAAAACCCGTCACAGTAAGAAAAATAAACGATAGTAAATTTGATTATGCTCTCATTTGCGGGCAAGGGAGACTTGAATCGATCTCAAATCTGAATGAAGAACTAATTCCTGCATTCGTTTTAGATGTTGATGAGAACACTGCTCATATCATGAGTCTTGCTGAAAATATGGCTCGTGTTTTACCCAGAGCGGGTCAGCAATATCTGAGAATAAAGGAAATGAAAGATCAGGGGTTGAACAATAAAAAAATTTCTGAGAGCACGGGTTTATCAGTCAAATGGATAACCAGCCTGACTATGCTCATTGAGAAAGGAGAGAATAAACTCTTATCTGCTGTAGAAAGTGGGAAAATGCCAATATCGCTCGCAGTTGAAATTGCAAGAGTAGATTATAAGGAGGGACAGGAACTTTTTATCAAGGCTTTTGATGAAGGTAAAATAAAGCATAAAGATGTCGGTAAGCTAAGAGAAATATTAGACTCAAGGAATGAAGGGTTAAAAGGAGTAATTAATGTTTCATATAAAAAAGATAAGAATAAGAAAAGGCTAACTACAGATGAGCTGAAGAAGCTATATCAAGAAAACATTAAGGAGCATAAGGCTTTAATTAATAAAGCAAACTATCTGGAAGTAAATTTGTTGTTAGTTAACCAAATATTCAGTGAGTTGCTACAAGATGATGAATTTAAAAATATCATTTCCAATGAAAGCTTAAATAACATAGTAAGTGTGGTGGTTAAAAATTCCACTAAGGAAGCCTGATATGATCAAATGTTGCTTTAACGAAGAAACAGTCAGTTTAAACATATCGGATTTATTACCTACAAAAAGGATGCCACTAAATTATGATACAAGTGAAAAATTTATACAGATTAGATGTACTCTAAAAGCAATAGGTCTTATTGAGCCAATTCTGATTTATATAGATGGAGAGAAAAATGAAATAAAAATACTGGATGGGCACTTGAGAATTGAGGCATTAAAAGAACTCGGAGAGACTAAAGTTGAATGTCTTGTTTCAACAGTTTATGACACCTACACTCCAAATACCAAAGTAAATCAGGTAACAATTATCCAAATTCAAAAAATGCTGAAAGATGCTATTAAAGCCGGAGTTCCTATTGAATTACTTAGCTCATCTCTAAATGTTTCAGTTGAATCTCTCAAGGGTAAAATATCAATTTTGAATGGGATCAGCCCTAAAGTTATCGAAATTTTAAACGATAAAAATGTGCCTAAGACCACTTTTCATGCATTGAAAAAGATGGTTCCATTACGACAGCTTGAATGTGCTAATTTAATGATTAAATTCGATAATTTTTCAAAAAACTTTTCTCATTCACTTTTGCAAAGCTCACCTAAAGAAACACTGGTTGAAAGTTTAAGTAAAACTCCAGCAAGTAAAGAAGGGCATAAAAAAATAATTGAAAGACTTGAGAAAGAAATGGCACATGTTCATGTTGATGCCAATAAATTAAAAGAGAGTTATGGCTCAAATAGTTTAAAGCTGACCATCATTATTTCCCACATAAAAACTTTATTGGAAAACCAAAGCTTGTTTAGATGGATGCATAAAAACAAGCCAGATCTGTTAAATGAATTGATTAAAATATCTGAAATTAACAGTTTGAGCTAACTATAAATCATGTAAGAAATGAAAATTAAAACATATTAATTGAAGGTTTCTTGATGAGGATGTTTTTCGTGTTTAAACTACAAGACATAAAAATGTAGTGCTTCAACACCCATCAAGGAAAGACATGTCATGAGTGATAGTCTCAAAAGTCTCAACAACTACCGCACACTTAGAGCACAAGCTCGTGAAACCCCATTAGAGCTTCTTGAAGAGATGCTTGCGAAGCTTGCGACGATTGTAGAAGAACATCGTGAAGAGCAAGTTTCTGTTCGTAAGGAACGAGAAGAAAAACAAGCTAAGCTTGAAGCTATACATGCTCAGCTCCTCGAAGATGGTATAGATCCACAAGAACTTCTAAATGGATTTTCTTCTAAGAAAGCAACTCGTGCTAAGTCTCTTAGGGAGATTCGCCCAGCAAAATATAAATATACTGATGATCAAGGACATGAGAAAACTTGGACGGGTCAGGGGAGAACTCCAAAAGTTATCTCAAATGCTATTGCAGATGGAAAACAATTAAAAGATTTTGAGATTTAAAAAACATTTAAAACCAGCCTAAAGAATAGCTATCAATAGGCTGGTTAAAACTTAGTTAAGCAGTTTTGCTAACCAATTTCTTTTATATCTTGAACTAATCTCATTTTCTAAGACAGAATTGTAACTATTATACAAACCGTAATAACTATTATTCACTTTGTTTTCAATATCAGCTTGGAATGCGAAAGAGGATAGTAATGGTTTGAAAACCGTATTGATTGCATCCTCTGTCTTTTTGGATGAAGAAAACCTTTCATCAGTTAGATCACCTGCGATAAAAAACTCATTGATTATTTCAGAGACATTTACACCAGAAAGAGCGGTCTTTACTTCTTTACCTTTTTGCTGAGATTCCGCATCAAGTTTGGTGAGAGATTCGCTCAACTTATTATTGAATTTATGAAATTGATCTACAGTTCCTGTTACCAGGGCTATATTAATGAAATCTTGATACATTTCCTGTCTACAAGTAAGAAGTTCTTTATGGTGCTTTTCAGAATCATCATTATATTCAGAAGTCTTTTTGAGCAAGGCAACCAAATATGATTTATATTCATCTGTCAGTCTCGGGCCTGAGCCATCTTTAAAAGCGTTATATCTGCTAATTAATTCATTATAAAGACCAATTTTTTGAACATAATCATTAGAGAGTGATTTAGATATACCACTACACTGTCTTTCCTTGTTTATTAAAGGTGAATAATACTCCTTCATGATATCTGCTCTAAAATTCAGATCGCTTTTATAAGATTCAAGTATGATTCCAAAAACTAAAGTTCCTAACACTAAAGGAATAAGGCCTAAAAATAATGTTTTAAAAAAAGATTCGTTGAGGGGCTTACCCATATATCCATCCTTAATATAGGAAACGCAATGTGCACAAGAAAAACATAAGTTTATATGAATAGATAAGTTTGTTCAACTTTGGAAAAATGCATTAAATTCAATTGCTTGAATTATGTTGCTTGTTTATTGTGCCATTTATCTATCTATATGTTAAGTGGGGTTTATGTATAAATTGTTATACATTATCTGGATTTTAATGCTAAAAAGATTAAGAACAGAGAAAAAAAGCTGATTATTTAATTGTATTTTAGACGTTTTGACAAAGGTTTTTTAAGGTGTGACATCATGAAGAACTGGACTACAGAGTATACGAAGGAAATTAAGGAATGGTTTTCCGTTGCAAACTATGAAGTATTTAAAGAGCTGACCCTTAAGGCTTACTACCATGAACTGTGGGCGAGAGCGATTTGGCACAAACCTTGGCCGACAGAGAAGGAAGGGAGAGATCTTATCCAAGTAGGCATCAAAGTGTTTGGAGGAAATCCGGTGTTATATAATTCAAGGCAACTTGAATACACAGACCGTGATGATCGCCTTTACGAACCTCCTCACATCCATCTCACAACTACAAAGAGGATTGCTCAGTTTGGCATCAACAGTATGGTAGCAGGACTCTTTTCATGGGATGGAGGAGAGCAATATCGTATGGTGCCTGATTATGCTGAAGCCTTCATCTCAGATTTCTTCGATGAGAGTATGGCGAAAGGCACGGTGATGCTGGAAGTAGACTTGGCAAGCGGAACAGATGAAGAGATAGCTGAGGCTCTCAAGACTGCTTTGCCGCAATGGAGAAGAATCAAAGGTATTGAGCCAGACATGACGGGGGCAGTGCGGTTTGGATACGGCACTATCAAAAAGCTCATCAACTATCGAATCATGGCCATGCTCGATATCCTTATGTGGGCAAAGATACATAAGGTTAGGATTTCTGACGACAGGTTATCTCGTCTCCTATACACCGATGAGGATGAAGAGGATGAAACCCGCTTAAGTAACCATATCCGTGATTCAGACCGTCCACTGGCTACCAAAGCAGCAACCATTAACTTTATCAGGCAGTTCAATTACTTCCTTAACAAGAATCCTCATCTGAAAGATATGAAAGTTGCAGATGTTATGAAACTCAGCGACTAAGTGAAAGGCACCCTTAAGATAAGGTGCCTCAAGTTTATAACTAACTGAATGTAACATTCTCATCAAGATACTTTTTCAGGTCTTCTCTTTTGATAGGAGCTTTACCGGAATAGTTGGCGATATGAGACATGATTGCTGTCCTATTTTGCTCGTTTCGAGGAGAATTGTGATCTTCAAGATATTTGTCCACAAAGTAGCCTACTTCCCATTCTTCTTCTCTTGAGACATAAATCCTATCCAGATGTCCCTTGTAATGTTTGTTATCTTTATGTTTCCAATCGCTTTCTTGTAAGCTCATGTAGTTCTCCAAAGGTATGTGTAGTTATGGTTTTTAAAAGCTTATATAAATTGTCATAACACATTCATATCTTCCGTTTGATAAATCACAAAAAAGCTAAGAACTTCACCCTTGATGGAGTTCTTGAATTCTATCCTGCCTGTTACAAACGAAACTGGGAAAGCGGCAACAGTGGTCGTCACTGAAGTCACGAAGCTCTGTCCTTTCTTTGCTCACCTTCCCTTACTGTTGGTTCATCAGAGACAAGGTGAGGAAGCAAACATGAAGAACTCAAACATCCGCTTGATCAGAATGCCCGAAGTGTTATCAAAAACCGGATTTAAGAAATCGTGGATTTATCTATTAATCTCAAATAATTCATTTCCTAAACCTATCAGAATGGGGGCGAGGGCTATAGCTTTTGTGGAGGCGGAAATTGATGAATGGGTTGAAGAACGAATTAATGAATATCGAATTAATAATAGCTGATTTTGATGATAAAAATAATTTCGTAAAGTTTTAAAACGAATATAAGAAGATATTTAACGGAATTCTTAACAAAAATTTCCGCACCGCTTTTTCAATCAGGCTTTGAGATGCTTTCTAAATATCGGGTATGGATACAGGCTACTAGCCATACCGGTTTCTTTCACGTGAAAGAAATTTTTTTAAGTTATTAAATCATATATAAATAACCCAGAAATATCATAAATAAAATTGCAAATTTAAAATCTATAAATTACATGATAAGCCGGAATGATTAACAATTGTAAAATTTACGGAGGGTTATTAAATTGCAATATAGAACAAAGAAGTTTGTAATGGAAAGTGGAGAGCGAAACTGTATTATTCTTGATAGACACACCGGTCTTCCAGCTTACTATGAAAACCTATTCATCACCACAAAAATAAGAAACCGAGGTTATACCGTTTCAACAATTGAAGTGGTTGCAACGAAACTCATCATATTCAAAGAGTTTTGCAAACATAACCAAATCAATTTACATGAAAGAATAGTGAGCAAAGAGTTTCTCAATATATTTGAGATTGATAATCTCGTTAGATATTTAAATACAAGATTTGATAATAGAGAAACTCCCGATATCAACAAAAAAGAATTCGAATCTATCTCTAAAAGAACATTCAATTATAGGCTACATGTAGTTGCGAAATACCTTGAGTGGCTTTGCGAAGTTATTCACTCAATGAATAAAATTAATGCAAAAAATGAAGTGGATACTTTCATTAAGAGTATCGGATCTCATAAATGGAGTGTCCGAACTCTGAAGCTAAATGAAAGGCCTGATAGAGCGCTTGAAGACAAACAACTTATTGAGCTTTTTAAGATAGTTGAAATAGGAAGCGAAATTAATCCATTCTCAAAAGATGTTCAAAGGAGAAATAAACTCATTTTTAAGATTCTGATAAATTTGGGGTTAAGGGCTGGCGAATTACTAAACATAAAGATTGAAGATTTAAATCTTTATGAAAATACACTATATGTAAGGAGGCGACACGACTGCAATAAGGATTCCAGAATCTATCAACCTCTTGTCAAAACAGAAGAAAGGGTCCTTAAACTTTCTGATGGTTTAGCTAAAGAAATAGATGATTATATGATTTATGAAAGGGAATTATCCACAAAGCGGAAAAGACATAGTTATCTTTTTGTAACTCATGGAAATTCAAACACAGAAGGCGAACCTCTCAGCATTTCAGCCTACGAGAAAATAATTTCAACCATTAAGAAGAACAGTAATTTATTAGCAAATCTATCAGGGCACAGATTAAGACATTCATGGAATTACTATTATTCAAAGGAGGCTAATAGCTCACAACTAAGCGGTCATGAGCAAGATGCTTTTAGAAAATATTGTATGGGATGGTCTGAGTCCTCGAAAATGCCTGAGATATATAACAGAAAAATGATTTCTGAAAAACACAAAGAGATTATGCTCAAGATTTTCAGCACCACAGAGAGAATTATAAAAGGAGAGTAGGTATGAATTTGTTATTAAAGATTGAAGAAGCATCTTACAAAGCGAAAATGAATGGTTATTACTTCAAACTCACAGATGACAAATGGAAGCTTGATAAGAGTGTAACTATATCTCCCATTGAAGTGATTAAAAACGCATCATCAGATATTCAATCTGGATATATTCATACTCTTGCATATTGTGCCTCGAATTTTAGTGGAGGGTATGTAAGTTCTATTAATAATTCATTTAAGAAGTTTTTCACTACCTCGGATATTAAACTTATCGATGGTGAAAGTATCTTGCGATTTAAAGCAGGGCTGAAAGAGCATGAAGTATATAGTTTATGCTGCATGAAGAGCTTTTTAGAAAGATGGGTGAACTTTAATTATCCAGGTATACATTCATCTTCAGTAGCTGTTTTCAATGAAATTAAAGTAAACCGGGGAGCTATAGGTGAAGCAGTCAAAAGAAGAGATCCAAATGCAGGACCTTTTACAGATAATGAACTGAATATGCTTACAACCAAAACCAAAGATTTGCTCTCTGAAGGAAAGGTTGACTTGTCTTTATTCTGTTTCTTGAACCTCTTGATCAGCACAGGTAGACGGCCAGTGCAATTGACATCATTAAAGCACATCGACCTTAAGGAAGATGATAAGGGTGTATATATAGATATCCCAAGAGTTAAGCAACAGCTTACATTTAGAGAAAGTTTCACTTCAAATATTCTTGCAGAAGGATTGTTTTCTTCATTATTGCAATTAAACAAGCGAACAATAAATCAAATCGAGGAGAAGTTTGGAGTTAAGTTAGAACAGCATGTTAAAGATTTATTGCCAGTTTTCCTAAATAAGGAAGCTGTAAATTCGTGCACGAGCCTCATAGATTTGAAGCAAAAACTTTCATCAGATTTTCTACATGCAAAAAATGAGTCGTTGACTAATGAAGTAAGCAAGATGGCTAAGCTATATGGACTTATTTCAGAAAGAACAGGTTATGTTATCAAATTAAATCCAAGAAGGTTTAGGTATACCTTAGGATCAATTCTCGCAAAAAACGGGGCAACAATTAGTGAGATTGCTCAAGCACTGGATCACAGCAATATAAGTTCAGCGGGAATTTACATCAAAAACATCGCTGATAATGTTGCCATGATTGACTCACATATGAATAAATTTCTTTCACCACTATCCAATATCTTTATGGGAATAGATGTTGAATCAAATTCTCAAGAATTCATCAAAGTCATCAAGGATGCTTTTTGTATAAAAGAAATTGTTCAGAATGAAATCAAATGTTTTGAGTGTAAAAAATTCAATCAATGGAGAACTGAAGATCATGTCTAATGTAATATCTTTTAAACCCGATGAAAGAAACTGTGCTGTTAATAATGTTATTTCTTTTGTGGCTTATTACCGTAGTATTATTTCTGATAACGAGATAATAAAAGACTGGAATGCACTTTCTTGGGGAGGTATTTACAGGTTTACGAGGTTTGATTTCAATGACAACCGTAATTGTAATGACCCCCTTAATGAAAGCTTTATTGATTTTGCAAAAGCCTATATTAAATGCTCTGTTTTATTTGGAAAAAGGAAAGAGCATACAAAAGCATTGAGAGTATTAAAGGTTCTTGAGTTTGTTCTTCTTGATCTCGTTGGTAATGCAAATATCAATGAATGTAACAATTTAGTTTTAGACAAATGTGCCAGTGTTATTTATGAGAAATATACTAAATCAGTATCGGCTAATACATGTAAAGAATTGGAGAAAATTATTAATTTTCTAAAGCTGAATAGGATGATTGATTTACCACATTTAGATTGGGTCAGCCCACTTAGGTTTAAAGCTCGAAAGAGTTGGGATGGTTATGATAAAAATCTTAAAGGGCATAGTAAGTTGCCAGACATTGAATCTTTATTAGTTATTGCAAGAATTTTTGCTAAGAAGGATGAAGAACTCTCTCAAAGAGATATGTTTACTACTTCAGTTGTGGCACTACTCTGCTGTGCACCCAGTAGGATTTCTGAAATTATGGCTTTACCCAGCGACTGTGAGATTTTTGAAAATGACTCCAGAGGCATTAGACGTTATGGTCTTAGGTTCTTCTCAGGTAAAGGATATGCAGGCGATATCAAGTGGATTCCCACTGAAATGATCCCTATTGCTCAAAATGCTATAAGAAGGCTAAGGATGTTGTCTAAAAACGCCAGAGAACTCGCCATAAAAATGGAGGAAGGATATGAGAAATTTCATTCTCAGATTCTCGTTTCTTCAATAAACGAGAATAAATATCTGACTGCAAAAGAGGTCTGCGAGTTTTTAGGTTTTTACAGAGAGGTTAGCAATGATTATCGAAGAAAGATTAAGGGGATTACATTAAATGGCAATGTAATAAATCATCAAGACTATTCATATACTTTAAAAGAATTGAAGAGGTTGGTCTATGATTCTAAACCTAAAGATTTTCCTTGGTTTGATAAAGAGAAAAATATCAAATATTCAAATGCCTTATGTCTTTTAAACCGATTTCAGCTTAACGAAATCAATGATACCTATAATTTTGTTTTTGAAAAACCAACAGTATGTCTATTCTCTGCCGATATAGCCAAGTCTGGATACTCTGATAAAAGGTTCATCAACATTTTTGAAAGGTATGGTTTCAATAACAAAGATGTTAAGGACTATAAAATTAATTCGCATCAGCCAAGACACCTTCTTAATACATTAGCTCTTGTTTCAGGCATGGATGGTTTCGATCTTGCTCGCTGGTCAGGACGACAATGTATTGCTCAGAACAGATATTATGATCATCGTAACCATGCTCATATGCTTAGTTTAATGAGGGGCAGAGATATTAAAGTTGAAAATGAAAAGCTTCCTGAAGCTCGAATCGATGATTTGAACATCCTGAAAAATGGTGCCGTCATGGTTAGCAAGCACGGCTATTGCAGACATGCCTATGCTTCAGAACCATGTGCACATTACCCCGAAAATGAGTCAGGGATTGATGAGGAAAGATTTTCAGGTATACATAAAAGAATACGAGAGAAAGCAATTTCTGACATAGAGGAAGGGCATCAAAGTGCTCAAAAGTGGTGTGAGTTTCATGAACAAATAAAAATAAAGGAGGTATAAATGGCAAAACATATCAGTATTATCCAAATTAGATATATCTTAGGAGTAATAAATAGGTGGTCTCAGAATGAAAAGCTGACCTGGGATGCCTTATGTGACAAGGTTTCATCAGGTATTGGTAAAAGACCATCTCGTCAGTCCTTATGTAGTCATAAGTCTATAGAAGAGTCATTTAAGCTAAAGAAAGAACAGTTAAAACATGGTGAAGATAAGACTATCAAACCTGCAAACATAAATGCAGCTATTCAAAGGATCAAAAGGCTTGAAGCTGAAAACAAGACATTGTTAAAGGAAAATACCGCATATCATGAGCAGTTTCATAGGTGGCAGTATAATGCTCACATACGGCAAATAACCCTTGAGGATTTGAACAGTCCATTACCTAAGAAATATGAAGATAAATTTGATAGGTTTTAACTATTGACATGATCAAATATTATGGTAATTCTTTAATTGTCAGGATGACATTTCACAAATAGCAAGGATGCTTATTATGAATAAACTAAATAGATATTTACCAGACCAAAAGTTTTTAATACTCCTCAATCGCTTCATTCTTAGATACGATGAATCAGACTGCAATAAAGAGAAGATTGTAAAAGATGCTTATCTGTTCTGTGTGGGATACTTTTTGAAATATCAGCAAGACTATGACAATCCTCATTTAACCGGATCGAGTAATATTATTGCTGTTCTCTCATCTGCACTACTTAGCCCTAATTTTCATACAATACCTGAAACAGTAAGTTTGGAAAGAGTTCTCTATTTTTATAAATTCATTGTTGAATACATTGTTTGGAATGAGTATGAAGTTGAAAAAAGTTTTACGAGTCAAAAGAAAAGTTATGAGCCTCTTATTAATTCTGAGGCTCACAATATAAAATTAAAGAAAAAGCTATAATTCTAAAACTAAAGAAGCCTTTGTTAAGATATAAAACTTTTAAAATAAAGGCCTCGTTTATTTAGAGAATTATTCACTAATATCAATTTAAATCTAATTCAATGTTGACGTTATCTTTAGGTTTGTTTAAATGCCCACAAGAGTATATCAAAAAATGAGGGCGCATTATGAATAAAAATTACATCCTGTCAGAATTAAAAGTTCTTTTCTTTTTAACTTTGCTAAATATCATTCTTTACCTTTGCTACTTTGAAATTGCTAATGATATTACAGCTTTATTTTTTACAGCTATCCTGTGGGTGGATTTTTTTTACATCATTTTTATTTTGGGCGATTTGCTTTCTTTGGCGATATTCAGAAAAAGACTTTAAATATTTTTTCTTTAAAAAAGGTAATTTATTTATAATCTTTTCAAAACTTTCTAAGAAAGGAGTGACTTTTTCATTCCTTCGATTTACAATCCATTCAACGAAGGTTATAAAAATTTTTGCCAATGCGCAATCTACAAACAACACCATTTTGAACATTACGAACCAAAATAAAAGCTGATTTTGGTTATGTAATTCTAAACTTGGAAAAACGTTAAAAGTCTTAAAGTCATCGATTATATAAGATAAAGCCGTAATTGCAGTGACTATACCTAACAGGAAGTCATTAAGGTACTTATAGGAATTTCTCTCGAAATATAACCATAATATTAATAAAGATGCAATCACAGATACATAAATATAGTGTGTATTAAAGTGATATCTACTTAAGTTAGATGGAAATATAGCTACTGACAGTGAAATTAATATTATAGGAGCAAGTATAAAAAAAAGGGTGCTTTTAATAAATGGCCTATGCATGTCTTTACCTTATAATATTCAGTTTAATGTATTAAACTTTGCTTCTAAATCTCTTTATTTTCTTATATGCTCCATCCCGATTCTGATTCAGCCCCTTTATCACCAATAAAAGACTCTTCCCAGTGCTATGTTTTGATCCTATGGGTTTGTTAAGATTATCTTTACAATATTGTAATGAAAAAAGCCAGCACTAAAGCTGGCTTTGTTTTAAGTTTTTGATTTTATGATGTTAATTATTCTTATTGTTAAGCAGTTTTTCAAAGACATGCATCCATCTTTTAAGTTGAAGCTCAGTATCTCGGATACCTTCCTGAGAATTGAAGTCGCCCTGCTGTGGGAAGAACATAACTCTCCACTCAGGATACTGAACATCGTCTACAGCGATGTAAAAACCTGATTCTCTGAAATCGTGGGTGCGATCCAGTTCCTTATCAAGACCTGTTCTTTGTCTCGTAGTAGACAAGTTGTATCGCCATTCTTTGATAGCTGAGAAGGGATATGTTTTCTGTTTGTTCTCTTCCTTGAGATGAATCAATCCTCTGTGCTGGTCGAGTTTCATTGAAGTAGAACCAAATTCATGGCTCCACATTCCGTCTTGCTCGCCAAAATGGTCCCTGGTGCTGGCATTCCACTTCTTAATTCGAAATTTTTTATAAGCAAACATCAAAAGCATGATGCTTGCGAAAACCCATACGATGGCAAGCTGAACCAAACCCTGAATACCTGAGAAGTAGAAAATGACTATCGGAAGTGCAATGGCCATCCATACCCTTTTCATCATCAAAAAGTTCGGCTGTTTTACTTCAGTAATGGCTGTCATGTATGTGTCCTATGTGAATGAAACCAAATTTTGGGCGCAAGTGCCCGTCAGCATTTTTGCCGATAATTCAGTAAGCTATATCGCTTCGTTTGAAGTTACATTACGACTCAGAAACAAGGTCTAGCAAATCATTTGTACCGATCGATCACTTCCTTTTGATAGCCCATGGCTATCATGTGTGATTAATTGATCAGTTATAACGATCGATCGATTTTGCCTATCAATTTGAAAATGAATGAAAATATTTATGGGATTTGGCTTAAGGAATGAATTTAACCCATTGAAAACTAGTCGGTTAAATAGGTTTGAAATGCGACTTTCTTACTGAATCTTGAGAATCTGCTTTTGGAAATTGCAGAGTTTTTGGATTTTCATCCATGATTTTCTTGATGAGGGCTGTTTTCTTAACTGGCTTGAGAATTGTTGAGCCTAAAGCTTTCATGCTGCTTAGAAACTCATCAAGGTAAGGTATCCATTGCAACCAGTGAAAGCGGATATGTCCGCTGGAACTTGCTGTAAGTGGTGTTGGAGTAGCTATGGGATGATCTTCTATGTAAATAGGGGTGTTAACATTTACCGGAATCATTACAGGATTGTTAGTCTCTGTTGGTTGAGAAGCGATGATTTGCTTACTTAGATTTGACCAGCCATAAGCTTTTCCAAGCTGAGATGCTTTGAATGCTATGCCACCGTATTCAAACGAAAAACCGTTCATCTTACCAGTAGATGCAATGTTTGCTTTCGCTGATATATTTTGCTTTCGCAGTTCATGTGTGAAGTCTTCGATAGTGATGGTATCGAAGAAGGTAAGTATCGCATCTATAGCTTCTTGTATCACTTTCTTAAAAGCTTTCTCTCCGGTCCTGTCTTGCATCATCTGCTCGTTACGAGTGAGCTTCCTTTGCTGCTGAGAAGCTTTTTGAGGAGAAGGACCTTTCGTTCGAGTGAGCTGATGAGCTTTTTCAATTTCCTGAATGATACGAGTGCTTATGAGATTTTCGTTCCTACCAAGATAGAGCTGACCATTTTCCAAAACGTTTATACGAGAAGCAATGATATGTATGTGCTGTCCTGCTTCGTCGTCATGAAGAACATAACAGCGGAGATGTGTGTCACTGAAACCCATGCGAGTCATGTAGTCGTCAGCAATGAGCTTCCATTGCTCTTTAGAAAGTGATTCACCGACAGGGAGACGAAGGGAGTTGTGCCATACCGGTTTCGCAACATCTTCTCTCAGATGCTGTGTTCTGGCGAACTCTGCTGTCAACTCTTCTACTGTGATGCCCACAAGATTGCCACCAATCACCAAAGGTGTAGTTCTATGGTGGGGGGCAGGGGCAAGAGCATACGAGATGACTCCACGGAAATTCTTACCTCTTATTATTTTGTTCATGCCCTTCAATTGGAAGGATCACTTGTCGAATGTCAGCAGAGCATCCCTTACATGCGACAGCTTTACCTTCAAAGCAGTTAGCTCTTGTGAGAGAGGCTGAGCATCTTCACCTCTGCGAAGCAGGAACGAAGTAAGATCATTCAGTTTCTGTAGGGAACCGGTAAGCTCCTGCCAGGCTTCTTTGTTGAGTTCAGGAACTGATGGAGGGAATTGCTGAAGAGCCGAGGATCTCAGCCAACAGCTTTTACTAAGCTGGTTTCGAGAGTCATTCACTCGATTGAGTTCAAAATCGTTAAGACGAACCGTTACGGTATGCTTGCGGATGCGGTTAGGTGGTAGCTTCTTTGCTTTTGGATCATCACTGAACGACGAAGGGAATTCTTCATCAAATATATTATTAAATTTTTCCATATCAACTCCTTTTGATATTTAGCTATAGCATGTCCCTATGCTATCAATGAACTAATATCATAATATCTTTAGGTGTCAACAAGTTAGGTGCGGATTTTGACTTTTTCTTTCTTTTTCAACCAAAGGGCAGAAAAACAAGGGAAACTCAGCTTCGCTGAGTTAGCCCTTGCTTAGGTTAAAAGCTATAGTATGCATTTTGAAACATATTATTGTAAGCTGAAATCTATTATGAGGTAACCATCTTACTGACCGCTGGAGTTGATATGATCGTTATGGTTGCAGGTGTTTATGGTGTTGGTAAAAGCACTATATGTAGTAAGTTGTCAGATGACCTGAAATTGAATTTTTATAGTGCGAGTGAGCTTATAAAAAATGAACAAGGTTTTTCTACTTGGGATAAAAATAAGAAAACTGGGAAAATAAAAAAGAATCAAGATTATCTTTTTAATGCTATAAATAAAAAAGCAAATGAAAATTTTATGTTAGATGGACATTTCTGTCTTCGTAATAAAAATGACAAAATAGAAATTATTGATTTCAAATCTATACAAAGGTTGGGTATAAAAGCCGTATTACTGTTAAAAGAAGAACCAGAAATAATATGTAATAGGCTTATGAACAGAGATGATGTGTTATGGAGTAGAGATTTTATAGCTGATTTGCAAAATACTGAGGAAGAACAGGCTATTAGTTATACGAAAGAAAATATTATTCCTTTTAGCTCAAACTTTGTTAATGAATACGATGCCATTAAGGATTTTTTAGTAAAATCTTTCTCTTTAAGGACAAGTGATGAGTAATATTAAATACCAGTATTTTAAAGATTTGGATCTTAATGATAATTTTTTTGACTCTTTAAAAGAAAGCTACAGAGAGTTTCCTGAATGGTTTGCACAAAAAGCAAAAGAAGATGAAAAAGCATATGTTTTCTATAAAAAAAGCAGCAAGTTATTGGATGCTTTTATTTACTTAAAAACCGAGGTGAAAAAAGTCAATGATATTGATCCGCCTCTACCTGCTGGCAGTATATTAAAAGTTGGAACATTCAAAATCAATGCTCATGGAACAAAGCTTGGAGAACGATTATTAAAAAAAACTTTTGACCATGCAATTAATGAAAAATCTGATTATATTTATGTTACCGTTTTTGAAAGAGAGAAACCTCTCATAAAGCTTCTTGAGAAATACGGTTTCATTATTCATGGGTTAAAAACCACTAAAAATGGTGTTGAAAATGTTTATGTTAAGAAACTCAAAGTAATAACAGGCGATGTTATCAAGGATTTTCCCCATCTAAATCTAGAGGATAAGAATTTTTATCTTCTGGCTATTTACCCAGAATATTATTCTAAGTTCCTTCCCGATTCAATATTAAATAATGAAAGCCATGATATATTAGATGACATATCATACACTAACAGCATTCACAAAATATATATTTCCGGGATAAGTAGGACTAAAAATCTCAGGCAGGGAGATGTGATTTGCATCTATCGTACAAATAAAGGCGGTAAAGGAAGGGCGTATTTCAAATCAGTTGTATCTTCCATAGGTGTGATAGAAGAAGTTAAACAAATTAAATCCTTTTCCACTGAAGCTGAATTCATGAAATATGTGAAACCATATAGTGTTTTTGAAAAAGAGGAGTTAAAAGATTATTTTACTAATAGGAAGAAAAGGTATATAATTAAATTTACTTATAATGGTGCTCTTAGAAAAAGATTGATTAGAGGCCGGCTAATGGATGATTGTGGCATCAGCACTAAAACTCGATGGGATTTTATTTCAATAACGGAAGAGCAGTTTAGGTGGATAGCGGGAGAAGGACAAGTTAATGAAGGTATTATTATCGATTAAGCCTGAGTATGTTGATAAAATTCTCAGTGGAGAAAAAAGGTTTGAGTTTAGAAAGGTAAGCTTTTCTGAACAAGGGATTACGAATGTTCTGATTTATGCGACTAAGCCAGTCGGTAAATTAGTGGGTGAATTTGAAGTAACTAACATACATGAAGGTTCGCCTGAGTTGATTTGGAAACTAACAAAACCGTTTGCCGGGATCGACAAAAAATATTTTGATTCTTATTATGAGGGGCGTAATAAAGCTGTAGCAATCGCAATAGGGAAAGTTAATGTTTTCGAGACACCAATGGATCTAAACAGCTTGGGTGAAAGAATTACACCACCTCAGTCGTTTTGTTATATTAGAAATGAGGTTGAACAGAACCAGTTTGAGTTTAATTACATATAGTATGGAGCAATTACATATGATCAAAAAATCCCCATTGAATATGGCTGACCCTTCTTTTGAATTTGGTAAACCCAATTTCATTGGCAGAGATTTTTTGCTTCAAGATCCAACTATGCCTCGTAAAATTAATTCTTTTTTGATTGATACTTTAGGTGATCTTCGTCTTTTTTATCCTGAATTCAATTCATGGGTTAGTAATGTCGTTATTCCGGGTATTATTGCAGGAGAAAGGTCCATAATTCTTGAATATAGACGGGATGATCTAGCGGGGTTAGCAATATTAAAAGATAGTTTAGCTGAGAAAAAACTCTGCTGTTTACAAGTTATGCCTCAATTCCAAGGGTCAGGTATAGGATTATCATTGTTTGAAAAAAGTTTTGAGTTGTTAAATACTCAGAATCCATTACTTTCAATTTCCGAAGAACAGAAAAATAATTTTTTAAAAATATTTAAATATTATGGTTTTGAACTCGGAGAAGCTTATCATCAGTATTATAGACCATTAAAAACTGAACTCAGCTTCAATGGTCTCTTAAAGTAAGAAGTTAATTAAATTTTCTATTTTTCTATTTTTCTATTTTTCTATTTTTCTATGGTTTCTTATTATATAGTATACAGCGGTAGCAATTAACAATAATACAATAATATTAATATACCCTTTGAGTTTTTCAGGGTGGTCGGACAAGAAATTAATAGGCCAAGAAAAGAAAATTCCCATAGTTTCCCAAATTCCGCTTCCCATTGCTCCTAATAGAATCACAACAACTACAAATCTGAATATTGACCAGATATTAGATGTTTTCTTAGAGAATCGACCTAAAACATTCAAGTCTTTTATGAACTCACCTTTTTCGGCTTTTGCAGTCCATTGATATCCCAAATGATTGTTTATAGTCTTTTCATTCTTGATTATTGTTGAGTTATCAAATTTAATATATTCATTCCAAATATCCTCATCAACTAAAGAACGATACCCATTATAATATTTACTGACTGAGACACACTCTTCATCTCTAATAGTTGTCAAAAAACAATGAATTATCTTAAGGTTAGATGGAAATGATAGATTGTCATTACTGTGCATAAGTTCTTCAGGGATACCTCTTAAAACATTTATTCTGAAATCAATGATTCGAGTGTCAATTATTGAGCTAATTAAAGCTTTATCAATTTGTTGAAATCGACCTGTATAAACATCGGTAGGGATTTTTTTTATACGAAACCGTATATAAGCAGATTTCCTTTGATCTTTAACTGGAGAATTTACATTATATTTTGGTAGTTTAATAAGAATTCTCGAACACACCGAGTCATCACCAAGTGTAATATGTTCTACTTCAAAAGATTTCGGATTCAAACGAAAAAGACAGAATGGTTTTTTATCTTTTCCATTTCTCCTGAAGCTTATATTTGTGAAATTACCTTCAGCAAGGCTATCATAGTGCACAACTTCATTAAATATCGCGGCTACACTCTTTTCACTATTAAGTTTTACTCCAAGATCAACAATATCTTTTCTATCTACTTCCCAAGGTAAATCAATTACTACTTCCTCAACTAATTTATGGTCATGGATCATGACTCCAATGTCCATGAAAGGTGATGAACTATCTTTACCTATTTCCCATAGATTAACATGGAGTTCGTCATCCAGATATATTTCATGGGGTTCTTTTTCTTTTTCTTTTTCTTTTTTATCACCATTAGTGTCTTCCTTATCCGAAATTTCTCCTTCACCTTCCTTATTAAAGTCCGAATTTTGAGTAGGATGACGTTCTTCTTTGTGAGTTTCATCATTATTAGAAGAAAAGCAAATGCAGTTTTTTGTATGGTAACAATCACTTGATAAAGACTTATATCTTACTAAGATGCCGGGAAAAGGATGGTTTTTATTCATTTTTTTGTCTCTGAATTTTATGATTGTCTACTTAATCAGGCCGCAATATTGATTTTATGATAAAATCATTGCCTCTATTTTAAACTTATTAAAATTGCTCAGAGTTAAGTTTAATTAATATAATTACATTTTATTATGATTACTGCAAAATGTTTTTTTGTCGCCGATAGAGGGGGCTGTATGGATAAATTTTTATAAATCAATAGCATGCATCGGTTTTGACAGATAGTATCTTCCTAATGTTTATAGTTTTTTGTTATTGATTTTTATTTTCTTATACGGTTTTTCTCAATTTGACTTAATCTATGTTTTACTGACCCCTAAAGGTTTAACTCTTAAAAAACTTTCAAGCTAAAGAGGCATTTTTTATTTTATCGAATAATAAATTTTATTTTCTCTGTAATGCTTTCTAAGGCTTTTTCCCTTTCCTTATAGTAGTCATACTTATCGTAGATGCCTTCTACACCTTTCAGCTTGTGATTCAGACACCTTTCCGCCACATGAGGAGGAACGGACAGAGAAGCGAGTAAACTCCGGCTCGTTCTTCGCAGATCATGAACGGTAAAATATTCAATATCACCCATAACATTTGACGGTTGCTTCTTCTTGCCAGGCTCGATGCCGAAAAGCTTCGCTATGGCCCTGTTAAGAGTGTCTTTTCCCATGTGCTCGGACTTGCTAACACGGCGATTTGGGAAGACATAAGGCGAATCCAATGCTCTGACCTTTAGTTCTTCCAAAATCTCAATGGCGAGTGGGGGAAGTGGAATGACTATGCCAACACCAGACTTGCTCCTTTCCTTGGGTAAAAACCATTTTTTATCTTCTAAATTGAATTCGGACCAAGGAGCTTCTGTCAGCTCACTCTTTCGGACAGCAAGTAGCAATAGAAGCGCACATGCCAGATAATTATCACGAGAGAAGCTATCAGAGTGTTCTCTGAACACTTTAAAAACATGAGCAATCTCTTCTAAGCTCAATGCTCTTTCTCTGCTCTTTTCAACTCCTCCAGCATCATTCACTTTGAAAGCAGTAGCTGGGTTGCTCTGAACAAGACCAAGTTTGATACCATGATTGAAGAGCTGTTTCATGTAGAGAAGGGCATCATTTGCGATAGTAGGTCTGTCACTGGCGGTGATTTTTTGAATGATGGAACGAACATCTAAGGGTGTGACTTTGCTTAAGGCAAGCCTACCAATTGTAGGAGCAATGTCTTTACGGTAAACCCTTTCTGGTATGCCCGGATATTTTAATCTTTTAACAAGATCTTTATGCCAGTCTTCAAACAGCTCATTCACTGTAGTCAGAGCTTCAGGTCTGCTTAGCTTCCTTTCCGCGATAGGATCATCTCCAGCCAAAACCTTTTTTCGAACATCTTCTGCAAGGCTACGGGCTTCTGCGAGTGACACTTTAGAAACCTTGCCTAAAGTAATTTCTCTTCTCTTTGTGTGTGCTGTGTATCTCAGCATCCAGTAAGGTTCACCTTTGGATGGGATCTTCAGGTATAAGCCTCGCTCATCTCCAAACTTACCAACTCCGCCCGCTTTTATCAGAGACTGAACGGCTTTTGCTGTTAATGAACCCATATACCTTACCTGTCATTTTTAGTGGGGGGGTATCTGGTTATAGACTGTTATATTTTTCTAGTAAAGCAAAAGTACTCCCCATTTTACTCCCCGATATTTCGTGGATGTAAGCGGAGAAGCATGTTCATTAGTGGAATTTTACTTCCATAAAAAAGCCCATTTAACATGGGCTTATGGATTTATATGGATGAGGATGGAAATTATTCGATATTTTGAATCTGCTCGCGCATCTGCTCAATCAGCACCTTCAGTTCAATGGCTGACGTGGTGATTTCAGCGTTGATCGACTTCGAAGCCAGCGTGTTCGACTCACGATTGAACTCCTGCATCATAAAGTCGAGACGGCGGCCAACTGCTTCTTTCTTTTTCAGGATGTTGTAAGTC
>Ga0308166_1001715_pt1 | contig 22385 bp, 31 predicted proteins | sample PhyCR2_2_FD_202137 | JGI IMG/M metagenome (GOLD analysis project Ga0308166, IMG submission 202137) | Phyllosphere microbial communities from UC Gill Tract Community Farm, Albany, California, United States - DLSLCC.R2 | ecosystem: Host-associated > Plants > Phyllosphere > Unclassified | place... | reverse complement strand
ATAAATCTGCTCTTTCGCGGTATCAGTACCCACTTCTGTCAGATAAACTCCATTTTTGTTGCGCTTGCGAGGCATGTTCGCCACCGGTTTTCCATAAACCGATGCGCCCTTAATCGGGATCACGCGAAACAGGCCATGCTTTTTAGAGCGGTTGTAGACAATAGTTGGATCAATACCACCGATATCCCAGCAAATACGTGAGATAGACATTTCTACACCGTTTCGGCGCGTGTATGTCTTGTTAATCGCATCATCCACACGAGCAAGCGTTGACTCATCGTCATGACGGCCCATGATGATTTGCCGGTCGATAAGCCAACTTTCTTCACCCGGTCCCCATCCCCATACACGCATTTCGTAACGGTCGAGCTGGGAGTCAATACCCGCTGTCAGATACGCAACCCGCTCAGGTACCGCTGAATCAAAGTGCTCTTTGCGCTCAGCCAAAACGTCCGCATCAGGGCGATCCCCGATTTTCGCTTCCCACGTCTCACCAAGGGTGGTGTTCACGAATGTCTTCCGTTTTCCCGTGTCGCCTTTCGTTTTGAACCAGTCTTTAACAATCTGTACCCAGGTGGTAAACGGGCTGTATGCGGTCCAGATGTGGAACGTTACGCTTTCAGGTGGGTCAATTTCAGCATTAGACGATGAGAACCAACGAAGCCCGTCACGCGTCCATATTCCGGTCAATTCGCAGATATAACGTGCGTTGGAAAAGTCCAGTTCATGTTGCTTAATGACACAAGCATTATGCTCACAGAGGTAGTAGACCGTTTCAGCCTGCTCAGGCTCCCATTTGAAGCCGAAAGGCGTATCCCGGTCACCAAATTTAAGATACTGCTCTTCACCACAATGCGGGCATGCGACATGAAATCGCATAAAATGTCCGGACTCTTTTGCTGCTCGCTCAATCTGACACGTTCCACGCAATTTCGGTGTCGAACCGCGTATGGATTTGGGCCAAACAGAACCCTCGATACGCTTATCCCCCAGGAAGGTCGGCGAACCCTCTTTCTCGATGTCAGCATCAAACGCCGCCAGTTCATCGTAACCGACTACATCGACTGATTTTTCACGATAGTTTTTTGCAGCTTTACCACCCAGGCACCAAAAGCCACGGCCATTGGTAAAACGCTTCATCGACAGGGTATTGTCTCTGTGCTTTTTCCCATACCAGGGTGCAAGTGATAACAGAGAAGGAACATCACGAATCGTCGGTTCAACGTGTGACTTCATGAAATTATCTGCGTCACCATCGGTCGGCAGCCACAGCAACTCATTACGCTGTTTGTGCTCGATGAAATACGCAATGACGCCGAGGAGCATTTTCGAATAGCCTACTCGCGCCGACTTAATGACGTTAACAATGCGAATATAGTCGCTGCCCATCGCATTCATGATCGCACGCTGAAATGGCAGTGTTTCCCAGCGCCCCTCTTGATAAGCGGATTCCTTCGGAAGGTAATAATGCGCATCGGCCCATTCGACAGCTGTCATGGGTTCCGGGCGGTATAGTGATTTCAGACCAGCTTTTACCGCTGTTCGCAGATTAGCTACCTGACTGGTCGATATAATCATTCAACAACCCCGGAATCCGTTCATCCAGCGCCGCAGCCTTATTCATCGCCTTTATTACGTCCCTTTTCAGGAACTCGATATGCCGATTTTCCAGTTCAGGGAACCGGCGCTGCATCGAAAGGGGTATGCCATCCAGAATACTGGATATTTCAGCGGCAATTCTGGATAACACGAAGGTACAAAACGCAGTCTCTACGACCTCGCGACGCTTTTTCTCATTGGCCAGCTCAGCCGCATCCGCATTAGCACGAGTTAAACGCCAACGTTCATAATCAATATTGACACCATCATCGTCTTCTCCCGGCGATGGTTGTAGTTTTCGACTCTGGTGTTCGATGCGGTTATCAACGACTGAACGAACGTCAAAGAAGACTTCTCGCCCTCTCTTTTCTACTGGCTGGACACCCCATTTATCAAAGGCCTGGACGGATATTCCCAGCGAGGAAGCCATATCTGATTTATTCAATAGCACGGCCATATTCCCTCACCCGTTTTCAGCAATGATTAAACAACAACCTCATGTCCAAAATTTTCATATATAGCGAGAATCTGCGCGGACGCCGCCCCGTAGCAGGCCGGATAGCCGGAAAGGACCCGAGATGATAATGATTATTATTTGTATTTTGGTTCGGCTTCCATTTAGACGTCTAAACGTCCGCCTCGACTGACTAATACAGACCATATCTCTCCACCCGGCATCATCGCGTTGCGGATGGCGTCTCTTACTGCGTCATGCATTGTCTGTTGCAGACCAATAATTGAGGCTGTTTGCGCATCAATATTTGACTGGAGGGCTGTGAACAAATCGCTTTCTCGGACCGCATCAATTACGGCCTGGGTCATTTCATCACTAAGCGCAGCCTTCACACGCGTACTTGTGGCCACGGCATTCTCAATGATTGATTTAGCGGGTTCATTCACATGAAAGCGATCAGCCTTAAGCACTACCTTGTTCTGCCCGTCTTCGACTCCAACGGTCATACCAGCATCGTGCGATTTGCCTTTTTGAGTGACGTTCAACTTCACGTTATAGTTCGCACTCATAACACTGCCTCCAACCAGCGCATTGTCGATGAATGCCTGACCGTGATTGACAGTCAATGGACCATCCGCGTGGATGCGAAATCCTTTTGGTTCTTTCGGGGTATCCCAATTACCAATGCGTACTCGTGGTTTCCCATTAGCTCCGTAAATAGTCGTACAGTCTTTCTCAAAGACAATACGACTTAGATTAGGCTTACGCTTATCCTTCACGCGCATATGCTCCGGGAAGAATGATGCATCGCCCAACACTGTATGACGGCGACCTTTCAAATCGTAATGCGCACTACCTGCCGGGCTTTTCAAAATTAGGCCATCGTCTGTCATGATTACACGCATGCCGAGCATCGCCTGCTGTAGCGATAAATATTTCATGTGGTATTTCCTTTATCGAAAAGTAAAGCTGGCCATCTGTTCAGTGGCAGGTACATCCTCATAGACATGAGCGCTATACGCGGCGCAGATTGGGCAATGAACCCGTTACGCAGCAACGCTCATGTCTATGAGAATGGAAAAGCGTGCGACCGTGGTCGCACGAAAGCGGAACACTACTTTTATTGATATTGGTTTTTCTTAGCCTGCTACTTCGGCCACTGGCGGATAATGGAGCGTTGAGTAAACCGGCAGTTCCATCTTGTACGCGTAATGATATTCCGCTGTAGCTCCGGATGATGTCTGCCAGCCAGGGAGCATTAGGATCGCGTCAGCACAACGGAGCATCGCAAAGCAGATGTCCATGTATTCACGTTGCTCCAGACCATTAGGCAAGCTGGCTGGATTGAGAACGGTGTGGCCATGGCGTTTCAGACGCTCCGCCTCTTTATTGAAAGCTTCACGATTAAAGTTTTCACGGCCTGTCATTGGCCCAGCGATATAAACTTTCATCAGATATCGCCCTGCCCTTTATCTTCCAAAGCCAGAACGCTGTGTTCTTCTGACCCCGAATACGCAATCAATCCATCGTAATCAGGAAAGTTATCGAAACCCGGAATTTGTCCATGACAAATCGTATACTCAGGCTGGCCTTCTTCTTCCGCAAATTTGGCCAGAGCCATAATCTTTTCGAGTGTCAGTTTGATTTTCGCCATTTTCTCTCCGCTGATTTCAGCTATAAAAAAGCCCCGCTATTGCGAGGCTCCAGATTGGTTGTTTGACTCTCTCACCGAGTCATAAATGCGCTGGCAGGTCATTCCTGCCCGATAGCTTTCGTCAGATCGTTCAGCATAATATTTAGCTTCTGCTGCAAGACTTCCGAGCATGTCGGCGAGCATTGCGGCGCTGGTTCCGGCTGTTTTGCCTCTGACGGTAGCGGCAAGATCTGCGGTGTGTTTTGCGGCGTCCAGGCGGGTAGAGAGTTTTCTTGCTTGTTGCTGCAGCTGATTAACAGCGCCAGACAAACGGGCAGACAAATCGCGTGCAGCAGCTGCTTTCTCTTGAGCATCTTTAACGGCCTCATCACGGGCAATAATTCGCCCTTGCTCTATCATTCTGGCGGCAGTCTGCGCGTTGACTTGTTGCGAGGACTCGGCACTATCACGGTCTGCCCACTTTTTTTCCCATGCCCGATTACTCCAGACATTGCCAGCGATAAACGCGGCGACCACAACAATCAACACTAAAAACGGTTTCCACCAGGCTTTTATTGCTGCAATTAACGGAGACGGATTCACTGTTCTATCTCCCAGCAGGCAAGCGCACTTTCCTGATCGCGCCGTTCAACCTGCCCGTAGCATCCATTTTTCTGACCCTTTGTCAGTCGGCAGTCACGGCCACCATCTTTTATCCACCATCGGATCGCCTCACACGCCCCTTTGCGGTCGCCAGCATTAAGGCGCTTATAGAACGTCGATGGGAAACATTTACCAGGGCCTATGTTGTACGGGCAGAAAGATGCGATACCTGCCTTCTGCGGTTCGGTCAGCGGCACCTTAATATTGCGGTCAACCCACGCAAGAGCCTTATTGCGTTCGATGGCGTTTACCTGTTTGCATTTGGCCTGCGTCAACTTCATGCCCTGCATAACTGGCTTACCATCAACCATTGTGGCACCACGGCATATCGTCCAAATGCCGCTGCCATCTTTGTAAGCAGTAAGGCTATTTCCTTCTTTCTCATCCAAAAACTGGTCGAGAATTTGTGGGGCTGACGCGCCAGCAAGAATCAAACTTAGAACGGCTGCGCTTAATTTTGCCCTGTTAGCCATCATTCGCCTGCCTTAGCGAGTACATCCGCTACTACGCTCACCGCTGCCGGACGTTCCTCGATAGGCTTATCGCTGACTTCTTCCAGGTAAGCCCTTATCATTGCCGTTCTCTTCTCATCTTCTTTTCGACGGCGGCGTGCATCAATTCTTCCGTTGATGAAGGATGCAAGGGAAATTAGAAGCCCCACAGCCCCGAAAAACATGTAAATCATGTCTTGGGTGGTAAAACCCAGCGCTGCAGCTATGGTTCCAAGCCACGCAAATAATTGCGTGAAGATGTTCCCTGAGTGATCGTTCATTCTCATGGTCTCTTACCTCGCTATATTTGCGGAGGCTGTGTGCAGATGAAACGCCGCCCGATGCATTACGGAATAACGCAAAGATGTCGCCAGGACGGCACCAATAAAAAACCCGCCAGAGGCGGGTTATATAAGTGAGATCAACTCTCTTCTTTTTTTACTACTTCTTTTACTTCTTCTACTGTCTGCAGGTAACGCTCTTCTTCAATTTCTACGCCTATGGCCTTACGCCCAAGCTTCAGAGCCTCCTTAATCGTACTACCGGACCCCATGAAGAAGTCGGCGACAACATCACCGGGACGAGAGCTGCTCCTGATGATATGTTCCATCATCGCAGCTGGCTTCTCGCATGGGTGTTTCCCTGGGTAATACTGCACCGGTGGGAACTCCCAAACATCCGTATAGGGAACATCTGCAGTCACAGAGAACGGGCGGCGCAGGCTTTCATACTGAGCTTTGAGGCCATCGTATTGCGCTTTAACCGCATCGTATTGCGTTTTCAGATCGGCATACTGCTTTTCATGCTCGCTATATCCGATATCGAACGGCGGAGGACATGCTACGCCTAGAACCTGCGCCCGCTGCATGAACAGCTCATGCAGCTTGTTGAAGTCATCCAGCGACGGCAACTGCCACTGCGACGAGGAAAACCAGTGTGAACACATCTTTTTCCCTGTCGCAGCATTGATGTCCGCAGCCGAAATCCCCAACTGCTGTCGGGCTGATGCAAATGCTCCAATCAACGGAGAAAATACGTCTTTCCGCAACTCTGCACATTTGCTGGCATAACCCGACTGACCTTTCGCATAGCCAGACGCGCCGTAATGCTCAGCGAATATGATGCGCTCGGTTGCCGGGAAGAATGCTCGCAGGCTCTCTTTATTTTGACGCCGCCATACACCGCTCGGTTTAGCCCAGGTGATGTGGTTCAAAACATTGAAACGGTCGCGGGTAAGTAATTCAATTTTTGCCGCAAGCCGCGAACCGGAAAACATATACAGGCTTCCGTTTGGGGCCAGTATTCTCCAGAACTCCGCCAGAAACTCATCAAGCCAGCCCAAAAAGTCCGCGTCACTTTCCCACTGGTTGTCCCAGTCGTTCGACTTAACGCCAAAATATGGCGGGTCTGTCGCGATCAGGTTTACGGAATTATCAGGGATGGTTTTTATGAATTGCAGAGAATCTGCGCAAACGAGCTGCGCTCCATTGATTTGTGTAGTTTTTAACATAGCTATTATGGTTCTGCCTGGGTAAGCTAACCCGGCGATGCGCATCGCGGGTGGGCTTTGGGTTCAGCCTATACCTCTGGCATGGGTTGACCGCGGGATGAGCTGCAACTCGTCCCGCGCCCACTTTTTCAGGCACAAAAAAACCGCCCGTAGGCGGTTATTCGGAAGTCAGGCGTAAAAATCCCAACTTAGAAAAAAGATACCTAAAAATAGCTGTTTTGCCAACCTTTTTCGTTTTCTATTCCGTGCGACCGTGGTCGCACGATATCAGATTATTCCGTTTTCATACTCGTTTGTTAGTGAGTATCTTCCGAAAGCGCCGCGCCGCGCCACTCCAAAACAAACCATCTGCTCAATAATAAACTCTGTTGATGCCTGGCTTAAACGGCAGGCTTCACTCAGCTCTGCCAAGCTAATGCGTGGATGCCCACGCATTACGAACTCAACGCTTAACGCTTCTTCGGTCATATTCCGGCGTATTTCTTTCGCGTGCATAGAGCCTCCTTAATCTTCGAACTGGTAATCGACATCGGCCATAAATTTGTTCAACTCTGCCAGCTTAGGCTCCATCGTTCCAATAAGACGGCCTGCCAGGCGGTCGGTCAGGTTCTTACTGTTAAAGCTGTATTCACGCTCAAAACGCTTCACTTTCTGCCATAACTCATACAACTCGTTAGAAATATCTGCCGCATCTTTGCGCATTTTTTCGTTGCCTTGGTAATTCATAATTTACTCCAGATTCATGCGGTTATGGGCTTTACCCCTCTCAACGACACAAACTGTAGCTCTGCCCAATAAACACATCCAGCATTATTTTCGCTTTTTAGTGAAAGTTACTTATTGTGTGAATTTTTCTTTTTTGGTATATTTTCCACATCAGGAGGCTATACTATGTTTAACGTGATTACCCACCCGGCAGCGCTGGATGAGCTTAAAGAATTACCTGATGAGCTACGCGGTCGCATGACCCGGCTGATCGAGAGACTGGAAAGTGAAGGGAACAAGCTGAAAATGCCTCATAGCCGCGTTATCGGCGGTGGCCTTTTCGAACTAAGGGTAGGGGATAAAAACATAGCGAGAACGCTGTACGCTTACGCGGTAGGTAACGAAATTTATCTGCTACATGCATTTGTTAAGAAGACGCAAAAGACGCCTACCCACGCAATTGATATCGCCAGAACGCGTCTGAAGGAGATGAGCTAATGAAAGTAAAAGGCATCCCATTTAACCAGGTGAAAGAAGAACTGCTCAATACCCCGGAGGCTATCCGGGGTTACGAAGACGCCGACAAGGAGTTGGCGATGGTTGAAATGCTCTACGAGATGAGGGAGAAAGCTGGCCTGACGAAGTCTGCGCTGGCTGAACGCATGGGGTTGCAGCCATCAGCAATTAGCCGCCTGGAAAGCAACCCACTAGGTGCCAGCATGAAGACACTATCTCGATACGCTAAGGCTTGCGGCGCAAGCATTGATATTCATGCTGTGTATTGATTAAGACGAGTATCTGCAGGTGAAGTAACAAGGGAAAGGCGAGGGTATCTCGCCTTTCCCTTTTTTATTCGCCAGCCTGCCGAATGAGCTCATCCGCGACAACATCCTTGCATCTGTGGACCATATTACGAGACATGCGCAGAAGACGTGCCGCCTCATTCATATGAAGGCTGGCCTCTGGTGAGGCCATAACGGTGCTCACCATATCCAGGACAGCATCGAGATCGCTTAGCTGGGAATCAAGTTTTTCACAACATGACACGGCTGCATCTGTCATTGAATCGTATACCATTTTGTCTACCAAGGTTATTTAATACTGTATATAAACACAGGGAAATCCGCAAACGATACAACCATTTTTTGGCAATTTTTTTGATTAAACTACTGAATTGTCCGGTACTTATGTGCACGGCCAGCTCCACGTTCTTTTTTTTCCAGGGTTCCATTTCTCACAGCAGAGTCCAGCATCCCCCGGATCGTTCTTGTGTTCAGACCGATGTCGAACGCCAGCATTGAGGCAAAAATAAACCCATCACCTCCGCTGGCCAGACTGCTTTCGCTTCTCTGCCGAAGGCGTTCGAATAACAATGCTTTTTTATCCATTTTTAACCCTCCGTGACCAGTCACGCTTTAATGGCCAGCTTCAGTCTAAGAGTCGTCAGCTGGCATGTACTCTCGCCATCGAACAGGCAATCGGAGACCGGAAGTTGCTGGCCACACCGTTTGCATGTACCAGACAGCGTCTTTTGAAGCTCTTTGTAGTTCTTGCGGATCAGGAGGCCTATAACCTCATTTTCGGAATATGGCTCTCGCCCTGGCCGACGCTGCGTGCAAATTTCACTGAGCATACGCAGCTCTTCCGGTTCCAGAACCCAGTCACGCCTGGTCGTTCCTTGCTCTTTCAGCTTCTGACGGCGGATTCTTTGCCTTTCTGCAGGTGTCAGTGCCATCGCTATTCGTCTCTCCAGTCCAATGGGAAAACCTCACTTAAAAACCGTTCGTTTGTGCATTTTCCATCAAGTGATTTAACCTTAATTTTCACAACGTATAACCAGTGCGGATATTGAGCCTCCTCAACAGAACGGCGTACTTCATATCCTGCTACCTCGTATGGACGCATCCCGACAGAAGAAAGGTGGATTAAAACCTGACACCCGACAGGTGGAAGGTCTTTACCATCCCAAATGGTTTTTGTACCCATACTCAGTCCCCTTTTCCGGTAGCAGCGGCGAGATCGAGAAGATTGATATGCTGGGCCACATCATCAATAGCTTCAGCGTACCCGAATAGGTTGCTCCATTCAGGGCGATTCCCCATTGCGGCCTCATACATATCAGCAAGAGCGTTCTCCGCGCTGTCTCGCTCTTCGATTAACTGTGTTTCGTCACGCTCAAGCTCAGCAATCTGTTTCTCTGCAGCTTTCAGTTTTTTCCGGGATTCAATGACCTCGCGGATGATGCTTACAACGTCAGTACATTCCTGGGCATATTCGTGATCGTTAATCTCAATGGCGTCTTGTCCTGCGCCATAGAAGTCCTGCAAGCGAAAAAGTAATTGACCATCGGTTAGTGCGTCGGAGCTTTCATCTTCGCCAGTTCTGCCAGTGATGATGCCTTTGCTATACATATCCATCAGCAATGCAAACTGAGAACGCGCTGATACGATCAGCATGTAGCGAACGCTGTTGGCAAACATGTTGGTGTCTTCATCGTGCAGCAGCTCCTCGACGTCATTACCCCCTGTGTTTTGAAACAACGGCAGGAACTGACGCATCCACTCAGGGACCGCATACATTTCTTTAGGGGATTTACTCATCGCTGCTACCTCTTGAATATGCAGCCTTCATTTCTCGATAGAGTTCACGGGCCTTACCGCAGGCATGAAGTTCAACCCACCGTTCCCAATTGGTTGTTACCGCCAGCCACTCATGCCCACGGTGAGACATCTCTGGTATCTTGCCGCCGAACTCAGGCACTGCCTCTATCAGGCGAATGCAGCGCCCAAGATCATCTGGGTCACGGGGATAAGCCGCCTCTGGCTGCTTGCGTCCCTGCCAGTAACCAAACTGGCCGTGACTCAAGCACCATGCCATATAGAGGCTGCTGCTGCCGGTGTCGTCGCTATTCAACCATGCTTCCAACCCCATACCTGCAGAAGCGGCAACCAGTTCACGGGAATACTCAGCACAGATATCGTTGGCTGCTTTGATGACTACGTTCATCCGTCCATCTGCGGGTAAATCGGGAATCTGTCGGTTCAGTTCTTTGGTGATGGCTGTCACCAGTGCGATTTGATTGAGTCTGTTCATTCATCTTACTCTTCGACGTTTTGAGAGGCTGTATACAGGTCGCGGTGGCGTTCGTTGCGATCGGACCAGACATTCCTGGCTGCTGCTTCGAGCTGGTCAACATCTGAATCGTCGTAGACGTGACCTTCGATTTCTTCACCCTGTGCGCCGCATTCATGGCAGAAGACAAAAGAGCTGACATATAACCCGTCGTGTCCGTAAATCACGGGCTGATAAAGAGGCTTGTAATCTTTCCCCGAAAGGTACTTTGTGAACAGCGACGGTGGTCCATAGCAGAACGGGCAGGGCGGCAGGTCTTTTTCGGCAGCGCTTTGTATCTGAGGAACGGGATCGCAGACTTTTTGCAGCACGGCCAGAACCATTTTGCAGTCGGCCAAAGCGCGATGTGCTCCCTCTACCGACACGCCGTGTCGCGCAGCTGCGGTAGTCAGACTTTGACGCTTGAATGCCTGACGCTTCTCGTCAAACGCCCCGTACCACTGGTCATAAACGGCTTTAGCGTCAATATGGCTCGTGTGAATGCATGATGTTACGAGGGCTGCGTAATAAGTATTTTGAAAGGCATAAATACCTGTGCTTAAGCAGGTCTGATCCAGCATTCGAGCATCAAAGCCAGAGTTCCAGGCCAGCCATTTGTGGTTAGTTATGATCTCCAGAACTTTCGGGAATACATCACGCCACGATGGTGCATTGGCGACCATCTCGTTGGTGATATGGTTGATTTCTGTTGCTTCCGGTGGAATCGGGATGGATGGCTTAACCAGAGTGTCCAGCAACACTTCTCCACGCATATTGATGATCGCAATTTCGATAATCTCAGCAAATTCGCCAAGCCCTGTCGTTTCCGTATCGATGACTACTAAATCGCTCTTCAGCCATTTATGAATAATCTTCGCTAAAATCGTTTTTTGGGTATTTACCATTGTTACTCCCATATTCTTTGTTGAAAGGTTCTGGATGGTTTAGGCTCTTGCTTTAATTCAGGTAGTGTGACGTAAACATAATAAGTTCCATCTAAATCCATGGAATCAGCGATAACTACTTCATGGCCTTTTTTCTTATAAAGGTCAGAAATGTTTTCCGCATCAGTGCGCGACATGGGGCCTTGCTTAAATGGAGTATTCTTCATTATCTCGTGCGACCGTGGTCGCACCCTCTTTGATTTCCAGATAACGTTTGAGCCATATATTTTCTATATGCTTGTTGCCTGGTTGATTTGATAAATACCATTCAGTAATTACGGATTGCCTGTTACTGTCAGGAAGAGTCCGATAGCCGCATGTCGGGCACCAGATGATGTACTCGTTGCGGACGCCGGAGAACCGGAGTACAGGCCTATCTGGTTTCCTGAACATAACCTGCTGACACAGGCAGGTCGGCACTTCTTGCACGATGGCTTTCGATGATTTCACAGCGCTTCTCCGCCGCATTTAATAACGCGGTATCGTTAAGATGCATGCATCGTGATTTCAGTAATAACCAGCGTTTTTTATAATCCTTGCGCCAGCTTTCGATGGATACACCCACTAAGGAACTTATGTGTTCGTCTCGCTCCATTCCATCAATATCCGAATCATGCAGTTCGTGAAATATTTCACATTTAACTTGCTGTATTCCGTAGTAAGTTAATCTATGCATAATTTTTTTTGTTGGGGCTTTCATTTTTTTAAAGCCCGCTCTGGAATGCGCAATTAAAAAATCCATCCACAGCCACTGGCAAACAGTTACGTCATTCTTATAATTTGGTTTGCATCCATAGCAATAATGCAACCATGCAGTTTCTTCACTGTTTAACTGCTCAATGGCACGTCGCCAGCTGGCGGTCATGAAATCTAATTCTGTCAGCAGCATTGAAGACCGTTTGAAGGATTTACCAACGTGATAACGAACGGGTTCGGCAGGCACAGAGATTTCATAAGATTCCGTATCGCCGATGCAGATCGTTCTGGTTGGTTTGTCAGTGAAACGGTCAGAGCTTGCGAGACGCAGCTGCTCCAGCTGGACCTCAAGGATGCCGCGCTGGAGATAATGAATATCTGACAGAGCCGTGGATACACAGGCCCGAATGCTATTTAGTTCCACTGTTATGCCCTTCCTTACCCATGCGCTGAGAGGTGAAATCACTCTTTAATTTGTACGCGGTACGGACCTCTATATCGCTTTGTCGTAGAGGTGGAATCTCCCCAGCTTGCAGCCATTGATAGACTGCGCCGGGTGTCACGCCCACGCCAACCGCTGCTTTTTCCACATCGCCGAAATGGCGCACAAGTTCTTCGGGTTTCATGGAGATTATTATAATCAATAAGTGAAAATTAAAGCTAGGTATAATTTATAAAAATTATAGCCAGCTATAAAGAGATCATTTATGATTAAGGGTATGAAAACACGAGGCGAACGACTGAAAGCACGCCGTTTAGAGCTGAAACTGACGCTGAAGCAAGTGGCAGAAGCTGTAGGAATCTCTCTTCCGGGCGTCCAAAACTTAGAACGTGGCGACGTAATGCCGTCGCTGGAGATCGGGCTATCGCTGGCAAAATGCCTGCGTAAGCCCGTGCAATGGATACTGTATGGCACTGAATCTGATCCAGACCGCGTTCCTGTTATTGGTACGACAGAGACCGGACCGGATAGAGACTGGCAGCCTGGAGAACCTGCCAACACAGAGCGATTCCTGCCGTTCGTGAGTCAACGGAACACCGTTTACGCACTGACGGTCGGGAACCAGATTCAGCATCACTACCAGCCAGGAGACGTTATCCTGGTCGATTCCTCGCTTACGCTTGTGCCAGGGGAGGATGTGCTGGTTTGTGATAATAACGGTGAGATCACAATTCAACGATTAGCCCGTTATGACGAGCAGCATTACTACCTTGATAGTGCTAACTCTCAACGGGTTATCCATGATAAAAGTGATCTTCAATTTGTGCACCAAGTAGTCGGTACGATCAAATCGTTCATGGTTGAGGGTAGATGAAACAATAACAGGGTTTATTGCTGACTATAATTCTGGTTTAATCCGATCTATACTTTGTCGGGGTTGAACCAGACCGTAGCAGCCGAAAAAAGACGAAAAAAAACCCGAGTCGGCAAACTCGGGCCTTTTTTCAGGAGCACCGCCACAAGAACAACGACGCATCCCTCGGAAAGATTGTGCGTTTATTGTGGCTGCTCCTGCGGATTTTTTCAACCCGAAAAAATGCTAATTCGCATGGAAAGGCTAAAAAATGACCTTACAAGAATTCTACACGGAGCGCTTTGGCGGCGATCCGTTTTCACTGCTTGAAGCGGCACGTGATGAACTCAGCGAACTGGCGCAAATGGCCGGTATCAACTGGCACGCCTGCGCTGACAACATCCAGCTGAATCCTCGTGGCGGCAAAGAACGCTACACCACGTACAATAATTCTTTCCCGGTAGCGCTGGAAAAGGGCCTCAAGGGCCGCGTCGAAATCTACTCCCGACTGGAGCAGAACAAAGACGGCATAAGTTACCCCTTTGTCAACTTCGTCCATAAAGGCAGTGATGCCGGTTCATGGAGTGGTTTCTCCTTCCTGTTTTCAGAGTATCGTCGCGAACAGCAGCGTAACCGTGCGACCGTGGTCGCTCAGCCGGAAGAAGAACGCGCACGCATGGAGCGCCAGGCTGAAGCACGCCGCCGCCGCGTCGAACTGCAACGAATTAATGATTTAAAAAACAACCAGATGGAGCATGAGCGTTTGCTCGGCTGGTTGGCTTTCCATCGAGCCTGGGAACATGCGCCAGCTGAAGATGGTTCCTGGCCTTATGCGGTTAAAAAGGGAATTCGTGACGTATTTAGTGCTTGCGATATACGTCGCGTGACCAGTCACGACAGTGCGAAATGGAGCCGGGGGCCAACAACTTACATGGCTATTCCTCTGTCCCACCTGGACGGAAGAAAAGACGGACGGATTGTTGGCTGGCAACGTATCGATCTCCAGGGCGGTAAATTCCAGACCAGCGCCATCACGAACGGCGATTTCGTCGGAACATGTTTCGTTATTGGAGACCTTAAAGGGGCGCAGAATGTAGCCGTAACAGAAGGTTTCGCAACGGGCGCTTCTGTCTGGCTGGCAACCAGGAAGGACCCGAACAAACGCTTTGATGCCGTGGTTGTCGCAATATCAGCCAACAACATGATCCACGTTGTCGAGCAGTTGGTTAACGTCTATCCCGCTGCAAAAATCACCTGCGCACTGGATAACGACCGCAAATCATCGGCTGAAGGAAAAGGCAACACAGGCCTGCGCACCGGCTTCGAGATTCTTGCGAAGTTCCACGGCATTAAATGCGTTTACCCTACTTTTGAAGATGATCCCCAGCTGGAGTGCAGCGACTTCAACGACCTGCACAAATTACGTGGCCTCCGCGAAACCTCGCGCCAGCTGTTTGCAAAATCAAACCGCTTAAACGCCAGCACCGACCTGCTCACGCTGACGCTGAACAAGCTGAAAACCCTAAAACGGGATAACCGCCGCACGTTTGCCAAAGAACTGCTGAAGGCGGTTGATATTGGCATGCTGACCTGCCCGGTACCGAATAGCCCATCCGATCTGTTCAACATGTTCTGCATCGTTCTTCGGGATATGGGGCTGGAGAGTGTCTACCGCGCCACCATCAAAGACCATATTGCACGCCGTCTGAACCGGAAATGCCGCACGGCACAGGCACCTCGTTCATTCAGTGAACGCATTACCGACCCAAATAAACGACCACAGCACATCACCTATAAGCGCTTCGAAACCTCGGTTATGACCGACGATGTTCTGAAGTACGTGCAGGAGCTGCAGGGGATCGTAATTGTTCGCGCCGGGATGGGTTCGGGCAAGTCGACAGGCCTGCTACGTCCATTGATGCATAACGCAGAACGCGGCGTTTCTGTCGCGCACAGGGTGAGCCTCATCGGTGGTTTATGGGAAATGATGACAGAGGGGAAAGGCGCGAAGGCCGATATCCTGCATTACCAGGACCCTGGCTATCAGGAAATGGCGCCATACGCCAGCAAGCTGACGATCTGCATAAACTCCATCGTGAAGGGCTGCTGGCAACCTCTGATGCGCCAGCACGACTATTTCGGTTTTGACGAGGCCACACAGGGGCTACGCGCGGTGCTTTCAGGTCGCGCGATGGAAAACCCGGTGGCGGTGTTCAATACGCTGATTGATGCGCTGGCCAGAACAGAATTACACCCGATCATGGTGGATGCTGATGCCAACGATCTGCTGGTTGACCTGGCAGAACTGGCGATGAAGCGCCGCGAAGAGCTGGGCTTGCCAGCATGGCTGCAAATCCACGTTATCGAATTACCGGTCGACGTTCGCAACCGCGAAACGGGCGAGCCTATCCGCGTATTCTACACCGAAAAGGATCGCATCATGTCCGAGGTGATGAAGGCCGTAGAGCTCGGTGAGAAAATCATGCTGGCCACCGACAGTTCAACGTTCGCCGAGGATGTTACCGCGACCCTGCGCCTGAATTATCCGCATAAGAAGTTCCTGTGCGTTAACCAGAAAAGCAAGCCAGAGCCAGAGGTGGAAGAGTTCACCAATAAACCGAAGAAGATGGTGAAGAAGTACGATGGCCTGATTTACAGCCCGTCAATCTCATCCGGCGTGTCCATCGAGCAGAAACACTTTGATCGCCACTTCGGCATGTTCTGCGGAGAAGTGGTCCCAAGCGATGCTATCCAGATGCTGCGCCGCGACCGTACCGCGAAAGAATTCATCATCGGCTTCGATAAGGTTCGCGCCAAACGCGAAACCGATCCTCAAAAAATCGAACGCGCATACGTCCAGGCACTTCTGGCCACAGCTGGCATGAACGGAGAACTGACGGACGTTGTCTTTGACGGCGACAGAATTTCAATGGGTGTGGCCAACACCGATTTCACCCGGATGAAAATCAAGGCATCAGCCATTGAAGCGACAGCGCGTAACGATTACGCCAGCAACATGATCTGCATTATGCACAGCGACGGCTACAAAGTTGCACCGCTGGCCGGAGACCCCCATGCGAATGAACTCGGCAAGGAGCTGCGTAAGGAAGCGCGGGAAATCGTATGGGAACAAACGCTGGATCTTCACCTGAACATCGATACGCCGGACGAGTCTGAACGCGAAACGATTCTGAAAAAACGCGCGCTAACCCTGGAGGAACAGGCGAAGCTTGTCCGCTGGGACATCGAGCACGAGCTGAAGCTACCTGTCGACGAGAACACCCTTAAATTCTACTTCGACGGCGCTCGAGATAAAGTCCGCCGCTATGAAACCATGCTGCTCGACGAGGTCACAGCCCGACGCTATGACCGTGAGGAGTCGGCGATCAACTTCACCTACTCATTCCGAAAAACCGGGCAGTGGGAATATTTTGTCGTAACGGCCATGACCCGCGAGCAGGCCGATGAAGCATTCCAGGCCAAACACCCTGGAATCGTCGACTACAAGGTAAAAAGTATGCCGGTGGTCGAGGTAGCCATGCGCGGCTTTTATGGCCTGAAATCTACGGCGCTGCGCCAATACTTTATCGACTGCGGTATTGACCCGGAGACAATGACGGGTGAAGCGACACAGGATCGCCTCAAACGCGCCAGGGATAACCTCATGACCGCCGAACGGCGAGACATGTTGAACAACGTCCTGCGTATCGGCGGCTTTATGACGCCGAAAGGTAAGCCTAAGGTCCCCGAGGCGCTGTTTAAAAACATCTGTGAGTCCCTCGGCCTCAAGACCGACAAACGACGCGCCAGAGACGGAGATAAACGCCCTACAATCCGTTTCGTTGACCAGCAGTCGGCAGAATTCATGATGGACATCCTCGCCAAGCGCCAGGAAGACGGCCAGACCCTGCAGACGCGTAAATCCGAGAAAACCGCCAACGAAGTGGATCACGATTTGGATCTCAATATATATATGGATCATAAATCGCGATCCACAAACGAGCAGGATTCCGACGCCCCTCATTCAGTAATAACCAAGGCGCTGGCCTCCCTGCCGGTTCCGGTACCTGAGTCCTGGGCGCTGACCGCGCTGTCCGACGACGAGCTGGCAACGATGGCTACATGGTCCCCAGCCAGCATCGCGATGACCTTTGCCTCCCTGTACCTCACAGAGTTCATGGAGCGCCTCTCCAGCCACGAGTTGCGACGGTTGCGTGAATACATCACTGGAATGACTACGGGCGGCTACGGCGCACAGGAGGCGTTCTATGGCTGATTTACTGATACTGTTGGCGCTGCTGGTTATAGGCGTCTTATCGGTTCTTCTGGACTGCTATCGGTTGAGCAAGAAACTGCAGTCTTATCGTGAGGAGCTTAGGGTTACTCGCGTCAAAGCCCGTGGAACAGCCTTTGCGAACAACTACCGCGCGTGGAAATGGGTTTACCGGGAAATTCTGGATATTGGGAAGGAGGCGAAATGCCACCTGTCAAAGTAGTAATCATTACTCTGTTATTGCTTGGAGTCTGCCAGCTTATTGCGCGTACAGGCTTTGGAATATGGTGAGGGAAATATGTCGACTGCTGAATTTTTGAAAACTCTGGACTATGAACAGCTGAAGTACTGTCGCGAGCTGTGCCATAACCGTATCCGGGAAATTGAAGCCGAAGAGAAGAAAATGGCCTGGGCCGTTACTGACGGTGGGATTAACTACGGTTGGTTCCGCACAGAAGACTATCTGAAGGCAGTCGAATGCCTGGCTGCTACGGCTGCTGAACGGTGGGAAGAATCGGATAAGGCTGACCCATCTGGACGAGGTTGGCTTGACCTTTCAATCCGTGGAAGTCGCCTACCTGCATCCGAGTACGAGGCGTTATTTGCTGATGGACAGTGGGGGTGAAAATGGCGATATCTCCTTATAAATACCAGTCCCCCCTCGATAAGGGGTACATCCGGGTGAAGCTAACCCGGAAGGAACACAATGAGCTGTTTCATTACCGGCGTCGTGACATAAGGATATACAGCGAGATTTACTATAACGGGAATTACTATATTGCTGAGCATTTTACCCGTCTTTGGTGGGTTGCTCTTATGGCTATACCTGGGCTTATCTTAGGAACTCTTGTAGATGGTGCGCCTTCAACATGGCGTGACCTGAAAAGAGCTTTCAGGCAGCGGCATTATGGTTCGTTTCGGGCAGATCAAGGACCTTTATCCTTGGATAATTACTCACCAGAGTTTCAACCGATTATCGACGCATGGTTGAAAGAAAAGGCCAGCAGTAACTGAATAAGTAGTGAGCGTTCATCCGCTGCTTAACTGACGTTCACCAACAACTGATCAGGTTCTGATCAGTTAGTAAAGCAAACTATAAAAACGGCTATCCCCGTGACTGGTCACGGGGTAAAATATCCACTCAAATTATTGACGTGCGCTCTGTTTTGGCGGTAGAGTTACCCCGCTGCAGCAAAATCTGCAGCCGGGCCTCTCAACCCCGAATTACAAGAAGCGCACAACACGCGCCAGCGTGTTTTTTTGTGTGTTAAATCTGCGCATACCTGAATTATGGTGGCTCAGATGGGGCCAACTTCGGTTGGGCCGGTTTCTTCTTGTACCGGTGTTGAGAACCCCGTCTGGGCTACCACCCCTATAGAGATTCTCAACTCTGGTGGTAGCACCCTATACAAGATAGGAATGCACACCATGTTCAAATTCAAATTTGCAGCTGTCGTCCGCACGGACAAAAAATCCCATATTCACCGCCTTTCCACCATTGCATCGTCCGAGCGTGAAGCTCGTCGCCAGTTCGCCAGCCGTTTTGTCCTCGTTCTGTCAGCCCGTATCCCGGTTAGCGAGGTGATCGCATGAACCAGATTCAGTTAAACGCTCAAGGCCTGCTGGAGACGATTGAGGAGCGCCTGCTGCAAGTAGAAGCGCTTGTGTCCTCTGCTCACCGCACTATCTCCAGTTATGAGGCCACACTGTATTTGCAGGAAGCTGCGGAGCTACTGCAGGTCGCACGTGAACTCACGCAAGAGGCTCGCGGTTGCTCCCTGTCTTTATCGGAGCAGCTGAAAGCTGGGGAGGCAAAATGAACGCACTTTCTGTCTTTTCATTTCAGGAAAACCACCCGGTCCGGGTGGTTCTTGTTGCGGGTGAACCGTGGTTTGTTGCTGTTGATGTTTGCAAAGCTCTCGATATCTCAGATAACCGTGCGGCAATCCGTAAGCTGGATGAGGATGAAAAGGGTGGGTATTCAATACCCACCCCTGGTGGTGTGCAGTCCGTAGGAATTGTTAATGAGTCCGGCCTTTACACCCTCATCCTCCGCTGCCGCGACGCGGTAAAGCAAGGAACAACTGCCTGGCGGTTCCGCAAATGGGTGACGAACGAGGTTCTGCCAGCTATCCGGAAAAACGGCGAGTATGCTTTTGTGGAGCCAGAGCCCAAGAGCGCCGGTGAACCGCTGGATTGGCGGCAAAAAGAAGAACTGCGTGGCCTGATAAACGATATAGCACAAAGCTTTCAGTATCGGAACGCATGGGTTAGCGGTGTCTGGATGGCACTCCGCCGCGCCTGCAGGAACCCTTCACCGAACCCAATCACCGTGGATGATCTCCCGGCAATCATCGCCGAGCTACGCCGGATATTAACGGCTGCAGAAACAGCCCTGGGCAATATGCGTGTCTACGAACGGGAGCTGCTGCGCGACGTAGTTCGTGGCGGCCGCCATAGCATGTCCTGCGGAGAGTTGCCGATTACCGATATCGATACGGAACTGGAGAAGGTACTGCCAGCACATTTTGAGCTGGCCATCGAGAAGCTGGAGACGCTATCCACGAAACTCACATCGCCAGCGATTGCAGAAAAATAGGTTTGGCCAGCCCGAATTTAAGCCCCGCTTTACGCGGGGAAGTCCCTGCAGTCGGGACGGCGATGTCTGCTGTTGCAGCTGCAGTTTCCGCCTAATCCTTTCGTTCCTTGCAGGGGACGGGTAGGGACAGGCCTCCATACAAAAGCCACCGGCTTGCACCGGTGGCTTTTCTTTACTCAGGCTCGAATTCCCGCCATTGTCGGTCAATACCTTTAGTCCACGAAGTTACAAGTGCTTCCTTGTGGATATCATAAATTTCAATCTGATCTACATTGTCAGAATCTTTGGCTGCAGATACAAGCATTTCAGCCTCTGGTAGTTCTGATGCCAGCCCAAATATGTCAAGCCACCCTGCAGGACGCTCATACGTGTCGTATGCAAAAACAATATATCGCTTCATAGCTATCCTATCCTTGCTACCGATTTACACCGGTGGCTATTAATTTAACTGTGGTACGTATCCCATGCGGATCGCATTGCGGCCATAGGGCTCTCGGCGGGGCCGGACCAGGCATAATGCTTTCCATCGTATTCAAACTCTATCTTGTACGTTCCGTCCCCGTTATTTTTTGCAGGTTTGAAGACAGGTTTTAGAGCAGCTGGCTGGTGTTCTTCTGGAGCTTCCTCTTCGATTGGTTCATCGCGGCCGCCCTCTTCGATCTCAATTTCATCCTCATCCAGCTCTTCGTCTTGAGATTCATCATCGGGTTCGTCGATACTCTCAACGGATTCCTCATCAGGCAGGACGATTGCAGGTGTCTCTATCTTCAGCTGCCACTGCCCGTTTTCGCCAACGAACTGCTCTAATGCATCAGCGGCAAATTCCAGGTATCGGCTAATCATCGTCGGGCTAAATTTAAAGGCCCGGAGAGTGCTGTTGGTGATTTTTGCTGATGGGTCCTGCTCCACCAGCTGCTTAACGGTTTCATGGAGACGGACGCCAGCGTCACCTCTGGCAAAGCCTGGCATTTCATCGTCCAGTTTCTGCAGAGCCACCAGCCTGGTGTTTTCATCCCCAACTTCAGGTCGCCAGGTTCTGGAGAAGTTGGCCAGCTTGAACTGCTTATAGTGCAGCTGAGTGTTCTCATCGTCGTGTCCGAGAATCTCCATGAAGAACACATCTTCGTCGACGTTTTTCCACCGTGGATCAACGCGGAAGAACATCTCATACGCGATACGGGCGTAAATAGCGCGGCTATCTTTATAAACACGGCGGTCATCACCAAAAAATGATTTAACCCACGGGTTAAACGCTTTTGCTAAAACAGCGTTTATTCTACCGTTCTCTGACCTTGTATCATCTTTTCCATATCCTTTAATAACGTCATCAAAGTCAGAAGCAGCACGGCAAGAACGTAACTCCTTTAATAACTCAACGAACAATTTAGCCTCGCATAAAGTATAAATCGTTCTGGTTACATTTTTATCTTCAGAGCGTTTCTTTGCTTGCCCTGAAAAGTTAACGGTGTATTTACCAGAAACAGTAAATTCACCCTGAAACATTATCTCAATCATTCTTCGCCCCGATACCGCAGCCAGAGCAAAGGCCAAAGGTGCCATTCCAGAGCGAGTGTTTAAACTAAATAAAGTCGCAGGATTATTCAAAATATCATAGATAGACTGCATGTATGTTGGGTAGTCAATAACCACAACATTACGCTTTTTCTCGCGCAGAACATCGGCCCATCGTTGCTGTATAGATGTACGCTCCGCAGGGCTTAGCTGCAGATGGTACAAAACCTCATGGTTGACCTTGAGCTGGTGTAGTTCTTCTAACAACGCAGAGCCTTGTTGGAATAACTTATAAAGATAGTCACGGCGCTCCTTCCAATCATCACTGTTTAAATCACTAAGAGCATAACTCCAATCTGGATATTTTTTTATTAGTCTTCCTATTTTTGCATCACTGCCTTTAGAGCCTATTCTTACATTTGATAACTCTTCGGCAAGCGGCATTATTTCTTTTAATTTAGATTGTAGTGATGACATGTGCTGGCGAATATTAGCCGTAGGCATAGAAAGCCATGAAGATAATTCTTCGCTATAAAGAGGATACTTTTCCGATAATTTATGAATATTTTTATCAAAGCTATGATGCAATTTATCATCAAAACGCTTTCTTGCCCTGCTCATATAGGCGTTAAAAGTATTTGCGGTTATTCTTTTCTGTAATCCTTTCCCACGGAACTTTCTTTTATCATTAAATAACGCGTTCTTATACCGTGCGGCTGCGGCTTTAATTCTCTTCGTTTTGTCGCCTTGTGGGCGGTCGGAGGCATCAATTGCCTCTACCTCATTCACAAGCGCGTTGATCAACTCGCCGATTTTTACCTTGCTCATACCGGTTCTCCCGTTTCTAAGTCTCTTCATATCGTAACACAATCAAAGAACAAGTGACGATTAATTATACTA
>Ga0308166_1001709_pt1 | contig 22437 bp, 16 predicted proteins | sample PhyCR2_2_FD_202137 | JGI IMG/M metagenome (GOLD analysis project Ga0308166, IMG submission 202137) | Phyllosphere microbial communities from UC Gill Tract Community Farm, Albany, California, United States - DLSLCC.R2 | ecosystem: Host-associated > Plants > Phyllosphere > Unclassified | place... | reverse complement strand
AGTGCCAGGGCACTGGTGGTGGTGCCCGCGCCGGGGTTGGCGGCGGTCAGGAACAGGATCCGCAGATCCAGATCCAGCACGGTCGAAATCAGGTTCGATTCGCTGGGGTTGGCAATGCTCAGGCTTTTGTTGGTTGAACCGTCCATTAGCTTGCTCCGTGGCCGCTGAATACTTTGAAGGGGGTTTTCAACAAGATCTTCAGATCAAGCAAAAGGCTTTGCTCGGCGATATAGCTGAGGTCCAACTCAACGCGCTGGTCGAAGTCAATGTTGCTGCGCCCGGAGATCTGCCACAGGCCGGTCATGCCGGGGTAGATGCTCAGGCGCGCAAGGTGGTTGTCCTTGTAGCGGTAGGCGTTGAACGAAGTCGGCCGCGGGCCGACCAGGCGCATGTCACCGCTGACCACGTTGAACAGGTTGGGCAGTTCATCGAGGCTGGTACGCCGCAGGAAACCGCCGATGCCGGTGATGCGTGGATCCTTGTCGATCTTGAAATCAATGGCGTCGACCCCGTGCTTGTTGAGGTGGCGCAGCGATTCCTTGAGTTCTTCGGCGTTGCAGACCATGGTGCGGAACTTGTACATGCCGAAGGTGCGGCCGCGATAACCGGTGCGTTTCTGCACGAACATCACCGGTCCCGGGCTGGTGAATTTGATCGCCAGCGCCAGGCCCAGCAGCAGCGGCGAAAACACCGCCAGCAGCACCAGCGCACCGAAGCAGGCCAGCACCCGGTTGGTGCGTGACAGCGTCCATGGCCGGCCACCGTCGCGGCCGGTCAGCCAGCCCCGGCCCTGCCGGTGGATGGCGCTATCGAGGCGCATTCGGTGCTCGGGATCCATGCGCTTGTCGCGGCGCATCTGATTGATCGGTACACCTTGTTCATGTCCAGTCATGGGGTCCTCCGCTGATGTTCAGCCGCGAGCGGCGCGTGGGCGATAGGCAGTGGGGTAGTAGTCGCGAAACCAGGCGATGAAACGCCCCAGTCCTTCATCCAGCTCGATCCGGGGCTGGAACCCGGTGGCCTGGGCCAGATCATCGGTCTCGGCACAGGTGTTGAGCACATCGCCCGGTTGCAGGGGCAAGAGCTCGACAATGGCTTTCTGGCCGAGGTGTTTTTCCATCAGCGCCAGATAGGTTTTCAGCTCCACCGGGTGGTGGCCGCCGATGTTGAACAGGCACCACGGCGCCATGCTGCTGCCCGCGTCGGGATGTTCACGATCCCACTCCGGGTGGCTGTGCGGCGGATGGTCGGTGAGGCGCGCGATGCTTTCGACGATGTCGTCTATATAAGTGAAATCGCGCTGGTGCTCGCCGTAGTTGAACAGCTTCAGCGGCGTGCCTTCGGTGATCGCCCGAGCGAACTGGATCGGCGACATGTCGGGCCGACCCCATGGCCCGTACACGGTGAAAAAGCGCAGACCGGTGCTGGGAATGCCGAACAGATGGCTGTAACTGTGGGCCATCAGCTCGTTGGCTTTTTTGGTCGCGGCGTACAGCGACAGCGGATGATTCACCCCGTCATGCACCGAGTACGGCGTGTGCTGGTTGGCGCCATACACCGAGCTCGACGAGGCGTAGATCAAGTGCTCCACCGGATGGTGCCGGCAGCCTTCGAGAATATTCAGGAAACCGCAGAGGTTACTGTCGAGGTAGGCCTTCGGATTTTCCAGCGAGTAGCGCACCCCGGCCTGCGCCGCGAGGTGGATCACCACTTGCGGTTGCTCGCGGACAAACAGCGTTTCAATCGCGGCGGCATCGGCCAGATCAATCCGCGCCAGCGGGAAATGCCCGACCTGATCGCGCACCCATTGCACCCGATCGTGTTTCAGCTGCGGGTCGTAATAGCCGTTGAAGTTATCCAGGCCGACCACCGCATGCCCGTCGCGCATCAGCCGCAACACGCAATGGGCGCCAATGAAGCCGGCTGCGCCGGTGACCAGGATTTTCATGGGCGCAGTCCTTCCGGAGCGATGTGGCGCAGGCCGATGCCGCTGTAATGCAGACCGGCGGCGGCCACGTGTTCCGGGTTGTAGAGGTTGCGACCGTCGACAATCACTTTCGAGCGCAGCTTGCTCGCCAGCAGCTCGAAATCCACTACGCGAAAATTCTTCCACTCGGTGCAGATCACCAGCGCATCGGCATCTTCCAGGGTGTCGTCCCGGGTGGCGCACAGGTGCAGGTCGTTGCGATAGCCGTACAGGCGCCGGCATTCGGACATGGCTTCCGGATCGTAGGCCTGCACGCTGGCGCCTTCGGCCCACAGCGCGTCCATCAGGTAGCGGCTGGGGGCTTCGCGCATGTCATCGGTATTGGGTTTGAACGCCAGGCCCCAAATCGCAATCGACTTGCCGGCCAGACCCTGCGGAAACTGCGCCTTGAGTTTGCCGAAGAGGATGTGCCGCTGGCTGTCGTTGACGTCGGTGACGCTGCGCAGCAATTTCAGCGGCATGCCGTTGTGTTCGGCGGTGTGCAGCAGGGCGCGCAGATCCTTGGGGAAGCATGAACCGCCGAAGCCGCAACCGGGGTAAATGAAGTGGTAGCCGATGCGCGGATCGGAGCCGATGCCTTTGCGCACCGCTTCGATGTCGGCGCCGAGCAGTTCGGTGAGGTTGGCCAGTTCGTTCATGAAGCTGATGCGCGTGGCGAGCATCGCGTTGGCCGCGTACTTGGTCAGCTCGGCGCTGCGGTTGTCCATGAACATCAGTTTTTCGTGGTTACGGCAGAACGGCGCGTACAGCTCGCTCATCTGCTCGCGGGCTTCGTCATCGCGGGTGCCGACGATGATCCGGTCCGGGCGCATGCAATCGGCGAGGGCGCTGCCTTCCTTGAGGAATTCGGGGTTGGACACCACGCGGACCTTGAGGGCACTTTTGCCGCGACGCAGCAACTCTTCGCTGGCCTTGGCGGCGACCTGGTCAGCCGTGCCGACCGGCACCGTGGACTTGATGATCAGGGTGCGATCGGCCTCCATGTGCGAGGCGATCTCCCGGGCGACGTTGAGCACGTGGGTCAGGTCGGCGGAACCGTCTTCATCGGCCGGCGTGCCCACGGCGATGAAAATCAGCTCGGCATGCTCCACCGCGTCGCTGGCCTGAGTGCTAAAGAGCAAGCGGCCGGCCTTGATGTTTTCTTCGAGGGTGCTGGAAAGACCTGGCTCACTAATAGGTGGCACGGCTTGTTGCAGTTGCTTGATCTTGTTGGGGTCAATATCGACACATAAAACCCGATGCCCTACATCTGCAAGTGCGGCGGCTTGAATTAATCCGACATAGCCGGTGCCAAATACGCTCACGTCCATCTGCGCACCCTCGATAGAGCGAAAAGAAGAAGTTCGGAAGAAGACTGTAAAAGGGGTATAGCGCAGGGTTTGGAAAGCGTGTCAGCAAAATGACATGTTGCACCTGTATAACACTTGAGCGCTTTTTGGCGATTGGCCATCAAGTCATTGCTGCGATTGGATTTGTTGTTTTTTTGCAGATTTGTTCAGATTCAAAATAAGCGATAAACGGTTGTAAGTCTTTAATTTAAAGGCTTCTAGCGTTTGGTGTGTGTCAGATTTGAGTCACCGTTTTTTTGACGCTTTCTAAAGAAAACAGTCAATTCTTGCGCTTTGATGGCTGGGTGCTAGTGTCAGGTTCTGACCGACAAACCTTTGACTCCCTGCCGTTTTGCACGAGCGGTATCGCCATGTTCAGATATGCCAAAGAAGTACTTTTAATTGTTTATTTGCTGCTTTATTCCGAATATTACGTTGATCGGTTAAATGCTATCGGCGTCGGTTTTGCTGTACTTCTTTTTGGCGCGATGTTTTTGGCGCTTACTTTAGCGTTATATCTAACGGCTTATATTCGTCAGGCTCTCATTCGCCACTTGTTCGCAATAACACTGTTTGTCTCGGCGGTGTTTTTCGATGTCTATACCCGGGTCACCGCGGATTACCTGAGCTACAGCAGTTTTGTCTCGCTGGTGTACTCCGGCGGCTTCATTCAGGAGGCCGCCTACCAGTATCGCGACGCGATCATTCATGGCGCGCTCAGTGGTCTGCTGTTGCTGTTCGGCATCGGTCTGAAACCGCGCCATGCACTGGTGGTGCCCAACGCGTTGCGTGTGGCGGCGCCGGTGTGTGGTGTGCTGCTGTTGAGCGCGGTGTTGTTCCTGCGGGCGGGCGAGGGCGCGCGCGGTTTGCCGATCATGTACACGCCGCTGGCCTATCTGAACCTGTTCGCTTATGAAGCGCTGCACAACACGGTCGGCCCGCGCGAGCCGGTGACGCTGGCGCGCAACGCAGTGGCGGTCAATCACGACATCGTGCTGATCATCGATGAAAGCATCTCCGGCAATTATCTGGACATCAATGCGCCGTTCGGAGTGCACAGCAACCTGAATCAGGCGCATCCGGGCGTCGACATTTTCAACTACGGCTACGCCGCATCCATCGCCAATTGCAGCGCCGACACCAACGTCACGTTGCGCTACGGCGGCACCCGCGACGATTACATGCGCATCAACAGCACGCTGCCGTCGATCTGGCAGTACGCGAAAAAGGCCGGGTTGCGCACGGTGTACATCGACGCTCAGCGCACTGCCGGCAATCTGCAGAACCTGATGACCGACACCGAGAAAAAAGACATCGATGAATTCGTCCAGTTTGACCAGACCAGCGTGCGTGACCGCGACATGGCTGCCGCCGCCAAGCTGATCGAATTGCTCAACGATGATCAACCGGAGCTGGTGGTGATCAACAAGGTCGGCGCGCATTTCCCGGTGCACGACAAATACCCCGACGCCTTCATGGCCTACCGTCCGACCTTGCCGCGCGGGCAATTCACTGAAGTGGCCGACACCGGCAAACGCGACGGTTTCAACGGCCAGCCGGATGACTGGGTGCTGTACCGCAACGCCTACAAGAACACCGTGCTGTGGAACGTCGGCGAGTTCTTCGCCCGGGTGTTTGCCCAGGCCAATTTGCACAATGCACTGCTGATCTACACCTCCGATCACGGTCAGGACCTGCATGAACGTGGCAACCCCGGGCTCAATACCCACTGCGGCGGCGATCCGGTGGAGGAAGAAGGGCTGGTGCCGCTGGTGGTGATTCAGGGCGATCAGCTGCACGGCCCGGACTGGGCGCAAGCGTTGCCGGCGAACAAGGACCGCTCCAGCCACTACAACATTTTTCCGACGCTGCTGCAGTTGATGGGTTATGACCTAGCGGGAGTCGAGGCGCTGTACGGCAAACCGTTGACGCTGCCGACGGCGGACGACTTCACCTTCAACTACCGCTTCAATGCGCGGCTGGGGGCCAAGCCCGAGTGGAAGCACATTGATCTGAAGACCATCGTCACACCGGGTGCGGCGGCGACGAGTGTGGCGACCGGGGAGTGAGATTTGTGCCGGTTTCACTGGCCTCATCGCTGGCAAGCCAGCTCCAACAGTGTTTTAGGGTGTACTCAGTATTTGTGGACAACCTCAATCCCTGTGGGAGCTGGCTTGCCAGCGATGAGACCAGTACGAACACCACTGATCCAATCAGGCCGCTATCCGCTATCCTTGCCCCACATTGACCCAACGGATGGCGGCATGCTTCAGGTTCAAGGCGTGTTCAAAAGTTACCTCACTCCCCAAGGCCCGCTCCCGGTGCTGCAAGGCGTCGACCTGACGCTCGAAGCCGGCAGCAGTCTGGCGCTGATGGGCGAATCCGGCAGCGGCAAAAGCACCTTGCTGCACCTGATTGCCGGCCTCGACAAGGTTGATCGCGGCAGCATCCACAGCGGCGAGCATCGGCTGGAGCAGATGAACGAAGCGCAGCTGGCCGACTGGCGTCGCACTGAAATCGGTCTGGTGTTCCAGCAGTTCAACCTGATCGGCAGTCTGCGGGTCGAGGATAATCTGGCGTTTCAGGCGCGTCTGGCCGGGCGCCATGAACCGCGCTGGCAGGCGCATCTGGTGCAGCGTCTGGGGTTGGGCGATTTGCTCAAGCGTTATCCCGAACAACTTTCCGGCGGTCAGCAGCAGCGGGTGGCGCTGGCCCGGGCCTTGGCCTCACGGCCGAAATTGCTGCTCGCCGACGAACCCACCGGCAGCCTCGACGAAGCCACCAGTGATGAAGTGCTGCGCCTGTTGCTCGAGTTGCTGGATGACACGCCGACCACGCTGTTGATGGTCACGCACAGCCCACGCGTGGCGGCGCGACTGGCGCAGCGGGTGGTGTTGTCCAGCGGCCGTCTGACGTGAACGTATTCTGGCAAACCCTGCGTGCGTTGCTCAGCCACTGGCGGCGGCATCCGGTGCAGTTTTTCAGTGTGCTGACCGGGTTGTGGCTGGCGACCAGTCTGCTGACCGGGGTCGAGGCACTGAACAGTCAGGCCCGCGACAGTTACGCCCGGGCCAGTCAGATGATCGGCGGTGAACCCCAGGCCAGTCTGGCCACACCGAGCGGTGCGACGTTCACCCAGCAGTGGTTCATCGATCTGCGCCGCGCAGGCTGGCCGGTGTCGCCGTTGCTGCAAGGCCGGCTGATGCTCAAGGATCACCCGGATCAGCGCCTGCAACTGATGGGCATCGAGCCGGTGTCGCTGCCGACGGACGCTGCGGTGGCCGGGCAGGCGATGCCGATCGAGCGCATCGTCGCGTTCTTCTCACCGCCAGGCAGCACCTGGATTTCCCCGGAAACCCTGCACGCCTCGGGCCTGACCGAAGGCGCCACGCCGCAAACCGCCAGCGGCCAGACGCTGCCGCCGCTGCACGCGCAAAAGGACATGGCGCCTGGCGTGTTGCTGGTGGACATCGGCGTCGCGCAAACCGTGCTCGAACAGCCCGGGCAACTGTCGCGCTTGTTACTGCCCAAGGATTTTCACGCCGAGCTGCCGGCCGCGTTCAACGGTCGGCTGCAGCTCAAAAGCAGCGCCGAGGAAAACAATCTTTCGCGCCTGACCGAGAGCTTTCACCTCAACCTGGATGCCTTGGGCTTTCTCTCGTTTCTGGTCGGGCTGTTCATCGTGCACGCGGCCATCGGTCTGGCGCTGGAGCAGCGTCGTGGCCTGCTGCGCACGTTGCGAGCCTGCGGGGTCAGTGCGCGGATGTTGATCGGCTGTCTGATCGTCGAACTGGGTGTGCTGGCGCTGGTTGGCGGCGTGTTCGGGGTCATCAGCGGTTACTGGCTGGCGAGCGTATTGCTGCCGGACGTCGCCGCCAGCCTGCGCGGTCTGTACGGCGCGGAAGTGGCGGGGCAGTTGCGCCTGAGTCCGTGGTGGTGGTTCAGCGGAATCGGTTTGAGCCTGTTCGGCGCGTTGCTGGCCGGTGCCAACAGTCTGCTGCGTGCGGCACGTTTGCCGCTGTTGGCGGTGGCGGATCCGCAGGCCTGGCATCAGCAACATGCGCGCTGGTTGCGCCGTCAGGGTTGGCTGGCGGCGGTGCTGGGCTTGATCGCGCTGCTGGCGCTGGTCTGGGGCGACAGTCTGAGCAGTGGTTTTGTGTTGATGGCCGGGTTGCTGCTCGGCGCTGCGCTGGCGTTGCCGGTGGTGCTCAGCGCAGTGCTTACTCCTTTGCTCGGGCGCAGTCGTTCGGTGCTCGGTCAGTGGTTTCTCGCCGATTGCCGCCAGCAACTGCCGGCACTCAGTCTGGCGCTAATGGCGTTGCTGCTGGCGCTGTCGGCCAACATCGGCGCCGGCAGCATGACCGCCGGTTTTCGCCAGACCTTCGACGACTGGCTCGAACAACGCCTCAGTGCCGAGCTGTACCTCAACCCGGTCAATCCGGCGCAATCGCGCGAGATGTACACCTGGCTCAAGCAACAGCCGAACGTCAGCGCGGTGCTGCCCAACTGGCAAGTCGCGGTCACCCTGCAAGGCTGGCCGGCGGATGTCTTCGGGGTGATCGATCATCCTTATTATCGCCAGCACTGGCCGTTGCTCGAGGCGATTGCCGGAGATCCGTGGGCGCATCTGGCGAACGACGATTCAGTGATGCTCAGCGAACAACTGGCACGACGGCTGAAGGTGCGGGCGGGGAATCATTTGAACGTGCCGACACCGGGCGGGGCGTGGTCACCGCGGATCGTCGGGATCTACGCCGACTACGGCAATCCCAAGGGGCACGTGCTGGTCAACAGCAGTCATCTGCTGCGGCTGTGGCCGTCACTGACACCGAACCGTTTCAACTTGCGCATCGCGCCGCCCGACATCCCGCCGTTTTTGCGCGCACTGCAAACGCGCTTTCAGCTCGATGACAGCCGCATCGTCGATCAGGCGCGGCTCAAGGGGTGGTCGGTGCAGGTTTTCGAACGCACTTTCGCCGCCACCGCCGCGCTCAACAGCCTGACCCTGGCGGTGGCCGGTGTGGCGCTGTTCATCAGCCTGCTGACCCAGAGCCAGAGCCGCCTCGGGCAATTGGCGCCGCTGTGGACCTTGGGCGTGACGCGCCGCCAGTTGATGCTGCTCAACCTTGGCCAGACGTGGCTGCTGGCGGTGTTGACGCTGGTGCTGGCGTTGCCGTTGGGGATCGCGTTGGCGTGGTGTCTGGACGCGGTAATCAATGTGCAGGCATTCGGCTGGCGTCTGCCGTTGCGGATTTTTCCGCTGCAACTGCTGCATTTGCTCGGGCTGGCGTTGCTGGCGACGCTGTTGGCCTCGGCGTGGCCGCTGTATTCGTTGTACCGCACACAACCGGCGGATCTGCTGAGGACGTTTGCTCATGAGGATTAACCGGGTTGCGCTGCTGTTCGCGCTGCTGCTGTTGGCCGGTTGCGATCAGCCTGTGCCTGAGCAGAAGGGCTTTGCCGGGCTCGGCGATCAGGCTGCGCAGTTCACCGCCGTGGTGCCAGGGCGAGTGTTCAGCTTCCCGGCGGATCATGGCGCGCATGATGGTTTTCGTATCGAGTGGTGGTATGTCACCGCCAATCTCAAGGATCAGCAGGGCCACGATTTCGGCGTGCAATGGACGCTGTTTCGCAGCGCTTTAAAGCCTGCGGCAGAGCAGCCGGGCTGGGGCAATCAGACGATCTGGCTCGGGCATGCTGCGGTGACTTCGGCCACCGTGCATCATGCCGCCGAGCGCTATGCCCGAGGCGGAGTGGGGCAGGCCGGGGTGAACGTCGCGCCGTTCGAGGCGTGGATCGATGATTGGCGCTTCGCCAGTCAGGCGCAGGATCCGCTGACCGATCTGCAACTCAGTGCCAGCGAAAAAGCTTTCAGCTATCAATTGCACCTCACCTCCAGTCGTCCACTGGTGTTGCAAGGTGACAACGGTTTCAGCCGAAAATCCGAACAGGGTCAGGCTTCGTACTACTACAGTCAGCCGTTTTTTCAGGCCAGCGGCACCCTGCAAATCGACGGCCAGACCTACACCGTCAGCGGCCCGGCGTGGCTGGATCGTGAATGGAGCAGTCAGCCGCTGGCAGCCAATCAGACCGGCTGGGACTGGTTTTCCCTGCACCTGGACAGTGGTGAGTCGCTGATGCTGTTTCGCACCCGGCAAACCGACGGCGCGCCGTATCTGACCGGCACCTGGATCAACGCCGACGGCCAGACCGAAACCCTGCACGGCGCGCAGATCAGACTCACACCCAAGGACACCGCAAAAGTTGTCGGCCGCCAGATGCCGGTGCGCTGGTCGATCAGCATTCCCGACAAACACCTCGACATCAGCCTCGACGCACTCAATCCCGACGCCTGGATGAACCTGCGCATCCCTTACTGGGAAGGGCCGGTGCGGATCAGCGGCAGCCATGGCGGGCGCGGCTATCTGGAAATGACCGGGTACTGACGCTCACACGCAAAACCTGTGGGAGCGGGCTTGCACGCGAAGGCGCCGGTACAGTCACCCACAGAGCAATTGCCCGGAACTCCGCCCCGTCTACCACCCTCTACCGATCAATCCCGGCCCATTTCCGAGACCCCGGCGAGGAGCCCGCCCATGAGCGACGACCTGCAACCCCCAGACCTCACCACCTGGCAGCGTCTGTTCGACGATCAGACCTACTGGCAGCAATCCCCCGACGCTCACTACTTCGACCTGCAACGCATCGCCGACGACCTGCTCGGCCAAGGCGCGATCGATCTGGAGCAGTGGCAGATCCTGCGCGCCAAGGCCGATGACCTGCACAAGGATTCGCCTGCCGTGAACGTTACCAATGAACTGGATGACCCTGACGCCTGAGGAGAACCACCATGAAACCCGTATCCCCCAGCGAGCACCCCGACGAACCCCGGCCACCGGGAGAAACCGAACGCGACAACGACGCCCTGCGCCCGACCGATCCCAAACAGCGCGAGGACAGCGGCAAGGGCAACGCCAGTGGCGAATCCACTGCGCAGGAGACCGCCGCGGCAGAAACGAAAGCCAAGCCCTGAACAGCGTCTATGCTCAATGGCACATCCGCCGCCGACCCTGCGTTGGCGCCGGGTGCTGCCATTCATTACAGGGAAAGTACCGCTTATGAAGCTCCACGCTCTGGCCAAGGCCATCACCCTCGCAACCGTCCTGTCCGCCACCAGCTTCGGCGCCATGGCGGCCGATATTCCGCTGTCCGCCACCGTCGAGGCCGATCAGGTCACCACCAAAGTGCTGGCCGTCGATGCGGCCAACCATCAGGTTGTGCTCGAAGGCGCTGAAGGTCGTCAGGTTCACGTTCAGCTCAGCGACAAGGCGAAAAACCTCGCCAATCTTCAGGTCGGCGATCTGGTAAAAGTCGAAGTACAACGCTCGGTGGCGGCTTACCTCGATACCGATGTGGATAAAGGTCTGCCTGGCACCGTCGAGCGTAGCGGCGAGCTGCGCAAGGCACCGGGCAGCGAAAACCCGGGCGGCGAGGCTTATCGCCAGATTCAGGTGCAACTGAAAATCACCAAAATTGATTTGAAGAATAATCAGGTGACCCTGGAAAACCCTCAAGGTAAGTCGAAAATCCTCGACGTCAAAAAGCCTGAAATTCAGGCCAAGCTGAAAGATCTGAAAGTCGGGCAGAGCGTAGTTGTCACTTATACCGATGTATTAAAAGTGACCAGTCAGCATGAAAGCTGAGTATTAACTCTACAAGATGATTGTTCTTGTACAGATTATTGTATGAGAACAATCATCTGAAATGAGCTGAGCCGTGCTTTGAAAGTTTCACGAAAGGATTTCGTCGATAAATATCTATTAACTTTTTCGTACATAAAATTTACCTTTGTGTATGACGACATATCTGCCAACTTCTATTAAAATCCTTCCCGTTCGCCCAGTGTCAGGGCTCTTTACCGGTGCATGGATTGCCAGGCCATTACACTGGGCGAACACCTCTTCGGAGCGGATGTATACAATTTCAGATAAAAAAAGGGCGACTTTGCAGTCGCCCTTTTTTGTGTTCGCAATTATGCCGATGCCTGCCCCGCAAAGCGTTTGAGGGTGGCTTCATACATCTTGGTGCGGCGGTGGTTTTTGCCGTACGTGCCGGCGGCGGCGACGGTTCCTGCCTGGATGTGATCCAGATAGCGGAAAATCTTGCGCGGTGACAACAGCTTGATGCCGTAGCCCAGACCGACCATTCGATCCTGCAGGGTATAACCGGGCACTCGGTCATCCATGCAAAAGTGCAGTCCATGGGACTTCATCAACTTGGCGTTCCACAAGGTGCAAAAACTTTTGAGATGAGTTTCCCGATAAGGTTTCGGCTCTTTACTGCGCAAACCCAACGCAGTTTTCGCCCGGCGAATATAGTGTTTGCAAAACCGCGAAGTTAGTCGCCAGGTGTCTCTCAGAATCCCTCGATTGATTTGCTCGACACACCCGACTGCGGCGATGTCCGCAGACTTTGTACACTCACGCAGCATCATCGCGAAGACTTCCTTGTCGTAGACAAAGGTGTCGGTGTGCAGCAGAAACAGATAGTCGGTTTCAACTTTTTCCAGCGCCAGATCCAGCGCCTTGCCATGCGCAATATGTCCCGCTTCTTTGCCGGGGGAGGGACGTTCGATCAGATTGATCCAGTCCAGCGAACGCAAGTAATCCAGGCTGGCATCCGCCGAATCATTGTCCACCACCCAAACCGGAATGCGCTGAGCCTGAACGTGCTGACGCAATAACTCCAGGCACATCCGGGTGATGTCCGGGGTTTTGTAATTCACCAATACAAGACTGAAATTCGGCTGCGTAACGGCTGGTAAATCAAACTGGCTCATTCTGGAAGCTCATCCGCGGTTGATCGGCGACAGGTGTCTCTCGGGCCGGGATGCTAGCGACGCAAGCTTAGTTGAAGCTTAATTTGACGTTCAGGAAGTGAGGCGAGGTGTTTCGAGACACGACATCTCACCCACGGAATCCGGTCCACACGTTAAACTGCGCGCCGCTTTAACGCTTCAGGAAAACCGGACGTATTGCTTTCGCCACCATTGATGGCGTCATCAATGCCCCCGGCGACGCGCAACGCTTTTTGCCTGGATTTTTTAAGCCACAAGGAAGTATCAAATGAGCAACAGTTTCAAAACTATCGGTGCAGTAGGTACTGCTTTTTTTTCGATGTTCATCGCCTGTAATACGTGGGCACAAGAACCGCGTGAGCTCTACGACGGGATGAAGGCAGGCAAGTGCGCACCGAATTCGGAACATCTGCATGAGCGAGCAGTTGCAGGTGATCTCGAAGCGCAGACGCAGTTTGGCAAAGCCATTCAGGAGAACCTTTGCGGGGTGGTAGAGCAGTGGTCGCCGGGCATGCCGGAAGAGTGGTTTCGCAAGGCAGCAGAACAAGGTAATGCCGAGGCGCAAGTCGGACTTGCTGAGGAGCTTAGTTGGGATCGAAGTGTTGAGGGTGAAGATGCAGGTGTTTATTGGGATCTGAAAGCGGCGGAGCAGGGTAACGCCAAAGCTCAGTTCAGTCTGGCGCAGATCTACCATCGCGGCGGCCGATCAATCAAAAATCTCAAGGATATGGACAAAGCGTTGGCGTACTACAACCAGTCGGCCGAGGGCGGCTACGTCATGGCCTATATGTTGCTGGCTCACATCTACGAAGAGGGTGACGAAGTTCCACAGAGCGACGTAACCGCAGCAAATTGGTTTCGTAAGGCTGCTGAGGCAGGAGACGCATCTGGTCAAAATAATTTCGCCGAGATGCTGGCCACCGGGCGCGGTGTAGAAAAGGATGAAAAGCTCGCTGTCGCGTGGTATCGCAAATCGGCTTTGCAAGGTAACCAGTACTCGCAATATGAATTGGCACAGATGCTGGAGCAGGGGCATGGAACTGAACGCAATGAACGCGAAGCTGCGAAACTTTATCGCCAGTCAGCGGATGCAGACTTTGGCAACGCTCAGTTGGCATTAGGAAAGATGTATGCGCAAGGGCGAGGTGGACTGCCCAAGAGCCGATCCAAGGCAGAGTTCTGGATGCTCAAGGCAGTGGGTCGCTATGCGCCTGGAGCGAAGGAAGAATTGGAAAAGCTCTGAGATACAACTAGAAAGAGGCGATTGAAGTCGCCTCTTTCTGATTGAATGAATCAGATCTCTTGATTCCAGGCTGATAAGGTGATCACCGTTCCTTCGTCCTCTTTATTTCGTATTTCGATTTTGTAAGTACCACCACCGATGTAACCCTCGACCAGCGCTTTTCGTTGATTACCGCTGATTTCGGCATCCTTCGCATGCTGCTGATAGAAATCGATGACATCTGCATAATCAGTAAAGGTACTAAGAATGACCTCGAACTCATGCTGAGGACGTCCGGCAATCTTGTCCCAATCACCCTCAATCGGTGAACCCTCCATCCCCGGCGTGGTGAATACGCCGTGAGCACCCGCACCGATCAGATGCGCCCGTTGCGGCAGCATCGCCAGCATTGCTTCAGGGAAATCGGAAGGTAACTGACCCACCGTCCAGGCACCCTGACTCGGGTTAGTGGCAGCGTATTCAATGGTCGCAATTTTTTGCGCTGCGGCTCGTCGCTCAGGATTATCGCTTTCCGCCCACATGGCCAACAGCGGCGGCAGCTGCTTGCTCCAGCCAATCAAAGGCTCTGCGTCAGCTTTTTTCGCGCCTTGCGGCTGGAAGATCGTCAGCACCGTGTCCGGCGCATCATTACAGGTCAAAGCCTCGTCACGAGACTTCACCGTGCAATGACCATTCACCAAGCCGACAGCGATCAATTGTCCTTTGTCGTCCAGCAACAAAGCCCCGCGGTCGAACCCGTTGTTGCCGTCATCCATGGCGGTGATCATTTTTCTGCCGGCAGGCACACCCTGTTCAAACATGGACATTTCCGAATCGAGCGCATCCAGGACTTGTTGCACGATCATCGTTTTGTCGTTGGTGTAGCTACCCGTTTGGTAACCAAAGAAATCAACTAACGCCGAACGAATGGCTGGATCCTTGTTGAGCTTTGGCGCTCTGTCCGGCGCTGGGTCATTGGTGAGTAGCAGGGCCGTCGTTCCGTCCGGGCGTTGTTCGGAGCGAAGGGATAATGCGGTAGCGCTGAGTGAGAAGGTAAGCGCGAGAAGAAGGGTTAGAAGGCGAGTCAGGTGTTTCAAGGGGACAGTCCTTTGAGTGTGTAATCCGATTGCTGTAATGGCGGTGGGAAAAAGGGCACGGATTTATTTTCTGAAAAAACTGGGCTAGGAAAAGGTGCAAGCCGGAAAATAAATCTATCCCTTTGGTCTTGTCTCCTTTGGTCGCTAGAGTGCATGTTGCACCATTCAGCAGCATTATTTGTATAGGCGTTTTTGGAAAAATTGGGCGAACGCCATTTATAACAACACTCCCAGTTTTTTCGTCAATTTTTTTCTTTGTATTTTTTTAGGCAGTTTAGAAGAACTGACATGAATTGGCGCTTATCAGCTGGTTCCTCAGCAAGATATGTGGTGATATCCGAGAATACTCGGTTAAATTTTTCATTTTTATTTAGATAAAAGGTGAGTGTGTCGATATACCACTGCTGTTCACTCGCTATACGGCATTTGAATTCTGGCTCAATGAGCGCGTCAAATAGTTTGACTAGTTCTTCTTCACTGTTTGTGTCTATGTTCGCTATAAATGTTGCTGTGGTGTCATCTTGCTCGCTGTTTACGTCAATAGGAAATAACAGTGAAGGTAGTATGTCGAGGCTGGGTTCAAGTTTCATTTTTCATACTTTGGGAATGATGTTTTTGGTAGGCCGTTAGTGTCCAGAATTGTAACGGCTTTAGTTTGTTGTTTGTACTTTGTTCCGCCCTTTTTGTATCCCTCTCCGATTATGCCGCCCATGCTCATGGGACGCTCAGCCAATGCCTTGTTTCCAGTATTTTTATATATTCGCATTGCACGTTTTATAGCTGTCAGCTGCGCTTTGTGACTGGTGTATCTTGTTGAGTTTGGAGTGATTGTCTTACCGTTTGGATATGTTTCTACTACGCCGGTGGTCGGGTTTTTTCCAGTAGCAGCACGTTCCATCTGCGACTGAGTGGTAGTTTGCGCACCGTGTTTTTCAAGGAAGTGATATCTTGGCGAAAGATCTTCCATTGATTTTAGTTCTTTATAAGCTATTGCCTCTGTCAGCTCATGAATCCTAGCTTGTCGTTCAGCACGAGACATTGTTGGCGCATTGGGTTCTCCGTCGTTAACTGCGGCTTTTTTAGTAGGGTTATTAACATCTTCAGTTGATGTCCCTCCGTTACTACCTGGACACCCGTTCAGCCCCAGCGGATCCACCCATCCGGTAGGGTTAGGCACATACTGGTAGTTATTCAACCCCCCAGCAAGCTTGATCGGATCCGGCGTCAAAAACCGTCCAGTCCCCGGATTGTAGTAGCGGTGCCGGTTGTAATGTAACCCTGTCTCGGCATCGAAATACTGACCTTGGAAGCGCAGCGGGTTGTCAATCTCGCTGACGTCCAGCGCAGCGAGGTTACCGTACGCGCGGTACTTCGCCGACCACATGATTTCGCCGCTGTAATCAGTGAGTTCCTGCGGTGTGCCGAGGTGATCGAGTTGGTAGTAAAACGGCGTGGCCTTACGTGGGCCTTCGCCATCGAGCATCGCCAGTGGGCGGAAGCTACCGGGTTCGTAGATGTAGCTGCGGTAGCGGTTTTCGGCGCTTTCCGCGATCAATCGTTCGCCTTGCCACAAGAACTCGGTAGTGTGACCGTCAACGGTTTTTTCGATGCGTCGGCCGAAGGCGTCGTATTTGTAGGACGCGGTGCTCCCACCCGGCAGGCTTACGCCGATTAGGCGATGCTGGCAGTCGTAGCGGTATTCGGTAACGAGTTTCTGGCCGGCGCCACGGCGTTCGCGGATCAGGTTGCCGTAGGCATCGTAGTCGTAGTGGCGATCACCCTGCATCAGCAGACGGTTGCCTTTGACGTTGGCGAGGTTCGCTGTGCCTTCGTTGTTCTGACCCAGCAGGTTACCCGCCGGGTCGTGAGCGAAGCTTTCCGGTGTGGCGCCGCGCACGCTGATGAGTCGGTCGAGCGGGTCGTAGTGGTAGCTGCGCTTGCCTTTGCGGCTGTCATCGATACCGGCGAGGTTGCCGTTGGCATCGTAGTTGTAGCGTCGCTGGAACAGGTTTTTATCACGCTGGCCGACTGTATGGGCTTGCAGGCGGCCTTGTTCGTCGTATTGATATTGGCTGAGCAGCAGGCCTTGTTGACGCTGTTGTTCACGACCGGCGCTGAACTGATGGCTGGTCAGGCGTGAGCCGTTGAGGTCGATGCTGCTCAGGCGTCCGCCGGACAGGTGACGGTAGTCGAGTGTACTGCCGTCAGGGAGACGGCAGTGACTCAGTTGGCCAACGCTGTCGTACTCGTAACGCGTGGTGCCCCAGCCCTGGTGTTCGGTGATCAGGCGATCCTGCACGTCGTATTCATAGGCGAGCGGCCAGTGGCCGTCGTCGACATTCACCAGACGACCCAAAGCGTCGTAGCTGTAATGAATCTCTTCGCCGTCGGCCAGGGTTTTCACCAGCAGTCGGCCGGCAGCATCGCGTTGATATTCGGTAATCAGCTCGCTGCCGTCATCGCCCAACTCGGTTTTCTTCAGCAACTGACCGTTGAGATCGTACTCGTAGGCAGTACGACGGCCATCGAAGCCAGTTTCCTGTTGGATCAGGCCGTTCGAGTAGTAATCGAGCTGATAGCGTTCACCGCGTTCGTTTTCGATCTCGGTGAGATTGAGTCGCGAGTTGTCGTAGCGGTAGCGCAGTTGGCTGCCGTCCGGATTGATGCGGCGGCTGACTAGGTGCAGGTTCTCGGCGTATTCGTAGCGGGTGATACGCCCGAGTTCGTCGCGTTCAGCAGTGACCCGGCCATACGGGTTATAGGTGAAAGCGCGAGTGGCACCGCCGGGCAGGGTTACTTGGGTCAGGCGATCAGCGGCGTCCCATTGATATTGAGTAATCGCGCCAAATTCGTCCTGACGAGTGATTTGTCGGCCAAGAGCATCGTAACGGTACTTGCGTTGACCGCCGTCCGGCAGGCGTTCTTCCAGCAACTGACCGAGGTTGTTCCAGCCCAACTGATGACGGCTACCGTCGGGATGACGAATTTCCAGCAATCGACCCTGACGGTCATAGCTGTAGTAGGTTTCGTTGCCGTCCGGGTCGGTTTGTTGGGTGATATCACCCTGGCGATTACGCTCATATTTCCAGCGCGCTTTGCCGCGCTGTACATCAATGAGTTGACCGTTGAAGTAGTTGTAACGGGTCGGTACACCTTCTGGCGGGATAACGGCGATTAAGCGCCCAGCTTCGCTGTACTGATACTCAGTGATCGCGCCCATTGGATCTTTTACGGCGACCAGCCTTCCCTGATCGTCGTAGGCATTTTGCGTTTCGCCGCCATCGGGCGCGGTCTCGCTGACCAGGCGTGCATTTTCGTCATGCACATAGACCAGCTCACTGCCATCGGCGTTGTAGACGGTCACCGAACCTTTGTCGTCCCACTCGTACCGCGCTTCCATTTGCGCGTAATTGGCCCAGTGGCGGACGCAACGGGAATGTTTGCCTTCACGTTCCCATTCCCAGAAGAAGCTGGCGCCGCCGGCCATTTGCCGTTCGAGGATGACGTGCTGATCGTTGTACCGGTAGTGCTCGGTTTCACCGGCTGCATTTGTGGAAGAAACAAGTTGATTGCGTGCGTTGTACCGGTAGGTGACGAGCGTCTGAATCGTCAGCCATGGATCCTGGCGCTCACCACGCTCGTTGTATTCCGGGCGCTGTTGCTGCTGATCGACGGCCACAATGTGTCGGTCGTCGTAACGCAGTAACAGGGCACGGCCTGCGCCGTTATCGATACGCTGGATGCGGTCAACGAAGTCGTAACTGATGTGCAATCGATTTTCGTAAGCGTCGCTGATGGTAGTCAGGCGGCCAGCTCGGAAATGGTAGAAGCGAGTTTTGGGGCCGGCCTGGGTAAGGACCAACTCTCCGGGAGTGTCCCCCAGGAAGATCGCTGCCTGGGCAAGGCTGTTGGTGATGGCCGGACGCTGCTCGGTCGGCATCGGGAAACGGGTCTGGCGGTTCTCATTGTCGGTCCAGAGCACGCCTTCATCGTCTACCAGCAGGCGATGAGAGAGTGAATGGCTCCAGCCATGGCCGAGGCGGCTGTCGATTTCCACCGCACTGCTGCGATAAAGGCGAGTCCACTCGAATGGCAGTAGACCACCCAGTTCGCCATCAGTCAGCGTGAGCAATTCTTCACCGGTCACCATCGACACGGGTTCGCCGTTGGAGCAGGTTTTGTCGACGCATTGCGCAGGTTCTTCAGCCGGGTTTTTCGACTGTTTTGGCGCGTTGTCGACGGGTTCTACCTGTTCGACACGCGAAGCCGGCTCATCTTTTTTACGGGCCTGAATCTGCGCATCAGATTCCACTTTTCCACCGCTCACCGGTGGCTTGTTCTTCGGCGCTGTGGCGGTTTCGGCAGGTTTAGGCGACGCAATCTGAACATCTGCCTTGCGTGCCGGATTGAACTTCGAATCACCATTAAGCAATAACGGCTTCGACGCCTCGGTATGCGGCGTCGCTTTGGACTTGCTGACCTTCATCAGCATGCCGGTAAAGTCTTCAATCAGTTTTATGACCTTACCGCTGCTCTGTACACCTTTGATTGCTTTTGTACCGATACGCACGGCCAGGCCCAGACCACCCGTCAGAACCACACCGACCAGAATGTTCAGCAAAAATTCTGTGCTCATCTGCGCCAGCACTTCTGTGCAGGTCTGTGGCGGCAGCATTTTTATCCATGCCACGATGGCAGCGACGTAGATCCACATCAGCGGTTCGTCGCTGGCGATCAACAGGGCCGTGTGGATTGCCTCTGACGAGGCGTCATAAATCTTCTTGATCTGTTCTTCAGTGAAGAAATTTTTCAGTTTTTCGTAGTTTTCGCGGGGGTGTGCAACGAGGTCATAGAGGCTTTTGATATCGCCCCACAAACCCATGATCGCTTTGAGAAAACCTTCCCACGCTGCTTCTAGTTCTTGCAGGGCACGGCCGCCCAGCGATGCATCGGTATGCGCTTGCCACAGCGGCAGGAAACTGGTGCTCCACTCGGTTTGCAGCCATCCGCCCAATTCACCAATCACTCCCTGATAGGAGTTGAACAGGCTGTCGATCTGGGCAGGCGTGGGATTTGGGAAGAACGTAATCTTGTACTGCTGATTCGGAGTAAGTCCGGAGACTTCCAGAATCCCCGTCGAGTCGATGGTTTTGTTGATGGTCGGACCGACTTCGTTCTTGCCAATGAAGCGGCCATCCACTACCGGCGTCAGGCGTACCGGCGTATTACCAATCGGGACAAAGCGTGCGGATTCGAAGCTATGCACTAGTACCAGCTTGCCGTTCGCCGGGCAGTTGGCATAAAGGGTATTTTCCTTTTTGCTGTCCTTGTCTGCCGTGCCGACTTCGTCCCCGACCTTGAACTGCTGCTCGGCATCCAGAATGCCGCCATACCAGGCTTCCGCGTGTTCGCGGTAATCCTTCAGGCACTTCTTGAAGTCGGCGATGATTGCCTGAGCATCAGGTTGCTTTGCTGTGAGGCCGCCAACGATCCCACCCATCAAAACGCTCATACAACCACCTCACTTTCCAGATGGGCCTTCAGCAGGCCGGTAAAATTTTCTTCCGTGAGCGGCGTCCGTTTTACAAAGCGCGCCACTTTTTGCTTCAGGTTCGATTCGGGGAATGAGAAGTACAGATCGGCATGTTCATCCAGCAACCACTGCATCATGTTGCCAATAATTGTCGACGGATTTTCCGCCGTCAAACCATCCAGCAAATCCTTCGGCACCTCCCACCACGGCCAATCCTTCACCTTCGGCAACACCCGCGTCCCAACCTCCAGCGTCTGTCCATTAATCAGATACCGTTCAAACACCGGCAGTACTTCCCCAGCCTTCTCCCCAAGCCCCTTCAGAATCGGATAAATATGCCGCCCATCCCAGAAGCGGAAAAACACCTCAGTCCCGTCGGGCATCTTCACCTGTGTCAGGCTGCGCAGGTGCTCGAACACCTCGTTCGGTTCGGCGCGTGAGACGGCCAGCCAGCCCCAGTCGAGGGCGTCGGTTTCGGCGATCCACGGCAGGAATGCCGAGTTCGGTTTGAGTTCGGTGACGTAGGGCATCACCGGTTGCCAAGTGGAGTAGGGCGTGCCGCCCCAGATCGGCAGGAGTTGGGCGGTGGGTGCGGTCAGGTAAAGGGTTTTCAGCGCGTCGGCATCGCTCGCTGCGCTGACGATCAGGTACAGGCGCTCGCCACTCTGCAGCGGCTGTTGTGCCAGCCAGTCCTTGGGTGTCAGTCGATCAGATGGCACAGGCACCTGCCTTGCATTTTTCGCATTCTTCGCAGAACGGCGCGTTGCGTTTTAGGGTGTTGATCTGGGCCGGGGTCAGGACCTGGCCGGCCTTGTCGGCGTCGGCCTGTTTCAGCACGCCGGGCATCAGCGGGGCGGCGCCGGTGCCGCTGCCGGGGCTGCCGCCGGAGTTGATGTTGATCGTCGGGCCGCTCATGGTCACGCCGCCGGCGTCGATCTTGATGAAGCTGCCGCCGCCGACCAGGGTCAGTTCGGCGCCGGCTTCGAGCACGACTTTCATGCCGCTGCTGAGGTGGATTTCCTGACCGGCATCAATGAACTGGCCGGTGCCGATCTTGATGTGCTGGTTGACGCCCACGGTCAGGTGGTCGTTGGCGCGGGCTTCGACTTTGCGGTCGGCGTAGACAGTGTGGTGTTCTTCGGCCTTGAATTCCGTGTAGCTGTTTTGCTCGACGGTGTCGTGGCGTTCGTTACCGACGCGGATCTTCTGGTCGTGCTCGATGTTTTCGTCCCAGTCGCGCTGGGCGTGGAGGAAGATCTGTTCCTGGCCTTTCTTGTCTTCGATGCGTAGTTCGTTGTAGCCACCGCCACCCATCGAACTCAGGGTCTTGAAGGTGCTGCGGGTCTTGTTCGCCGGCAGATCGTACGGGACGGTGTTTTCTTTGTGGTACAGGCAGCCGCTGATCAGTGGCTGATCGGGGTCGCCTTCAAGGAAGGTCACCAGCACTTCCATGCCGATGCGCGGGATGGCGATGCCGCCGTACTGGGCGCCGGCCCAGGCGCTGGAGACGCGCAGCCAGCAACTGGTCTTGTCGTCGGCCTGGCCTTCGCGGTCCCAGTGGAACTGGACTTTGACCCGGCCGTACTGGTCGCAGTGGATCTCTTCGCCTTTCGGGCCGGTAACCACTGCGCTCTGGCTACCGAGGATGCGCGGTTTCGGGTGGCGCAGCGGTGGACGGTTCGGCACGTCCCACGGGGTCGCCTGGAAGCGGTTGCGATAGCCCTGATGGAAATCGTCTTTAAGGGCAGTGGTGTCGCTGGTCACCGACTCTTCCAGCACTTGCGGCTGTTTGCCTTCGTGCAGGACTTCGGTGAGTAGCCACAGGTCGTTCCATTTGGCTTTCGGGTGTTCGGTCAGGGCGAGGAAATGGCCGCTGACCAGCAGCGGCTGATCGCTCTTGCCTTCGGCGAGCTGGAAGTCGCTGCGGTGACGTTCGAGGGCGCGTTTGGCCAGGTGTTTGCCGCGCTCGCGGTCGATGAACCTGCCCGGGTAGTCGTAGTCTTCGAGATCGGGCAGGGCGTCGCCGCGGTTTTCGCTTTCCAGCGTCAGGCGCGGTTTTTCGAAATCGTAGTCGCGGCGGGTGGTACGGCTGGTGCGGGTTTCCAGACGCAGGTCGAAACGCTTGATCACCGGATTGCTGGCGACCATGCCGGAATCTTGCTGGTAGGCCACTGGCTTGAGTTTCGGGAACACTGTCTGGTCATCGCCGAACACCAGCTTGTGCGCCGTGGCGCTGTGCTGGAAGTGGTAGTGAATACCTTCCTCCTCGCACAGACGCTGGATGAAATGCAGGTCCGATTCATCGTATTGCACGCAGTAGATGCGCTCGGGATAGATCGAACCGGTCTTGAATTCGTAGGCGTTGCTCTGGATGCCGTGTTCTTCGAGAACCATGCCGATGATTTTCGGCACT
>Ga0308166_1001707_pt1 | contig 22439 bp, 21 predicted proteins | sample PhyCR2_2_FD_202137 | JGI IMG/M metagenome (GOLD analysis project Ga0308166, IMG submission 202137) | Phyllosphere microbial communities from UC Gill Tract Community Farm, Albany, California, United States - DLSLCC.R2 | ecosystem: Host-associated > Plants > Phyllosphere > Unclassified | place... | reverse complement strand
GAAACTTTTAAAATATCTATTCTAGTTCTATTTCTTTTTTACCAAAGAAACAACACCTTTTCCCATTGTAAAAAGGGCAACAGCAAATAAACCTCCTGCAAGCCCAAGAATGATTTCTTTTAAAATAGTAAGGATTTCGTTAGAAGACCAGGAAGGCAAAACATGGTGAAGGAATTCTACTCTGTGAGCAAAAATACCGCCGGCAACCATAATTAGAGCAATCGTGCCGATAACTCCCAAAGCCTTAATTACAATAGGCAATGCTTTTACCAATAAATGGCCGAGCTTTCCAAAGAAGCCTTTATCGTTACTTTTTTTGATTAATTTAAAACCTGCATCATCCATCCTTACGATCAAAGCAACTATACCGTAAACTCCCACTGTGGCTATAAAGGCAACGAGACTCGTTACCAAAATCTGTGTAATGAAAGGGTGGCTTTCTTCCAAAACTGTTCCTAAGGCAATGATGACGATCTCAATGGATAAAATAAAATCTGTGGTAATGGCTGATTTTACCTTCGCTTTTTCTATTTCCTCATCACTTCTTTCATCTTCTATAATTTCTTCCACTACTTCATGACCTTCTTTGTCGCGGTGGAAAAGAAATTCTATGATTTTTTCAACCCCTTCAAAAGACAGATATAACCCTCCCAGAATCAAGACATAGTTGATCGCCGGAGCATAGAGCCAGTTGAGAAGAAATACGACAGGAAGAATAATGAGTTTATTGATAAAAGATCCTTTTGTAATGGCCCATAAGACCGGGATTTCCCTTGAAGAAAGAAAACCTGTAGCCTTCTCTGCATTTACTGCCAGATCATCGCCAAGGATACCTGCTGTTTTCTGTGTCGCTATTTTACTTGTAACAGCCACATCATCCATCAGTGCTGCGATATCATCTAAAATTGCAAAAAAACCAGATGCCATATTATTTTAATGTTTTTTTAATATATGTTAAGTCGGGCAAAAATAATTATTAAAATCTGTTTTTATTTGATTCTGTATATTAATTTTAAATATTTTCTGCCAATGAACGTACTATTTGTAAAAACTCTGCTTACTTTTACTCTGTTTTAAAACAATAATCATGCTCAATAAGTCCCATGTACTAATTTTAGGTATAAGTTTTATATTCTGTGCATTCTGTTCTCCTTTCAAAGCACAAAATAAACCGACTACAGAAAGAGAGAGTGTAGAAAGGAAAAAAAAGGAAACAGACAGCATCATCAGGGCATATGCAAATGTGAATAAGTTCAACGGAACCGCTTTGATTCACTATCACAATACAACCTTATTCGAAAAGTCTTATGGCTGGCAAGATGCAGAAAATAAGGTCCCAAACAGAAACGAAAGTATTTATCAGATTGCTTCTTTAACCAAATCTTTTACTGCATTGGTTATTGTAAAGCTTAGCGAAGAAGGAAAACTCTCTGTAAAAGATCCTGTCTCCAAATTCATTGCAGATTATCCCAGGGGAAATGAAATTACCATTGAGAACCTACTTACCCATACATCAGGAATTTATGAACCATTACGCAATAAGGAATACTTCCGGCTGCTTCACACCAGAGAAAGCATTACCGAAAGCAGGGAGCTCTCCTTTTTTAAAGATGAACCTTTAGATTTCGAGCCGGGCGCCCAGTTTTCCTATACCAATTCCGGATACATCTTGCTTGGGATCATTATTGAAAAAGTTACAGGACTTTCTTATGAAGATGCTGTAAGAAAAATTATTTTAGATCCGTTAAAAATGAGTCATACAGGCTTTGATTATTTAACACTGAAAAGTCCATATAAAACAGTTCCTTATTCATACCTGTCAAAAACAAAGCATGAAAAAACGGAGATATGGAATCCTGAATTAACCGGCCCGGCCGGACAGATCTACACTACTGCTGAAGACCTGTACAAATATTATCAGGGGCTCAAAAACTATAAAATAGTTTCGAAAGAATCATTCAGAAAAATGACCACACCTTTTCTGAGCGGTTACGGTTACGGCTGGTTTATTGATGATCTTTACGGAAAAAAAGTGATCAATCACGGAGGGAATATTGAAGGAGCAACAAGTTACCTGGCAATGCTTCCAGAAGATGATATCTGCATTATATTACTCAACAATATTACCAGCAAAAAGCTTGAGAAGGCAGGCAATACAATTTTAGCCGCACTTTTAGATCAGCCTTTCGAACTTCCAAAGCCTAAAAAAGAAGTAACGCTTGACGCTTCATTGCTTAAAAGGTACACAGGCGACTATGCCCTGCCTGAAAATAAAATCATCCATATTCTATATGAAAACGGACAACTTTTTATTCAGAATAATAATGATCCTAAAGTAAGGATGCTGGCCGAAAAAGAAGACGTCTTTTTCCTTGCCGATGATGATACAGAGATCACTTTTACTCTGAAAAAAGGAGAAAAAAATATAGTTACGATAAAAAAAGGACTTTCATCCCAAACAGCTGAAAAGCTGTAATAAAGACCTTGAAACTGTCAAACATCATTCTTCAAAAGTCTTTTATGCTGTAATTTTTATTTACATTTAATTAATGAAAAAGCTAATTCTCAGATACCATTTTTTCGTTGTAGGATGCCTCAGTTTCCTGATGCAGTCATGCAATACAAAGTTCAGGGTCTGGGTAGGTACCGGCGGCCAGCAGAAAATATACAATTTAAAATACGGGGAACATAAAAGACAGAAAATGGATGTTTTTCTTCCGCTGGATTATGCACAAGACGCTCCTGTAGTTCTTATCGTACACGGAGGCGCCTGGACTCTCGGAAAAAAGGAACATATGATCAAAGTTCAGAAAATGCTGTTTGAAAATAAGATTCCGAGTATCAATATGAATTACAGACTGGTATCTAAACGGAAAGGCATCACTTATAAACAGCAGCTGGAAGATATCGGATTGGCAATTAATAAATTCAATTCTCTGGCCGAAAAAGCAGAACTTCAGCCGGACAATTATATTCTTCTGGGAGAAAGCGCAGGCGGGCATTTAGCCCTGCTCTACGGCTACAAACATCCCGAACAGATCAAAAAGATTGTTTCCATGAGCGGCCCTACAGATTTTTACAGCCCGGAATATCTGAATTCATTTTATTCAAAATATACTTCTCCAACATTCCAGAAAGTGGTAGGAACGAAATTTAACCGTAAAAATGTATCTGAAGCTTTTAAAGAAGCAAGTCCGATTGCCAATATATCCAATGTTCCCACGTTACTGTTTCAGGGAAATAATGATTTTCTTGTCAACCAGCATCAGGGCCTTTCTATGGATTCTGCACTTACAAAGCAGAATGTACCTCACAAACTCGTGTTTATGAAAAGAACGGGTCATGCCCCAAGGTTTTTCAGCAAGAAAAAAAGAGACAGCATCATCTATCCGAATATTCTTGAATGGGTAAAAAAATAACCTGCAGGAAAGCAGGTTATCTATATTTTTCAGTATTTTTCTTATTCAGAATCTTTGTCCTCGTATTTTGAAAAATCTTCTTTTTTACCAAAAACAAATTTGATAATCACAGGAAGTGTTGTGATCAGAACAATTACAATGATGATCAGTTCCAGCTTTTCTTTTAAATTGATGCCGAACTGCTCCTGGAAAAGTTTGTCCAGATAATGTCCGGCAAAGATCAGGATAAATGACCAAAGCACTGCTCCGATAATGTTATCTCTTAAAAACTCTTTTTTATCCATTTTTACAATCCCGGCAACAATAGGAGTAAATGTTCTTACCACCGGTAAAAATCTGGCCATAATGATGGCCAACGCCCCATGTTTTTCAAAAAAATCGTGAGCCTGATAAAGATATTTTTTCTTGAAAAGCATTGTGTCTTGCTTCTTGTATAAAGCAGGACCTGTTTTCACTCCAAAATAATAACCTATTTCGTTTCCTATAATGGCGGCAAGCGCTACACACGAAGCAAGAATAGTGGTATCTAAGAAATCGCTCCCGGTGGAGCCAAAAGTCTCTTTGATGATTTCAACGGCGTAAATACCCGACACAAACAATAATGAGTCACCCGGCAGGAAAAATCCTACAAAAAGGCCTGTTTCTGCAAAAATAATAAATAAAATAAGCCAGAACCCACCCATTTTAATATAAAACTCGGGATTCAGTAAATCCTTCCAGCTATTGAAATCTTCCATATATAACGATTAACAACAAAAATAAGCGTAAAAAGTCTGAAACAAAAATTAATTATAAGTTTTTAACTAAAATCCGGGCATGATATTTTACAAGTCCATATCATCGTCTGAAACTGCAGTTCCATCGGCCATCAGAAAGGCTTTCAGGAATGGTGTGATATTTCCGTTCATCACAGAATCCACATCTGAAGTTTCGTAAGCAGAGCGGACGTCTTTTACCAATTTATACGGATGCATCACATAGTTTCTGATCTGGCTGCCCCACTCTATTTTCATTTTGTTGGCTTCTATCTCGTTTCTGGCTTTCATACGGGCTTCAAGCTCCATTTCATAGAGTCTTGAACGAAGAAGCTGCATGGCTTTCTCTTTATTTTGAAGCTGAGAACGGGATTCGGAGTTTTCAATGATAATTCCGGTCGGTGCGTGGCGAAGACGTACGGCGGTTTCTACCTTGTTAACGTTCTGTCCACCGGCTCCGGAAGATCTCATGGTTTCAAATGAAATATCGGCAGGATTGATGTTGATTTCAATGGTATCATCCACCAACGGGTAAACATATACTGAAACGAAACTGGTATGTCGTTTGGCATTACTGTCAAAAGGTGAAATTCTCACCAGCCTGTGTACTCCGTTCTCTCCTTTCAGATATCCGAAAGCATATTCACCATCAATTTCAAGGGTAACGGTTTTCACACCGGCTACATCGCCCTCTTGATAGTTGAGCTCACGAATTTTATACCCTTGTTTTTCAGCCCACATGGTGTACATTCTCATTAACATGGATGCCCAGTCGCAGCTTTCCGTACCTCCTGCTCCCGCAGTGATCTGAAGCACCGCAGAAAGTTCGTCGCCCTCATTGGAAAGCATGTTCTTAAATTCAAGGTCTTCTATTTTCTCTACAAGTTGTGGGAATGTTTCATCCAGCTCTTTTTCAGAATCGGGATCTTCTTTGGCAAATTCTGCCAGCACCTGCAGATCTTCAAACTGGGTACTGATTTCTTCATAATCTTCTACCCATTTCTTTTTGGAACGGAGCTGCTTCAGGAATACCTCTGCTTCTTTTGGATTATCCCAAAATTCAGGAGCAGCGGTTTTTTCATCATCATTGGCTATTTCTATCTTCTTTTTTTCGATCTGAAGGTATTTATATAAGTCGCCGATTCTGGCCTGTACTTCTTTTATCTGGTCGTTGTTGATCACGAATTTTTATTTTATACAAAAATACGGAATTCTTTTGTGATTCGGAGTTACGTGATTCGGGGTTTCAGTGTTGAAAGTTGATGGTTGGAGAATAGAATACTTCTACTCAAACCGTGGATTAAAATACCCATGTCTGCAATCTTGATAAAGATGTTATGAAAAGGCTCGATTTTTTATACTCTCAAATCATTAAACTCTAATACTTCAAATCATTTCAGCCACCATCTCTCCTATTTTTGGGGCCAGCGCCACTCCCATTCCGGAAAGTCTTACGGCACAAAATTGTCTTTCTGAAAGCTGTTTTACAATGGGTGTTTTTTCTGAACCCATTGCCATAATTCCTGACCAGCGAAGCGTGATCTTAAAATCCTGCCCGGGCAAAATGACTTCCCGTAAAAAATTTTCCAAATGCTTCTGCAAAAAATCTGTGGTTTCAAAAGATGTTGTTTCTTCGGTTTTAAAATCCTGATTTCGTCCGCCACCCAACAGAACTCTGTTTCCTAAGTTCCTGAAATAATAAAATCCTTCATCATAATGAAAAGTTCCTCTGAGTTTCAGTCCGTCAATAGGTTCTGTTAGGAGAATCTGTCCACGTGCAGGAATAATTTCCTCTTTTTCAAGAAATTTTGAACTGAATGCGTTTGTGCAGTAAATTATTTTATCAGCCTTTACAGCAAGATTTTCTGAAATATGGATCTTTATTTCATCCGGATTTTCATCAATCGTTTTCACGTCGGTTCCAAAAAGAAATTCGATTTTCAGTTCATGGCATTTTTCAAGGAGTTTCTGAAGCAGTTTCCCGGAATGTAGGCTTCCCTCACAGCGATTTTCAATCAAAAATTCAGATTTTCCGAGACCGAATTCTGTTATTTTTTTCTGGTTAAGGACATAGATTTGCTCAAGGCCTGTTATTGTTTTCAGCTTTTCATTTACAGTATCTAAATATTGCAGGGGCTCACTGTTATTTAGAATTTCATATCCACCACTTAATTCAAAATCTATTTCGTTACTCTTAAAATAGCTTCTGATTTTCTGGAGCCCTTCGAACCTCATTTTAACCAATTCGAGTGTCTTTTCCCATCCCATTTTCTGGGAATCAGCAATTACTTCTGTCAGGCTTCCAAAACATGCAAAACCCGCATTCCTGGTTGAAGCGCCTAACGGAATGGTATTTCTTTCAATGATCAGAACAGTCTTTTGCGGATATTTTTCTTTAATGGATATGGCTGTCCAAAGCCCGGAAAATCCGGCACCGATAATAACAATATTTCTTTTCCTGTAAAAGGTTTCCAGTTCCCAGATGCTGTTCATAAGTAATGAGCAATAGGTAATTTTGTGATATTTAATTTTTTCAATATAAATTATCCCTGGCTGGTTCCATTTTCTTCTTCTCCATTATGCTGGAATCCGATTGCTCTTCGCGGCTCTTCAACGGCTTTGTAAGTATCCAGTTCTTTTTTCAGGGCCTGAATTCTGAATTTAAATTCATCGAAATTATTGATGATAGTATCTGCCAGGAATCTTGCAACCTGATCCAGGTATTCTTCGGTAAGTTTTCCGGCTGCGTCTCTTAACGCGGCATCTAAAAGTTGCTGATCAATCTTAATATTTTCATTTCGGGTTCGCTGGTACTGATTTTTAAGACGTTTTTTAAGGCTCTGTGTAAAATCAATCAGCATTGTATTGCTGAATGCCTTCATTTTAGACGATACTTCATGCCAGAACGGAACCTTATCAGCTTTGTTCTTTTTAAGAATTTTATAAAGCAGGGAATCTTCTTCAAGCTCTTTGGTCATCGCGTACAGAATAATTTCAGAACGTTCTGCAGCATTGGGTGGGAATATCGGGATCATCACATCAAATCTTCCCGGAGCAAGAATTTCTTCATCTATCTCCGAAACAGAATTGGCGGAACCTACCATCAGCAGTTCTTCTTTTTCAAATTTACCGATGTAATGAAGAATCAGCTCCTGAGTTTCCAGATTACAGGAAGCAAGGTCTGTTTCTGCCCTTCTCTCCATCATGATCTCATCAAAATCATCAAGGAAAAGCAGTACTTTTTCTTCTTTCATCATGGTGAGCAGAAAATCATTGAAATTGGTTTTATTGCCGTCTATGAAAGAAGTTCCCAGATAATGTTTTTTGACCTCTTTAAATTGGTATCCGATAATCTCTGCGATTTTGGTTGCCCAGAAGATTTTCCCGCTTCCCGGAGGTCCGTACAGGACAATTCCCGCAGGTTTGTGAATTCCCCAATCTTTGATCTGCTGAGGGTTCAGGAAGGGCTCCAAAACGCCTGATATGTAAAAGAACAAATCCCTGTAGCCAATAAAGTCCCTATACTTCAGGCTGGTTTTCTGTCCGAAATAATCATAGACAAACTGATAATTTCCACCTAGTTTATTATCGATACCATAGCTTGAGATCGATGAGCGGAAAAATCCGTTATCAAAAATATTGGGATTGGTTTCCTTGATGGCTTTTTCCACTTTATCCTTAGGCTGATTGATCACTTCTGCAATCTGCTCCACGGTCTTATTTTTGTCCAGATCCTCTTCATAAAGCTTTAAAAAATCCATATTCTCGCGGGCAAATTTTTCAAAATCTTCTTTTACTTCAAAATTGGTACTGATGCACTCACCAAGCTCAAGGTCAAAATCCTGGATAAACTGCTTGATGGCTTCTGCGGAAACATTCAGCTCTTTGGCTAACTCAATTAACTTCATAAACTACCGATTAATTCAATCAAATTTAATATTTTAATCTTATAAATCTATTGAAAATATGGTAAAATAAATATTCATATTCCACCAAAGCTTTCAAAAAACAGAAGCATATGCCGGGAGTTCTTTATTGAACGGAAACTTTTTCAACCATATCATTTACCGCTTTTTCTATCACTTCCGGCTGGTCCTGATTGATGTAATGACCACTTTTTTCAGCTATAATCTGTTTGCTGTCGGTGGATAAATTCAGCAAATCTTTCTGCATTTTATCCCATGCTCCCAGCATTTCATTTTTTATTTTCTGATCTTTAATGAAGCTGTCATATTTTGTTTTGTCTCCTGCCGTAATAACATACAAAGGAACAGAGCCAAAGGTATTGATGGCCGCTGCTTCTGTTTTAACAGATTTCATGTGATCCTGCTCTTCCAGGGTAGCATCGGCACTTTTGTAAAGCAGGGCCGGCATCACAGAATTCTGATATTGATATTGATTATTTTGGGGAAACATATTTTTAAACATCAGTCTTGCTGCCCCAAATGTATTGGCAAATTTTAAAAATCCGCCCGGCAGGCCCTGATTCACCATCTTATACAATTGTGGAGACAGGTATTTTTCATCAGCAGGATACTGGCTGTCTACCAGGATCACTCCAGCAACGTCTTTTGGATATTTCTGAACAAAAAAACGGGTAAGCATTCCTCCGAAAGAATGCCCAACCAGGATGTAAGGTTTGGGAGCTTTGGATTTTTCCAGAAGTGTATGAAGTTCTTCGGCCATTTTCTCGCCTGTTTTGGGATTTGCTCCTCTTTCACTCCATAAAATTCCTGACCTGTCATAGGAAAATGTGGTATAGGATTTCGGAAGATTCTGCTGAATATGATACCACTGTAAATGCCCCGCAGGATCGAAAGCGGTTTCAAAAACTACTGTAGGACCTCCTTTCCCTTGCTGCAGGTAATGCATCTGGTGGTTTTCAAATTCTGCGAACTGTCCGTCAGGCTTTATTTTTTCAGCTATTGAACGGGATATTCTTTCAAAAACAAATCCGGCCATCAACAAAAGGAAGATGATTAATAGCAAGGCCATCAGTATTCTTTTTATCCATTTAAGGGTATTCATAGTTATTTTTTTAAGTAATTGTTTTTTAATGGGTCTCTGTTCCGGGGAAATAGTTACACCCTTAAGACAATAACAGGCTGATCATTATTACATTCCACTGTATTTTAACGAATCAGAATAAAACAGGGGTTGTAACAATTCTTCAGTTATACAGACTACTACTATGTAAAACAAATTACATGGAAAAAATTTTGTCAGTAAAGAATTTAACCAAAAAATTCAAAAGGACTGTGGTAAATAATATTTCCTTTGATGTAGAAAGAGGAAATGTGTATGGTTTATTAGGTCCCAACGGAAGCGGGAAGTCAACGACATTCGGAATGCTGCTGTCCACGATCAACCCAACCAGCGGAGACTGGTACTGGTTTGGCAAAAAAGGGACGGATCCGGAAACCCTGAAAAAAATAGGAGCTATTATTGAGCAGCCCAATTTTTATCCTTATCTGGATGCCGAAACCAATCTTAAGATAGTAGCTGAGATTAAAGGAACTCCTTATACAAGGATTGACGAAGTTCTAAAAACAGTCGGCCTGCTGGAAAGAAAAAAAGATGCTTTCAAAACCTATTCTCTGGGAATGAAGCAACGTCTGTCCATCGCATCTGCCATGCTGAACAATCCAGAGGTGATGATCCTTGATGAGCCTACCAATGGTCTGGATCCGGAAGGAATTATCCAGATCCGGGATATTATCAGCAATATTGCCAGACAGGGCATTACGATTATCATTGCCAGCCACCTTCTGGACGAAATTGAAAAGATCTGCAGCCACGTTATTGTTTTGAAAGAAGGAAATGCCATCTACAGCGGAAGAGTGGATGAGATGACTGCCAATAATGGGTATTTTGAATTAAAAGCCGATAACAACACGCTGCTTTTAAATGCTCTGCAAGAGCTTCAGTGGTTCAGCGCCGTGAAAACCGAAGGTGAGATCATTAAAGCCCAGATTCGTGAGGATGCTTCGGTATCTGCTTCGACATTAAACCAGAAACTTGCCGAAAAGGGAATCTATCTTTCTCATTTAACGAAGAAAAAGCTGTCCTTAGAGACACAATTCCTTGAACTTGTAAAAAACACGAATACCCATGCTTAAATTACTCAAACTAGAATATTATAAAAATCTGAACTACAGACCGTTCAAGATTTTCACCATCCTTTATTTTGCTATCCTGATTGCTCTTTTATTTATCGGGCTGGTAGATCTGGATGTTTTCGGAGGAACCATCAATCTGAAGGAACAGGGAATTTATAATTTCCCTGAAATATGGAACTTCACCACATGGATTGTTGCCCTGCTGAAAATTTTCCTGGGGCTGATCATTGTTTTTTCAATCTCCCAGGAATTCACCAACAGGATGTTTAAGCAAAACACCATCGACGGACTGAGCAGGAAGGAATTTATAGGATCAAAACTTTTAACGATTACCATTTTTACGACTGTTTCTACACTGATTGTGTTTATCATCACGATGTTTTTGGGCCATCAATATTCCAAAGTAACCGATCCTGCAAAAACTTATGAGGAGGTTTATTATATCGTAAATTATTTTGTGAAACTGTTTACATTCTTCTCTTTTCTGATGTTCCTTTCAGTATTGCTGAGAAAATCCATGTTTGTATTCCTTGGTTTCTTTGCCTATTGGGTGGCTGAAAAGATTTTAACAGGGATTGAGGCTTACCAGAAACTAAGCGGAATGCAGGGAGAGCAGAGAAAAGCAGTCCTTGAAAATGATTTTTTCATTACCAACCTTTTACCTTTGGAAAGTATGTCTAATCTAATCCCCAATCCTTTAATGCGTCTGAATCTTGTTAAAGTAATGGGCGTAAAGTATGAAGCTCACTATCCTACAGAAAGTATGATCGCCTGTATCATCTGGTCTGTGATCTTTATTGCGGGCTCTTACTGGATATTGAGAAAAAGGGATTGGTAGATTTACAATTTAATTTAAATATTCAAAGATTAAAAAATTTAAAGATTAAGTGGTCCATGGGATCACTTTTTTGTTTTTGAACAGATACATCATGCTAAAAATGAATTCTTCCTTGTTCAGGTATTCGATTTTTCGTTAATTTTATCAAAAGGACAGAAATGAAAAAAATTTATTATTTGCCGGGACTGATCAGCGCTGTACTCATTCCGCTGCTGTTCTGGTATTATGGAAATAAGAGAGTTCATCCGCAATATACGGTGATGGATTTGGGAATTCCGGCAAAACATAAATACAATGATACTTTAGACAATACGCTTGAACCTTACAGGAACTGGAACTACAAAAAAATTGTAGTAAAACCTAATACAGCTATTCAAAACCAGCAATATTATGTTTCAGAACTGAAAAAACTTCAGGCTAGAAATGAAAAAGAGACTGGAATTGAATTTATTATTAATGATCATAACAGCTACCAGGATTTCATATCATTAATGAATACTATGGAACTTGCCCAACAAGAAACCTTTGGTATTGATGTAGGAAAAACCGGTCATTTTTTTGCCGTTCATTTTTATAAAGATCCTAATGAAGATATTTATTCCAGTGCTGGATGTACGGTTGGAGGCGAATATCATGAAAGAAGAGATCATATCAATTTTTCTGATCTTGAAAACCTTGTAAAGAACCTTCCCCAACAGTCATTTTATATTATCTTTGGATTTCTGTTCCTTTTGAATTTTTCAATGCTCAGTATAAAAGAAAGATTTCAAATTCAGTACTAAAAGGTCTTTTATTTTGGAGCCTGTCTTGGTTATTAATTATACAATAAACCTTATAGGTTTTAGAAACCTATAAGGTTTAATTAATAAAACACAAACAACTGCTTCATCCACAAATCTGTGGGAGAGAGTTTTATATTTATTTTATCCTAGGCAAAACAAAGACCGCTTTTCAGCGGTCTTCATTCATATTACTTTTTATCCAGCAAAGAGATATAATCTCCGTAACCTTTTTTCTCCATTTCTGCTTTCGGTATAAACTTCAGCGATGCACTGTTGATACAATATCTAAGTCCTCCTTTATCCGCAGGACCGTCTGTGAAAACATGTCCAAGGTGGGCGTCTCCGGTTTTGCTTCTTACTTCAACTCTTACCATTCCTGCAGATTTATCCATTTTCTCTTCGATCAGTTTTTTGGTGATCGGTTTTGAGAAGCTTGGCCATCCGCAACCAGATTCGAATTTATCGGTAGAAATAAATAAAGGTTCACCTGTTGTGATATCTACATAAATTCCTTCACGTGTTTCGTCCCAGTATTCATTTTGGAAAGGTCTTTCCGTTGCGTTTTCCTGAGTCACGTTATACTGTTCGGCAGTCAGTTTTTCTTTTAACACTTTTTTGTCCTGCTTCTTGTATTTTGTTTCAGGAAGCGGGTTGGCATTTTTAGCCATTTCAAAAAGTCCCGGTTCAATATGGCAGTAACCTCCCGGATTTTTATCCAGGTAATCCTGATGATAATCTTCTGCTTTATAGAAGTTTTTCAGTTCAACAGTCTCTACCACTACAGGCTGGGAATAATTGGCAGACAATTTCGACACTTCATTTTTCACTACGGTTTCATCCCTTTTATTTGTGAAATAAATTCCCGTTCTGTACTGATCTCCCCTGTCATTTCCTTGTTTGTTAAGACTTGTAGGATCAATTGTTTTAAAATAAAGATCAATCAGCAACTTCAGATCAACCTGGTCAGGATCATATTTTACTTTCACTGTTTCCGCAAAACCTGTGGTATGGCTCACCACCTGTTCATAAGTAGGATTCTGGGTATTTCCGTTGGCATAGCCTACTTCAGTTCCTACAACCCCACGAATCTGCTGAAAAAAGTGTTCCGTACCCCAAAAACATCCCCCTGCAAAATAAATTTCTCTTACATTTTTATTATCCATAATTTCCTCATTTTCCTTTTCTTTTGTTAATTCCTTGGACTTAGAATTCTTAAAAAGTCCCGATCCTGCAGCAAAAACTGCGACACCCAGAATAATTCCGAGCACGATAAATATATTTTTCATTTTTTTCTTTTTATCCATTACTTTTTATTGTTTTGTAAGATCATTAAACCAAATCCTAACAGCATTACATCCTTCAGTATAAAGAAATCTGTGACAGGAACTCCATCTACAACTTTCAAGACTCCGGGGGTTGTAAAAAGATAGCTCAGCGTTACCAGAAAGGTGACTATCATCCCGATCGCGGCATACTTCCTTAGAGATGCAAATTTCACACTAAATATCAGTAGTAATGCAATGATAATTTCTATCGCTCCGATAGCATTTGACGCCGCTTGTATCCCTGCTATTTTATATACGAAAAAAGTAAGAAAATGGTTTTCTACCAAAGGTTTGATGGCAGCAGCCTCTGTGGGTGTAAATTTGAATATCCCGATCCAGAGCAGAATCAACGCCGCCCCGAAAAGCGAAATATAATACCCTGATTTGTACGTTGCAGATTCAACGTTAATGGTTGATGTTCCGTTCATGTCTTTTAGATTTTGAATGATACTTTATTATTTTCAAAAGTATAGTCGGAACCATTTCAAAATCCTGACAGTATTTGATCTAAATATCCAGTTTATTTAAAATTTTATTTTTAAAATCTTGAATATCAGAATCATTTATTTCAATATTTTCTTTGTGAGAACGTTTTCTTTTTAAAATATCATCCAGGATTTTCAGCTTTTCTTCATAAGCCCGGCACCACTTGCAGATTTTTAAGTGCATGGAAAGCTGCCGGTCTTCCTTTCGGGAGATGAGCTGTGCATTCCTCTTTTCCATCAGTAAGGTTGCTTTGCTGCATGGCAGGAACAGAATATGAATTAATTTTCTCAACATGTTATGGTATGGTTATAGTTTGGCAAACCAGTTATTATCAAGGCATTCCCTCAGCTGCATTCTGCTTCGCTGAAGAACCTTCCACAGGTTAGTCGCAGAAATCTGTAATTCCTGACTTACTTCGGGTGCTTTTTTCTCCTGAAGGTAATACATTTTCAGCGGAATCTTCCATCTGGCGGGCAAATCCTCAATACAATCTTCCAGGGTTTTATTAAAATCATCATTATCCAGCAGCTCGGTTTCTTTTTCTAAGACATTCCAGTCATTCAAAACACTATCACTTTTCCATGAACCAGTCTCATCAAAAAAATGATCCAGATTGATCTGAGGTTCGGATTTATATTTTTTCCGGTAAAAATCTGCGGCTTTCCTGTTTAAAATAGCATTCAGCCAGGTCAGCGGCTGGCTTTTCCCTTCAAAAGATCCGTAAGACGAAAATGCAGCCAAAAAAACTTCCTGTACCAGATCTTCAGCTTCCTCTTTGTTTGAAAGTAAATAGACCGCTCTTTTCAGGAGAGGTCCGGAATACTGTTCTACCCAGCTTTTCAGCACTTCGTTTTTCGTCATCAGCACATTTTAATATGTTTAACTCCGTATAAAACCAGAAGAAAAATTACGGAATATAGTATAGTAAGAAGTAATGCAAAATACCCTATCCTATTTTTTCTTTCAAGCTTTAAACTCCAAACCGTTAATATCCAATTTACAATAAGCATTGGAATTAATAGATAAATACAAAAATCTACTAATACAGATATTACAGAGTCTGTAATATATTCATGAAATAAATAGATGAAAATAATTAAGACAGGATAAGCAAGTAAAATTCCTATTGCCCACTGAGCCAGTATTTGTGCTTTTGATTTCAATCTGTTTTTAAATATTTTCAGAAAGGTAAATATTTTTTCTAAAATATTCGTTTTGTTATTGCAGATAAAATTGAAATGTCCATCTTTTTTAAATAATATTACTGAGATTGCTTCGTTTCTTACACTCCTCACAATGACATATTGGAAAATAAGATTAATATTATTTCCATGTATCCGGCACCATTCAAAACATAGCATAAAATTATTACAAATCGCCTAAAAACATTAAATTTGCATCTTATCAAAAATCTGATAGTTTTAAAAGCAAAGCAATACTATGACATCACAAGAGATACGTCAAAAATTTTTAGATTATTTTAAAAGTAAAGACCACCTGATCGTTCCTTCAGCTCCTATCGTGCTGAAAGACGACCCTACCCTTATGTTTTCCAACTCAGGAATGACGCAGTTCAAGGATTTTTTCTTAGGCTACAAAACACCTACCGCCCCAAGAATTGCCGACACCCAGAAATGTTTAAGAGTTTCCGGAAAACACAACGACCTGGATGATGTAGGTAGAGATACTTATCACCACACCATGTTCGAAATGCTGGGGAACTGGTCTTTCGGTGATTATTTCAAAAAAGATGCTATTGCTTTTGCCTGGGAATTACTGACTGAAGTATTCGGAATTCCAAAAGAGAATTTATATGTAACTATTTTCGAAGGGGATGCCTCCGAAAACCTTGAAAGAGATCAGGACGCCTACGATTTCTGGAAATCACACATTTCTGAAGACAGGATTATCAACGGAAACAAAAAAGATAATTTCTGGGAAATGGGTGAAAGCGGACCTTGCGGCCCTTGCTCGGAAATCCATGTTGATCTAAGAAGTGAAGAAGAAAAAGCTAAAGTTTCAGGACTTGAATTAGTTAATAACGACCATCCTCAGGTTGTGGAAGTATGGAACCTGGTTTTCATGGAATTCAACAGAAAGGCAGATAAATCCCTTGAAAAGCTTCCTGCCCAGCATGTGGATACGGGAATGGGGTTTGAGCGTCTTTGTATGGCACTTCAGGGTAAATCTTCCAACTATGATACCGATGTTTTCACACCGCTTATTGCTAAAGTGGAAGAACTTTCAGGTAAAAAATACACCGGGATTTTGGAGGACGAAAAAGATATTGCCATCCGCGTTGTGGTGGATCATATCAGAGCAGTTGCTTTTGCTATTGCAGACGGACAATTGCCTTCAAACGGAGGTGCCGGATATGTGATCAGAAGAATTTTAAGAAGAGCAATTTCTTATTCTTACCGGTTTTTGGATATAAAAGAACCTTTCCTTTACAAACTTGTTGCCGTGCTTCAGGAGCAGATGGGATCTTTCTTCCCTGAAATTGAAAAACAGGGAAAACTGGTTGCTGAAGTAATAAAAAGTGAAGAAGATTCATTCTTAAAAACGATTGAAAACGGTTTGATCAGAGTTGAAAAATTAATTCAGCAAACGATTGCAGACAGTTCAAAAGTATTACCAAGTGTAGAAGTTTTTGAATTGTACGATACTTACGGATTTCCTGATGATTTAACGAGAATTATTGCGGAAGAAAAAGGTTTGACAATTGATGAAGCCGGATTCAAAGCTGAAATGGAGAAACAGAAACTTCGTTCAAAAGCTGATTCTGCCCAGAAAGTGTACGATTGGGTAACACTGGAGGAAAGAAGTGAAAACTTTGTAGGTTACGACCAGATTGAAGCTGAAACCTATATTACAAGATACAGAAAAGTAGAAAATAAAGACGGGGAATTTTACCAGGTGGTATTAAGCAATTCTCCTTTCTATCCGGAAGGCGGAGGCCAGGTTGGTGATAAAGGAGTTCTGGAAAATGCTGTTGAAAGCTTTGAGGTTTTAGAAACCAAGAAAGAAAACGGACTGATTATCTCTTTAATCAACGGTCTTCCTAAGGACGCGGGAGCGGTTTTCTATGCCAAAGTAAATGCTGCTGACAGAAAAAATTCTCAGGCCAACCATTCTGTAACCCACCTTTTACATGAAGCTCTGAGAGAGGTTCTGGGAACTCATGTGGAACAGAAAGGTTCTTACGTAGGTCCGGATTACCTTCGTTTCGACTTCTCCCATTTCAATAAAATGACGGAAGAGGAACTGGCTTTGGTAGAAGAAAAAGTAAACCATAAGATCAAAGAAAACATTGCCCTACAGGAATTCAGAAGCATCCCTATTCAGGAGGCTTTGGATAAAGGAGCTATGGCTTTGTTCGGTGAGAAGTATGGTGACAATGTGAGAATGATTCAGTTTGGAAGCTCTAAAGAACTTTGCGGAGGAACTCATGTAAAAAACACCATCGAGATCGGCCACTTCAAAATTGTTTCTGAAAGTTCAGCTGCTGCGGGAATCAGAAGAATTGAAGCCATTTCCGGAGATAAATCTGAGGAATACTTCAGCAATCTGGAAAAACAAATCACTGAGCTTTCCCAATTATTGAAATCCAAAGATGTCGTAAAATCCATTGAAAAACTGATGGAGGAAAATGCTTCACTAAAGGCTGAAGTTGAAGGCTTCAAAAAGGAAAAGGCAAAAGGAGAAATCGGAGACTGGAAGAATGCTTATGAGCAGAAAGGAAACAAACAGCTGCTGGTGAAGAAAACTTCCCTTGATGCAGGTTCTGTAAAAGATATTGTATTCCAGCTGAAAAAAGAGATCCCATCATCCGTAACCATTATTCTTTCCAATGCCGACGGAAAACCAATGATTACTGTCGGAGTATCTGATGACCTTGCTGCAGAGTACCAGGCCGGAGCTATCGTTAAAGATCTTGCAAAAGAGATCCAGGGCGGCGGCGGCGGAAATCCTGGCTTCGCAACTGCCGGAGGTAAAAACATTGACGGTTTGGAAAATGCTTACCAAAAGGCTTTAACTGTTTAGGATTATATTCTTTAATAACAAATACTAAACTCCCGGAAAATCTCCGGGAGTTTTTCTTTTTTTCTATTAAAAATTTAGATTAAATCATCTATTAACTCATCATAAAAACTTTCTCACAACAAGAAATATCATTACTTTTGATCTAGTTTTTGCATGAAAAGGTTTTTACTCTTACTGTTTTTTTTTATGTCCTTCTTTGGTTATTCCCAATCAAAGATCAGGGTCATTGACGAAACTGATCAGAAACCAATATCCAATGCTAAAATATCCTGCGACGGAAAAATTTTAGGGTTTACCGACATCCAGGGTTCATTGGAATTTAAGGCATCGTGCGGCATCATTGAAATCCAGGCGGAACGTTACCAGAAAGAAACGGCTTCCGTAGAGGCTGATATGGAAGTTTCCCTGTTGAGAAAAACATCAAAAACTACTGATATTGAAACAGTAGTCATTGAAGACCGTAGTGATCCTAGAGCTCTGGAAATCCTGAAAAAAGTCAACCGGTTATTTAAGGAAAATTCACCTAAAAGTTTAGATTCCTATTCTTTTAAATCCTACGAAAAAGTCTCTCTGGATATAGATCAGGACAGCATCAGCCAGTTTAATAAATTTTTTAACGACACGGATTTTTTCAAGAAAAAGAGAGAGAAAGATTCTATAAGCAATATCTCGGCAAAACAAATCTTTTCAAAGAGCAAGCTCTTCTTATGGGAAAGGGCCCAGGAGTTTCTGTATGCCAAACAGTACGGTGAAAAGATCAATATTCTGGACAACAGAATTTCAGGCCTTAAGCAGCCTATTTATGAAATGATCGCTGTACAGCAAAGCAACAGGGATAAAATTCCAAACCAGATCAAGCAGGAAAACAGAGGCCTTTACCGCTTTTTCCTTTCCGATACCATTGAAGTGAACGGAAGAAAAACATTTGTGATCCGCTTCCGTGAAGTGAATTACAAAAAACAGGACAAAAAAAGAAAATACAACGGCGCCATTTATATAGATACGGAAACCTACGGAATCCAGAAGATTGAAAATTTCAGCAAGAACAAAAACGACGGCATCATTACCAGTACCTGGGTTTTCTATAATAACAAATGGTTCCTGGCCCAGGAAAAGGTAAAACTCAGAATGAGCAGGGTGGCTATGGAAGAGGATAGCAAAAAGAAAACGGAGGAACATCCTGAAAAGAAAGACAAGACCAGCTTCGGAACCTATGCTTTCCTTACCTCTACTTACTTTGATTTCAAGTCACCTATCGAAGAAACCAAAAGTGATTTTAAAGGCTATACTTTTTCTGTAAAAAATGCAGATGGACGTCTTCTGGACCAGTACAGGACGGAACCTCTCACGGAAAGGGAAAAAAATACGTACACCACCATCGACAGCCTGGGCAAAAAGTATAATATCGACAGCAAAGCTAAAGTACTGACCGGCCTTATCAACGGGCAGATCAGGATGGGGATCGTAGATTTTGCAGTAGACGAAATTGTAAACTACAACCTGTATGAAGGTTTCAGAGTAGGTTTAAAAGCTAAACTGAATGAGACTTTCAATCCCTATTTTTCGCCCGATTATTATTTTGCGTATGGTTTTAAGGATGATAAGTGGAAGTACGGAATCGGGCTGGATATGAAAACTACCCTGGACAAAAATTCATTTTTCAGGATTGAATATTACAACGATGTAACAGCATCGGGAGAGTTCTACAGAAGGCTCTGGAATTTCAAGATGAGGACAATGAATTACGGAAATAACATTAATAATGATAAATACTATCATTTCAGAGGTGCTTCCCTATCCTACCTGAACGATGTCACCAATGGACTGACATTGGTTTTTGCCGCAAAAAGAAACATTGAAGAAGCTAAGTTTGATTATGCCTTCAGAGGAAGAGGCGGAGAATTTGATAATTTCAATACCCTGTTCACCTTAAAATATTCACCGAATTCTACCAATATCATGACGCCTCAGGGAAAATCGATCATTGATCAAAAATATCCTGAGCTGTATTTCAATTATGAACAGAGTTACAAAATGTTGGGTGGAGATTTCAATTATACCCGTTTTGATGCACTGTTTGTCCATAACTTCAAAACCATGCTGGGAACTACAGGATTCAGGCTGTATGGAGGAATAGTATTTGGTGAAGCACCGATATGGAAGCATTTTACCATGAACGGGCTGGCTTCTCCGAAAAAGGATTTTAATTTCAACCTTACCTCTTATCTGGGCTTTGCTACGCTGGAAGGTGGAAAATATTATAATGATAAATCCATTGCCTATTATTTCACCCACAAGCTTCCTCTGTATTTCAAAAGTTTCGGGCAGAATATTTCCAGCTTTGACTTCGTATTAAGAGGAACTATCGGAGATATGAAGCATCCGGAATACCATGATTTTAAATTCAGAAAACTGGACCACCTTTACCAGGAAGTCGGCCTCGAATGGAACAATTTCCTTTCCAGTTATTTCAATTTAGGATTATTTTACAGGGTCGGTTACTATACCACTCCCAATTTTAAACAGAATTTTGCCATCCAGTTTAAACTGAAACTTTTGGAATTTTAAAGCCTGCCAAACTTTAAAATTTCCTTCGACTTTAGTCAACATCATAAATACATAAATACATAAATACATAAATCAAAATATGCAGAGAATAGAAATAAAAGCAGAACAGTTTTTTGAATTATTAAAATTAAAAGATACCTCGATGTGGGAAATTTTTTCACAAATGATCGACGGCAATGAAAAGGAAATTATATTTCTGAACAATGAAGATAAAATCCTTTTCAACTATATCCTTCCTTCTGAACAGGAAAAACTGGAGGAAGACAGAAAAGAATTTTCAAAACAGTTTTCAGATAAATTGGCTAACTTCAATTAAAAATTTTAGATGAATAAAAATTATATATTCTCTATTCTGGGTTTTCTTCTCTTTAGTTTCGGAAATGCCCAAAATTATAAAAAGCCCCTGGTCTCCGCGATCAAAGAAGCTGATCTTCGAAAAGACATGTATGAGCTTGCTGCAGATCAGTTCTGGGGACGCGAGGCAGGAACTTTAGATGAATTAAAAGTATCCATGTGGCTTGCTGATAAAGCTAAAGAAGCTGGAATGAAACCAGCCGGCGATAATGGTACATTTTTCCAGTTTTTTGATATGTACAGGCATCAGGTGATTCCTCAAAGCAGTTTAAAAATTGGTGAAAATACTCTTAAGCTGTGGAAAGATTTTCTGGTAGCAGAACCTGTAAACTCCTCCGTTGATTCTGAAATAGTCTATGCCGGAAATACAGAACCTGAAGGCCTTTCCCAATTGAATATCAAAGGAAAAGTCCTTGCTGTAAATGCTTCAGATAAAAATATAGATAAGGAAATGACTCTTTTTGTAAGAAGATATCCCGGATTTGTACGGACTAAATATTACAATAAAGCCTATGAGCTGGGAGCTAAAGCAATTATTTTCATCACCGATGATATTTCCGAAAAAAGCTGGGTTGAAGTCCTTCCACAGATGACAAGAGGAACCTATGGCGTAGAAGGCCTGAGAGAAAAAATCACCAATAACATCCCTGTTTTATGGATTAAAAGAGAACATGCAGACTGGGTAAAAAATAATCCTAAAATCTCTCTTAACCTTATCACAGAAACCTATAAATACCCTTCAGTAAATATCATCGGGAAAATTGAAGGCACAGATCCCAAGCTTAAAGAGGAATACGTTCTGTTGAGCGGACATCAGGACCATGACGGAATCAGACATCCCGTAAAAAATGATACAATATACAACGGCGCAGATGATAACGCCAGCACTTGTGTTGCCATGCTGGCAATGGCCAGAGCCTACAAAAAACAGCCCGGAAAAAGAAGTATTCTGTTTGTTTTCCATGGTGCAGAAGAAAGAGGATTGCTGGGATCCAGATGGCATGCCACCCATCCGGTAGTTCCGAAAGAAAAAATTGTTGCAGTGCTGAACGGCGATATGATCGGAAGAAATGACAATAATGAAGCTGCCCTTCTGGGTGGAAATTCACCACACAAAAATTCCGAAGAACTGGTTCAAATGGCAGAGGAAGCCAACAACGAAAGCACGAAGTTCAAATATTTAAAAGATTGGGATTCTCCGAATCATGCAGAGTATTTCTATTTCAGAAGTGATCATTTACCCTACGCAAAAATCGGTATTCCTGCTATATTTTTCACCAGCGTACTGCACGATCAGTATCATACGCCGCAGGATGAATCTGAGAATATCAACTACAAAAAGCTTTATAAAATGACGGAATGGATGTACAGAACATCCTGGAAAGTAGCCAATGAGGCGGAACGTCCAAAAGTTATTTCAAATTTTACGCTTGAGAGATAAAGCTTCGGCGGCCCGAATGGGCCGCCGAAGCTTATTTTTGTCATTGCGAGGAGCACAGCGACGAAGCAATCTCCTCCGGATTCACAATGATGTAGAGATTTAATATTATTCTTTTGTCTTGAAACAAAAGAATCAAAAGTTCAAGACCGGGAAACTTCCGCTAAAAATAAATCCTATTCTCTAAAAATTCTAAAACTTGCGCGGTAGCAATCTATGTTAAGAATCAAATAAAGTCCCGCGCTTCGGACAGTAGAATTTTCTTAACGTTCACAGGATTCATTTTCTTAACGCTCCATTTTCCAATGTCA